>VFQM010000539.1_pt1 | contig 41141 bp, 31 predicted proteins | sample 3512391 | NCBI WGS metagenome assembly VFQM01 (sample SAMN10412369, study PRJNA504923) | tailings metagenome | isolation source: Replicate 1 from Balatoc abandoned mine | place: Philippines
CGAACTTGGCCTTCCAGGCGTAGTAGCTCGGCTCGCTGAAGCCATGCTTCCTGCATAGCTCCTTGACCGGCAGCCCGGCATCAGCCTCACGCAGGAAGCCAATGATCTGTTCCTCGGTGTATCGCTTCTTCATCGGTCCGATCTCCATTTCGGGTTGATCGGACTCTAGAACTATCTGCTACGAATCCCCGGAGGCAGCGCACGGCAGCTTACGTCGAGCGCCTGAATCAGGCCGGCATTCCGCTTCGCCATCGCGTCGTCCCCGACCTCGACCAACTGCAGGTGTTCGTCGTGGACCCCGATGGCGTCACCGTCGAGGTGATCTTCGCTTCGAGCGAGGCTTCTGCGCTTCCCGACCCGCGGGCAAGCAGCGCTGCATAGGCAGGACAACTCTCACGCGCAGGGCCGGGCCTGGCCAGACGACCTGCGCGCCGCTCATTCTGGTCGCGATAAATGGAGACGGAAAGATGAATCGTCTAGCAAACAAGGTTGCACTGGTTTCCGGTGGTGCACTCGGCATGGGTTTGGCTTTCGTGAAGCAGCTCGCTGCGGAAGGCGCCGCGGTCGTCGTGGCCGACCTGAACGAAGGCGAAGGCGCGCGGGCGGTGGATGCCGTCGTCTCGGCCGGCGGGCGAGCGACCTTCGTGCCGCTCGATGTCGCCCGGGAGGATCAATGGGGCAAGGCCATCGCGGCTGCGAAACAGGCCTACGGTCGGCTCGACATCCTGGTCAACAACGCGGGCATCTACTTCCCGGGATCGACCGAGCAGACGACCGTGGAGGACTGGGACAAGACCTTCGCCGTCAACGTTCGCGGCGTGTTCCTGGGATCGAAAGTCGCGATCCCCGCGATGCGCGACGGCGGCGGTGGCAGCATCGTCAACATCTGCTCGAACTGGGGCATCGTCGGCTACCCGGACTCGGCGGCCTACGTGGCATCAAAGGGAGCGGTACGGCTGCTGACCAAGGCCACCGCCAGCGAAGTCGCGAAGTTCAACATCCGGGTCAACTCGGTGCACCCAGCGCTGACGGCGACCAGCATGACGAAGGATCTGCTCAAGGATCCGGTGGCGACCAAGAGCCTGCTCGGGCCCTCGCTTCTCGGTCGCCCGGCACGCCCGGAAGAAGTGGCCGCGACCGTCGTTTTCCTCGCTTCGGACGAAGCGTCCTTCATGACCGGAAGCGAACTCGTCGTCGACGGCGGCTACACCGCAGTCTGACAACTTCCCCCTTAGGCGGCGTGCCCAGTTGCAAGTCGCCGCCTTCGATCCCAACGCCAGTCCACAAAGGAGACAACATGATTCGAAGCGTTCAACTTCCCGTGGCGACCCTCATCGCCCTGGCCGCCACGGCCTCGTTCGGGCAAACCTACAAGCCAGAGTGCTTCGCCGCCGCACCCAAGACGGTGGTGATCCAGCAACCGGCGAAGAAGCCGCCGTACAAGATCGCCCTGGTCAACGGCTTTGCCGGCAACGACTGGCGCATCAACATGATCCAGGCTGCGAAGGCCTGGGCCGCGCGGCCGGAAAAGGCCAAGCTCCTCAAGGAGTTCAAGGTTGTCAGCGTCGGCAACGACGTGGCCGCCCAGATCGCGGCGGTCGACAGCCTGATCGCGGCTGGCATCGACGGCATCGCGCTCAACGCGGTGAACCCCTCCTCCTTCGGTCCCGTTCTGAAGCGTGCGAAGCGCGCCGGGACCGTCATCGTCCCGTTCGACAACGTTCTCGATACGAACGAGGTCGTTCAGGTGAACGAAAGCCAGTTCGACCTGGGGGCGATCAAGGCACGTGGCGTGATGGAGAAGGTCGGCGCCAAGGCCAATCCGAAGATTCTCGAGGTGCGCGGACTTCCCGGCAACTCGGTCGATCGGGACAACCACGACGGCATGCGTTCCGTACTGGACAAGGTCGCGGGCATCAAGGTGGTCGAGGTCGTCGGCAACTGGGACACGGGGACGGTGCAGAAGGTCGTGGCCGACGCCATCGCGACCCAGGGTCCGTTCGACGGCATCGTGTGTCAGCACGGATGTGCCGGTGCGGTGCGGGCGATGCTCGATTCGAAGCACCCCATCGTGCCGATGGGCGGCGACGCCGAGAACGGCACGCGCATGGCGATGGTCCAGAACAAGGTTCCGGGTGTCTCTGCCGCGCAGGCACCAGCCATGTCGGCCGTCGCTCTGGAGGCACTCATCACCTCCCTCCAAGGGGAGAAGCTGCCGTCGCTGATCTTCCTTCCGATCCCGTCGGCGAAGACCGAGGAGATGAAGGACGGCACGCACTACTTCACCAAGCTGCCCGCCACCTTCTACGCGGCGACCACCTTCGAAGCCTGCGGCCTGAGCTTCACGGCTGACGAACTGCTGAAGCAGACCCCCGACAACCGCTGAAGCGATCGAAAGAGTCATCATGGCCCTTCTGCGTCTCGCCGAGATTCGCAAGCAGTACGGGGGAGTCGCCGCGCTGCGGCACGCGGACCTGGTGCTCGAGCGAGGATCTGTCCACGCTGTGCTCGGAGAGAACGGGGCCGGCAAGAGCACCCTGATGAAGATCATCACCGGCGTCGTGCGCCCCGACGCCGGGACGATCTCGCTGAACGACACGCCCGTCGCGTTCGCATCGCCGAGGGACGCGCAGCGCGCCGGCATCTCCTGCGTCTTCCAGGAGTTGTCCCTGATTCCGGACCTGAGCGTCGCAGCCAACATCTGCGCGACGGCCGGGTCGCGCCGGTTCGGATTCTTCGACCCGCGGCAGCAGCGACGAGAGGCTGCGGCCTTGTTGGCGGTTCTCGACGCCGACGACATCGACGTCAAGCGGCCCGCGCGGGACCTCACGCCTTCGCAGGCGCAACTCGTCGAGATCGCCAAGGCGCTGGCCAGGAAGCCCGCGGTGCTCATCCTCGACGAAGCCACCTCGTCGTTGAGCGAGCTGCACGTCGCGGCGCTCTTTCGGCACCTTCGCGAACTGCAGCAGCAGGGCGTCGGGATGCTCTACATCTCGCACCGCATGCACGAGATCGACAAGCTCGCGGACACCTGCTCCATCTTTCGCAACGGTCAAAGCGTCGAGACCTTCAAGGCCGGCACCTATGGGCCGGACGAGATCATCAGGATGATGATCGGCCGGGACATCGATCAAGTCTATCCGCCCAGACGCGAGCGGTCTGCGGGAGAGCCAGTGCTGAGCGTTCGCGAGCTTGGCTGGAAAGACCGACTCGCCGACATCACTGTTGACGTCCGATCGGGCGAGATCCTGGGGATCGGCGGCCTCGACGGACAGGGCCAGCGCGAGTTCCTGCTGTCGCTGTTCGGCGTGCTGCGCAAGCGCACGGGCAAGGTGGCCGTCATGGGCCAGGCCGGCCCGCGCTCGCCGCGCGCGGCGCTTCGCAAGGACCCGACGGTCGCGTTCACGCCCGAGGACCGCAAACGCGACGGGCTGCACCTCCAGTGCTCGATCCGGGACAACCTGAGCCTCACCGTGCCCGGGAGGTTCTCGCGCCTGGGCGTCATCCGCCCGCTGGCGCGCGAGGCGCTCGTTCAGTCTCTGGTCGAACGGCTGCAGATCAAGGCTCCTTCGCTCGATGTCAGCGTCGGGACGCTGTCCGGCGGCAACCAACAGAAGGTGGTGCTGGGCAAGTATCTCGCGGCCGATCCGAAGCTCGTCGTGTTGAACGATCCGACGCGCGGCATCGACGTCGGGACCAAGACCGAGATCTACCGGCTGTTGCGCCAGCTCGCCGACGCGGGTGCCGCCGTGGTCCTGCAGACGAGCGATGTCGATGAACTGGTCGGCCTTTGCGATCGCGTCGCGGTCTTCTATGGGGGACGACTCGTGCGCGAGCTTCACGGCGCCGAGATCACCGAGGAGGCCGTGCTGTCGGGGGCGTTCAACCTGGAAGATTCGAGGAGAGCCGCGTGAGCCAACTCACCGCCACCCACAAGCACACCCCCGTGGCCCCCACGTCAAACGGCATGGCAGGCTGGCTGACCCGGCTGCCGAGAGCCGACGGGCGCACGATGCTCGCGGTCGCACTCGCTGCAGTTGCGCTGGCCGCGCTCGGCGTGATCCATCCCCGCGGCCTGTCGGTAGCAACCGTCACGCCGTGGGCAAACCAAGTGGTCTCGCTGGCCTTCGCGGCCGTGGCGCAATTCTGTGTCGTGCTGACTGGGGGGCTCGATCTCTCGGTCGGCGCCATCGTCTCGCTGACCAACGTGGTGGGGTCTCACGTGCTCAGCGGGTCGCCTGCGCAGGTCGCGCTTGGCTGCCTGATCGTGCTCGCGACGGGTGTGCTGTGCGGCATCGCCAACGCAGTCCTGGTGGTCCACGGCCGCGTCGAGCCGATCATTGCGACTCTGTCTTCTGGCGCGATCTACACAGGCATCTCGTTGCTGCTTCGTCCGTCCCCGGGCGGCAAGGTCGACGAGGTCCTCTCCGATCTGCTGACCTATGAGTGGTTCAGCGTGGTTCCGACATCCGCCGTGCTCCTGGCGCTTCTCGTCGGCGCGATCCTCGGCCCTCTGTCCTACACGCTGCTCGGGCGCTCGATGCGGGCCATCGGTTCGAACAGCGCCGCGTCCCACATGACAGGCTTCAAGTCCGCCAACGCGATCTTTGCGGCGTACGGACTGAGCGGCCTTTTCGCCGCCTGCGCCGGACTCTTCCTGACGGCCCAGACTCTCGCTGGCGATGCCGGACTGGGGTCGGGCTACACGCTGAACTCGATCGCGGCCGTGGTGCTCGGCGGCGTGTCGCTTGCCGGTGGACGCGGCTCGGTCATCGGTGTGATCGCCGGCGCCGCGATCCTGAAGACGATCGGTGCCATCACGATCTTCACCGGCATGCCGGCGCTCGCGCAGCCGCTCTTCGAAGGGCTGGTGCTGCTCGTCGCGGTGGCCACGGCGGGCATCGAGGTGATCCGCAACCCGAATCGTTTGGAGCAGATGAGATGAGTGCGACACGCGTCCTCCCGCGCCTCCCGATCGAGGCGAGCATCCTGGTAGCGGCATCCGTGCTGCTGCTCGTCATCGGAAGCGTGGCGGTGCCCGCTTTCCTGAGCGCCGGCTACCTGCTCCAGCAGATGCAGATCGCGTCATTCCTGGGCGTCGTCGCGCTCGGCGCGCTCGGCGTCATCATGATCGGCCACATCGATCTGTCGGTGCCTTGGGCCATGACCGCATCGGCGATCTGCGCGACTGCGGTGGCCTCGCTGACGAGCGGCATGCCGGGCGGTGCCATCGTGTCGCTGATGGCCGGACTGGCGCTCGGTGCGCTGATCGGTCTGATCAACGGCGCCGGGGTCGCCATCCTTCGGGTGCCCAGCATGATCTGGACCCTGGGCATCAACGCCGTGATCCTGGGCCTGTGCGTCCTGATCACGGGCGGCTTCGCCCCGTCCGGCACGGCGAATGCGCTGATCCGCCAACTCGCGGTGGGCAACACCGTCGGCGTGCCGAACGCCACGCTGCTGTGGATCGTGGGCATGGTTGCGACGGCGCTGATCCTGCGATGGACCGTCTTCGGTCGTGCGTTGATCGCACTCGGCCACGGTGAGCGCGCCGCGTTCCTGTCGGGTGTGCCGACCGGCGCCGTCACGATCGGCACGTTCGTGTTCGCCGGCATAGCGAGCGCGTTCGGCGGCCTCCTGCTCGCGGGCTACGCCGGCCAGGCCTACCAAAGCATGGGCGACCCTTATCTCCTGCCGGCCATCGCTGCGATCGTCCTATCGGGCGCGCGCCTGCAAGGTGGGGTTGGCTCACCGCTTCCCGTCGCCATCGCGGTGCTGTTCTTGTCCTTGATGTCCAGCGTCCTGTCGGTGTTCCAGATCTCCGCCGGAGCGAGGCAGATCGTGTACGGCTCAGTCATCCTGATCACCCTCGTCGTCTACGGCCGGATTCGCGGTGTCACGGCGCGATAACCTTCATCGAACGGAGCAAACTTATGAAGACTGTCCTTGTCGCGGGCGCAGTGGGCGTGATCGGCCGCGCCGTGGTCGATCACCTCAGCCGCGTTGCGGATACGCGCGTGATCGGCCTTTCACGCCGGAAGCCCGACTTCCAGACCTCGGCCGAGTATGTCCAGGTCGACCTCGACGACCCGGCGAATGCCATGAGCGTGCTCGGCAAGTTCAAGGAGACCACTCACCTGGTCTTCGCCGCGTACCAGGCGCGCGACGACGCGTATGAGCAGGTCAAGACCAACATGACCCTGCTGCGCAACTTCGTGGAACCCGTGGTCCAGTCGGCCGCAGGCCTCGCACACGTCGGTCTGATGCAAGGAGGCAAGGCCTACGGCTGTCACCTGGGACCGTTCCCGACGCCGGCAAAGGAGAGCGACGCACGACACGTGCCGCCCAACTTCTACTACGACCAGGAGGACTTCCTACGCGAGGCGAGCCGCGGCAAGGCCTGGTCATGGACCGCCTTCCGGCCTGAGGCGGTGTGCGGGATGGCCGTCGGCAGCCCCATGAACCTGCTGACCGTCCTCGGCGTCTACGGCAGCCTCTGCCGCAAGCTCGGTGTCCCGCTGTGGTTCCCGGGCTCGGATGCGTCATATCGCGCGCTCTATCAAGTCACCGACGCGCGCATTCTCGCCAAGGCTGTCGAATGGGCGGGAAGCACGCCTGCCTGTCGCGGCGAGGTCTACAACATCACGAACGGCGACTACTTCCGTTGGTCTCAGGTGTGGCCCAAGCTGGCCGCGTTCTTCGGTGTTGAGGCGGGACCCCCCATGCCGATCGTCCTGACCGAGCGCTTGCGTGGCATGGGACCCGTATGGGACGATCTCGTGAAGGAGCGAGGACTTCTGCCCTATCGACTCGGCGACATTGCGGCCTGGAGCTTCGGGGACGCCATCCTGAAGACGCCCTACGACAACATCACCAGCACGATCAAGGCGAGGCAGCACGGCTTTCACGACTGCATCGATACCGAATCGATGTTCCTCGAGTTGCTGACCGATCTGCGCAGCCGCCGGATCATCCCCTGAAGCGCACAGCTGCTTGCAGGCAAGTGAACCGAGGTAGTTTCTGGGACTCCTTCGTGACGCAACCAACACCACCAGAACCATGACCGAAGAAGAACTGCCAACCAAGAGCAAGAAGTCCGCCCAGCGTTACATGTCGGCCGAAGACCGCGAGCGGAACATTCTCGAAGGTGCAGTTTCCCTATTTGCCGAACGAGGATTCTCCGCCACGACGAGGGACATCGCGGAGTCCCTCGGGATTCAGCAGCCGCTGCTCTATCGCTACTTCTCCAGCAAGTCCGAACTGATCGACCGCGTTTATCAGGAAGTCTTCGTCAGCCACTGGCGACCGGAATGGGAACAGCAATTGTCCGATCGAAGCGTGCCGCTGGAAGAACGACTGATCCGCTACCTTCGAACCTACTGCGAAGGGATTCTTCGCAGGGAGTGGGTGAGGATCTTCATGTTCAGTGCGTTGGCCGGCGAGGACATTGCGAAGCGCTACCTGCAACTTCTGCACGAGTCTACGTTCCCGCTGCTGTTGAAGGAGATCTACGCCGAGTACGGCATTCCTCCTCGTCGATCCGCCAAGAACAAGAAGCTGGACCAGGAAGTCCTCTGGGGCTTCCATGCGAGCTTCTTCTATCTCGGCGTTCGCAAGTGGGTGTACGGCCTCGAAATCGAAAGCGACCTTGACGAGATCATTTCGGCGCGGGTCAGAGCATTCTTGTCGGGAGCCGCTACGGAGTTTTCTGGTCGCAAGGCACAGTAGCCAGAGCCATTCGTCGGCAGCTTCCTTCGGCGTGGTTCGCGCATCGGCCGACGGCCACCGATTGAAGATGGTCCGATGCCTGCAACTCCTCTTCTGCACAAAATGATCGACTGCGCCTTCCTGCGAGAAGGCTCGGATGGAGACGCACCATGAACAATTCAATTGTCGGGAAGCTGGCACCTGCCTGGCCGACCATGTGGTGGTGGCCACTGGCGGCTACGACATCCCCAACCTGCCGCCCTGCAGCCGCAGCGTGCCGCACGACATCGTGCAGGTGCACAGCGTGGCCTACCGCAACCCGGAACAGCTGCCGCCGGGCGGCGTGCTGGTGGTCGGCACCGGCCAGTCCGGCGTGCAGATCATGGAAGACCTGCACCTGAAGGGCCGCCAGGTGCACCTGGCCGTGGGCGCGGCGCCGCGCTCGCCGCGCATGTACCGCGGCCGTGAGTCCACCGAGTGGCTGCACGACCTGGGCTTCTACCAGTTCACCGTCGACAAGCATCCGCTGGGCGACGAGGCGCGCCACAAGACCAACCACTACATGTCGGGCCGCGACGGCGGCCGCGAGATCGACCTGCGCCGCTTCGCGCTGCAGGGAGTGAAGCTCTACGGCTCGTTGGCCGACCTGGACGGCACCCGGGCCAGCTTCGAGCCCGACCTGGCCAGGAACCTCGACGATGCCGACGAGGTGTATTGCTCGATCCGCCGCGACATCGACGCCCACATCGCCAAGGCGGGCATCTCGGCCCCGGTCGAGGCGCCGTTCCAGAAGGCATGGACGCCCGAGCACGAGCCCCGCACGCTGGACCTGCGGGCGGCCGGCATCACCAGCATCGTGTGGGCCAGCGGCTTCCGGGCCAACTACAGCTGGATCGACCTGCCCACCTTCGACGGCCGTGGCCATCCGCGCTTCACGCGTGGCGTGTCGCCGGTGCCCGGTCTCTACTTTCTGGGCCTGCCCTGGCTGCACACCTGGGGCTCGGGGCGGTTCCTCGGCATGGCCGACGATGCCAGCCATCTGGTGAACGTGATCGTGGACCGGCAGGCCGCGGTGCAATCCCCCAGCGTGCGCCTGACGCCGCCGGAGGCCGTGGCGCTCTAAGCCCGGCTCAGAGCCAGCGCGCCAGCACCGGCAGGACCAGTGCCGTGGCCACGCCCGTCAGGCCCATGGCCAGGGCCGCAAACGCCAGGGCCTGCGGAACCAGTTGCTGGGCCTTGGCGGTGCCGATGGCGTGTGCCACCAAGCCGAGCGTGAGCGCCATGGGTTCGGCCTGGTCGGCTCGTACCCGGCGCAGCAGCCAAGGGACCAGGGCACTGCCGAGCACACCGGTCACCACCACGCCGATGGCCGCCAGCGCCGGCTGCCCGCCCACCTGGCCGGCGGCGGCCATCGCCATGGGCATGGTGGCCGAGCGCGGCAGCAGGGACAGCAGCAGCGGCTGCGGCAGCCCGAACAGCCGGCCCAGCAGCCAGCCGGCGGCCAGGGCAGAGGCGCAACCGGCCAGCACCGCCGCCAGCACCGCGGGCGCGCGCTGGCGCCACTGCGGCATCTGCCGATACAGGGGCACGGCCAGGGCCACGACGGCGGGGCCGGCCAGGCGCTGCAACCACAGCGTCGCCTCGGCATACACCCGGTAGGGCGTGTGGCTGGCCCACAGCGCCAGCACGACCAGCGCCGTGCCGCTGACCACCGGCAGCGTGAACCACCGTGCGCCCAGGCGCTGCTGGAGGCGGCGGGCCACCGCGTAGGCGATGGCCGTCACCATCATCCACCAGGCAGCCTGCAGCAGGGGGTTCATCACTGCGAACCCTCTGCCGTGCGCGACCGCGGCGGCGCTGATCGGCACACGGCGGTGTAGGCTGCCGCGACGCACAGGGTCGTGGCCACGACGCCACCGACGCACAGCAGCAGCAGACCCGCACCGTGCACGCGCAGCAGGGCCGCATGGTCCATGACGCCGGCCACGAGCGGGATCAGCGGCAGCATCAGGTGCGACAGCAAGGCGCTGGCAACGGTGTCCAGACCGCGGGGAACGCGCCTGAGCGCGCACAGCAGCACCCAGAGCAGCAGCATACCCAGCACGGCGCCCGGCACGGGCCAGTTCAATGCGCCGGCCAGTGCCGTGCCCGCGGCCTGGCAGGCCCACAGCAGCAGCGCCCCAAGCAGGATGCCGGGCAGGCGCTGGGCGTGGGTTCTGATGAGACGAACACGTTGCGGCATGCCCGGCCATTGTGTGTGGCCTGACCGCTTGCGTAGGTGATCAGTGCGCACGCATTTGCACCGCACCAGATCGGCATCCGGTGCAACTGATACGGTCGATTCGTCGATTATCTGGACCTTGGCACTCAGTGCAGGCTCGCAGACGATCACGGCATGGTCGGCAGGCCCCTGCTCCGCTTCACGGACCACGGCTGCGGACCGCTTGCGCCAAGGAGAGCACCATGTCCACCCACCGGGTCATTCCGCTGGTCCCGATCGACGCCACGTCGGGCGGCCCCGGCATCGAGCCGGCCGTCAAGATCCAGGCCCGCCACGTCAGCGGGCGCCATGCGCGCTGGCGCTGGGCTCTGGTCTGGCTGACCCAGGCCATCTTCTGCGGCCTGCCCTGGCTACAGTGGCACGGCCGCCAGGCCGTGCTGTTCGACCTGGAGGCGCGGCGCTTCTTCCTGTTCGATGCCGTGCTGTTTCCGCAGGACCTGATCTACCTGGCCGGCCTGCTGGTGTTCAGCGCCCTGCTGCTGTTTGCGGCCACTGCCATCGCCGGGCGCGTGTGGTGCGGCTTTGCCTGCCCGCAGACCGTCTACACCGAGATGTTCATGTGGATCGAGCAGCGCACCGAAGGGGACCGGCTGGCGCGCCTGCGGCTCGACGGCTCGCCCTGGAATGCGCACAAGCTGCTGCGCCGCGGCGGCAAGCATGCCGCCTGGGCAGGGCTGAGCCTGCTGACCGGCTTCAGCCTGGTGGCCTGGTTCACACCCGCCCGCAGCCTGGCCGCGGCCCTGCCCAGCCTGAACCTCGGCCCCTGGGAAGCCTTCTGGATCATGTTCTACAGCGCCGCCACCTACCTGCACGCCGGGCTGCTGCGCGAGAAGGTGTGCCAGCACGCCTGCCCGTACGGTCGCTTCCAGGGCTCGATGCTGGACAGCAAGACCCTGGTGGTGGCCTATGACGTGGCCCGCGGCGAACCCCGTGGCGCCCGCGGCCGTGGTGAGCAGGCGCACCAGGCGGCCCAGGCCAAGGGGCTGGGCGATTGCGTGGACTGCACCCTGTGCGTGCAGGTTTGCCCGGTCGGCATCGACATCCGCCAGGGCCTGCAGGCGGCGTGCATCAGCTGCGGCCTGTGCATCGATGCCTGCGACCAGGTGATGGATAAGCTGGGAGCTCCACGCGGCCTGGTGCGCTTCGGCGCAATGCAGGCCGACGCGGGGCACCACGCCCCTGGCGCGTCAACCGATGGCTGGCGGGCCGCCATGGCACGCCCGCGGGTCTTGGTATACGGCACGGCGTTGCTGCTGCTGGCCGCGGCCATGGCCTGGGGCTGGGCCCAACGGCCCACGCTGCGCCTGAATGCGATTCGCGACCGCAGCGTGCTGGCCCGGCAAGTCGAGGACGGTGCCGTCGAGAACATCTACCGGCTGCAGGTCATGAATGCCAGCCTGCAGTCCCACGCCTTGCGGCTGCATGCCTTGAGCGGCCATGGCGACCAGGCCCAGGCGTTGCAGCTGACGCACCGCGGCAGCCTGTCGATCGAGCCGGCCGGCGCGACGACGCTCGTCGTCACCGTGCGCATGGATGCCGCCCAGGCCCAACAGCATCCGCGCAGCCGGCCGATCCCCATCCGCTTCGTGGTGGACGACGCATCGGTGGGTGCCGCCGCCGAGGCCACCACGACCTTCCTGCCGGGATGAGGCCCGCCCACGGGCCGGATGGGGCCACGGCGGCCACGCCACCGCTGGCCAGCGTGACGCTGCAGGCGAATGCCACCGTCTGGTCGCAAGGCTGCCGCCCGCAGGGCGAGTTGCTGCTGGTACGCAGCGGCATCCTGCGCCTGGAACGCGTGACGCCGGGGGGCGAGCGGCGCATCGTCGGCCTGGCCGGCCGGGGCATGCTGCTCGGGGTGGAGGCCTGGCTAGGGCGGATGCACGCCGATGACCTGGTCTGCTGCACCCAGGTTCGCCTGCATCGGGTGCCTTGCAGCGATGCCGACCAGGCCCTGAGGAACCAGCCCCACCGCTACCGGCGCCTGCTGCGCCATTGGCACCGGGGGCTGAGCGAGGCGCAGGCCTGGTCGGCCGAACTGCTGCGCGGCAGCGCCCGGCAACGCACGCTGCAGCTGCTGCGACGGCTGTCGTCGCTGGAGGGCGCACGGCATGGCTGCCCGGCCGTGTGGCTGCCGCGCCGTGAGGACATGGGCGCCATGCTGGGCCTGACCGAAGAAACCGTCAGCCGGCAGATCAGCCGCCTGCGCCGCGAGGGCGTGATGCACCCAGTGGACACGCGCCACGAGCAGGTCGACCTGGGTGGCCTGGCCCAGGCGCTGGCGCAGGCCGAGGTGTGAGGCAAGTCCAGGCTGAAGATGGTGCGCTCAGCCTGGCGCCGATGCCATCGCGCTGCCGGCCAGGGCTCCCAGGCGCCGCAAGGCCTCGTCCACGCGCGCATCGCCGGGGTGGCCCACGTTGAGCCGCAGGTGGTGCACGAAGCGCTGGTCGGCCGAGAACAGCACGCCCGGCGCCGTGCTGATGCCGTGGGCCATGGCCTGGCGGTGCAGGTCCAGGGCGTTGATGCGGGGCGGCAGTTCCAGCCACAGGAAGTAGCCGCCGGCGGGGCGGGTGACCCGCGTGCCCGCCGGAAAGTGCCGCTCGATCAGCCGGCGCGCGCGCTGCTGTTCTGCCGACAGGGCGGCCCGCAGCTGCCGCAGGTGGCGGTCATAGCCGCCTTGCGCCAGGTAGTCGGCAATCGCCAGCTGCGGCGGCAGGGCGGTGGCCAGCGAGCTCATCATCTTCAGCCGCTGCACCAGCGGCGCAAAGCGCCCGGCCGCCGCCCATCCCACCCGGTAGCCCGGCGCCAGGCACTTGCTGAACGAGGCGCAGTGCAGCACGCCGCCATCCACGTCGAAGGCCTTGGCCGGCCGGGGCCGGCGCACGTCGGCATACAGCTCGCCGTAGACGTCGTCCTCGATCAAGGGCACGCCGTGGCGTGCCAGCAGGGCCACCAGGGCCTGCTTGCGTGCAGGTGGCATCAGCGCGCCCAGCGGGTTCTGCAGGTTGGGCATGAACCAGCAGGCCGCCACCTTGTGCTGTGCCAGCAGCGCGGCCAGGGCGTCCAGGTCCACGCCTTCGCGGGGATCGGTGGCCACCTCCACGGCCTTGAGGTTCAGGCGCTCCAGCGCCTGCAGCGCGGCATAGAAGGTGGGGCTCTCGACCACCACCAGGTCACCGGGCCGGGTGACCGCCTGCAGGCACAGGTTCAGCGCCTCCATGGCGCCATTGGTGATGACCAGCTCGTCCTCGCCCAGCGGCACACCCTGCAGTGCGTAACGGCGACGCAGGGCCTGGCGCAGGCCGGGATCGCCCGCTGTCAGCGCACTGGTGATCTGGCTGGGCTTGACGCGGCGCATGGCCCTGGCGCCGCAGCGCGCCAGGGCCTCAAACGGGAACAGGTCCGGCGCCGGGAACGCGGAACCCAGCGGCACCACGGCGACATCCCGCGTGGATTCCAGCAGTTCGAACGCCAGCGCGCTGACGGCCACCGCGGTGGCGCCCGCCGCCGGCACCGCCTGTGCCGGTGCGGCCCGGGCGGCGCGCCTGTGCGTGCACACGTAGTAGCCGGAACGCGGCCTGGCCTCAATCAGCCCCCGCGTTTCCAGCAGGCCATAGGCCTGGAAGACGGTGGAGGCGCTGATGCCGCGCCGGTCGCAGGTCTGGCGCACCGAGGGCAGGCGCTCGCCGGCGTGCAGCAAGCCACCTTGGATGGCCTGGGCCATCTCGTCGGCCAGCTGCTCGTAGCGCGTGCTGCCGGGATCGGGCATCTGCTCTGGTTGAAGTTGTCGACAACTGGATCTTACCGATCAGATCGCTTCGGACAATCATCCACGCATGCTCATCGTGCCTGCTGTCACTCCCCACCCGGCTGCCACGCCTTTGCGTGGCCTGGCCGGACTCGGCCAATCGGTGCTGGCCACCGTTGTGCAGTCAGGCCTGCTGCGCTGTGCCGTGCCGGTGGCATTGGGGGGGCGCGGCGGCGATCTCGGCGAGCTGGCCGCGGGTGCACGGTCCCTTGCTGCCGTCGATCCTGCCGCAGGCTGGGTGTTGTGGGCGCAGCGCCTGGCCATCGAGGCCCTGGTCCGTTCGCCCAACATCGGGCTGCGTGACTACCTGCTGCCCGACCTGCTGGCGGGCGAACGGGCGGGCACGCTGCCTCTGCCGCCGTGGCAGGATGCCCTTGGCACCCAGTCGCTGCCATTGGCTGCAACGACAACGCGCAGCGGGCTGGTGGCCATGGCTGAGGCTCGAGGCCTGCGGCTGTACGGTCAGCTGCCCTGCGTGCCCAACCTGCAGTGGCAGGGCCATGTCCTGATCGCGCCGGTGAACGACGGCCACCAAGGGCAACGCTGGGTACTGCTGCGCAGTGAAGAGGACGGCCTGCGTGCGGGCATCGATCTGGGCTGGCCGTGCCCGCGCGGCAGCCGCTGCGCCACGCTGACCCTGGACGGTGTCTTCTTCCGCTCCGACGAGGAGCTCGCCGGACCGGACCTGCCATCGCTGCTGCAGCCTGCCGCTCTGGCCCTGGCCACCGGCCTCCTCGTCGCCTGAAAGAAATTCCTGCCATGCCCAAGTCCACCGTCGCCGCACTGCAGATCGGAAGCTCCCGCCTCGGCACGCAAGCCACCCTGTCTTCCATCCTGGCGTGGGAACCCGAGATTCGCGCCAAGGCCGCCCGACTGGTGGTGATGCCCGAGGCGCTGCTGGGCGGCTATCCCAAGGGCGAGATCTTCGGCACGCGACTGGGCTATCGCCTCCCGGAAGGGCGCGAAGCATTCGCGCGCTACAGCAGCGAGGCCATCGCCGTCCCCGGCCCCGAGACGCAGGCCCTGGCCGACCTGTCGCAGCGCACCGGCGCCAGCCTGGTCGTGGGCGTGATCGAGCGTGCAGGAGCCACGCTGTACTGCACGGCGCTGTTCTTCGACCCCGAGGCCGGCCTGGTGGCGCGCCACAGGAAGCTGATGCCCACGGGCACCGAGCGGCTGATCTGGGGCCAGGGCGACGGATCCACGCTGCCGGTGATGGCAACGCCGGCCGGCCGGGCGACGGCGGCCATCTGCTGGGAGAACCACATGCCCTTGCTGCGGACCGCCCTGTACGCCCAGGGCGTGGACATCTGGTGCGCACCAACCGTGGACGAGCGCGACATCTGGGGCTGCACCATGCGGCACATCGCCCACGAAGGCCGTTGCTTCGTGGTCAGCGCCTGCCAGGTGCAGCCGTCGCCCAAGGCGCTGGAGATGACCGTCCCCGGATGGCCCGATGAACGGCCGTTGATGCGCGGCAACAGCATGATCGTCGGCCCGCTGGGCGATGTGCTGGCAGGACCGCTGCACGACGACACCGGCCTGCTGTGCGCCGAGATCGATACCGACGAACTGGTTCGCGCCCGCTACGACCTCGACGTGGTCGGGCACTACGCGCGGCCGGACATCTTCCAGCTGCACGTGGACCGCCGCGCGCGGGCCTCGGTGCACTTCGTAGACTGATGAGCCGCAGCCCGTCCATGACCGAGACCTTGCGTTACCTTCGCGCCGTGCTCTGGAGCTTTGCTGGCATCCGGCAACGGCGCGAAGCCGAGTCAGAGCAAGCGCAGTTCAGGCCCGTGCCGCTGATCCTGACAGCACTGGCCGTCGTGGTGGCCATGGTCGCGCTGCTGTTGCTCGCGGCACGGCAGGCTGGCGCCGCCCCGCTGGACGTTCCCGACACGCTGACGCAGCGCACACTGGCGTGCACGGGATGCCATGGTCCCCAGGGAAGGTCCACGCCGCTGGGCTATGTTCCCCGCATCGCAGGAAAGCCTGCCGGCTACCTGGCCGCGCAGCTGAGGGCCTTCCGCGACGGCCAGCGGCAGCACGACGGCATGGCGCGATTGCTGGTCCACCTGGACGACGACTACCTCTCCGAGATCGCGGGCCACTTTGCCGGGCTGCAGGTCGCCTATCCCGCCCCTGCACCGCTGCAGGGTTCGGCACAGTCGCGTGCCGCGGGCGAACGGCTGGCCCTGCAGGGTGACCGCTCCAGGCGCTTGCCGGCGTGTGCCGATTGCCATGGTTCAAGACTGACCGGCGTGCAGCCGGCCATCCCAGGCCTGCTGGGCCTGCCCCGCGACTACCTCGTGGCCCAGCTCGGCGCCTGGCGCATCCAGGTTCGCAAGGCGCGATCGCCGGACTGCATGGCCGAGTTGGCCGGCCGGCTCGCGCCCAGCGACATCACGGCCGTCGCGGACTACCTGGCTGCACAGCCGCTGCCGGCCAACCCTGACGCCGTGCCGGCGTCCACCCGTCCACTGCCCCCACTGCCGCTCCCTTGCGGCAGCGTCAGGCCATGACGCGGCGGTCGGTGCGCGCTGCGGTCGGACTGGGCCTGGCCGCGGCGACCACGGCTGCCATCGCCGCCGTGCTGTGGTTCAGCCACACGCCGGTCGTCCCGGATGCGCCCGCGCCGCCGATGGACGCCGCCACCGTGGCCCGCGGCGCCTACCTGGCGCGGCTGGGCAACTGCGCGGCCTGCCACACGGCGCGCGGTGGCGCGCCCTACGCGGGCGGCCGCGGCATCGCCACGCCGTTTGGCACGGTCTATTCCGGCAACCTCACACCTGACGACGAGACCGGTCTCGGACGCTGGAGCGCGAGCGACTTCTGGCGCGCCATGCACCATGGCCGCGCCAGGGACGGACGCCTGTTGTCGCCGGCATTTCCCTACCCGAACTTCACCCTGGTGAGCCGGCCAGACAGCGACGCGCTGTATGCCTATCTGCGCAGCCTTGCGCCGCTGCGCAGGCCTCGCTCCGAGAACACGCTGAACTTCCCCTTCAATACCCAGGCAGCCATGGCCATCTGGAGGGCGCTCTATTTCCGTCCATCCGATGCCGCGCCCAAGGGGGCCTCGCCCGCGGCGGCCGACGCGGACCGCGGCATGTATCTGGTGCGCGGGCTGGGCCATTGCGCTGCGTGCCATGCGCCGCGCGACGCCCTCGGTGCGACCCGCCGTGGCGACGAACTGCCCGGTGGCGCGATACCGGGCCAGGCCTGGTACGCGCCGGACCTGGCGCCCAACGCGCAAGAGCCGCTGACCCGGCAGCGGCAGAACATTGTCGATCTGCTGCGCAGCGGGATGGCGGCCCACGGCACGGCGGGTGGCCCCATGGCCGAGGTCGTCGTCGGCAGCACCCAGCACTGGACAACGCAGGATCTCCAGGCGGTGGCGGTCCACCTCACCGGCCTGCCGGCGCAGCCGGCTCGCGCCGACGACCGCACACCGCCCTCTGCCCTGGTCGCAGAGCAGGTGCAGCGGGGGCAACGGCTCTACGCAGACCAGTGCGCGCAGTGCCACGGTGCGCAGGGGCAAGGATTCCCCGGCGCCTATCCACCTCTGGCGGGCAACCCCACGGTCACCCTCGATGAGTCCGGTAATGTGCTCCAGGCGATCCGGCATGGTGGCTTTGCACCGGCCACGACAGCGACGCCGCGGCCCTACGGCATGCCCCCTGCCGGCCTGGATGCACAGGCGCTGGCGGACGTCGCCACCTTCATCCGCCAGGCCTGGGGCAACCGGGCTGCTGCGGTCACCGTCCAGCAGAGCATGCGTGCCCCATGATGACTGGCCAGAACCACCTGCGCCCTGAGCGGCGCGGTCGTCTCGACGCCCGGCCCACTGCTGTTGGCGCAGAGTTCCCCACGGCCACGGCGACAGCCTTCTCCATCGACCCGTTGACTCGACCCACCATGACCACTTTGTTCGAACGCATCAAGCTCGCGGGCCTGCCGCTGTCCAACCGCATCGTGATGGCGCCGATGACGCGCGCTCGCAGTACCCAGCCTGGCGACGTTCCCAACGCACTCAACGCGCAGTACTACGCCCAGCGCGCCAGCGCCGGCCTCATCGTGACCGAGGCGACGCAGATCTCGCCGCAGGGCAAGGGCTATTCGTTCACGCCGGGCATCCACAGCGACGCTCAGGTCGAGGGCTGGCGTCTGGTGACCCGTGCCGTGCATGCCGCAGGCGGGCGCATCTATCTGCAGCTCTGGCACGTGGGGCGCATGTCCCATCCCGCGTTCCACGGCGGCGAACTCCCCGTTGGACCGTCAGCCGTGCCTTTCGATGGCTCGATCTGGATGGTCGATCCGGTGACCGGGCAAGGGGGCATGCATGCCAGCCCGACGCCGCGGGCGCTCAGCCGCGAAGAAATTCACGCGATCGTCGCGGACTACCGGAAAGCCGCTCGTAACGCCATTGCCGCCGGGTTCGACGGCGTGGAGGTCCACGGTGCCAACGGATACCTGATCGACCAGTTCCTGCGCACGACTTCCAACGTCCGTACCGACGAGTACGGCGGCTCTCGCGAGAGCCGGCTGCGCTTCCTCAAGGAGGTGATCGACGCCGTGGCTGAAGAAGTTGGCGCCGACCGCACCGCCATTCGCCTGGCACCGTTCCTGACCGCCCGCGGCATGGCGTGCCCCGACATCCTGCCGACCATCCTTGAAGCTGCGAGCTATCTGGATGCGAAGGGCATCGCCTATCTGCATCTGGTCGAAGCCGACTGGGATGATGCGCCCGAGTTCACCGAAGAGTTCCGACGTGACATCCGGGCGCGCTTCGCTCGCCCGATCATCGTGGACGGCAAGTACGACAAGCTCCGCGCCCAGTGGGTGCTGGACAGGGGCTATGCCGACCTGGTGGCTTTCGGTCGCCCCTTCGTGGCCAACCCTGATTTGCCACGTCGCCTCGCTGAGAACCTGCCGCTGGCTGCCTTCGACGGCGGTGCGCTGTTCGGTGGCACCGAGCGCGGTTACAGCGACTATCCAGCTTTGGCATGAGCGGTGAACGGCCGCACGCCAGGCACGGTGGCCGTCCGTGCTGCAGCAAGTGCAGGCGCAGCCCCTGGTGCGAGAGGGCATCGATGCCCACGGAGGTGTTGCAGGCAGGCGAAGGTGCCGTTCGGACCGGGACTCAAGCCGTGCTCGAGGTCTCGCAGTTGCTGCACGGAGCGATTGCGGCCAAGGGGATGCACAAAGACGCTTGACCTTGCCATGCCGGGAAGCTTCAAAGTGCGCCTGCGGATTCAAAGGCAGGAGTTCCAGATGATCACTTTCGAAGTCAAAGACTTGACCTGCGGCCACTGTGTCAGCGCGATTGCGAAGGCAGTGAAGCAGGTAGACGCTGCAGCCCAGGTGTCCGTCGATCTCCTGACCAAGCGCGTCGAGATCAATTCCTCCGTGGCTGACGGGGTCGGATTTGAGGCTGCTATCCAGGAAGCGGGCTATTCGCCGAAGCCTGCGACGGCTGCATCGTTCGCCGCGACACAGGGCGCAACGAGTGGTTGCTGCTGCGGCCATTGAGGTGGCTGGCTCGACTGATGTCAATGGGCACGCGCCGCTGCGGCGTGCCTAGCCATTGAAGGACTCCCTGATGTCGGCTTTAGATCTTGCCCGGATCCAGTTCGGATTCACGGTTTCTTTCCACATCATCTTCCCAGCCATCACGATCGGTCTGGCCAGCTACCTGGCGGTGCTGGAAGGACTGTGGTTGCGCAAGCGTGAGCCGGTATGGCGGGAACTCTACGACTTCTGGTCCAAGATCTTCGCGGTCAACTTCGCGATGGGCGTGGTCTCGGGGTTGGTCATGGCCTACCAGTTCGGTACCAACTGGAGCTACTTCTCTGCCTTTGCCGGCAGTGTGACCGGACCGTTGCTGGCCTACGAGGTGCTCACGGCCTTCTTCCTGGAAGCCGGCTTCCTCGGCGTGATGCTGTTCGGCTGGTCACGCGTCGGGCCGGGCCTGCATTTCTTCTCGACCATCATGGTGGCGCTGGGCACGCTGGTTTCTGCGACCTGGATCCTGGCCTCCAACAGCTGGATGCAGACGCCCCAGGGCTTCGAGATCATCGATGGGCGGGTGGTCCCGGTGGATTGGTTCAAGGTCATCTTCAACCCGTCCTTCCCCTACCGGTTGGTCCACATGACGCTTGCGGCCTTCCTCGCCACCGCGCTCTTTGTCGGTGCGTCGGGCGCCTGGCATCTGCTGAAGGGGCGGGACTCGCCGGCCGTGCGCAAGATGCTGTCGATGGCCGTCTGGATGATCCTGCTCGTCGCGCCCCTGCAGGTTCTGGTTGGCGATGCGCATGGTCTGAACACCCTGAAGCATCAGCCGGCCAAGATCGCGGCGATGGAAGGCCACTGGGAGAACCATCCAGGCGAAGGAGTGCCGCTGGTTCTCTTCGGCTGGCCCGACATGCAGGCCGAGACCACACGCTACGCGGTCGAGATCCCGAACCTGGGCAGCCTCATCCTGACGCACGACCCAAGGGGGCAGTTTCCCGGTCTCAAGGAGTTCGCGCCTGAGGATCGCCCCAACGCCACCGTCGTGTTCTGGAGCTTCCGTGTCATGGTTGGCCTGGGCATGCTGATGCTGCTGCTCGGGCTCTGGGGAACCTGGTTGCGTTGTCGGGGGAGGCTTGTGCAGTCCCGGGCGTTCCTGCGCTTTGCGCTGTGGATGGGACCGAGTGGCCTGATCGCGATCCTGGCCGGCTGGTTCACCACCGAGATCGGGCGCCAGCCCTGGGTCGTCTACGGCGTGATGCGCACGAAGGATGCCGTCTCGAACCACTCCGCACTGGCGCTGACGGTGACGCTGGCACTCTTCGTCATCATGTACTTCATCGTCTTCGGTGTTGGCATCCGCTACTTGCTCAGGTTGGTAGAGCGTGGGCCCCAGGCGCACGGGCCTCAGGAAGATGTGGACGACGACTTGAAGCATCGCCCAGCGCGGCCGCTGTCCGCGGCGCCGGACGATCTCGGCAGTGGCGAAGGGACGAGTTCCCGTCAGGAGGGCTGACACCATGGGCATCGATCTCCCCATCATCTGGATGCTGATCATCGGCTTCGGCTTGATGATGTACGTCATCATGGACGGCTTCGATCTCGGCATCGGGCTGCTCTTCCCCTTTGTGCGCGAGCGCGAGCATCGCGACACGATGGTCAATACCGTCGCGCCGGTCTGGGACGGTAACGAGACCTGGCTGGTGCTGGGCGGTGCGGGCTTGATGGCGGCGTTTCCACTCGCCTACGCCGTCCTCCTGAGCGCGCTTTACCTGCCGCTGGTGTTCATGCTGGCAGGTCTGATCTGGCGCGGTGTTGCCTTCGAGTTTCGTTTCAAAGCTGATGACGCCCACAAGCCTTTCTGGGACCAAGCGTTCACCTGGGGCTCGTACATCGCAACATTCTTCCAGGGCGTCTCGCTGGGGGCCTTCATCAACGGCTTTCCGGTGCGTGACGGCGCCTATGCGGGTGGAGCACTCGACTGGCTGACGCCGTTCAGCCTGTTCACGGGCCTGGGCCTGATTGCCGCTTACGCGCTGCTTGGCAGCAGCTGGTTGATCATGAAGACCGAGGGCTGGCTGCAGCAACGGATGATCGCGCTTGCCCGGCCGGCGGTGCTGGCGCTACTGGTTAGCGTCGGCGTGGTGAGCATCTGGACGCCATGGATTCACGAGGTCGTTGCCCAGCGCTGGTTCAGCGTCCCGAATCTCCTCTTCTTCGCCCCGGTTCCCATCCTCGTACTGGCTGTGGCGTGGGCCATCCTGAGGCTCTTGAAGCGCACACCCAACGTGGCGCCTTTCCTGCTCTCGCTGGTGCTGATCTTCCTCGGCTACAGCGGCTTGTTGATCAGCCTGTGGCCCAACATCATCCCGCCGGGTATCTCGATCCGGGATGCGGCGGGCCCGCCCCAGAGCCTGGGCTTCGCACTGGTGGGGGCCTTGTTGATCATCCCTGTGATCCTGACCTACACAGGCTGGTCCTACTATGTGTTTCGCGGCAAGGTCAAGTCAGGCGAGGGCTACCACTGATGGGAGCGGACCCACGACCGTCTTCATGGTTGCGCCGCCTCGGGTGGTTGGTAGTGATCTGGACGGCGAGCATCCTGGCGCTCGGTGCCGTGGCCATTGCCCTCCGGTGGGTAATGAGCGCTGTGGGGATGACCACATAGTCGGCCTGCCTGCAGGTTGCCAAGCGCACAAGCGTCGATGTTTTGGACTGAATCCCATGATGTGACCTTGCCCCTGAATCCCGTAGCGGCCCTTGCCTGACTTGGTCGGCAGGCGCTGGCTTGGAAGTGCTTCCGTCACGACCAAGCATCAAATTTAGTTGCCGGACAGCATCACTCTTGGTTGTGCGAGCGGAGGTCGCTCACACAAGAGAAGTTGTAACCCATCAGTCCTGCCGGCTTCCTGGGCAACGCGGACGGCGACGATGGGTTACAGAGAGCGCGTACGACAAGAGAAGTTGTAACGCAGGGCACGATTCAACTATTCTTGTGCGATCGCCGATGGCGGCTTCAGCGGGAGCCCGCATGCCCAGACGCGCTCGCATTGGCACAGCGGCCTGGACCGGCCAAGCCGCCCTGCCAGACCAGGTTCGGCCGGACCTCTGGACGCAGGTCGATGCCGACGCCTTGCCGCAAGACCGGCGAGAGCTGTTCCTGCGTCGCAAGACGGGCATCCAGCTCTACTTCGACGGCGCGACCGAGGCCGACATTCGGGAGGCCTGCGGCTTTGGGCGCTCCCACATCTATCGCCTCATCACGGAGCGCTGCCTGGCGCAGAACCCGGACGGCAATGTGAACGGGTGGCGCGGCGCGCTCCCGCATCGCCGGGTGCGGGAATGGTCTCGAACAACGCCACTCGAGCTCAGCGATGCGGGGGCCGGAGCCGCTGGGGCTCTCCAATGGCTGCTCCAGTCGCCAGGCGGCGCCGACATCGAGGCCAGGTTCCGCAAACAGATCGTTGGCAAGGTGCCGAAGCTCGCCGCCGCGAAGCGCCCCAAGCAGGAGCTTTTCACCTGGTTCATCAAGGAGTTGCGCGCCGCCGGCCTCGAGGCGCGAGGCGAATGACCGTTCAACGTCGAGAAGCTGGGCTACGTCAGCATCTGCAAGTTCATCGACAAGGTCATGGACGAGAACCCACGTCGCCAGAGGCAACTGCTCGGCGGCAAGGAGGCAGGGCGCAAGGCACGGGCCGGCGACGGCGCCGATCGGCCGCGCCTGCGCGTGTTCCAGCGGGTCGAGTGCGATGCCCACAAGCTCGACTCGCGCATGGTTGTGGCCATCCCATCGCCGCACGGCGGCTGCGAGGCCCGCAAGATCCGTCGCCTGTGGGTGATCGTCATCATCGAAGTCGAGTCTCGTGCCGTGCTCGGCTACCACCTGAGCCTGCACCCGGAGTGCAGTGCCGAAGACGTGCTGCGCACCGTCAAACGCGCCCTGACGCGCTGGGTGCCTCGGGAGTTGCTGTGGAGCGGCAACGCGTACGTCGAGGGCTCGGGCTTGCCGTCCGCGCACCACGAGCGCTACCTGGGCGCCTGCTGGGACGAGTTCAGCGTCGACGGCGCGATGGCGAACATCTGTGACCGGGTCGAGCGGCAGCTTCGGGAGGTGGTCGGCTCGACCATCCTCAAGCCGCAGGATCCCACCAGCTACACCAGCCGGCGCAGCAAGGACGACCGCCCGTTCATCGAGTCCTTCTTCGGCCAGCTCGCCAAGGCGGGCTTCCATCGGCTGTCGACCACGACCGGCAGCAAGCCGGGCGACAAGCGCGGCGCGGATCCTGACGCGGCGGCGGCAGAGACTCAGTTCCAGCTCGAGTACGCTGAAGAGCTCCTCGACACCCTCATCGCCAACTATAACGCGCGCCCGCACTCCGGCTTGGGCTGGCGCAGCCCGCTGGCCCAGCTCGACTTCCTAACGAGCCGTGAGCCGGAACGCATCCGCCAGGCCGATGCCGGCGAGGTCCAACGCATGGTGAGCGTCCGCAAGCTGTGCACCCTGAAGGGCGGCGTCAGCACAGGCCGGCGGCCGTACTTCCAGTTCGCGAACGCCCGCTACTCGGCAGAGTGGCTCACCCTGCGCACGGATCTCCTTGGCAAGCTGTTGTGGCTGCAACTGGAGGACGAGGACGACGCCCGCTTCGCGAGCGTGTCGAACGAGCGAGGTGAGTTCCTGGGCGTTGTCCGGGCCGCGCCGCCATGGAATCGGTCGCCGCACACCTTGTACATGCGCCAGGCCATCCGCGCGCTAGAGAAGCGCCGCATGTTGCACCTCAGCGCGCAGTGCGACGCCGTCGAAGAGCTCGTCCGCTATGCCGAAGGCTCGAAGGACAAGAAGTTGCCGATGCACCCGGCTTACCTGGAGGCCAGAAGGGTGCTGCAACAGCATGCCCTGGCGCTGGCGGGCCAACCGGTGCCCGGGACGTCGGCGCCTGATGGGGAGGCATCGGCCCCTCAGCCCGGCGCGCCGCAGGAGCCGCGACGTCCGCTGCCACCCATGCAGATGGCCAAGACCTGGTGACCAGATGATGGAGGCCTATTCCTCCAGCCCGCTGGTCGCGGAGCATCTGCCCAAGAGCCACCCGGTGGTCACGCGCGACTACTCGCTCTTCACCCCGGCCATCGCCGAGATGGTAGACACGGTGGGGCGCTGGATCGACGACCAGGTCGATGGCGCGACCATCTTCGGCCCCTCGCGCTTCGGCAAGTCCAGCGCCGTGGATCACTGGCTGCAGTCGCTGCTGTCGCAGCGCTGCGGTGGCCACGTCCCCTTGGTCGTGTGGAGCCACACGGATTCCGGCGGCGCGGCCTCGGTCGGGCGCTTCCACGCCCACCTGCTGCATGCCAGCCGGCACCCCCTGGCCAAGGCAGCACGCAGCCCGCTCGACCGCCAGCACATGCTGATCGAGCGCTGGGCAGAGCTGGCGTCCCAGGGCGGCGGTCGATTCCTGGTCCTTGTCATCGACGAGGCGCAGGGGATGACGCAGCGGGAGTGGCTGTGGCTGGTCGAGTTGCACAGCCTGCTTGAGAAGGAGCGCATTCGCCTGTGCGTCTTCTCGATCGCATCGCTCCAGGTGTTCGACGAACCGGTGGGCATGGCCATGTCCGGCGGTGCACACGTCGCCGCCCGGTTCATGCTGGCCTCGGCGCCGTTCCATGGCATCCGTGACGTCGACGAGCTGCGCTTTGTGCTGTCCGGCTATGACGAGGGCACCGAGTGGCCACCCCACTCTGGCATCTCGTTCACGGCGGGGATCGCGTCGGAAGCATGGGCCGGCGGGTTCCGGATGGCCCATCATGCTGAAGGTCTGATGCAGGCGATGGTCCTCGAACTGCCGGCCAAGTACGAGGGCCCCATCGAGTTCCCGATGAAGACGGTGGCACAGGCCGCCCGGCATGCCCTGCTGCGGATCGCCGGCGGCGCCGATCCCGGCGACGTGATGTCCATCGACTCGTGGCGACGCATCGTCGCCGGCTGCGGTCACCAGGCTCTCATGGCCATCGTGACGGCGCTGTCGCCACGCTTGAAGCGCAGTGGACCGCGCGCATGACGACCGCTCCAAGCTTTCGTCTGACCTGGCATCGAGGCAGCGTCCTGCCCTACTCTTCCCTCTGGCACACCGTTCAGCGAGCCATGTGGCTGAACTCGCTGCGGCCCAACGAGCTGTCGTTCTGCGCCAGCGCGCTTGATCAACGCGGCTTCCCGCGGCAGGTCAACCTGCTCTTCAACGAAACCGGTGGCGGCCCGGACGGTGCCATCGACGCGCTGTCGATGCAGTCCTTGGCCCAGGCGTTGGGCGAGCCCGAAACGGCGTTGACCTGGGCACACCTGGGCCGCGTGCCGAGGTCGGTTCGCTCGCTGATCTCCCCAGGTGTCCGCGTTTGCAGGGCGTGCCTGGCTGCGGGCTACCACAGCGCGCTGCACTCGTTGCGGCTGTTGCAGGCCTGCCCGATTCACGGCTGCGAGCTCGAAGACCGATGCAACTGTGGCGAGCGCTTCAGCGACGAACTCGTCGTCCTGAACCGGATGAACCCCGGCTTCTGCCAGTGCGGCCGGATGGCATTCGTCACCCGGCAGACATGTCGGCGTCCGACGATGCGACACGAAGAGACCGCGCCGATGTCGGCGGTCGCTGCATGGCTGGAGCGCCTGGCGGGTGTAGTTCGCCCGCTGCCGAACGACAGGCAGCTTCAACGCGCGCACGACCTGGCGTTCATGGAGTCGTTCGACGCTTGGAGTGCGGCACTGGGCCTGGGCACCCCTGGCCCGCGGCAGGGTCCCGACACAACGCCGCTGCGGGCGAGCATCAGCACGGCACCGCTTTCCGCCATCGAGCGTGGCAGTGCTCTACTTCGCGCTGCCCACACCGTCCAGCACGTGCAGACGGGCCGGCGCAAGCACAGTTCCTACTGGTCGGCGAACGACGCGACGGCGATCTACCGAGCGCTGGCGCGACACATCAGGCGCCATGTGGCCCGAGGAGCCGAGGCCGTGGCGATCGATTTCATGTTGAACCCCGATCCGCTGCAGATGGGCGCCCGGATGCGCGCGCAGCCTCGTGGGATGGTGGCGTTCGCCGACCTGCTGTTCACGGAGTGCATGGAGAGCTATGCCGGCCTGCGTCGATGGCCCTATCGCGACCCTCGGGCGGGCGCGAACAGCTGGGTCCAAGACGGTCTGTGGCCTTTGCGCATCGACGGGGGTCGCGCCTGGCCTCCTGCTTCGCGCGACGCCCGGTTGGCCTGGGTGGACAGTCAAGCGGCCGCGGCTGCCATCACACATGCGTGGCGCCGGGCACAGGGCATCGCCATTCAAGCGGCCGCAACCGGCATCGCCGACTGGAGTGCGGCCAACGAGCGGTACGTCCCGGCCGGAGCCCCCTGCTCATCGTTCGCGCACTGGCCCAAGCCAAGCCGGACGGCGTTCTGGTTCGACGCACCTCCGCCATTCCAGGTGACATGGGCTGCAGCGATCAGCGGCGAGTACCTTCGGTTCGTCGCCTCACCCGCCAGGCCGAGGATCGACTGGACGATGCCGCGTTCGAGCAAAGCCCAGCGCCAGACCACCTGGTCCACTGCGCTGCAGGCAAGGGCGTCGGAACTTCACGGAGCATGCACCGGCCCGTGCCTCACTTGGTCGGCGCGCGCCGGCTGGGAGGTTCGCCCGTCAGCCAGCCCGATCGCGCCGGCCAAACGCCACCGGCTGCTTGGTGTCGCCAGCGCGCCGAAGTTCTGGGTTTTTCCATGGGGAGGCGGCTTCGCGGCCAGGGCGTGCGAGGCCCGAATTCAGACCTTCGGCGACACTGCCCGTGAGGCTATCGACGCATTGAGGTTGGCCGTTCTGCAGCACGGCAGGAAGTACCCGCCACCGAGACCGTCGCGATCTTCGCCGACGAGTGCGCCAGTGCCTCAACGCCCTGAGGTTCACGCTGCCTACGAAATGCTCGTGGCTCGCGAACTGCGCGAACACGGCTTCTGGCAGAGGGCCTGGATGTTCGGCAAGCTCGCCCGTGAACACCTGGCAGATTTTCAACGCCAGTCAGGCAGGTGAACCTGATCCCGGCCACGGCCAAGCCAGTCGCCCAGCGAAGCGTCCATTGCGCGGCGTCAGCGGCGTTGCTGCGACGGGTGAATCGGCGTAGTGTGTCCAGTTGCTCGTCCCCTCACCGCATAGAACACAACTTCTCTTGCGGCTTGAGCACAACTTCTGTTGCACGAGCGGAGGTTTCACAGGCGTTGAATAGGTGCCACCAAATGACGTCCTGATAAGAACACTTCTCAGGACATCGTGAAAATTCTTCTATAGTGGAGGTACCACTCTTGGGGGACCCCCTGTTTATGCCTACGGAGGTGGTGGCTACCGAGGTAGCGCCCATCCCTGCCCAGGTCACGGCCGACGCCGGCGTGCCGGCGCGGCGCCGTGGCCGTCCGCGGGGTGCGAAGACCCGTCTGCTGCGTGAAGGCAGTGGCGAGCTCGGCCGCCACCACTTCGCGTTCCTGCGTGCCCTGCTCGACGGGGTTGACCTCGAGCGTGCGTGGAAGCTCTACCTGTCATTCACCGGTGGGCCCAGCGATCGGCGCCACTTCGCCGGCCGGCTGCGCCTGGTTGTCGAGGCCATCGAGCGCGCGGGCTCAACGCGCGGATGCGTGACCGAGCTCGCTGTGGCGCTGCCGGCCTTGCGCGCCCTCCCCGACTTCGCGGTTGCACGGACCGGGCGGGGGGCAGGAAAAGCCGGACACATCGACCCCGTAGAGATCAAACATGGCCTGGCGCCCAGCACCCCACCCTCCCCTTCGCTCGACGAGTGGCGCTCCCAGTACTGTGGTTCGACCGGAATCGATGAGGACTTCTACACGGAAGCGGAGTGGCTCGAGCTGTACGTCGAGGAGTTCGGAGCGGAGGCCGCAAGGGGCCAGTCCGGGGCAGGAAAAGCCGGACACTTTGCCGCCCCGCCCTCCCCTGCCCTGTCAGCCACGACCCACGCCAGGCTCGTCGAAGGGTTGCCCGCCGTCGCGACATCGCGCCTGTCCGCGGCACAGCGAAAGGCCGTCGTCGAGGCCCTTGCGACGCTGGAGCGCGTGCTGTCGCGTGAGGCCAGCCTTGAGGATGAGGCCGGCTTCTGGCTGGGCTCCGGGATCCCGCGCGACCTGGCCAAGGTCGGCGTCAAGTCGCTCGGCGACTTGGTCAACTACATCAACATCTACGGGTTCCGGTGGCACCGGCGGGTGCCCCGGATGGGTGTCGTGCGGGCCCGGCGGCTGCTCGACTGGTTGACCCCCATCGCCGAAGCTGGCGGACGACCGTTCAAGGAATCCGCCCGGCGCCCCGAGACTGACCTGGCTCTGCTGCGCCGGCGGGAACTGGCAGTTCGGGGCGTGGGCGGTGCGGAGCCGTTCGCCCTGGTCCCAATCGTCGACGGCGCCCTCCCCGATGCCTTGTCGGGCCGTCAAGGCGCCTTCCGATCGCATGAGGCCAACGTCTGGGGCGCGGAGACCGATGTTCAGGCGATCAGCCAGTGGTTGAGCCGCTACCAGGGGCAGACCCGGCGGGACTACACGCGCATCGCGGAGCGCTTCTACCTCTGGTGCATCCACGTCCGACGCAAGGCCCTTTCCTCGCTGCAGGAGCCCGATTTGCAGGCCTACCAGGCCTTCCTGGCGGCTCCGCCGGCCGATTGGGTGCAGGAGCGCAAGGTGAGGCGCGAGGACGCCTCCTGGAGGCCTTTCCGGGGCCCTCTGGGACGGAACAGCCAGCGACACGAGTTCACCGTGCTGGGCAGCATGTTCTCCGCCATGCACGAAAAGGGGTACCTGCGGGCCAATGCCATGGCGAACCTCGGCCGGACGCTGGGTCTGCTGAAGCCGAGTATCGACGTTCGCCGTTCCCTCAGCGAGCACCAGTGGGCCTTCGCCATGGAGGTGCTACATGAAAAGCCGGACACTCCGGTACGACGGCGCCTGCAGTTGCTGCTGGAACTCGGCAGCACCACCGGCCTTCGCTTGTCAGAACTGGCCACGACCCGGCTGAAGGGCTTCCGGCGGGAACTGGTGGATGGCCAAGAGGCCTGGTTGCTGGACGTCATCGGCAAGGGCGGGAAGCCCCGGACGGTGATGGTCTTCGACGAGATCAAGACCCTGCTCGAGCAGCACCACCAGGACATGGACGCCGCAGGCCTGGGCTTCGATGCACGTGTGGAGAGAGTCCAGGCGCCCAACAGCCTTCCCGTCACCGCAGCCGGCGAGCGCACGGCGGGAGCCGATCACGGTCTCGGCGACAGCATCGGTGAGGGCCCGGGGCAGGCATTGCAGGACGCGCTGCGGACAGAGCATCGGGAGGCCTGGCGTCCCCTGGTCGGGATCCTCAAGCGCCCTCCTCCCCGCCGCGATCTGGACCGCCTCGGCGTGCCGTTCCTGGACCGTGAGCAGCCCTCACAAGCTGACCGCTACGGCGCGCTGGAGCGCTCGGCGATCTACAAGGCGCTGCGCCGGTTCTTCCGCGAGGTGGCCGTCGCTGCCGCCGCGCGCGATGGCGCCCCCGGTTCGGCGGACTTCCTGAATGCATCGACCCACTGGTTGCGTCACACCTTTGCGAATTCGGCCGTGAAGCAGATGCAGCCCCAGGTGCTGCAGAGCCTGCTTGGGCACTCCGACCTTCGGGTAACCTCGGTCTACGTGAAGGCGGACGCTGTCGACCTCGTGCGTGGCATGCGGGCGATGCAGCGGGCGACAGAAGGAACCCGACCGAAGTAGGCCTTGACAACGCAGTTGGCTGGGGAAAATGACCAGTCATGCTGCTTGCCCACCGCATTCGGCTCGACCCAAACAACGTCCAGGCCTGCTATCTCGCTCGGGCCGCGGGCACGGCGCGCTTCGCATTCAACTGGGGGCTGGCCGAGTGGGAACGGCAGTACCAGGTTTGGAAAGTGAACAGCAGCCTAGCGTTGCCCACTGAGGCTGCATTGCGTCGTCAGCTGAACGCTATCAAGCGCGAGCAGTTCCCCTGGATGTTGGAAGTCACCAAGAACGCGCCACAGATGGCGATCATCCAGTTGGGCGAGGCCTTCAAGAACTTCTTCGCAGGCCGGGCTCGCTATCCGCGCTTCCGCAGAAAGGGCGTGCACGACCGATTCACGCTCACCAACGACAAGTTCGCTGTCGATGGCCGTCGCATCCGCATTCCGAAGCTGGGCTGGATGCGGATGAGGGAGGCGTTGCGGTTCACTGGGCGGATCATGTCGGCGACGATTTCCCGTGTCGCTGAACGCTGGTTCGTCAGCATCACCGTGGACACAGACGATCTTTCGCACCTTCCCGCAGCCGAGAACCAAGGCGCAGTGGGGGTCGATCTTGGCGTGTTGGCGCTTGCCACGCTTTCAACCGGAGAGGTGATTGCCGGCCCGAGGCCCCACAAGGCCCTCCTAGGCCGCCTGAGGCGGCTCTCCAAGGGCCTGTCGCGCAAGGTGAAGGGCTCAGCAAACCGGAAGAAGTCAAGGGCCAAACTGGCACGGTTGCATAGCCGGATCGCGATCATCCGCTCCGCCGCCCTGCACAGGCTCACGACAGACCTGACGAGGCGGTTTCACACCATCGGAATCGAGAATCTGAACGTGCGCGGCATGCTGGCCAACCGTTCTTTGGCGAGCTCCATTGCCGACATGGGCTTCTTCGAGTTTCGGCGGCAGTTGGAATACAAGGCCGCCATGCGAGGCGGACAGGTGGTGTTGGCCGGCCGCTTCTTCCCCAGCAGCAAGACGTGCTCGGACTGCGGCGGCAAGGTCGACCAGTTGCCGCTGGCCTTGCGCAGCTGGACGTGCTCATACTGCGGCAGGACGCACGACCGTGACGTGAACGCCGCGGTGAACCTAAGGAATCTGGCGGTGAGTTCCACCGCGCCAGCCTGTGGAGAGGAAGGCTCTGGCTGGGGTCGCAAGACCCCAGCGAAACCGGCCTCGGGGAAGCAGGAAGCAACCAGCGAGTCAGGCGCAAGTCGCCCGGTTAGCGCAAGCGTTGCGGAACGGTGTGGTACGGAACCACGCGCCCAAATCGACAGGCGTCAGCAGGGGTGAATCGGGTACGTGTGGTACGGTACCACGGACGCCTTTCGGCGGGACTGAGAGACGCGCGAGAGGGTACGGAAGGGAACAAACCGTGGCTCCCAAGCCCTCCGTGGTACCGTACCACGGAGCCTGATCAGGATGCCTCCGGGAGCTCCGAGAGCAGTTTCCGCAGTGCTTCCTCGAACGCAGGCCAACGCTGCTGGGAGAGGACCCCACGGGGCAGTTCCACGGTCACCGCCCCACCCTTCCCTGCACGGATGACACCCTTCTTGCCGTCCGACAGCGCGAAGGTCTGTGAGACCTCCTTTGCCTTGGCTTTGCCCTTCGGCTGAACCCGCTCCGTCAACGCGCGGAACACCTCCGCGGCAGCCGGCTTCGGCGACCGGCCGGCGAGCAACCGGGCAGCCGTCAACACCGCATCCGGATCCTGCTGGTAGGCCTTGTCCAGCGCGACAGCCCAGCGGAACTGAATGTCGACGGGGCTACGGAACGCCCCAACGATCTCCTGCGGCAACTCGGCCACCCGAAGCGCCTTGGCCACGTTGCTGTGGTCCAGGCCGATCTGTTCGGCCAGCCGCCGGGCACTGGGGAACAGGCCCTCGCTCAGAGCCTTGTGGTAGCTGACGCCCTGCTCCCAGGCCGACAGATTTGAGCGCCCGCGGTTCTCCCGCTGCATCTGGACGTAGAGGGCTTGGTCATCGACGTTCTCGTCGACGACTGCGCGCACCGGCAAGCCCAGTTCGAGGCACGCGCGCGTCCGGCGGGAACCGTACACCAGTTCGAACCGCGGCCCCTCCGGTTGCTCCGCTGCAGCGCCACGAACGGGACGTACCTTGATCGGCTGCACGTTCCCGCCGGCACTCTCGATCTCCTGCTTCAACTCCACGAAAGCCTGGCTCGAGAACGAATCCGGGTGGCGGTCGGCCCAGCGCGTCAGCGCGATCTGGCTCGGGTCGATGAGTTGCTCGCCGACCTGTAGTTTGAGTTTCTCGATCTCGGCATTGAGCTTCGAGACGGCTTCCGTGTCGGCCGCTGCACCGGAAAGCATTCGGGACAGCATCCCCACCCCGGTGCGAGGCAGCGCTGGCTTGACATCGGCCTGGGGCTCGGATGTCACTTCGGGTTCTTCGACGTGGTCCGGAATCTTGAAGGCGATCCCTTGCCCCTTCTTTTGAGTGGCCACCTCAACCTCCCACCTGGCGCTGCCAGAACGTTTCCATCTGCTGTTCGATCAGATCCACAAACCGATCGTAGGCCTCGAAGGCGCTCTTGAACGTGCGCGTCGAGGCGTTGTCGCGACTCGCGTCGTAGACGGTTCCGAACTCCTTGCTGGCGGTGCGGACAGCCTCGACGTCTGGAATCTCCACCGGCAGCACACGCTCGGCGTAGGCGGCCTGGATCCACTCCCGGATGATCGCCGTCGATTGCCCCGTGTTGTCCTTGGGCGCGGCGTACTTCACCTTGGACAGCAGGATGTTGATGAACGCGAAATCCTTCCCGGCACCGCGACCGGCGAAGTCGTCGGCCAGATCCTTGAACAGATCCCAGAACTGGGCACTCGACGCGAAGTCCAGGTTGCTCGGGGGCAGCGGCATGATGATGCCGTCGCTCGCCATGAGGGCGTTCACGGTCAGGAACGACAGCGACGGCGGCGTGTCGCAGATGATCACGTCGTACTTCGACCGGATCGGGTCGAGCCCGTAGTCAAGCGTGCGCCAGAACTGGAACGAGGCTTCCTTCAACTGTCGCGTCGGCAGGATGAACTCGGCCGAGAAGAGGGGAGAAGAGGAGGGCACCAGGTCCACGCCATCCCAGTAGGTCGGCCGGATCGCGTAGTTGACGTCCGGCTCGTCGCCGCTGAGCAGCGGCAACAAGGTCTGAGTGACGTCGACCTCCGCATCCGGCAGGAAGCCGAACAGGGTCGTCATGCTGCCCTGAGGATCCACGTCCACCACCAACACCTTGTGGCCCCGCATGCTCAACCCCTGGGCGAGGGTGGTTGCCGTGGTCGTCTTCGAACTGCCGCCCTTGAAGTGCGCCGTAGAGATCGTGATGGCCTCGCCACCTTCGGGCCGCAGATGGGCCGACCGGTAGTGGCGAGCCCACTGCCGCATCTCCGAGAGTGTGAATTCGCGCCGTGCCCCTGTCGACGTCAGTCGCCCTGTCGGAAGGCCGCCGGGATTGCGCACGCGATAGTCATACTGCGAGCGCTCGATCTTCAGCCGCTCGATGAGTTGCGTCGCCGAGAACGTAGGCGGAAGCTTGCGGGCGTCCGGCGCTAGCATCACTCCGCGGGCCTGCGCCACGATGGAGGTCGCGCGCTCTGCCTGCTCGGTGATCGCCTTCAACGAGATCGGGTGGGTGGCTGAGGGCCCCTGTGTGGTCGGATCCATGCGTTCCTTGCAGTGCGCTATGACAATGAACGCAATTCTACGTGAGACAGTGCTTTCTCAAGACATCAATGAATTACACGTTTATCGCAGACGACCTGGTGCTCGAACCGTGAAGAACCTGGATTTCAGGACGTTTTGAAGGACTCCTCCAAGGTCAGTCGTCGATCGTTTTAAGAAGTTCAATAGTTCAAGACTTTCTTGGCCAGAAAGTCGTTTGAAATCATATAGTTAGATGATTCCCCGTCCGGGCTCTCGGCATCTGCCGTCCGGACATGGCGGCGGAAGCGTCCGTGAAGCGGCCTGAACGCGTCCGGGAAGTCCTGGGGATAACTTTCGACCCTGTGGATAACTTGGTGTCCGGGTTTTCAGGCCCCGAATCGGACAGTTCGAAGTCCGCGCAACACATGGCCGAACCGAAGGGAGAAGGGCCGAAGCGTCCGGGATTTCAGGCCCTCGGAGGCAGAACCGTCACTCAGTTCTGACTCAGCGCCGCGAAATCCAGTTGCGTCCAAGAGACGCTGGTCAACCCGGACACTTGACCGGGCTCAGCGGCCTAGAATGGACGCATGAGTAGTGTGGCAATCGTGAGGCAGATGGATGTGGTGCAGGGCATGCTGCACAAGTCCGTCATCGCTTTGGCGATCGTGCCGACCAACCGCTCGCTGACGGTCACCGGACGCAAAGCGTACTCGGTGATGCTGCATCTTGCCCAGATGCAGGCGGCCGCCGGAACAGAGAGTCCGGACGGCGGCTTCGCTGCACCATTGAACTCCATCCTTCGCGGCTTCGGTGCGACCAACAGCATCTCCAGCGATGCAAAGAAGTACATCGACCAGATGGTGTCGACCAAGGTCGAGTGGAGGCCGCTGTCGAAGTCCGAGCAGCAATTGCCGCTGACCTTCGGGATCGACGGCAAGGAAGAGGGCGTGTCGCCGGCACAGATCACCGACGAGTGGCGCATCTTCAACCTGCTCGCCGAGGTCCGCGTCTACAAGCGCGCGGGCGAGAACTGGGTAACCTGGTACTACCCGCCGTCCATCCGGGAAGAACTGGTGAGCCCCTCGCGCTGGGCCCAGGTCGACTTTGCGGTGCTGCGCCAGTTGACCACCTACTGCGCGGTGGCGCTCTACGAGATCTGCGCGCGCTACCGCGACAGCCCCGCGGGCGTCACCAGCCGGCAGCATTGGTCCTGGTGGGCCGAGTCATTGCGAAGTTCGCCGACCTCCAAGGTCCGCGCGTGGCGCAAATTCAAGAACGAGTTCGTCGCGCCCGCCATCAAGGAGATCAACGACCTAGGCGACATCGAGATCGAGTTGATCGAGTTCAGGCGCGGCCGCGAAGTCGAGTTCGTTCAGTTCGCGGTCAAGAAGAGTGCGCGGCGCCCCGAGCGGATCGCGCCGGTGCCACCCGATGTCACGAACATCCTGCGGGGTGGCAAGCTGAGCATCCGCGACACGGTCATCGAGGAACTCGAGCGCGCCTATGGCGTCGCCGCCGTGACCGAAGGACTCGAACGCTACGAGCGCTTCCTGAGTGGAGCGGACCGCCCGCGCATCGGCAATGCCGGCGCCTACCTGCGCACGATCATCGCGAACAAGGCGCGCGAGGATGGGTCGACAGGGCAGGGCGCAGAACCGGAGAAGTCGGCCCATGTTGTCGTTGAGAGCAAGGCGGCGCCAGCGGTGCCCACTTCGCGCCGTGATGCGGAGGACGCCGAGCGCCACCGGCGCTTCAGCCTGATCCGCGACCAGTTCGCCAAGCTGGATGCGGAGGAGCAGATGGAGTGGGTGCGGCGGGTACGCGACGAGGCGGACGCGACCACGGCACCCAGCCCCAGCATCATGAAGCGTCTCGCACGCGGCGAGTGGCAGTCGCCACTGGTTCAGGTGATGGTGATCCAGCACTACGCGAAGAGCGAGCTGGGCGATGACTGGGCGACGTTGCCGTTGGCCGAGTTCGAGAGCCTCATGGCGATCGACGTCGGCAGCGAACGCGACGCGGGCTGAAACTCACCGCAACCGGACGGGTAAAAAAAGTGCCCCACTGCATGTGCAGTGGGGCAGGGCGCTCAGCGACTAAGCTGCAATTTGCTCCGGGACATCCTCGACAGCGTTGCTGCCGACTTCGTCCTTGCCAAGGTCCAACTCGGCTTCGAGCTCACGCTGCCTCGCGATCAGCGCGGCCAAGCGGTCCTCGTGCTCGAACGGCCGCTGCAGTTCAGCCGCAAGGCCTTCGAGCTTCGATCGCATCCTCGCGAGCCGCTGGGCGCAGTCATCGCGGTGCGGCGCGATCTCGCGGATCGTCTCGACCAAGGAGGCATGGAGTGCCGGTCCGGTCTGGCACGGCCTGCATTCGTGTGAGTTCGCGCCCCGCACGAACAGATGCACCTCGTCCTCTGCGCGTCCGATGAACACGCACAGTTCGAAAGCCCCGACGGTGCCGATGACCTCGTCCCGCGCGGACCGCGAGATCGATGCCCTCCCGCTTCGCACCGTGGCCCGAAGCACTTCGCCGATCTCTTCACGACCGCGGTAGGTGCGTCCGTGGACGTTGACCACCAGGTCCGATCCGAGAACCGCATGCGCCCGTTCGGCATCAGCCTGAAGGGCTGCGAGCAGCCGCTCGTTGCTCTCGATGCGCATCGGCAGGCCGGCCACTTCGGATTCGTTCGCGTAGCGCTGATTGCGCCACACGGACAGCAGCGAGGCGTACTTTGCGATCTCCGCGTCGACACCGGCCTTCTCGATGATCTTCGGATTGCCCGACGCCAGCGCCTTCACCTCCGCGTAGGTCAGTGTTGCGAGCTCGACGTCCTCGACGGACCGGATGCCCTTGTCCCCGCTCATCACCTGCGCGATGAACTTGGCCTTGGTGAGCACCGTCTGCCAGCTGTACGCGTCGAAGCTGCCTTCGGTGACGTAGCGGATGATCTCCACCTCGGCGCATTCGTTGCCCTGGCGAAGGATCCGGCCCTCGCGCTGCTCCACGTCACACGGACGCCATGGGCAGTCGAGTTCGTGCAGGGCCACGAGGCGCCGCTGCACGTTCGTGCCGACGCCCATCTTCGGGGTCGAACCGAGCAGCACACGAACCTTGCCCTCGCGCACCTGGCGGAACAGGCGTGCCTTCTGCGAGTCGGTCTCGGCATCGTGGATGAAAGCGATCTGCTCGGCCGGTAGGCCCCGCTCGATCAACTCCTCGCGCAGCGCCTGGTAGACGCTGAACGCCATGCCACTCTTGGGAGTGGACAGGTCGCAGAAGACCAGCTGCGCCCTCTTGAGGCTCGCAGTCTCCTGCCAGATGTTGTGCACCTCTCGGGCGCACTGCGCCACCTTCCCGCCGGGGTCGGCTGGTTGGCGGCTGTTGATCAGTCGCATGTCCAGCGCGGCCAGGCGGCCTTCGCTGGCGATCATGAGCATGTTGTCCTCGCGAGGGTCCACGCGCGCCGTCTTCAGGCGCTCGGCCCGCTTCACGAGCGACCGCACGAAGGCGCGTAGTTGCTCGCTCGGCTTGCACGTCACCGTCCTGGGCTTGTCGCCCTTCAGGATCGGCACCGGAAGCTTCAGCATCTCGCGCGTGCGGATGTCCGACACGTCGCAGAACACCGTCATCAGGTCCGGCACGTTGATGAAGCGCGCGAACCGGGTGTTGAGGCGATAGCCGCTGCCATCAGGCGCAATCTCCAGCGCCGTGACCGTTTCCCCGAAGGTGGCGGCCCAGGCGTCGAACTGCTCCAGCCCCAGCGAGCGCAGCGTGTTGGGCTGCAGGAAGCGCTGGAACGTGTGAACCTCGGCCATGCTGTTGGCCACCGGGGTTGCCGTGGCCAACACGACGCCACGGTGTTCGCCTCGGTAGAGGCTCATCGTGTGGCGCGTCTTCAGGTACAGGTCGAACGCGCGCTGCGAGTTGCTCAGCGGCAGGCCTGCGATGCGTGCCATCTTGGTGTGGCGGAACAGATTCTTGGCCGAGTGGGCCTCGTCGTACGCAAGCCAGTCGACCCCCAGTGCTTCCCAGCAGAGAAAGTCGTCCTTGCGATCCTGGTTCTCCAGGCGTTCGAGCCGGATCTTCCAGGTCTTCTTCATGCGCTCGAGCTGCTTGACGATCCGGTTGGACCGGCTGTCCGCGCTGCACATGCGCACCGCCATCTCGATCTCGCGGATGGTGTCCTTGATGAAGTCGCCGGTGAAGCCGGCGGACATGGGCAGCAGCTCGAAGGTGGAGTGCGTCATCACGATCGCATCCCAGTCGCCGGTGGCCACCCGCGCCACGAACTCCCGCCGGCGGTCGCCAGCGAGGTCCTCCTTCGTCGCCATGAGCACGGCGGCGGAGGGATAGAGCCGCACCAGCTCTGCGGCGTACTGCTCGAGGCAGTGGTTCGGCACGATGTGGGCCGGCTTGTTGGCCAGGCCCAGGCGGCGCAGTTCCATGCTCGCGGCCACCATGATGGCCGTCTTGCCGGCGCCCACCGCGTGAAACAGCCCGGTGTTGCCGGACTGCACGACGCGCCAGATCGCGTTGCGTTGGCTCGCGTGGAGCTCGAAGCATTGCGAAAAGCCCGGCAGCTTCAGATGCGAGCCGTCGAACTCCCTCTGGCGAATGCAGTTGAACAGGTCGTTGTAGATCCTGCACAGCCGCTCGCGCCGCGGCGCGTCCTCGTAGGCCCATGCCGCGAAGCGGTCCCGGATCAAGCCGAGCTTCTCCCGCGCCGCGAGCGTCTCTTCCTTGTTGACGATGTAGGCACCGTCCTTCTCGGGGTGCGGGTCGCGCACCGTGGGTGTCTGCACGTTCAGCGCGTGCTGCACGAGGTCGATGGCGTGCATGCGTCGCGTGCCGTACTCCTGGATGCAGGCAACGCTCTGCCTGGCAGCCCAGTCGTTGAAGGTCACCGACCAGGTGCCGGCCACCGCCAGGTAGCGAACGGCGGTGTCCTGCAGGCCGAGCACCTCCTTGATGAAGGTCTCGACCACGTCGGCCGGCACCCAGACCGCGCCTAGTCGCAGCGCGATGTCGCCTGGCGGCAGATCCTCGGGGATCACCTTCTCCAGTGCCGCCACGTTCGCCCTGTAGGCGTCGCCGGCGGCAAGGGCCACGGTCAGCTTGCGCTTCACGTTGCCGGAGAGGTACTCGTCGGCCGGCTCGTGCCGGTCGCCCTCGGGGTTCAGGTAGATCATGCCGCGCGCGGACAAGTCCGCCAGGGCGTCTTCGGGCGTGGCCCGCAGCAGCCGGGCCATGTAGTCGGGATCGACCCGGCCCTTCCACTGCATCGACAGGGCGAGTGCCTCGTCGGGATGCTCGGCGACAGTGGCCTCGCGGACGGGCGAGACCGTTCGCTTCGAGAAGATCGCGGCCTTGGTGGCCACTTCTTCCTCTTCGTCGTAGTGCTCCAGGGACAGGAGCAGCGGATAGTCCGGGTCTCGCCGGAAGGCGAGGGCGTTCGCGCGGCAGGACAGGTAGCCGTGCTTGCCCACGAACCGGTCGTAGCTCTGGTTCAGGCGTCGCCTCAGTTCGATCAACGCCTGATCCGTCGTTGCGCCCAGCTGTGCGCTGAGCAACGCGCGGGCCCGATCGCGGATGTCTACCATGCCGGCGATTCGTTGCCGGACCGTGGCGTTGAGTCGGTCGTGCAGGTCCACGACGTGATCGCCCTCCACGATGCCGATGCGGCCTTCGCTGACCACGAGCCATCCCGGCCGCGTGCCAGTGGGTGCCGGCACCATGTCCCGGGGTGCTCTGGCGGGGGCCTTGGGTTGCACGCTGTAGGCGCCCTTGGGCACCAGGGCTTGGGCGCCGAGCAGCGCGGATTCGAGGTCTCCATCGAGCATGGCCGTCGGCACGGCCTGGAAGCCATTGCTGACCCGGTCGATCCGCCCCAGCACATGCTCCGGATGGCGCACGAACCAACGGTTGATCCGCAGGTACTGCTCGTGGCAGCCTTCCCGGAGCATCGTCTTGGGAACGTAGTCCAGGTCGAGCCACTCGGCTGCGGCTGCCGCCTCTCCCGGCGCGCGCTTTCTGAAGACGACCAGGTCAGCCTGCACGCTGGTCGATGCGATGCGCTCGAACGTGCCCGAGGGCAGTCGGAACGCGGTGACCAGGTCGGCTTCGGATGCCACGTGTGCGCGCATGCCGGCATCGCTCTCGTCCAGGAAGTAGGTCGAGGTGATGAAGCACACCAGGCCGCCAGGGCGGAGCACATCGAGCGCCCGGCCGACGAACCAGTTGTGGATGCTCGCTCGGCTGTAAGGCCGGTTGCGGTTGTCCAGCACGCCGTAGCGGCCGAACGGGACATTGGACAGGATGAGGTCGTAGGTTCCTTCGGCCAAGGTCGCGGCCTCGAAGCCGCCGATCCGCACATCAACTCCGCATGCCCCGTAGAGGCTGCGAAGGATGCGGCCAGAGATGCGGTCCAGCTCGATCGCCGTGACGCGGCTGCGCTGGGCAATGTTGGCCGGCATGCAGCCCAGGAAGTGCCCGACGCCTGCGCTCGGTTCGAGGATGTTGCCGCCCTGGAAACCCAGGCGGCGCAGGGCCGCCCAGATCCAGTGGATGACGAGCGGATCGGTGTAGTGGCTGTTGTTGACCGATGCCCGCGCCGAGTCGTGGTCGTCGGCCGAGAGCAACTGGCGCAGGCGACCGGCGCGCTCGACCCAGGCGGGATCCCGGCCCTCGTCGTTGAAGCTCGCCGGGATGCCGCCCCAGCCGGTATAGCGCAGCAGTGCGCGACGTTCGCTGGCGCTCGCCGGCCTGGCCTCGCTCTCGATCGAGCGGAGCGCGTTGATGGCCGAAACGTTGGCCTCGAACTTGGTGGCCTGGCCTTCGATGTGGGCGAGGGCTTCGTCGTCCCATGTCGGCCACTCGACCGACTGCGCGGTGTGGGCCGCGGCGGACATGGTGGGGCGCCATGCCTTGGGGACCCGCACTTCCACGACCTCTTGAACATCGACCGCAGTGGCAGGGGCCTCCGCAGCTTCAGCGAACAGGTCGGGGTATGCGGCAGCTTCGTCGTCGAAGCCTGGCAAGGAAAGGGTGTAGCCACCCTGGCTGGATGGGGACATGTGATCTCCGTGATGTGGAGAGAGCACACGCCCCCCTGGGGAGCGTGAGCTCCCGGTGGGAGGGGGTCCGCGGGCCGCTGAGGCGGCATGCGGTCGTGCGTCGACCAGCCGGACTGCCTGAAAAGCAGCGGCCGATGCGAGCGGATCTGGGGTTCGGTGCGGCCGCCTGTCAGGCGGGCAACGGAGGGCCTCGCCGCCGGAAGAGGCAGCGGCGGCGGGGCAGGGCCCTGCGCGGATCTATGTGCGGGTCACGACCGCTAACGCCGGCAGTGCCGGAACGCCTCAGAGGGCGGCTGTGGCCGGAAGCCACGAAGCGAATCGAGT
>VFQM010000544.1_pt1 | contig 40805 bp, 30 predicted proteins | sample 3512391 | NCBI WGS metagenome assembly VFQM01 (sample SAMN10412369, study PRJNA504923) | tailings metagenome | isolation source: Replicate 1 from Balatoc abandoned mine | place: Philippines
GGCTCGCTGGAGAACTTCGCGCGCGTGATCGGGCTGGACTACGTGGCGTTCGAGAACTGGGAGTGAGGGGCGCTGCGCTCAGGCAGCGCAGGGCACACAAGCAAAAGGGGCCCGCACTGCGGGCCCTTTGTCGTTGTGCGTATGCGGCCTGCGCCTCAGCGAAAACGCAGCAGCGGCAGCCGCCCGTACAGCAGCGGGTCACCCTGCAGGTAGCGCGTGCGTGCCAGCGAGCCGACGATGCTGCGCAGCGCGCGGCCGTCCTCGGGCGCGGCGGCGATCGGCGGCAGCTCCTGCTGCGCCAGCAGCTGCGCGATGCGGCCGGCCACGCCGACCAGCTGCGCCGCGTGCGCGGCCTCGACGCCGTCGCGCTGCAGGCGTTCGGACCAGCGCGCGCCGAAACCGGCTTCGTCGAGCACGCCACCGTCGCCGAAGGCTTCGGCCAGCACGCTGCTCGATTCAATGAACAGCGCCTGGCGCTCGTGGTCCATGTCGAAGGCAGTCAGCTGCGCCGGATCCCAGAACACGTCGGCCGGGTCGATGTCGGCCAAGTGGTCGTACTGCACGTGCCAGCCGCGTGCCTTCTCGGCCTTGCTGAAGCGCGCCTTGCGCTCGGCCAGGATCTTTCGGCGGCCGTGTTCCAGGCTGCGCACCGGGTAGTGCTTGTGGATGAAGCGCGTGGGGAACACGCGCGCACCAGGCACGCGGATGTGGTGGCCGCCGAGCGAGGAGATGTCGACCTCGGGGTGGCCCTTCCAGGCCTTCACCTGGCGCTGGTTGAAGCGCTCGGTGCCCGAATACAGCGTCATCGAGGCCTCGAAGTCGGTCGGGTCGACCACCGTGTCGGCGGTGAGGCGGAAGTTGAAGAGCTTGAAGTTGACGAGGTTGTAGCCGGCCGCATCCACGCGGTCCAGGCCCTCGCGCAGCGACAGCCCCGGCCACGGCGCGTGGCGGATCTCGTCGGCGTCCACGTGCAGGAACCAGTCGTGGCCCAGCGTGCGCGAGCGCGCCTCCTTCAGCTTGAGCAGCGCGGTCCAGTCGTAGACCTCGCGGCCGTCCTCGAAGAAGCGCACGGTCTCGATGTCGGTGACGCCGCGGCCCACGAGGTCGGCCACGCGTTCGGCCGTGCCGTCGGTGGAGGCGTTGTCGATCAGGTGCACGTCCACGCCTTGCGCGATGAGCTTGCAGACGGCCTCGCGCACGACGTCGGCCTCGTTGTAGACGGCCATGATGGCGCAGGCGGTTTTCATCGTCCGGGTGTCCTCTTCAGCGCAGCCACTCGCCCACGCCGCGCCCCAGCGACAGCAGGATGGCGTTGAGCTGCTGCCCGTCGTGCAGCGCGTTGACGTGGGCCACGCGCAGGTTGTAGTGCTCGGCCTCGGCGCCCATCACGTCGAACAGCGAGCGCCGGCCCAGCTGCTGCCACTGCTGCAGCGTGAAGTTGCGCACCTGCTCGCTGTCGCGCAGCACGGCGCCGACGCGGCGCGCACGGTCGAAACTGGCCTGTGTCTGCTCGAAGACTTCCTGCACGCGGTAGCGCCGCACTTCCAGTGTTTCCTCGCGCTGCAGCAGCGCCGCCTGCGCGCGCTTGCGCGCGGCTTCGCTGGCCGCGGGCATGCCGGGCGCCAGCAGCGGAATGCTGACGGCGATGCCGACCGCCAGCGAGCCGGTCTTCTGCTGGCCCAGCGTGCCGCCGGCACCGGCGGTGACGCCACCGCCCAGCGACCAGCTCACCTGCGGCCGGTTGGCTGCCGCGGTGGCCTGGGCCAGGCGTTCGGCGGCATTGGCCTGCGCGGCCAGTTGCGCCAGGTCCGCCGAGCGTTCCACGTCGGCCACCAGTTCGGGCAGCGGCGGCACCTGCAGCAGCACGGTGGACAGGCCCTGCACGCCCGGCAGCCCGTCGCCCACCAGGCGGCGCAGCCGCACCTCGACCTGCCGCGCCTGGCTCTGTGCCTGGCTCTGCGCCAGCTCGGCCTGCTGCAGCGACTTGCGCGCCTGCACCAGTTCGCTGGCGCGGCCGCGGTCGGCGCGCACGATGGTCTCCAGCGCCTCGACCAGGCACGCCATCTTGCGCGCGTACTGGCCGTAGACCAGCACGTGCTGGCGGTAGCGGCTGCGTTCCAGCGCCAGCGACACGGTGGTCGCGGCGAGTTGTTCCTGCTGGCTCACCGCGCCCAGCCGTGCCGATTCGGCCAGCTGCGTGCGCCAGTCGGTGAGGCGGTCGGTGCGGCCGCCGTCGTACAGCAGCTGGCTGACGTTGAAGCTGGCCGTGGCCTGCAGCGCCTGCGTGAAGTTCATGCCGCCGGCACGCTCGGCCGTGCTGCTGAGCCCGCCGCCCAGCCCGGCCTGCACCGACTTGCCGGCCTTGACCTCGTCCACGTCGTCGAGCGCGGCCGACGCCAGCAGCCGCGCCGCACCCAGCGCCTGGCTGCGGTCGAGCGCGTCGCGCACCAGGCCGGCAAGCTGCGCGCGCGGGTCGATGGCGGCGCTGTCGGCGCCGGTGTCGGCCGGTGTCGCGGCCACGGCTTCTTCGTCGACACAGCGTGCCGTGGCGTCGGCCACGGCGCCGGCGGCAGCCAGGGCCAGCAGGGCACGGGCGATGGAATGGCGGGACGCTCTCATGCCGTCAGTCTCGGCGCTGGAGGGTGCCGGCGATCGGCGGATATCAGGCGGCTTCGCGGGCCAGTTCGCGCTGGCCCGCGCACGGCGTCCTACCGCTCGGTGAACGCTTCCTGGCTCTTCAGCATCGGCCGCAGCATGAAGCTGAGCACCGAACGCTGGCCGGTGCGCACGTCCACCGTGCCGGCCATGCCGGGCAGGATGGTCAGCGGCTTGCCGCCGGCCTTGAGCTGCGCGCGCTCGGCGCGGATCAGCGCACGGTAGTAGGTGGCGTCGGCCGCGGCGGCGCGTTCGGGGTCGCCCAACACGTCGGGGCTGATCGACTGCACCACGCCCTTCATGCCGCCGTAGACGGTGTAGTCGTAGGCGCTGAGCTTGATGGTGACGTCCTGCCCCACCTTCACGAAGCCGATGTCGGCCGGCTTGATGCGCGCTTCCACCAGCACGCGCGCGCTGATCGGCACGATCTCCATCACGGTGGCACCGGCCGGCACCACGCCGCCCAGCGTGTTGGTCTTGATGGTCTTGACGATGCCGCGCACCGGGCTCTTCAGCACCGTGCGGCGCAGCACGTCGTCGCGCACCACCATCTGCTCTTCCACCTGCGCCAGCTCGTTGCGCACGCGCACGAGCTCGGCGCTGGCTTCCTGGCGGAAGCGGTTCACGCGCTCCTGCGTCTGCAGGTGCAGGTCGTTGACCTGGCGCCGCACGCGCATCACCTCGACCTCGCTCATCAGGCCCTTGGCCGACATCGCCTCGGCCACCGCCAGTTCCTTGTTCAGCAGGCCCATGCTGCGGCGTTTCAGGTCCACCGCCTCGTTCAGCGCCTGCTGGCGCGCGTTGTACGAGTCGGTCTCGGCCTGCAGCACGGCGGTGGCACCCTGCAGTTCGTCGGGGAAGCTCAGCGGCCGGCCGGCGGATTCGGCCTGCAGCCGTGCCATGGTGGCGCGCAGCGCCTGGCGCTTGGCCTGGCCTTCGGCCTGCTGGGCCTCGAAGCGCGTGGGGTCCAGCAGCGCGAGGTCGTCGCCCTCGGCCACCTGCTGGCCTTCGCGCACCATCAGCTCGCGCAGGATGCCGCCTTCCAGGCTGGCGATGACCTGCTCGCGGCCTTCGGGGATGACACGCGCGTTGGCGCGCGCGATCACGTCCACCTGTGCCACGGCGGCCCACAGCACCGCCACTGCCAGGATCAGCAGCATCAGGTACACGGCCCACATCGCGGCGGGCGCGGCTTCCACCACCTGGGCTGCGCGCACCGGCGTCACGTAGGCCAGGTCACCTTCGCGCAGCACGGCCTTGCCGCCACCCGCGCCCGGCGCCACCTTCGGCTGGCCGCGGCTGAAGATCACAGCGACGCCTCACGCTGCACCGGCTGCGCGCTCGGGTGCATGTGCACGTTGGCCCCTTGCGGGCCCGGCGCGGCGGCCGGCTTGCCCTGCAGCGCGGCCAGCACCTGGTCCTTCGGGCCGTCCATCACCACGCGGCCGGCGTCGATGACGACGATGCGCTGCACCAGTTCCAGCACCGCCGGGCGGTGCGTCACCATCACGAGCGTGCAGTTGCCGGCGGCTTCCTTCAGTTGGCGCAGGAAGGCGACCTCGCTCTGCGCGTCCATCGAGCTGGTGGGCTCGTCCATCAGCAAGATCTGCGGCCGGGTCACCAGGCAGCGCGCCAGCGCCACCAGCTGGCGTTGGCCGCCCGACAGCAGCGCGCCGGCCTCGCCCACCGGCAGGTCCCAGCCCTGCGGATGGGCGTTGACCAGGCGGTCCAGCCCTGTCACGCGCGCCACGTCGGCCAGGCGCGCGGGGTCGGCCGTGGGGCGGTCGAGCAGCACGTTGTCGCGCAGCGTGCCGTGGAACAGGCGCGGGTCCTGCGAGACGAAACCCACGCGCGCGCGGTAGTCGGCGGGGTCGATCTGGCGCAGGTCGATGCCGTCGGCCTCGACCATGCCTTCGGTGGGCTGGTACAGCCCGGCCAGCAGCCGCAGCACCGTGCTCTTGCCGCTGCCGATGCGGCCCAGCATCGCCACGCGCTCGCCCGGCTGGATCGCCAGCGTCACGCCCTTCAGCACCTGCGGCGCTTCGCTCTCACCCTGCGGCGGGTAGGCGAAACCCACGTCGTGCAGGCCGATGCGGCCGCTGAGTTCGGGGCGCGGCACGTACTGGCGGCCGACCTCGCGGTCGGTGGGCTGGGCCATCACGCGGTCCAGCGTGCGCATCGCCGCGCGCGCGCCCTGGTAGCGCGTGGCCAGCGCCACCACGCTGTTCAGCGGCGCCAGCGCGCGGCCCGAGAACATCACGGCGCCGATCAGCGCACCGGCGGTGATGACCTTGGCGTCGATCAGGTGCACGCCCCACACCAGCAGCACCAGCGTCACGGCCTGCTGCGCCGCCATCGACAGGTTGGTGGTGAGCGCGGTGATCGCGCGCGAGCGCACCAGCGACGTGCTGGCAGCGACGCTGCTTTCCTCGTACTGGCGCAGGAAGCGGCCCTGCGCGCCGGCGGCCTTCAGGTCCTCGATGCCGTCCACGGCCTCGACCAGCACGCCGTGCAAGTCGGCCGTCTGCTGCATGTTCTGCATCGTCGCGCGGCGCAGCGAGGTTTGGATCAGCGCCGACATCAGCAGCAGCAGCGGCACGGCCACCGCCGGCACGAAGCCCAGCGGGCCGCCGATGACGAAGGTCATCGCGATGAAGACCAGCACGAAGGGCAGGTCCGACAGCGCCGCCAGCGTGGCCGAGGCGAAGAACTCGCGCACGGTCTCGATCTGGCCGATCTGGTGCGCGAAGGCGCCGGCCGAGGCCGGGCGCTGTTCCATGCGGATGCCCAGGCTCTGGCGGAACAGCGCGATGCCGACCGTGATGTCGCTCTTGCGGCCGGCGAGGTCGATCAGGTAGGCGCGCAGCTGCCGCGCCATCAGGTCGAACAGCAGCGCCAGGCCGGCACCGCCGGCCAGCCACCACAGCGTGACGAAGGCCTGGTTCGGGATCACCTTGTCGTAGATGACCGAGGTGACCAGGCCCGTGGCCAGCATCAGCACGTTGCTCAGCAGCGCCGCGACCAGTGCCGAGCGGTAGTACGGCAGGAAGCGCCGCAGCGTGCCCCAGAACCAGTGCTGCGCGGGGTCGGCCAGCAGCGCGCGGTCTTCGGCCGCCGGCTGGTGCCGCACCTGCGGCGTGGCCACCAGCGCCATGCCGGTGTATTCGCCCTGCAGTTCGGTCTCGGCGGCGACGCAGGCGTGGTGCTGGCGGCCGGGCATCACCACGTCGTAGTGCGTGCCGTTGGCGTGCCGCGCCACCACGATGCAGGCGTCGCCTTCCTTCAGCAGCAGCACCGCCGGCAGCAGCAGCGCGTTCAGCTCGGCGATGGGCCGCTGCACCAGGCCGGCGTTGAAGCCGGCCTCGCGCAGCGCACGCACCGCCTGGTCGGGGCCGAGCCGGCCGCGGATGCCCTGGCTCGACAGCAGCGACTCGGGCGAACGCTCGCGGCCGTGGTGCTGCGTGATCCAGCTGAGCGCGTGCGCCAGCGCGTCGTTGTCGATGTCCCACGCAGCCGCGCCCCCGGCCGCGGCGGCGGCCTGGTGTTCGGCGGGGCTGTGGGCACTCATCGCGGTGAAGTGGCGTCAGCGCCGGTGCTGCAGCGCCAGGCGCTCGAACGCGTCTTCGATGTCACGCACCAGCAGCGGCAGGTCGAACAGCGGCGACTGGCGGCCGTGTTCGGCCAGGTAGCGCTTGTACGACGCCACGCGCGCCGGCGTGCGGCCCAGGTCCACCGCGAGCTTCTCGTAGGCGGGCAGGGTCTCGGTGATCAGGTCGGGCAGGCCGACGGCCGTGAGCAGGCTGCCGGCCATGCGGCTGATGTAGCTGCGGCCGCTGCGCGTGAGGATGGGCGTGCCCATCCACAGCGCGTCGCTGGCGGTGGTGCCGGCGTTGTACGGGAAGGTGTCGAGCACGAGGTCGGCACACGCGAAGCGCGCCAGGTACTCGGGCGGCGCCACGCGCGGCGCGAAGATGAGGCGCTCGCGCGCGATGCCGTGCGCGTCGGCCTGGCGCAGCATGTTCTCGCGCGCGGTGTCGTTGTCGGCCAGCAGCCACAGCACGCTGTCGGGCACCTGCTGCAGGATGCGCATCCAGGCCGTGAAGACCTCGAACGTGAACTTGTGGTTGTTGTTGAACGAGCAATACACGAAGCGGTCGTCGGGCAGCCCGCACTGCGCCCGCGTGGGCGTGGGCGCCACCGCGCGCTGGCGGTCGCTGACCTGGTAGCAGTGCGGCAGCCGGATCGGGCGCTCGGTGCAGTAGGGCTCGAGTGCCGTGGGCATCGAGAAGTCGTCGGCCAAGATCCAGTCCACCCCCGGTAGCGCGGACGTTCCCGGCAGGCCCAGGTAGCTCACCTGCACCGGTGCCGGACGCTGACCCAGGATGGCCGGGCGCGCGCCGCTGGTCAGGCCCTGCAGGTCCACCAGCACGTCGATGCCGGCCTGCGCGATCAGCCGCGCCGCGGTCTGGTCGTCGACGCCGGCCAGGCGCACGTGGTGATCCATGGCCTTCAGGATGCGCTGGCGCTGCGGCGTGTTCGACTCCGGCGTCCAGCAGAAGGCCCAGACCTCGAAGCGACTGCGGTCGTGCAGTTCGAACAGTTCTGGCGTCAGCAGGCCCACGGCGTGCAGGTGCAGGTCGCCCGAGAGGTAGCCGATCTTGATGCGGCCCGTGCGCGCCGGGCCCTGCGTGTGCAGCGGCAGGGCGGCCGCGCGCGGCACGCGCTCGAAGGCGAAGCGCTGCGCCGCCAGCAGTTGCAGCGCGGGGTCGTCGCTGACGTTCATCATCGCCAGCGGCGAGGTGCCCAGCAGCAGCTGGTTGGGTGTGACGTCGCCCACCGGTTCGTACAGCGGCCAGGCGCACTGCTTCTGGCGCACGTGCACGTGGTGCTGGATGACGTCGAACTGCTCGGCCTTCAGCTCCAGGCTGCGGCGCAGCTGTGCTTCGGCCTCGGGGAAGCGGCGCTGCGACTCCAGCAGCCGCGCGCTGTTGTTCAGCGCGTGCAGGCGGTGGTCCAGCGTGTCGGCGTCGTCGAGCGCCTGCGCCCACTGCGCCAGCGCTGCGTCGACCTCCTTGCGGCGTTCGTGCAGGTGGCCCAGGTTCAGCCGCGCCGGCGCAAAGCGCGGCTGCACCTGCAGCGCCTGCAGGTAGGCGGCCTCGGCGTCGGCGTCGCGGCCCAGTGCCGACAGCAGCGTGCCCCAGTTGAAGCAGGCCACGTGGCGCACGGGCGAGGTCGAGGCCGCGATCCAGCGCCCGTACAGGTCGGCGGCGGCCGCAGCCTGGCCCGCGGCCTGCAACGCAGCGGCGCGCTCCATCAGCGCGGGCAGGGTCAGCAGCGTGTCGGGGTCGGTGGCGGCAGCGGTCACGGAGTCCATGCGGCTCCTTCAAGGCGAGGATCAACCGATGCTAGGCACTGCCCCTGCCGCCTGCCGGCGAAGAAAGGGGCGGTTTCCGGCGCTGATCGGGCTGCACCGCGGCTGCCGGGGAGGGCGCTTGGCGCTGCGCACGAGCGCAACAGCTTGCAAGCAACGGCGGGGGTGTGGCCAAGTTGGCGCCCAGGCCGACTGGCCTGGCACCGGCCGGCGCTATGCTCGCGCGGCGCAAGAAAGGTGCGTTCGGCATGCAAGATCTGGGCTTGGGGTTGGTGCTGCTGGCCCTGGTGGCCGGCCTGGTGTGGGTGCTGGCGGGTCGCCCGCGCATCGGCGCACGCCTGTGGCCGTGGCGCCGCCAGCGCGACCGCGAGCGCAGCAGCACCGCCCAGCTCAGCACCGCGTCGCTGACCACACGCGCCAGCGACGACACGCTGCCGCACCAGCCGCTGTCCTTCGAGACGCAAGCGCCCGCCCCGCTCGACGACCGGGCCGCAGCGCCTGCCCCGACCCCGGGCCAGGTCTCGGCCGCACCGACACTGGACGAGACCCTGCCGTCGTCCTGGCCCGCGCAGGCGGGCGCCGATGCCGGCGACGGCGCGCAGGCACCTGCGCAGGCGGACGACCAGCTCGACGAGCAAGCCGCGCTGCTGGCCGCCTATGCCGCGGCCGAGCTGGCGGCCACGCGCCCGCCGCCCGTGCCGGCCAGCCCTGCCGCGCCGGCGGCCGTTCCCCTGCCGACTGCGCCGACACGCGATACCGGCCCCGACACCGCCCCTGGCGGGCTGTTCGACACCCCACCGCCGCAGGTGGAACGCCGCCGGGCCGACGCCGCGGCCGTGGCCGAACGCCGCGCGGTGGCGCTGCGCCTGGCCGCCGAACGGCGTGCTGCCGAGGAGGCCGAGCGCGCCGCCGCCGAGGCCGCGGCCAGCGCCGCCATTGCCGACGCGCAGCGCCTGGCGCTCGACCGGGCGGCCGCACGGGCGGCGGCGGCTGCACGGGCACAGGCCGAGCAGGACGAGCGCGACCGCGCCGCCGAACAGGCGCGGGCCGCGATGGCCCGGCAGGCCGCAGAGGCTGCGGCCGCCGAGCGCGAGGCGGCCGCACGCGAAGCCGAGGCGCTGCAGGCCCAGGCGCGCGACGCCGCCCGGCGCGCCGCCGCCGCCAAGGCCGCCGCCGAGCAGGCAGCGGCCGAGCGCGCGGCAGCCTTGCAGGTGGCACAGGAACACGCGGCCGCGGAGCGTGCCGCAGCTGAACGTGCGGCCGCGGAGCGTGCCGCAGCAGAACACGCGGCCGCGGAGCGTGCAGCGGCCGAACTTGCGGCGGCTGAACGTGCCGCCGCCAGCGCGCCACCAGTGCCCGCTGCAGCGGCACGGCCGCGCAGCCCCGAGGAGGTGCTGGTGATGATCGCCGACGACTCCAAGGTCGTGCGCGTGAAGACCAGCCGCCTGCTGGCCCGACAGGGCTACCGCATCGCGCTGGCCGAAGACGGTGCCGACGCGCTGCGCCAGTTCGACACCGAACTGCCGCAGTTGTTGATCACCGACGTCGAGATGCCCGGCATGGACGGCTTCGAGCTGACGCGCCAGGTGCGCGGCCAGCCGCGCACCGCGACGCTGCCGATCATCATGATCACCTCGGCCGACGACCGTCTGCGTGAGGCCGCAGCCGAAGCCGGCGTGACCGTGCTGATGGGCAAGCCCTACGCCGACGAGGAACTGCTGGCGCAGATCGCGCAGCACGCCGGCGTGGCAGTGCACTCGGCGGCCTGAGCGCCCGCCGGCGCGGAAAACGAACAGGCCCCGCCGGAGCGGGGCCTGTGCCGTGCGGGAAGAGGAAGAAGCCGCAGCGCCGCAGCCGGATCAGCTGTTCGTGGGGGCAGCCGCAGCCGGGGCCACGTGCGCCAGCAAGGCGGCGGGCGGCTCGGCGGTGGCGATCTGGTCGACACCGACCAGCATGGTCAGCGTGAAGAAGGCCGACAGGACGATGGCGGCGAAACGGTGCTGGGTGGCTTGTTGCATGGTGGGCTCCTGGTGCGGTGGCGGCGTTGCGATGGGGTGAACTCTAGGCAGTGCGGCCCCCGGCCGCACGCGGCTTGCGACGAAGCGCGGCAGCGGCCGACAGACGTGCAGCAGGCCGGAACAGGCGGCGCCGCGCCTGCCCCGGCCCATGCAGGGTTAGGGCCTACCACCGACCGGCGGTGGGTCCTACCATCGGCAGCCCGCCAACCGCATGCGCCGGCCCGCACCGGCACCGGAGGACCCCATGCCCACGCTCAACGCCTTCATGCGCAGTGACTTCGGGACCGACAACGTGGCGGGCTACCTGGCGGGCGGCACGCCCAAGACCTTCAAGTACTTCCGATCCTCGCGCGACGCTCTCCCGGCGTTCGTGAATGCGCTGCAGGCCGCTGGCAATTCGACCAAGGTCTACACCACCTACGACACCGCCCCCTGGCCCAAGCACGTGGTGCAGAACGTCAAGGGGCTGGCGTCGCTGCAGGCCAGCAGCGGCGACGGCGCGCTGGAGATCACGCCGGTGGAACAGGTGGTGCGCAAGTGGCCGCGGCAGGTGGTGTCGGCGCGTGGCGGCAGCGCACCGCTGGACAGCGGCTTGCACGCTGCCGCCGTGGCCGTGCGCGACGGTGTTGCAGCGGCCAAGGCCGGCACCCGCGACCGCGGGCTGCAGCGGGCGCTGCGCTACTACATGCTGGCGGCCTATTCGCTGGTGGACATCAGCGCCGCCGAGTCCTTTGCGGGGCTCAAGAACTACGTCGGCACCCTGCTGGTGGGCGACGACGGACGCATCCTGGCCGCCGGCATCAACACCGGTTCGTTCCGCCATGCCGAGGTCAGCACCCTGATCTCCTACTTCCGCAACAACCCGCTGGCCACCGCGCTGCCGGCCAAGAGCATCCTGTTCTCGACGCTGACACCGTGCCGCCAGTGCACCGGCTACCTCGAGACGGTGAAGGCCGCCGACACCGTCATCTACTTCGGGCAGCGCGACACCGGCAACGACGGCAAGGTCGGCGAACGCATCAGCGCGCAGCTGAGCAAGCAGACCGGGGGCCTGTCGGGCCGCAGCAAGACGGCCTTCACCGACGTGCCCAAGGAGATCGAGGACCCCGAGAGCGACACGCCCATCGTCGTGCTCAGCAGCACCGGCAGCATCCACAAGGTGCAGATCGACCACGGACTGGCCACCTGCATGGGCAGCGACTCGATCGCGCTGCAGGTGGGCAAGGCCAAGGACTCACGCCACATTCTGGCCAGCGCCAGCGACGCACTGATTCACAAGGTGGGCAAGGACCGCGCCGCGGACGACGCCGAGGCCGCCGTGAAGCGGGCCGTGCTGCACCATGTGTGCGGCTGGCTGATGGGTACCAGCGTCAGCGCCTGAAGCGGCGCCCGGGCTCCGGCGCGACGGCGGCGCTCAGCCGGCGTCCGCGGGGTCGGCAGCGCCCGCCATCAACGCGCGCAGCGTGGGCAGCGTGTCGGCCTCGTGCAGCGGCTTGTCGTGGCGCACGCGCAGCATGCGCGGGAAGCGCACCGCGATGCCGCTCTTGTGCCGCGGGCTGGCCTGCACGCCTTCGAAGCCCAGCTCGAACACCAGCGTCGGCCGCACGCTGCGCACCGGGCCGAACTTCTCCAGCGTGTGGGCGCGGATGACCTTGTCGACGGCCGCGAACTCGGCGTCGGTCAGCCCCGAGTAGGCCTTGGCGAACGGCACCAGCTGCAGCACCGGCGCATCGCGCGGCGGCGCCGGCTCGCGGCGTGCGATGGCGTCCAGCACCGCCTGCGCCTCGGCGGCGTCGGCCGGCGCGCGGTTCCACACCGCGAAGGTGTAGTCGGTGTAGACGCCGGCACGGCGGCCGTGGCCGGCCTGGGCATAGACGAGCACGGCGTCCACCGTCAGCGGCTCGATCTTCCACTTCCACCAGGTGCCGTCGCTCCTGGTGCGGCCGCTGCCGTAGGCGGCGTCGTGCTGCTTCAGCATGAAGCCCTCGACGCCGCGCGCACGCGCCGTGGCGCGCAGCGCGGCGTAGGCCAGCCAGTTGGGTGCCTGCACCAGCGGCGACAGCCGCAGCGCGCTGCCGGCCAGCCGCTGCTGCAGCCGCGCACGGCGCAGGTGCTGCGGCGCGGCGCGCTGGTCGACGCCGCCGTCTTCCAGCAGGTCGTAGGCGACGAAGACCACCGGCACCTCGGCGAGGATCTTCTTCGTCAGCGTCTTGCGCGCGATGCGCTGCTGCAGCAGCTGGAAGGGCCGCGGCGGCGCGTCGGCGTCGGGCCACACCAGCACCTCGCCGTCGAGCACGGTGCCGTCGGGCAGCGCCTGCGCCAGCGCCACGATCTCCGGGAAGCGGTCGCTCACCAGCTCTTCGCCGCGCGACCAGATCCACACCTGGCCGGCACGCTTGACCAGCTGCGCCCGGATGCCGTCGTACTTCCACTCCACCAGCCAGCCCGCGGGCTCGCCCAGGGTCGCCGGATCGGCCTGCAGCGCGTGCGCCAGGAAGAACGGGTAGGGCTGGCCGGCGTCGGGGCCGGCGCCGGTGTCGGGCGCCAGCAGTTGGGCGTAGCCCGCGGCGCTGGGCGTGGCGCGGCTGTCGGTGAAGCCCATCAGCCGCTGCGCCACGAGCTTCGGGTCCAGCCCTGCCACCTCGGCCAGCGCGCGCTGCACCAGCAGCTTGCTGACGCCGACCCGGAAGCCGCCGCCGATCAGCTTGACCAGCAGGAAGCGGCCGGCGGTGTCGAGCTCGTCGAAGGCAGCGCCCACGCGCGCCAGCTGCTCTTCGGGCGCCAGCCCGCGCAGCGGCAGCAGGCGCTCTTCGACCCAGTGCGCCAGCCCGTGGTCGCTGCGGGCGGCCGGCGCCGGCAGCACGTGGGCGATGGTCTCGGCGAGGTCGCCCACCGCCTGGTAGCAGGCCTCGAACAGCCAGTCGTCGATGCCGGCGCGCTGGCAGGCCAGCTGGCGCAGCAGCGCCATCGGCAGCACCTGGCGCGGCTTGCCGCCGCACAGGAAGTACACGGCCCAGGCAGCGTCGTCGGCCGGCGCCGCGCGGAAGTAGCCGACCAGGGCCGCCACCTTGGCGTTGGTGGCGGTGCTGGCGTCCAGCGCCTGGAACAACGCGGCGAAGTGACGCATCGGCGGCGCCGGCGGCGGGCAATCAGCCGGCGGCCGGCGCCTCGATCTCGCGCACCACCGTCACCGGCACCGGGCTGTGCTTCAGCACCGACTGCGCCACGCTGCCCAGCGCGCCTTCGGGACCGGCGCCCAGCACGATGGCGTCGCAGCGGTAGTTCTCGGCCAGCTCCACGATCACGTGGCCGGGGTCTCCGCCTGCGACCTCGCTTTCCCACTCGGCGTTGGCGCCCTTCAGCAGCGCCTCGGCCGTGGCCAGCAGGTCGGCGCCGGCGGTGCGGCGCACGTCGTCCAGGCGCTCGGGGTCGTGCGCCACCACCACCTCGTACAGCGACGGCGGCTCCTGCACGTTGACCAGCACGTAGCGGGCCGCCAGCCCGGCGCGTCGCAGGCGCAGCGCGTGGTGCACGGCAAACAGCGACAGCGGCGAGCCGTCGATGGCCAGCAGGATCTTCATCGTCATCTCCAAGGGGCTGAGAGCCCTGAGGTTACCCGTAGACTGGCTTGATGAGCATCCGCCACCTCGACTCGATGTTCGAACCCGCCTCGGTGGCGGTGTTCGGCGCCAGCGACCGTGCCGCCAGCGTCGGTGCCACCGTCTGGCGCAACCTGCAGCAGGGCCGCTTTGCCGCGCAGGGCGGGCGGCTGTACCCGGTGAACCCGCGCCAGCCCGTGCTGGAGCACGGCCGGCCGGCCTACCCCGACCTGGCGGCGCTGCCCGAGGCACCGGAGCTGGCCGTGCTCTGCACGCCGCCGGCCACGGTGCCGCGGCTGATTGCCGAGCTCGGCGCGCGCGGCACGCGCGCGGCCGTGGTGCTGACAGCGGGCTTCAGCGCAGCACAGAAGCAGGCCATGCTCGACGCCGCGCGGCCGCACCTGCTGCGCATCCTCGGCCCCAACTGCCTGGGCCTGCTGAATCCGCACCTGGGGCTGAACGCCAGCTTCTCGCACATCGACGCCCTGCCCGGCACGCTGGCCTTCGTGTCGCAATCGGGCGCGCTGGTGACGGGCCTGCTCGACTGGGCCGCCGGGCGGGGCATCGGCTTCTCGCGCTTCGTCTCGCTGGGCGAACACGCCGACGTCGACTTCGCCGACCTGCTGGACCACCTGGCCAGCGACGCGAAGACCCGCGCCATCCTGCTGTACATCGAGAGCATCGACAACGCACGCAAGTTCGTCAGCGCCGCGCGCGCCGCGGCGAGCAACAAGCCGGTGCTGGTGGTCAAGGCCGGGCGTTCCAGCCTGGGGCAGCGCGCCGCAGCCTCGCACACCGGCGCGCTGGCGGCCTCGGACCTGGTGTTCGACGCCGCGATCCGCCGCGCCGGCATGCTGCGCGTGGACACGCTGGACGACCTGTTCATCGCGGCGCAGACGCTGGCCCACCTCCGCGCGCTGCCGACGGGTGGCGACGCCGACACGCAGGCGCGCCTGTCGCGGCTGACGCTGCTGACCAACGGCGGCGGCGCCGGCGTGCTGGCCGCCGACGCTGCCGCAGCGGCAGGCGTGGAGCTGACCGAACTGGGCCCCGAGACCGTGGCGGCCCTCGACCGCGTGCTGCCCGGCAACTGGTCGCGTGGCAACCCGGTGGACATCATCGGCGACGCCCCGGTGCAGCGCTACGTCGACGCGGTGCAGGCGCTGCAGGCCGGCCCCGAGGCCGGTGCCCTGCTCTTCATGCACGCGCCCACCGCCATCGTGCCCAGCGCCGAGATCGCCGCCGCGCTGCTGCCGCTGCTGCAGCCGCCGCGCACGCAGGCGCTGGCCTGCTGGCTGGGCGACGCCGCAGTGCGCGACGCGCGCCAGCAGTTCCAGGCCGGTGGCGTGCCCACCTACGACACGCCCGAGCAGGCCGTACGCGCCTTCGCGATGCTGCAGACCTACCGCCGCAACCAGGACGAGCTGATGCAGACGCCGCCCGCAGCCACCGCCCCGGCCTGGGACCTGGCGGCGGTGCGGGCGCCGATCGACGCCGCGCTGGCCGCCGGCCGCGGCATGCTGACCGAGCCCGAGGCCAAGGCGGTGCTGGCGGCCTGCGGCATCGCGGTCGCAGGCACGCGCGAGGTGGCGGCCGACGCCGAAGCCGCGGTGCAGTCGGCGCAGCAGATCGGCTTCCCGGTGGCTCTGAAGATCCTGTCGCCGCAGATCAGCCACAAGAGCGACGTCGGCGGCGTGGCACTGGACCTGGAAGACGCCGACGCCGTGCGCCACGCCGCCACGGCGATGCTGCAACGTGTGCGCCAGCTGCGGCCCGACGCCACGCAGCTGGGCTTCAGCGTGCAGGCGATGGTGCGGCGGCCGCGGGCGCTGGAGCTGATCGTCGGCGCCGTGCTCGACCCGCTGTTCGGCCCGGTGCTGCTGTTCGGCGCCGGCGGCACCGCGGTGGAGGTGGTGGCCGACCGCGCCGTGGCGCTGCCGCCCCTGAACGCGCCGCTGGCGCGTGCGCTGGTGCAACGCACGCGCGTCGCGAAGCTGCTGGCCGGCTGGCGCGACGTGCCGCCGGCCGACATCGACGCCGTCGTGCAGGTGCTGACCATGCTGTCGCAGCTGCTGGCCGACGAGCCGCGCATCGTCGAGATCGACATCAACCCGCTGCTGGCCGACGCCGCCGGCGTGGTGGCGCTGGACGCGCGCATCCGCGTCGATGCCAGCGCCCCGGGCGGCGCGGCGCGCTTCGCGATCCGGCCCTACCCGAGCCAGCTGGTCGAGACCGTGGACTGGCAGGGCCGCGCGCTGACGCTGCGGCCGATCAAACCCGAGGACGAACCGCAGCACCTGGCCTTCCTGGCGCAGCTGGACCCGCTGGACGTGCGCATGCGCGTCTTCTACAGCCGGCGCAGCATCGAGCACAGCGAACTCGCGCGGCTGACACAGATCGACTACGACCGCGAGATGGCCTTCATCGCCACCGCTGCGCTGCCGGACGGCTTGGAGGAGACGCTGGGCGTGGCACGCGCGGCCACCGACCCCGACAACATCACGGCCGAGTTCGCCATCGTCGTGCGCTCGGACCTGAAGGGCGGCGGCCTGGGCCCGCTGCTGATGCACAAGCTGATCGCGCACCAGCGCGCACACGGCACGCAGCGCCTGGTGGGCACGGTGCTGAACGAGAACCGGCGCATGCTGGAACTGGCACGCGCCCTCGGCTTCCGCATCGAGCCCGCCAGCCCGGCCGATGCCGACGCCGACGCCGACACCCAGCGCGTGGTGCTGGAACTGCGCTGAAGGCGGCTGGGCGGGCCGGGCGCCGTCAGGCCGCGGGCGCTTCGGCGTCCAGCAGCGCGTCGTCGCCGAACGCAGTCTGGAAGCTGCCGGCCTGCAGCCCCTGCTGCTGCAGCCAGCGCACCATCACCGCTTCGTAGCCGTGCGTGACGATCACGCGCTCGGCGCCGGTGGCGGCGATGGCACGCTGCAGACCGGGCCAGTCGGCGTGGTCGCTGAGCACGAAGCCGCGGTCCACGCCCTGGCGGCGGCGCGCGCCGCGCAGCTGCATCCAGCCGCTGGCGAAGGCGTCGCCATGCGCGCCCAGGCGCCGGCTCCAGGCGCTGCCCAGCACCGCCGGCGGCGCCACCACCAGGGCCCGGCGCAGGTCGGCCGGGTCGCGCAGCGCGTCCAGCGTCACGTTGTCGGGCAGCGCGACGCCGGCCTCGCGGTAGGCCCGGTTCAGCGGCTCCACCGCGCCATGCACGACGATGCGGCCGATCGCCGGGTCCACCCCTGCCAGCAGCCGCTGCGCCTTGCCGAAGCTGTAGCCCAGCAGCAGGCTGGCGCGGCCGGCATCGGCGTTGTCGCGCCACCAGGCGTTGACCTCGGCGAACACCTCGGTCTGCGCGCGCCAGCGGTAGATCGGCAGGCCGAAGGTGCTTTCGGTGATGAAGCAGTCGCAGCGCACCGGCTCGAACGCGTCGCAGGTCGGGTTGGTGTCGTCGGCGACGCCGCTGGTGAAGTAGTCGCCCGAGGCCACCCAGACGCGGCCCGCGTGCGCGATGCGCACCTGCGCCGAGCCCAGCACGTGGCCGGCCGGGTGCAGGCTGATGGTGACGCCGTTCCAGTGCACCGTCTCGCCGTAGGCCAGCGTCTGCAGCGTGATGTCGCCCAGCCGCGCGCGCAGCACGCCGGCGCTGGGCGCGCTGGCGAGGTAGGCGCCGTGGCCGCGCCGCGCGTGGTCGGCATGCGCGTGCGTGACGACGGCGCGCGCCACCGGCCGCCAGGGGTCGATGAAGAAGTCGCCCGGCGGGCAGTACAGGCCCTCGGGGCGCAGGACCACGAGATCGTCGGCAGGCGGGCTCGGCACGGGCATCGGCAACAGCATCGGTCTGTCTATCATCGCCTGCCGTGTCGCCCCGCTGCCCGCAGTCGCCCGCCCACCCCTGCCCTGGCCCTGGCACCGGCCTGCTGCGCAGCGTCGCGGCGGTCAGCTTGTTGTGCGCGGCGGCCGGGCCCGCGGCGGCGCTGGAACTGGCGCTGCAGGCCGAACACTGGCGCTACGACGCCCGCGAGACCGCGCCCTCCGGCTTCGTGCTGAACCGCGACAGCGGCGTGCTGCGCGGCGGCACGCTGGCGCTGCACACCGCCGTCGGCGCCTGGCGCCCCGGCCTGGCGCTGCAGGCGCTGGACGGCACGCTGCAGTACGCCGGCCGCACGCAGATCGGCCTGCCGCTGCAGACCCGCACCGGCCTGCAGTGGCGCCGGGCCGCGCTGACGCTGGCGCCTGCCGCGCCGTTGCCGCTGGGGCCGCTGGCGCTGCAGCCGCAGCTGGCGCTGGCGCACCTGCGCCTGGACCGCGCCATCGCCGCCACGGCCCTGTCGCTGCCCACCACCGAGACCCTGCAGGCCACGACGCTGGGCCTGGGCATGACGGCGACCTGGACCGTGGGAACGCTGGCCTGGCAGCTGGGCCTGGACGGCCGCCGGCCCCTGCGCCAGCGGCTGGAGGTCGACACCTTCGGCGTGCTCGACCCCTATGCGCTGCGCCCGCAGTCGCAGTGGTCGACGCAATGGCTGGGCGCCCTGGCGTGGACGCCGCAACCCGGCTGGACGCTGCGGCTCGGCGCCCGGCGAGAGGCGCTGAACGTGGGCGCGTCACCCGCAGTGCTGGTGACGTCCGACGGCCGGCCGGCCGCCGTGTCGGCCTACCCGGGCAGCCGGCAACGGCTGCGCGGCTGGAGCCTGGAGCTGCTGTTCACACCGTGACGTTTGCACGTTCGGCGTCGCGCCTCCCAAGAACGAACGATGGATCGATCCGCACACAAGAACTTACATTCAGCGCGCCGACGTGCGCACCCGCACCGGTCCCAACGACACCTGCCAAGGAGGACTCCCCGATGGATGCACAACGACTGCGCGCGCTCGCCGCCTGCATGGCCTGCGCCGCCCTGACCGCGGCGTGCGGCGGCGGCGGCAGCGACGCCGGCAGCAACCTGAACCCGACCCCGCCGGCACCTGCCCCGGGACCGGCACCAGGCCCCGCCCCGGCGCCCAGCACCGGCGCGCCGCCCGTCACCCCCAGCGCCAACGGCGCCCGCGCCACGGTCGACTACATCAACGATGCGGTGGCCGACATCGCCACCGCCGGCTCCACCGACGGCCTGCCCGGCGCCAGCCTCACGGCCGCCCTGCCGACCGGCGCCACCGTGACCGGCAGCTACCCCTGCAGCAGCGGCAACGTCAGCTACAGCTACACCTACAACGACGCCACCGCCGCGCCCGTCAGCTACAGCTTCAGCTACAACAACTGCAGCTACGGCACGGCCCAGTACGGCTACACCTACAACGGCACGGCAACGCTGAACTACAGCAACTACCTCAGCGCCACCAGCTTCAGCTTCTCGCAGGTGTACGACATCACGTACACCTACACGAGCAACGGCTACACCAGCAACGGCAGCTCGAAGTTCTCGCAGACCTGCAACTACACCAGCACGGGCCTTGAGTGCAGCTACCTGGTGGGCGACAACGCGGTCAGCGACATCAGCGTCAGCAGCAGCGGCAGCGTCACCACGGTCAGCAGCGCCACCGTGACCAGCGGCTCCGTGACCCTGCGCTACAGCGGCTGGGTCTACGACGCCGGCACCGGCCGCGCCACGGCCGGCACCGTGACGGTCAGCGACGGCAACGGCAACTCGGCCACTGTGCAGGTGGTCAGCGGCGGCTACCGCGTCACGGTGGTCTACAACGGCGCGACCACCGTCTACGACGTGGCGTACTGATCCACCTGTCCGCGCCGCCGATCTGAGCCACCGGTCCACGCCTGGCCGGGCCCTGCCCGGCCAGGCGTGGACAATCGAGGCATGGACTGGCTGCACGAAGACCGCTGGCTCGACGGCGACGGAAACCCGTCGCCTGCGCGCATGTACCTCGATCCCCGTGGCCGCATCTCGCGGCGCAGCTTCTGGCTGTACGGCGTGCTGGCGCTGACCGGTCTGACGCTGCTGGCACGCGCGCTGCTGGACATCGCACGCTGGAACACCGCCGAGGCCGAGGCCCTGGTGAACCTGGTGCTGCTGTGGCCGGCCATCGCGATCTCGGCCAAGCGCTGGCACGACCGCGACAAGTCGGCCTGGTGGGTGCTGGTGGCCCTGGTGCCGGTGGTCGGCGTGCTGTGGATGCTGATCGACAACGGCTGCCGGCGCGGCAGCCTCGGCGCCAACCGCTTCGGCCCGCCGCCGGCGGCCTGACAGCGGCGACGGACCGCGGCGCCAGGGGCCGTCAGTACCGGCCCGTGATGCCGGCCAGGCGCAGGTAGAGGTTGGCCGCCCAGGCCACCACGCCGCGGTGCAGCCAGCTGCGCCAGCCGCGGCGCTCGGGTGGCTGCGCCACTTCGGCAGACACCGCCAGCGCCGCCTCGAAGCGGCCGCGCAGCGCGGCGGCGAAGCCGCTGTCACGCACCACCACGTTGGCCTCCAGGTTCAGCAGCAGCGACAGGGGGTCGATGTTGCTGCTGCCCACGGTGGCCCAGTCGTCGTCGACCACGGCCACCTTGGCGTGCAGGAACGCGGGCGTGTACTCGAAGATGCGCACGCCGTGCGCGCGCAGCTCGGCATACAGCGCACGCGCGGCCATCGCGGCGATGCGGTAGTCGATCTTGCCCTGCAGCAGCAGCCGCACCTGCACGCCGCGCTTGGCCGCCAGGCGCAGCGCACGCCGGAAACCCTGACCGGGGTAGAAGTACGGCACGGCGATGTCGACGCGCTCGCGCGCGCCGCGCAGCGCCTCGATGTAGCTGCGCTCGATGGCGCGGCGCTGGCGGAAGTTGTCGCGCACCACGAAGGCCGCCCGCACCGGCCGCGCGGCCAGTTCGGCGCTCTGGCGGCGCTGGCGCGATTCACGCGCGCGCAGGCGGCGCAGCAGCGCCAGGCCGCGGTCGAAGGGCTGGCTGCTGCGTGCCAGGGCCCGAACCTCGTCGCGCCAGCCGTGGCCCAGGTTGGCGCGCGCCCACATCGCACGCGTGGTGGCATGCACCTGGCGCGCCAGCGGGCCGCGCAGCTCGACCGCGAAGTCGAGCCGCGGTGTCTCGGTCCAGCCGTGGTTGAGGTCGTTGCGGTCTTCGATGACGTTGATGCCACCCACGAAGGCCGTGCGCTGGTCCACCACGCACAGCTTCTGGTGCAGGCGGCGCAGCTGCCCGGGCTGCAGCCAGGCCCACCAGCGGTCGAGCGCGCGGAACACCTCCAGCCGCACACCGCTGCCCGCCAGCCAGGCCCGCAGCGTGGGCAGCGTGGCCAGCGAGCCGAAGCCGTCGACAACGAGGTGCACCGCGATGCCGCGGCGGTCGGCGTCGAGCAGCGCATCGGCGATGCGGCGGCCGGCGCTGTCGTCGTGGAAGATGTAGGTGGCCAGCCAGACCTCGCGCCGGGCCGCGGCGATGGCTTCGCACATGCGCGGGAACAGCTGGTCGCCGCCTTCCAGCAGGTCCACCGCGTTGGAGCCCACGAAACGCGGCGACGGTACACCCAGGCGGGCCCACAGGGATGCATCGCCCGGATGCACCGCACGCCCCTGCAGCATCAGGCGGGCTCCAGCTCCGCCACCAGCGGCAGGTGGTCGGACATGCGCGCCCAGGCCATGCCGCGCGGCACCAGCATCGTCGTGCAGCGCAAGCCGCGCAGGTAGAAGCGGTCGAGCGCGAACACCGGCGCCAGCGACGGAAACGTCAGGCGGTGCGCGCGCCCGGCCTCGGGCACGTGCGCGCGCTGCAAGCCGATGGCGGCCATCAGCGGGTCGAGCTTCTCGCCCCAGTCGTTGAAGTCGCCGGCCACCACCAGCATCTCGCCGGGCGGCACCTCGGCAGCGATGAAGGCTGCCAGGCGCTCGACCTGGCGCACGCGGCTGGCATGCACCAGCCCGAAGTGCACGACGATGGCGTGCACGGTGGTGCCGTTCCACTGCACCGGCACGTGCAGCAGGCCGCGCTGCTCGAAGCGGTGGTCGCTGACGTCGTGGTGGCCGATGTCGCCCACCGGCCAGCGCGACAACAGCGCGTTGCCGTGCTCGCCGTGGCGCGTGACGGCGTTGCTGCGGTAGGCCGCGGTGTAGCCCTCGGGCGCGAGAAAGTCGGCCTGGCCCTGGTCGGGCCAGCCGAACGAGGTGCGGTCGAAGCGGCGCGCGTCGCGCGTGTGGAACAGCCGCACTTCCTGCAGGAACACCAGGTCGGCGTCGAACGACTCGACCGCCAGCCCCAGGTTGTGGATCTCCAGCCGCTTGCCGCGGCCCATGCCGCGCACGCCCTTGTGGATGTTGTACGTGGCCACCCGCAGCGCGCCGATGCTGGTCAGCGGCGGCAACTGGGTCGATTGCAGCGGGTTCAGCGCATTCATCGCGGCACCTCCAGCCCGAAGCGCGGCAGTTGCAGGATGGCCTCGGCGTTGCTGGGGCTGAAGCAGCGGTCGGCAGCCGCGCGCCAGGGCAGCCACTGGTGCTGCAGATGTTCACGCGGGTTCAGCGTCACCGCCGTACCCGGCGCCACCGTGAGGCCGAAGACGTGCTCGGTGTTGTGCGTGACGCCCGGCGCGTAGCGGTGGCGCCAGGTGGGGTAGATCTCGTAGACGTTGGACAAGCCCCAGTCACGCATGGTGCCCGCGGTGATGCCGGTTTCCTCGGCCACCTCGCGCCATGCCGTCTGCAGCAGCGGTTCATCGGGCGTATCGACCGAGCCAGTGACGCTCTGCCAGTAGCCGGGCCGGTCGGCCCGCTCGATCAGCAGCACCTGCCCGTCGGGCTGGTGGATCACGACGAGCACGGAGACCGGGATCTTGGGGGGCTTGTTCACCGGCCGGGATTGTAGGAGCCGGCGCGGCGACGGCAGGCTGCGGGCAGGCGCCCGCGCGGGGTCGACCTGCCCGGCTCGAACGGGCGAGCCCGACCTGGCGCGACTGCGCTACTGGCTGAGCGCGCGCACCTCGATGCGGCGGTTGCGCGCGCGGCCTTCGGGCGTGTCGTTGCTGGCCACGGGGCGGTCCGGTCCGGCACCCGAGGTGCCCAGCAGGGCCGCCGACACCCCCTTGCCCGAGAGGTAGAGCTTGACGGCGTCGGCGCGCGCGGCCGACAGCGACAGGTTCGCCAGCCTGGCGCCTTGCGCGTCGGTGTGGCCGATGATCTCGAAGCGGCGGTCGGGCATGCGCTGGATCACGCCGGCCAGGGTGTCGAGCACGGCCTGGCCGCTGGCGGTGAGCGTGGCGCTGCCGGCTTCGAACTCGACCGTGCGGTTGGCCAGTGCGGCGTCGAGCTGCTCCTGGCCGGCCGCGCTGACACGCAGGCCGTTGCGCACCGTGTAGGTGGGGTTGTTCAGCTGCGTGCGCATCTGGGTCAGCAGCAGTTGCCGCTGCGCTTCACTGGCCACCTCGCCGCGGATCTCAAGCACATTGCCGCGGATGTCGAGCTGGCCGCGGCTGACGGACTTCAACTCGGGCTGCAGCACCCGCTGCACGTGCTGTGCCCAGTTGGGCGGCGCAGCCAGCGCGCGCACACCGAGCTGGTCGACCACGCGGTCGGTGCCGTAGAGCTCGCGCACGCGGGCCAGGATGGCCTGGCGCGTCGATTCGTCGGGCACATCGCCCGCCACCACCACCTTGCCTGGCGCTGCAGCAGGCGTTGCTGCCAAGGCCGGCAGCGACAGCGCTTGCGCTGCCGCGCACCAGAACACCAGCGTCCATCGCGTTGAGCGCATGCGCGTCAGCTCCCGAGAAAGGATTCCTTGAACGATGCCACCGCCTGCCGCAACGACAGCGCGGGCTGCCCGAGGTAGGTCGACAACTTCTTCACGCCGTAGTCCTGGGCCAGGAACTCCTCGACCCAGTCGGCCTGCACCGCATCGACGAAGCTCTCGACCCGGCGCTTGGGGTCGATCCAGGCCTGCAGGCTGCGCGCCGTGGGGCCATCGAAACCCAGCGCGAGCACGGCGCTGCCGGCCGTGCCGGGGTCGGGCTGCGGCTGGAACAGCACCAGTTCGAACGCACTGCGCGACAGGAAACCGGCGATCAACTCCATCCACAGCGCTGCCACGTAGGGCCGTGCCATCGGGTCGTGCGGCAGCGGCAGCACCAGACCCTTGTCGAGCCGCTGCAGGCCGCTGGCAGGCACCTTTTCGAGCAGCAGGCCCAGGCCCAGCAGCAAGGTGCGCAGCGACACACGGTGTCCGGCCTGCGCCAGCAGCGCCTCGATGCTGCCCAGCGTGTGCAGTTCGAGGAAGTCGCGGAAGTTCGCGTCGTAGGCATGCACCGAGGCTTCCAGCTCGATGTCGGTCTGGCCCAGTTCAGCCAGCACCGCCGTGGAGTCGGCCGCCGCATGCACCCGGTGCGCGGCCGCCTCGAAACGCTGCCAAGGTCTTGCCAGCATCAACGGGCTGCGCGCCAGGAAGGCCGGCGGGTCGTCCACCTCGAGCGCACCCGCCACGATGAACGGGAACCGCCGGCCCGACACATCGTGGCTGGCGATCAGGTGGCCCGCGAGGCCACGGGTGGCGCGGCTGCCGAGAAAGGCGAACTGTGTCGGCCGCGCGCGGTCGTAGAGCAGCTTCCAGCGCGGGTCGGCCGCCACGGACTCGACGCCGCCGGACAGCCAGTCGTCCAGGGTCTGGATCAGCCCGGCAGGCTGACCACTGCGCACGAAGTCGCCGCGCGACGGCAGCTTTCCGAAGTGCAGCATGCGCACCGGGTTCGCGCCGCTCATCGTGAAGCCCTCGCCGCAGGGACGGCAGCCGCGGCGGCGACGCCGGCGTCTTCGCCCACCACCAGCGCCGGCAACTGCAGGCCCTGCAGCCGGCTGGTGCCGATGGACGCAGAACGCGCCCCGGCCTCGCCAGCCACGCGCGCCGCCGCGGGCGGTGGCCCCTCGCCGGGCTGGCGCAACACACGCAGGTGCACCACCACCTTGTGCGGGCCCTGCACCCAGCTGAGTTCGTTGACGCCGTTGTCGAGACGGCGCTTCTGCGCCAGTTCCATGAGCTTGCCCAGGCCCGCGTTGCCCGCCTCGTTGACGAACTCGATCGTCTTGCCGTCGGTGGTGACACCCGTCAGCCGGGCACCGGCCACGCCGGCCGGATTCGGCCAGACCATGCTCACCCACTCGGCCGTGGTGTTGCGGTAGCGCAGGGTCTGACCATCGATCACGACGCTGAACTCCACGAAGCCGGGCGAGCCCTGGGGCAGGATCTGGAACAGCGTCTGGTCGGCTGCGACGGCCCCCGTTGCACCGCCCGCCGTGCCAGTGGCGCCGCCGCCGGCCGGTGTAGCGCCGCCGCTGGCCGCATCCAGCAGCGCCACCCAGTTGCTGAAACCGGCCGTGAACTCCGGCCGCAGCCGCAGGCCGATCTCGGCCCACTGCCGCGCTTCGATGGCGTCGCCGCGGCGCACCACCAGCGGCCCGAGCGCCTCGTTGGCGAACTTGGCCACAGCTCCATCGGGGCCGAAGATCCTGCCAATGTCCTGCGGCGCGGCCTCCACGGTGGAGCGCGCGTCGAACGGGTACCTGGCGGCCAACGTGCGCTGGAACGGCGCATGCACCTGCGCCGCCCAGATGCGGTTGACCTCGACCTCCGCCGGCGGCACGACCACGGCCAGCGCCTGGATCAGCGGCCGCACCAGCAGCGGCCGCAGCGCCGCTCGGGCGTTGTCACTCAGGCCCAGCAGCATCTGCTCGTCGACCAGCTTCAGCGCGTCGGCCAGCTCGGAGCCGGGACCTTCGAGCGTCTGGGCCAGCAACTGGCGGGCCCCAGGGCCCGTGTCGCCCTGCACCTTGATCTGGTTGAAGCGGGTACGGATCTTCGACAGGCCGTCGAGATAGGTCTTGATCGGCGCGGCCGCGGTGTCGCGCGACATCATGATGCGCGACAGCGCCGCGAACTCGCGGCCGATCGGGCCCATGGGCACGGCGGCATTCGGTGCCGTCACATCCACCTTCAGCTCCACGCCTTGCGGACCCTGCCGGAGGATGGTCTGCCGGATCCAGTCGACCACGCCCTTCTGCGCCTTGCCGAGTCGTTCGTTCAGCAGCGACGGGTTGTCCCACGAGGTCTGGTCGAACAGCGTGGTCAGCACGGCGCGGATGGGCGAGTTCGACGGGTCGCCCAGGCGGTTCATGCGGACCACCGCGCCATCGAAGCTGCCGAAGTCGGCCACCGAGATGCCCTGCATGAAGCGCTGCCACTCCCGCACGTACTCGGTCTTGTACATCTCGGTGAGCTGCTTCTGGATCTGCTCGGGGCTGCCTTCCAGCGTCAGATCGTCGCGCGCAGCAGTCTTCAGCACCCAGTCGGCGCTCTGGAGCTCCTGTGTCGCCGCGTCCTTGAAGGCCTTGGCGATGTAACCATCCCAGGCTTCGCGCGTGAAGCTGCCGGGGATGGCGTGGCTGCCGGCGATGACGTCCTTGTCGGCGTCGGTGATCAGACGCGCCACCGTCATCGGCGGGAAGCGGATGGCGGCACGCGTCTTGATGTCGGCATAGACCCGCTCGACGCCCTTCATGCCCTGGCGCTGCTCACGCAGGATCTCGCGCAGTTGGTCCACCAGGGCCAGCTTGTTCGTCACCGTCGGGAACGCCGGATCCTGGGTCTGCGCGGTGGCGAAACTGATCATGCGTTCGGCGCTCTGCATCAGGCGCTCGCGCGGCATGTTGCCGCGGTTGGCGTCGAGCCATCCACGCCAGAAGCGGGTGATCTGCTCGGCCAGATGCACGGGTTCGAGCCGTTCCCGCTCGGCCAGCATGAGGTAGGTCTTCAGCGCGTTGTAGGCATCGCCGGCGTCCTCGACCGAGGCGTCGACGTACCGTGCCGCTGCGCGCGCGGCCACGGGGGCACCCGACTCGGGCGGCTTGCCCAACGCGGTGAGGCGCGCAGGCGCGGACGCCACTTCGCCGAGATAGTCTTCGATGGCGGCCGCTGCCGGCTCCAGCATCACCTGGCGGATGCCGTTGAAGTACTCCTGCCGAAGCTTCGCTTCGATCTGCGCCCCTTGGTACAGCCCCATGCCGATGCCGACCGGACGGTCCTCGCGGTGGCGCTGCAGTTGCTCGATGCGGTCCTGCAGCATCTCAAGCGCCTGGATGCGCGAGGCCAGGTCAGGGCTCTCGGCCTGCAGGCGGACCGCCGCATCGAGGTCGGCACGCACATTGGCCACCAGTTGGCGGTTGCCGAGGTACGACCAGGTCCAACCACCTAGCGCCACGGCAAGTACCAGCACGGCGGTCGAGAACGTGGCGACGCGCAGTCGCTGCTTGCGCCGGCCCGCGTGCTGCTGCACCAGGTGCTTGTCGGCAAAGATGACCTTGCTGAACAAGTCCTTCAGGAAGAAGCCGTTCTCGGCCACCACCATGGCCGACACACATTCGGCCCGCGACTGCAGCGCGAACAGCTGCGCGACCCGTTCACTCGCCTTGCTGGCGGACGTGCCCTCCTGCACGCTGCTCGTGAAGTAGAAACCGCGGAACACCGGCTGGTACTGGTACGGGTTCTCTTCAAACAGCGTCGCCACGAAGGCGCGCAGCGCCGGCTTGCGTTCGGAGAACTCCAGCGGGAACGTCAGCACACCCGGCGGCAGCACCTTGCCGCGCTCCATCGCCATGCGGGCCACGCCCATCTGTTTCAGGCCTTCGTACAGCGCGTCGAAGTGCCTGTCGAAGGCGGCGACCGCATCGCCACGCTGTGCCTGTTCATAAGGCAGCGTCGCGCCCCAGACACGCTCGCGTTCACTGCGGTCGCGGTCCTCGAAGAACTCGGCGAAACCGGCGATGAGATCGGCCTTCGTGAACACCAGGTACACGGGCGCGATCACTTCCAGCGACTCGGTCAGCTCCTGCACCCGTTGACGCAGGTTCTTCGCCAGTTGGATGGCTGCCTCCGGGCGGCCACTGCCCAGTTCGGCCAGGCTGACAGCGATCAGGATGCCGTTGATCGGCGCCTTCGGACGGTGGCGCTTGAGCAGGCCCAGGAAGCCCAACCACTCCTGGCGGTCTTCCTCGTGCACGGCGTAGCGCCCGGCGGTGTCGAGCAGGATGCCCTCGCTGGTGAAGAACCAGTCGCAGTTGCGGGTTCCACCGATGCCCTGCAGCACCGCGTCGCCTGCATCCGCAAAGGGAAACTTCAGGCCGCTCTTGACGATGGCCGTGCTCTTGCCGGCTGCCGGGTTGCCGATGACCATGTACCAGGGCAGCTCGTACAACGCGGCGCCGCCGCTGAGCTGACCCAGCTTGCTCTTCTTGATGGTCTTCACCGCGTCGAGCAGCCGCGAGCGCAGCGCCGTGACGTCGGCGCACTCGCTCCCGGTGCCAGCAGGCGCGTCGATGCCCTGCTCCAGGGCCTGTGCGGCACGGTAAGACCGCCACTTCTTGACCGCCCAGAGACCAAGCCAGACGAGCAGCAGCACCGCCAACGCCAGGCCGGCCCACAGCAGCGCCAGCTGCAACGCGCTGGCGCCGACGAACAGGAAGGTGGCCAGCGCTGCCAGGCCGATCACGCCAAGCACGCGTGGATTGAACAGGAAAGTCCAGAGACGGGTCATGGGGGATGGATAGGGAACGCAGCGGCTGTCAGGCCGCGGCCACTGCAGGCACTGCGTTGCCGGCCGAAGGGTCGAAACTCGCTGGCCGCACCACCAGTGCAAGCCGCAAGCGAGCGTCGTCGACGCTGAGAGCCAGGCAGGGCTGGCCCAACGCCTGTGCACGGTGCGCCGCCAGGGCGGTGACGATCAAGGGCGCAACGATGCCGGTCTGACCGTTCAGTGCGCCGGACTGCAGCACGTCTGCATCGGGCTGCAGGTGCGGCAGGCGCCCCAGCAACGTGGTCAGTGCCTCGCTGGCACGCGGGGTGTGCTGGTCGGCGTCGTGCACGGCGGCGGCAAGGTTTGCAGGCACGAACGGGCCGGTGGCCTGCGCCTGCTCGACGCAGTGTTCGGCGGCGGCTGCAGTGGTTCGGCCGGATGCATCGATCGGCTTGTCGCGCAGCACCACGGCTGCACGGTGCAAGCGCACCGGGGCGCTCTCGGCGTCGGCGTCGGCGGGCCAGCTCGAAGGGGCCAGCACCAGCGCGGCAGCCGCTTCGCCGGCGATCGGACTCCTTGCCGTGCGGGACGTGAACAAGCGCCCTTCGGACTGCAATCGGCGCACACTGTCGGGCCCGATGGCGCTGTGGCAGGCCGTCACCAGCACCAGGTCGGCGCGGCCCTCGCGTTCGAGACCGTGCGCCAGACGCTCGATCTCCAGCCAGCCGCCCTCTCCCGGCGGTGCCGCCTCGTACAGGCGCGCCGGTGTCACCACTGCGGCTTCGCACACCACAGACAGCAGCCATCGCCGCGCCACAGCCGCTTCGTAGGCATTCCACTGCGGCGGCCACAGCATCACCAGGCGCAGCGTCGACGTGCTGACCTGATCAGGCAGCTTGTCGTCGAGGCCCAGTCGTGCCCGCCAGGGCCGCAGCGCGCCCAGGCAGGCGTCCAGCGGCGCTTGCAAGGCGGCCAGAGCACGGCGCACCTCGGCGCGCAGGGTGTGCTGCGCCATGGCCGGCTGTTCTGCCTGCAGTGCGGCTTCGAGCACCTCGAGTTGCAGTTCTTCGGGCTCGAGGTCTCGGATGCGGGCCGTCAACAGCGGCAAGCCGTCGTCGTCGCGCAAATCGGGGTCGAGATCTGGACGTGGCTTGCCTTCCTCCAACGCCGCGCAGACGGCAGCGGGCGTCTTGCCGGCAGCGCAGTGCAAGTGCGACGCCAGCAGTTGCAGCGACGCCTGACGCTCTGCGGCATCAGAAGCTGGCCGCGCATCCGGCACTGCTGCGGCCGGGTCCACCGCCAGCTCGCCCGCCGGCGCACTTGCCGAGCCACCTTGCCAGGCCCAGCGAGCGAGCAGCACCAGCGCGAACACCGTCAGCGGCAAGGCCCCCAGGTAGACGGCAATGTCGCGCTCAGACATGTCGCGCTGCGTCGCCTGCCAGCGCCAGAGGACGCCCACCCACACGAAGCACGCGACGGCGACCAGCAGGCCGAGTGTCTTGAAGAACCGGGTCATTCCGAGGATCCGCGCTGTCCGGTCCTCAGTCGGTGGTCGCCATCTGCGACGACAACAGCGTCGCTCCGCAGGCCGTCTTGTCGCCATGCCGCGCGGCGGGCTGCCCGTCGATGATGCAACTGGGGTCGCCCGTCGCGATGACGGTCTCGCCCCCGTGCCCCTTCTTCGGGCAGGTGACCTTGTCGCCAACACGCGCGATCGGCTTGCCTGCCGCGTCCGTCATGGCCGATCCGGCCACCACCACGCCTCCATGGTCCGTCTTGTCACCGACCACGATGAAAGGTCTGCTCACGTTGTGATCTCCGTTGCCATGGACGACACCGTCATGCGGGGGCCACCCCCGCTGCAGCCGCCCCGGGCGCGGCAGCTCGACATGGCCTAGATCCAGAAGCGAGCGCCACGCACCGCCCCATTGAAGACCGACGGAATGCGCAACGGCTCCGTACAACGCATAGCCCTGCGCAGCCCACGGATCGCGCTCGTCGAGGACGACGCGGCCATCGCGCAGGAAGGCGCAGTCCGCCGCGAGGCCGAACTGGTGGTAGCTCTGGCCCGCGCCGGCATGCGTGACATGCCTGCCAAGGCTGGCCAATTGCATCTGCCGCTCAGGACTGCGATAGCCCTCGATCAGCACCATCTCGTAGCCGTGGCGCTCGCGCATCACCTGAAACACCTCCAACAGGCGCTGACGGAACTCGGGATGCAGCAACTCCCATTGCCTGCTGGCGGCAGCCGCCAGCGGCCGCGCCTGCTCCACCTCGCGGGTGCTGAACAACTCCGGCGGCAGGCGCGGCGGCGGCACCAGTTGTTCGCCGCGCAGCAGCGTGACAACACGCGCATCGGTCTCACGGCTGCGCGTGTGGTCGAAGCCGTCATAGACATGCCAGTGGCGCAGGACCAGGGCCAGTCCGGGCACGACCAACAACACCGACAGTGCCGCCAGCGCCCAGCGCCCCGGAACGGGCAGAACACTGACCATGCGTGCGCCCTCTGCAGAACCTGCCTGCGCAGCGAGCCAGGCGCGCTGCTGCACTTGCGCACGGCCAAGCACCAGCGGCCGCGCGAGCAAGTGTGCACAGCGCAGACGCAGCGCGAGACTGCCCTGCCGCCAGGCCGCTTGAGCGTGCGCGCGCAAGCCCGGCAAATACAGCAAAGCCAGTGCTGCGATGGCCACCGCCATGAACAGAGCGACACCAAGAATGAGCAATGGAAATGACTCGCACTCGTGTTGGACGGTCGGGAGTCTGCACTGTTCAAACGAGGCTGCGCATCCCCCGTAGTCAGGTATCAATCATGCATATCGAAAGTGAGCGGCGCCCTAGAATCCTGCGACCCACGAGATGCCCTTTCGATGCAGAGTCCCCAGTCATCAGGCGACGCTACCGTCCCTCCGCGCAGACCCTCATTGGTAGGCGATGCCGCTGTCGAAACCGCAGAGCGCAAGCAACTGTCGATCCTGGCCGCGCTGGACGGGCATGCCGATGGCGGGGCGGGCCCGTTGCCTCACAGGATCTGGCCCTGGGCGGTCGGGCTGGGCACAGTGGCTGTCGCATTGCTCGCGACGGTCTTGCTGGGCCACACCGACGACGGCGCCATTTCGCACATGACAGCTTCGAACTCCAGCGCGCCACGGCCGTTGCCTCCGACCCCAGGCACCCCCGCGCCGGCACCAGCGGCGGCGCTGCCCGCCGCTGTGCCCGCTTCGCAACTGGCGGCACTTGAGATCCTGGCAGCCGCACCGCTCGTCTCTACAGCCCCCACCGTGAACGCCATGCCTGCCGCACCCGCGTCTGCACCGACACCTGCGGCCATCAGCACCAGCAAGACGCCCAAGGACAGCGGCGCTCGCAATGGCGGAGCCAAGCGCGTCAGCGGCAACGGTCAGCAAGCCAAAGCCCCGACGATCTTTCAGGGGTCCAGCGCCACCAGGGCCGTGGCCAAGACGTCCCCCAGTGCAACTCGTCCGACCGCCAGGCCAGTGAACACAGCCCCGACTGCAACCCAGGCCGCAGCACGCGGGGGCGACGATGCCGATGTCGACCTCATCGCCGCATTGATGCAGCACCTGAACCGCCAGGGGTCGCCAGATGGCGCGGTACCCACGACCATCGCCGACCTCGTCGGCCGCTGCAAGGGCCTGTCCGTTGCCGACGCGCAACGCTGCCAGCGCCGCATCTGCGACAACTACTGGGGCCGGGCGGAGGCCTGTCCGCGCCACTTGGCACCGCGTGAATTGGCGGTCCGTCCATGAGTCTGATCGCCCCCTCCATCCTGTTCGACAGCACTAGGCGGCTGTACCGGTTGCTGGGCGCCGGCCCGCTGGCCGACTTGCAGGTGCAGGCCTGGAGCCTGCGCGAGGCACTCAGCGAACCCGGCGAGCTGCACATCAGCTGCTTCGCACAACGCGCCGACCTCGACATCCAGGCCATGCTGGGTCAGCGTGTGGATCTGCGCACCACCCTGGCCGACGGCAGCCATCTCGGCCGCAGCGGCATCGTCATGGCCGCCCAGGCCCAGGAAGGCGACGGCGGTTTTGCGCGTTATGCGCTGGAAGTGCAGCCCTGGATCGGCCTGCTTGCGCAGACGCGGCGCAGCCAAGCCTGGCAAGAACGCAGCCTGGTCGCGATCATCGACAGCGTCTTCGCCGACTACGCGCAGCACGCCGCCTGGCAGTGGGCTCCCGACGTCGACGCCCACCTGGCCGACAGCGCCTTCAGCAACGCCGAAGGCCTGCGCAGCTACTGCGTGCAGTACCGCGAGACCGACCTGGCGTTCGTGCAGCGCTTGCTGGCCGAAGAAGGCCTGGCCTGGCGCGTGCAGCCCGACGCTGCGGCACCGCTGGGCCACAGCCTGTGGATCTTCGCCGACAGTGCGCAGGCCGCGTCCTGCCCCGAAGACAGCACCTCGGCCAGCGCGCTCGGCGGTGCGGGCATCCGCTTCCACCGGCAGGCAGCCGTCGAGGAACAGGATACGGTGCAGGTGTTCGGCGGCCAGCGCACGCTGCTGAGCACCGTGGCCAGCACGGTGGCCTGGGACTACAAGACCCAGCGGGCCGTCGGCGCCAGCGTCCCCACCGCGTATGCCTTCGGCGGCAGCAACGCCGCGGAGCTGGCCAGCCTGCTGGAGAGCTACCAGCCCGCTGGTGCCTACGCCCACGCCGACAGCGCCAAGGCCGAGCGCGCCGCCGTGCTGCTGCAGCAGACGCTGGAAGCCCGCCACAAGCGCTGGCTCGGCCGCGGCACCGTGCGCAGCTTCAGCGCCGGCACCAGCTTCGCGCTGAACGCCAGTGCGCTGGACATGCTGCCCGCCCTGGGCGCCACCCACAGCGAGCGCGACCGCCAGTTCCTGCTGACCGAGGTGGTGCACGCCGGCATCAACAACCTGCCCGAGCAGCTCAGTGCGCAGCTGCTGCAGCAAGCGCCTGCCACCAGCGTGCTGGCCCCCTGGGTGCCTGAGCCCGTGTGCGCGCAAGCTGCCGCCAGCGGCTACGGCAACGCCTTCAGCGCGCTGCGCGCCACCGTGCCCTGGCGGCCCTGGCTGTGGGACGACACCGGTGCGCTGCTCAACCCGCGCCCCACCGCGCCGGGCCTGCAGACGGCCACCGTCGTGGGCCCCGAGGGCGAGGCCACGTGGCCCCAGGAAGCCCATGTCGACCGCCTGGGCCGCGTGCGCGTGCGTTTCCCCTGGCAGGACGGCGCCCACCGCGCCGCCGACACCTCGCGCAGCAGCACCTGGGTGCGTGTCGTGCAGCGCTGGGCCGGTGCCGGCCACGGCGTGCAGTTCCTGCCCCGTGTCGGGCAGGAGGTGCTGGTGGCGTTCATTGAAGACGACATCGACCGGCCCCTGGTGCAGGGCGCGCTGTACAACGGGCGCGGCGAAGCGGGTGTTCCCGCCACCCCGGGCGGCCAGACCGCCGAGCCCGACCGATCGCCACTGGCCGGCAGCAGCGACCACGCCCCCGGCGCCCAGGGCAACCTGGCCGCCGGCCACAGCCCGGCCTGGCATGGCGCCGCGCCCGGGGATGCAACCGCGGGCGCGCAGGCCCAGAACAACGCCGCTGCGCTGTCGGGCTTCAAGACGCAGGAGTTCGCCGGCATCGGCTACAACCAGCTCGTCTTCGACGACACCGACAGCCAGCTGCGCGTGCATCTGGCCAGCACCCAGCACGCCAGCCAGCTGCACCTGGGCCACCTGCTGCACCAGGCCGACAACCACCGTGGCAGCTTGCGTGGGCTGGGTTTCGAGCTGCGCACCGATGCCTGGGGCGCCGTGCGGGGCGCACGCGGTGTGCTGCTGTCCACCTACGCGCAGGCCGAGGCAGCGCCCGCTGGCGACAACGCCCCTGGCCTCGCCCTGGCGCGGCAGCTGGCGGCATTGACCGCCACGCTCTCGGGCGCAGCGAAGACGCACCAGGCGACGCAGTTGGCCAGCCACATCGGCAGCCTGCAGGCGGCCAAGGCCATCATCAGCGACAAGGAGGCGCCGACGCCGGCGCTGCTGACGAGCCTGAAGGGCATGGTCAGCAACACCGGCCTGGACGACGCGCAGGGCGATGCCGCCGCCAAGCACACCGCCACCGGCGACGACAAGCTGCCCCACAGCGCCGACCCGCTGCTGGCCCTGAGCGCGCGGGCCGGCCTGGGCCTGGTGGCCGGGCAAGACCTGCAGTTCGCCAGCGGTGAGACGCTCAGCTGGGCCGCCGGCCAGCACCTGGAACAAGCCAGCGGCGGCGCCGTGCGCATCCACACCGGGCAGAGCATCGGCGTGCTGGCCGGCGCCATCGAGCCCGGAGCGCAGGCCGCCGGCAAGGGCCTGACCCTCATCGCCGCGCAGGGTGACATCCAGGTGCAGGCCCAGGCCGACACGCTGCGCGTGGCGGCACAGAAGGATGTCAGCGTGCAGAGCCAGAGCGCGCACATCGACTGGGCCGCGGCCAGGAAGATCACCCTGGCCACCGCCGGCGGCGCGGCCATCGTCATCGAGGGCGGGAACATCACCGTGACCGCGCCGGGGAAGGTCGGGGTGTGGGCGGGGAAGAAGTCGTTCGGTGGCGCGCAGCGCCTGCCCTACCGACTGCCGCTGATGCCGCAGGCCGTGTGCGTGGAGTGCTGTTGAAGGCAGCGCGGGCCGGCACGCCGTTTGCCGCGCTGCAGTGAGCACCCGCGGCGTGCAGCTGTTCGCCCGCGACATCGTGCCGGCCGACGCGCTGACAGCACTCGCCGAGGCGGTCAGCGCCACCGATCAGCCCAGGTGGTTACTGGTCGATCACGGCATCGTCGATCCCGACAGCAGTGCACGGCTCGCCAGGGCCTTGGGCTGAACCCGCCTGACTGCATACGCCGGTTCCAGCCTGGCAGCCTTCGGCACGAGCAGCCGCACCTGTATGCCCTGCCGGGGAGCTCGGCCGCAGAGCTGGCCGCCTGGCTGAGCCGGTGGCTCGCCCCCGAACCCGCCGCCGCCGGATGGAGCGTGCTGTGCGCCGAGGCCCCACCACAGGCCCTGCAGGCAACACTGTCCTGCTTGTCCATGAGCGCCATCGAAGGTGGTCTGCGGCTGCACTGCCGCTGCGCCGACGATCGGGTACTCACGCACCTGCTGCCGGTGTTGGTCCCGGCGCAGGCGCTGCGCGTGGCGCAGAGCTTGGACTCTTGGTGGTGGATGGACGCCACGTCGTCCATTCAGCGTTGGCACGGAGAGGCGCTGTCCGCGCCGGCCGGTATCGAGGCCGACGCGCAAGACCAACTGCAACTGAGCGACGCGCAGTTCCAGCGCATGATGGCGCTCGGCGAGCCGGACATCATGTTCACGCTGCTGATGGACAAGACTTCGGAACTGGAGCCTGGCAGCGGCCGCGGCGCGTTCCGGGCGCGACTGCAGCGCATCTTGGCAACGGCGTCGCAGTTGACGGTGGCGCAGACGCCCGACCGGCTGCAGTTTGTCGTGTTGTCGCTGGCTTGTGGGGAGAACTTCCATGCCCATCCCGGCCTGCAAGCCACCTGGCGCAATATCCGCGAACGCGGCGCGCAGCTGGAGCAGGCGATGGGCTCCTGGAGTGAAGACCTGTGGGTCGAGATCGACAACGGACGCCGGCCCGCGCAATGAGCGCTCTGCGCCTGAACCTGGAAGGTCTGCAACCGTGAACCCTGCCCGACTGTTGCTGAACTGCTGCCGCTGGCGCTGCTGGCCACTGCGCTGCCCCCTGCTCGAAGGGCAACTGCCAGCCGCTTGACCAGGCCACGGCCCAACTGAGGGGCCACAACCACACTGCGGACTACATCCACTCGTTCCGCGTCGATGGTGCCTGGGGCGGCAATGTCTTCGCCTACAGCGGTGGGGAAGATCATTCTTCTGCTACTTGACCTACCCGCGCCAATGGCGCGAGGGGCTGACGGCCAAGATGCGCTGGTCCGCGACCAACTCCGACCCCAACGCGACGGGCGCGGCCCCGGAAAGCACGTGGCACGAACTGGTGGTGCCGGTCGAGGCCTGCAAGGAACCGGGCACAACCGGGATACCCGGGCCCACGCCTGCTGCCCAAGCCCAAGGACTTCAAATGGCGAGCGTGGTCCCGCCAACACCTGGTCACGCGAGAGGAGATGCTCTGTGAGCTTCCGCCCCGGCTGGTACGGGATCCGCTTCGACAGCGAGCGCTTCCGCAAACGTTGCCGCCTAGGCCAGCTACCGACCGCTGCCGGCGGCCGAACCCGGCGACTGGTGGGACAACCCGCCCGGCGGTGCGCAGTACCGCCCCGCCACCTCAGGCGCCTTCGCGCGCGCCGAACGCCAGCCCGCGGCGCGCGAACTGGCACAGCGGGCTGCCACGGCCGATGCCAGCGCCTGCACCCCCGACTGCGTCAAGACGATCGAGGTCGGTGTCTTCTTCGACGGCACCAAGAACAACATGGACCGAGACAAGGAACTGCTCGGTCACTCCAACATCGTGTGCCTGTCCGAAGCCCACAAGCTCGACGGCAAGGATCACTTTCGCTACGACATCCCAGGCGTCGGCACGCCCTTCCCTCAAATCGGAGAGCAGCGCGAAGACCCCAGCGGCAAGGCCTCTGCCGCCGGCGGCGAAACCCACATTCACTACGCGATGCTGCAGGTCTTCAATGCAGTCTGCCGCGCCAGCACGCAAACGGACCTGGCGAACGAAGCCGAGATGCGCCAGATCGTGACCTCCACCGGCGGCGATGGCCTGTCGACCTGGTGGCGGCTGGGTGACGCGAAGTTGGTGGCGTTCTTCGAGCGCCTGAACCGGCGGCTGCTGCAGGCGGTGGAAGGCACGCGCCCAAAGGTCACGAGAGTCAACATCTCGGTGTTCGGCTTCTCACGCGGTGCCGCCGAGGCCCGGGTCTTCGTGAACTGGCTGCGTCTGGCCACCGGCGGACCTTCCGGCCACGCGGCGCTGCACATCAAGTTTCTCGGTGTCTTCGACTCGCTGGCCTCGGTGTTCCTGGACGACTCGTCACCCGTGGGCTTGGGCTTCTTCGACTGGACCGACAGCACCCTGGACATCGCCGGCGTGGCGGCCACCAAACACGACATCGCGGCGCACGAGATCTGCCTGTCGTTCCCGTTGTCGACTGCTCGCACGGGCACCAGCTACCCGGCGCAGACCCGGGAGCGCGCCTATCCTGGCGCCCACTCCGACGTCGGCGGCGGCTACAGCCCGGGAGACCCGGGCAATTCCGCGCCCTGCGCAGCTACACCCAGTCCGGAGCGCAAGACCGCATCGATCTCTGGGAATCGGAACTCGACTGGCGCGCCGATGTGCAGCGCGCACGCGTAGCCTCCCAGCCACGCCAGGTGCGCGGCGGCCGGAGCGGTCCGATCACGGTGCCGGGCAACCCCAGCTCGGTGCAGCGGCAGCTGCTGGCGCAAGTCGCGCGGGGGCCAGCGTGCCCGCAGGCGCGGCCACGCTCTTCGACCGCTCTGTGCGCGACTCGCATGCCGGCTTCTTGTTGCCGGGACCGCAGACCCAGGTCGACCGCCGCACCTTCATCAACCCGATCAAGGCGAAGAAGGCGCAGCACGACCCGTACATCGCGCGCGCCAACGCCACGAACAACCCAGGCCGGCGCAACAACCTCTTGGCAGCAGCACGGTCCAAAGCGCTCAACAATTTCGAGCACCGCGTCATCGAGGCCGATGCACGCGTGCCCGACGCGATGCCACCGATGTCCGACGCCGATACGCAGGACATGCGTGACAACGCTGGCGGCGTCACTGCCTTCGCACTGACAACACTGGTCGGCACGAACACACGGCGCGAGCCGCAGGGCCACGGACACTACCGGAGAGTGTTCGACCGCAGCTGAGTTGATGTGGCGGCGCCGGCTGAGGGTGTGCACGTGAGGCCGTCGGTCTTGGGCCAGGCGTGCCGGCCTTGATCCAGTGCCTGAGTTGCAGGTCCGTCAGGTGGCCCGTGTCCGGTGCCATCAGGCGCTTGCGGACGGCAACTTGTCCGGCTTGAGACCCCGTGACCCGCTACAGCAGCACGATGTCGTATTGAACGGGCAGCACCGAAAACCGCTGGCGCGACAAGGACCTGTGCTCCCCCCGGCCCGCAGCCTCGATTCGAGCTACCCGCCTGGCTACCTGGATCGCATGGGCTCTCATGGAACGCTCGGCGACGTCATGCGACGCTGATCCGAACGAAGATCAAGGGGCGCTGCGGCTTTCCGTTCTGACGCTCGAGGGTCGCTGTCACTTGCCCGTTCTTCATCCACCGGTAGAACATGCCCTTGAGGGCTCGATTGACGAACCCGATGCGTTGCCCGTCGTGAAGGACGACCAACGCGTCCGACTCGATGGGATTGCCAGGGTCGGGCTCGATGCTCACGGGGTCGCCAACGCGCAGGTCCGACAGGGGCCCCTGCAAGACATGCCGTGTCCCGGCGACTTCCATGACGTACTCGCAGGGAAGGGCATCCTCAGGGAACTCGGGAACCAGCGCGAAGCCGTCGCTCGGCAGACGCGCCCCGGTGTAGCCGAGCAGCGCCACATCAGACAGCCGAAACGGAGCAGATAGACCATGCAGTTGGAGGTACTCGGCGAAGTCCTCCCGGTTGCGTGGTGGCAGTCGGCGCATCAGGGACTCGAGAACCCCGTTGCGCGTTTCCGTCTCATCCATCCGGAAGGTCGGAAAGCCCCTGAATCCGGCAGCTTGGGCTGCCTGGAAGTCCTCGGTGCCCTTCAAGTAGCGGAACACAGCGGACGAGCTTCCATGAGCTGGGAAAACCTCGCCCACAACCCGACGCGTCCGAACCGGTGCGCCCTCGTCCGAGGGTTGCCACGTCAGGAGCAGGCGCGACGGTTCGACCAGGTTACGCAGGGGCGACATTCAGAAGTTCTCTCAGCAGGGCGGACCGTCGGCTCAGCAACCGACAGACCCACTGGATTCTGGCGGGCGACAGGGGCACCGGCATCGGCAGATGTGCCAAGTCTGCCAGACAGGAGTTGAGGTCATCTTCGGTGAAGTCAATGCGCGCCCGAACGGCTGCCAAGTCAATCTGCGCAGACCACTCGATCAGCACGTGGGAGAGCAGGAGCAGGTGACCGTTGACGGCGCCGGGCGCCAGAGCTGACTTGACGTGGTGCGTCCCCCGACGGATGTACTGGTCGACGCGCGCATCGGTCCAGGCTGCCACCCGCTCCGGGAATCGTTCGTGACCAAGGCTCGTGCCGTTGTCGAACAGCGGCGCGAGGCGACAGGTCGGTACTGCGGGTGGCCTGCCCGGCGCCACGAAGATCAAGCCCCAGTTGTCCTGGTGCCGGTCCGAGTTGCCGATGAGAGCGTCGAACAGCAGGGCTTCGGCCCACCACTGACGCCAGTTCTGCGACAAGGCGCCGTGCTGGACGAGTGCGCGCATCAAGGTCTCGATATCCTGGAGGTTGTGCTGGGTGCCGCGGTCTCGGTCGAAGTCAGGTCGCAAGCGCTGCACGAAGTCACCGCCCAGAACAAACAACTCTGCCCCATCGCGGTAGAACCACTCGATGAGCGCCGCGCAATGCCCCGTCCTTGAGTTGAAGGCGGCGAACGCCGGCGGCACTGGCAGGCCCATGAGACAGCCGATTCGGTATGCGATGAGTTCGCCCCAGAACTGGTCCGGATAGCTTCGCTTCGACCGTTTGAAGAGATAGCGCTTACCTCTGACAAGGACGGGGTCTGGCGCTGGATCTGGCGCGAAGACAGCATCCTTCGCTCGTGCGCCCTGCGGGAAGACGGCGAACTCGGCATCGACATCCCACTCGGCCACGTCGAAGGGCCGGAGCTGGACCAGTGGCGGGTGCCTCATGTCCCCGGCTCCGCGTGCCGAACGGTGCGACCGGTTGCTTCGGTTGGCTGGCCGAGGCTTTCCCACACCAGTTCGCTCTCGATCACTGCAGCGAACCGCGCGGCATCGAATCCCGAAGGGTAGAGCGTCGACGACACGCTGTCTTCGACGGGTTCGAGCTTGGCAGACCGGCCCCCTGAGGACAGCCCGTCCGGATCGCCCAGCAGACGTCGGTCGTCCCGCAGGGCAATGATCACCTCCTCCAAGGACACCTTCAGGAAGCCACTGAAGCGCTCGTGATCGGACTCGACCGACGTGTCCGCGATCCAGCCATGCAGCGCCGCCGGCTGTTCGGTAGGCGACAAACCAAGCGCGTCCCGGGTCGCGCCATCGCTCGCCACGACACGCTCCACGGCCTCGACCTTGCGCCGCAACTGCAACCCGGCCTTGCGCAGGGTGGTGGACGCATGCAGCCAGGCCTCCTGCATCGACCGGCGGATGAAGGTGGACTTGACCTCGAAGATGAACAGGTGCCCATCGCGCGCCGCGATCACATCCACCTCGCCGGCATCGCGCCACTGCACAGGGGGCTCCCAGTTCAGCACGACGCTGAAGCCACGACCTCGCAGCATGTCGGCAAGACGGCTCTCGATGCGACGCGTTTCCGCCGCGGCCTCGTCACGGCGCGCAGCCAGCCTTCGCAGGTTGTTGATGGCGGCCGTGCCGTTGTTCTGCAGCGCGGCCACCCAGGGCAGTTGCACCAGCTGGTGACCGAACTTGAGGTAGGGCCGCTCGATCAGCCTGGGGGCAAGGCCGGGATTGTTTAGGGTTGTCGGACACCTGCCCGCGCATGCGGCAAGGCTTCGACCTGCACC
>VFQM010000546.1_pt1 | contig 40690 bp, 39 predicted proteins | sample 3512391 | NCBI WGS metagenome assembly VFQM01 (sample SAMN10412369, study PRJNA504923) | tailings metagenome | isolation source: Replicate 1 from Balatoc abandoned mine | place: Philippines
CCGCCACCCGGGTTTCTTCCGGGTGGCGCGCATCGATAAGCATGCGCGTTGCCATTGAATAGTCTCCATGCGCCCGGCCTGTCCCGCAAGCGGGAGCGAAGGGGGCGCGCATATTGTGGTGAACCGGCCAGCCCGAAAGCGATGCCGGAAGGGAAAATCGCGCCGCGAGGGCCAAAGGCGCTCAGCGCGAAGCTCGTGTCTGCAATGACGCTCGTGCGGCAAAGCGCCGCGCCTTCCCCCGCCACGGCACGTTCGCGCAGGTAGCGCGAAGTGCTGGTTGTCCGGGAAAAGCGATCTGTCACTGCATCAACCTGTACTGGACCGGGGTGCGGAAGAAAGGAGTGCCCCGGCGCAAGAGGCGGGCGCGGATTGCAGATGCGATCCTTTTGCAGCCTCTCTGGCAGCATCGCTAGCACTGTGGGGCAAACCCCGCAACTCTATTGCGTTTGCGCGCGCCAAGAACGTAAGCCGGACGCGGCAATGAGTTATCGGACCCTCCTGCTGATCGTTCTCGCCGTCCCCGCGCTGCTGCTGGGCGGGGCGGCGGCGCTGGGCGAACGCATCCCGGTGCCGCAATGGGGACGGGAGTACGTGCTGCGCTTCTCCTTCGCGCAGAACGGGGAGCCGGTCGAACTGCCTTCCGTGGAAGGGCCGGACGATCCCGGGCGACCCTTGGTTGTGATCGATGCGGGCCATGGCGGACGCGATCCGGGCGCGGTGGGGGCCGACGAGGACGGGCGCCGGTTGCAGGAAAAGGACATCACCCTTGCTCTCGCCATCGCGCTGCGGGACGAATTGCTGCGCCAGGGCGGCATCCGGGTTGCCCTGACCCGCGCCGACGACCGGATCCTGCCGCTCGCCCACCGCCCCGAGATTGCGCGCCAGCTCGACGCTGACCTGTTCCTCTCGATCCACGCGGACTCTGCAGGCGAGCGCGCCGATGTCAGCGGGGCGAGCATCTACACCCTGTCCGACGAGGCATCGAACGAGGCAGCGGCCCGGTTTGCCGCGCGCGAGAATGATGCAGACAGGCTCAACGGCATCACCATCGACGGGACGAGCGCGGCGGTAAGCACGATCCTCGTCGAGCTTTCCCAGCAGCGCACGCAGGAGGATGCCCTGGCGTTTGCGGGCCTCGTGCTGCGCGAGGGCGAGGGCGCGCTTGCATTCGTGCCGCAGCCCCGCCGGGCGGCGGCACTGGCGGTGCTGCGCGCGCCGGACGTGCCTTCGGTGCTGTTCGAAAGCGGTTTCGTCACCAGCAATTCCGACCGGGCCCGGCTTGCGACCCGTGAAGGCCGCGCGCGCTATGCCGAGGTGCTTGCCCGCGCGATCCGGGTCTATTTCGCGCGCCGCGCGGCCGCTGCGGGCGGGGCCGAGGCAGGCGGGGAATAGGCTCGCAAAGCGGCTAGCCTTGGCCGCTTGCCGCGTGCTAGTTGCGCCCACGTCCATGACCGAGCCTGCCCCCGCCCCCGACCAGACTTCGAACTGGGCCTACCTGCGTCAGCGCATCAACCGTGACGTCAGGGGCGCGCTGGCGTGGTTTCGCGCGCGCTGGCGGGAGAGCCGTCTGTTCAGGCTCGCCGCGCTGCTGCTGGGCCTGCTGATCGCCCTGTGGGTCGCCGTGTTCGTCTGGCTGGCGAGCGATCTGCCAGAGGCTGAGGCGCTGCTCACCTATGAAACGCCGCTCCCCACCGTGGTGCGCGGGGTGGATGGCGAGATCGTCCATTCCTATGCCCGCGAACGCCGGGTGCAGCTGCAATATGCCGATTTTCCCGAGCAGCTGATCGAGGCCTACCTCTCCGCCGAGGACAAGACCTTTTTCAGCCACGGCGGCATCGACTTTCTCGGCACTGCCAATGCGGTGTTCGACTATGCCCGCAAGGCCGGAACGGGCGAGCGTGCGGTGGGGGGATCGACCATCACCCAGCAGGTCGCCAAGAACCTGCTGCTCGGTGACGAATATTCGGTCACCCGCAAGCTGAAGGAGATGATCCTTGCGGGCCGCATCGAGCAGGTGCTGACCAAGCCGGAGATCCTCGAACTCTACCTCAACGAGATCCCGCTCGGGCGGCGGTCCTTCGGGGTGCAGGCGGCAGCGCGTGCCTATTTCGACAAGGACGTGGCCGATCTGGCTCTGCACGAAATGGCCTTCCTCGCGATCCTGCCCAAGGCGCCCGAGCGATATGGCCGCAAGGGTCAGGAATCCGCTGCGCTCGAACGGCGCAACTTTGTGCTGGGTCAGATGGAGGCGAATGGCTTCATCACCGGCTCGGAGCGGCGCGCGGCCGCGGCGCAGCCGCTCGGCCTTGTCACGCAGCGCCGCGAGCGCAGCGTCGATGCGGGCTATTTCCTCGAGGAAGTGCGCCGCGAACTGATCACCCGCTTCGGCGAGACTGCCGAGAACGGGCCGAACTCGGTCTATGCGGGCGGCTTGTGGGTGCGCACCAGCCTCGATCCGGAAATCCAGCTCGCCGCGCGCGACGCGCTGCGCGAAGGCCTGCTGCGCTATCACGGCGGACGCGCCTGGACAGGGCCTATCGCCACCATCGACGTGAGCAAGGGCAACTGGGCAAGCCAGCTGCAATCCTCGCCGCTCGGGATCAGCTACAAGGACTGGCGTATCGGCGTGGTGACCCGGCGCAGCGGACCATCGGCGACGATCGGCTTGGCCGACGGGAGCGAGGCACCGCTGATCGGCCTGCCCGATGCGCTCAAGCCCGGGGACGTGATCGCGGCCAGTCCCTCGGGCGGCGGCTATGCGGTGCGCACCATCCCCGAAGCGCAGGGCGCTCTCGTGGTGGAAGCTGCGCAGACCGGGCGGGTGCTGGCGATGCAGGGCGGCTTCGACCATCGCCTGTCCGACTTCAACCGCGCGACCCAGGCGATGCGCCAGCCGGGTTCGACCATCAAGCCCTTCGTCTACGCCGCCGGGCTCGACACCGGCATGACCCCTTCGACTCAGGTCGATAACTCGCGGTTCTGCTATTATCAGGGCGCCAACCTCGGCGAGAAGTGCATTCGCGGCACCGGCAGCGGCGGGCAATATCCGATGCGCTACGGCCTCGAGCAGTCGCAGAACATCATGACCGTGCAGATCGGCATGACTGCGGGCATGAACAATGTCGTCAAGGGGATCGAAAAGCTGGGGATCGGCAAATTCGACCCCTATCCCTCGACCGCATTGGGGGCGGGTGAGACCACGCTGGTCAAGATGGTGGCAGCCTACGCCGCCCTCGCAAACCACGGCAAGCTCAACCCGCCGACCGTGATCGACTACGTGCAGGACCGCCGCGGCAAGGTGCTGTGGCGCGCCGACGACCGTGAGTGCCGCGGTTGCAGCATGGCCGAGTGGGACGGCAAGCCCATGCCGCGCTTCGGGGTCAAGGGAACGCAGGCGATGGACGCGCGCACGGCCTTTCAGGTGATGCACATGCTGCGCGGCGCGGTGAGCCGCGGGACGGCGACAGTGCTCAATCCGCTCGGCCTGCCGCTGTTCGGCAAGACCGGCACCACCACCGGCCCCAAGGACGTGTGGTTCATCGGCGGCACGCAGGCGATGATCGCGGGCGCCTATGTGGGCTTTGACCAGCCCCGCAACATGGGCGGCTATGCCTATGGCGGCACCATCGCCGCGCCGATCATCAAGAGCCTGATCGAGAAGACCAAGGCCAAGTGGTCCGATCTTCCGGCGGTTGCCCCTCAGGGCGTGCGCATGGTGCGCATCGACCGCCGCTCGGGCAAGCGCGTCTTCGATGGCTGGCCGACCGACGATCCGAAGTCGGCGATCATCTGGGAGGCCTTCAAGCCGGATACCGAGCCCGAACGCTACACCCGGCAGGATGCGATCGCCGCGAAGCGCAACGAGATCCTCGCGCTGATCCGGGCAGGTGCCCAGAGCGCGGCAAGCGCCGTGGTCGAAGCGCCGGCGGACAGCACGGTCGAGTATGAAGAGGGCGGAATTGATTAGGGCGGGATTGAAACGGCCGGAACACCGGGCGGACTTGGGGGTTTGCCTGACATGATCCACACCCGCTTCGCCCGCCTCGTCGCGGCCTACGCTATCCTCCTTGCCACATTCGGAATGACCGGCGCTTCGGCAGAATTGCCAAAGGGCGCCAAGGCCCCGGCCTTTGCCACCCGCGCGGCGCTCGCAGGAAAGGAGTTCGGCTTCGCGCTGAACGCCGCGCTCGCGAAGGGGCCGGTGGTGCTCTATTTCTACCCCAAGGCCTTCACCAGCGGCTGCACGCTGGAGGCCAATGCCTTTGCCGAGGCCATGCCGGCCTTCAAGGCGGCGGGCGCAAGCGTGATCGGCATGTCGGGCGACGACATCGATACGCTCAAGCGGTTCAGCCGCGAGGAATGCCGCGATGCTTTCCCGGTCGGGGTCGCGGGTCCCAAGGTCATTGCCGCCTATGACGTGGCGATGGGCAATTCGGGGCTGACCACCCGCACTTCCTACGTCATCGCCAGTGACGGCCGGATCGTCGCGGTGCACGCCAATCCTGATTACCGCGGCCATGTCGAAAAGACGCTCGCCGCGGTGCGGGCCTTGAAGAAGTAACGCGCGGGCAGGGGCGCTTTACAATCGCGCATCGGGCGCTAAGCGGTGCGGCCTCACAACGCTTCTCACGTCGCGAAGGATATCCCATGCGGGCCGAGGCCCAGGCTTACATCAACCGGATCGAAGCGGCGCTGGCGCTGGTGCGCCTGTCGCTCGACTGGGAGCGCGCGCTGCGCCGCTTGGACGAACTCAACGCCCGGGTGCAGGACCCGAACCTGTGGGACAACCCCAAGCAGGCGCAGGCGATCAGCCGCGAACAGAAGACGCTCGATACGGCGGTGAACACCGTCAACGAGATCGCCGCCGAAATGGCCGACGCGGTCGAGTTCATCGAATTGGGCGAGGCCGAGGGCGAGGAGACGATTGTCGAGGATGGTCTCGCCACCCTCGCCGCACTCGCCGACCGTGCCGATGCCGACAAGGTCCAGGCGCTGCTGTCGGGTGAGGCGGACGGCAACGACACCTACCTCGAAATCCACGCCGGGGCAGGGGGCACCGAAAGCCAGGATTGGGCCGAAATGCTCTTCCGCATGTATGGCCGCTGGGCCGAACGGCGCGGCTTCAAGGTCGATACGGTCGAGTATCAGGCGGGTGAACAGGCCGGCATCAAGTCGGCAACGCTGCTCATCAAGGGTGACGGCGCTTACGGCTATGCGAAGACGGAGAGCGGCGTCCACCGACTGGTTCGCATCAGCCCTTACGATTCGTCCGCGCGCCGCCACACCAGCTTTTCGAGCGTGTGGGTCTACCCGGTGATCGACGACACCTTCGAGATCGATATCAATCCAGCCGATCTCAAGATCGATACGTATCGCGCGTCAGGCGCTGGCGGGCAGCACGTCAACACCACCGATTCTGCCGTGCGCATCACCCACCAGCCCTCCGGCATCGTCGTCGCCAGCCAGCAGGACCGCAGCCAGCACAAGAACCGCGAAATCGCGATGAACATGTTGAAGGCGCGGCTCTACGAGGCCGAGATGCGTGCCCGCGAGGAAGCTGCCAGTGCCGAACATTCGGCCAAAAGCGATATCGGGTGGGGCCACCAGATCCGCTCCTACGTCCTGCAGCCCTACCAGATGGTCAAGGACCTGCGTACCGGCGTCGTCTCAACCTCGCCCGATGCGGTGCTCGACGGCGCGATCGATCCCTTCATCTCGGCCGCGCTCGCCCAGCGTGTCACGGGTGAGAAGGTCGAGATCGAGGACGTGGAGTAGGCGCGGATGCGGCCGCTTGGTGCGATCCTGTCCGGCGCTGCGACGCTCGGCGCGCTGTTGCTCCTTGCCGCCTGCGATGGTCTGGCGCCTGTTCCCTCCGGCCGCCCCGAAAGCGCGCTTGCCTTTCCCGCTCCCGATCGCCCGGTCGCCGAGGTCGTTTCGACCCAGTTCTCCAACGAGGACGACCGTGACGAGCGCGGCGAGGCGCAGGTGGTCATGGACCTCGCCGACATCCGGCCTGGCATGACCGTGGCCGATATCGGCGCGGGGGAGGGCTATTACACCGTCCGCCTCGCCGAGCGCGTGGGCACCGACGGGCGCGTGCTTGCGCAGGATATCAGCCGCGAGGCACTGGACCGGCTTGGCCGAAGGGTGGAGCGCGAGCGGCTCGAGAACATCTCGATCAAGTTCGGCGATGCCGACAACCCGCAGCTTCCTCCCGACAGCTTTGACCGCATCTTCATGGTCCACATGTACCACGAGGTGACCGAGCCCTATGCCTTCCTGTGGAACATGTGGCCCGCGCTGAACGCCGGCGGGCAGATCGTCGTCGTCGAGAGCGACAGCCCGGTCGGACGCCACGGCTTGCCGCACACCGTGCTGTTCTGCGAGTTCGAGGCGGTCGGCTATGTGCTCGTCGAATACATCGAGCGGCCTGACATCAAGGGCTATTTCGCGCGCTTCGAGCGCGGGGCCAAGCGCACTGCGCCCGAAGCGATCGAGGTCTGTCCCACCGGCTGACCGGTCTGCGCCGCCCACGCTAACTTGCAGCGCGCGGCACGCGGCCTTATGGCAAACATCTGCAAACCAAGCGCCGGGCAGTCTGGCGCAAGAGGGGATCGTCATTGTTCAAGGGATTGAGGCCGATCGTTTACGGCGGCCGTGAAGTCTGGCCGCTGGTCGAAGGCGGCAAGGGTGTGTCGGCCACCAACCACGCCAGTTCGGGTGCCTGGGCAGCAGCAGGCGGGATCGGCACCGTCAGCGCGGTCAACGCGGACAGCTACGATGCGGACGGCAATCCGGTCCCGCAGATCTATCACGGCCGCACCCGCGAGGAGCGCCATCAGGAACTGATCCGCTACGCCATCGACGGCGCGACCACACAGGTGAAAAAGGCCTACGACATCGCCGGCGGCCAAGGCGCGATCAACATCAACGTGCTGTGGGAAATGGGCGGCGCGCAGGCCGTGCTCGAAGGCGTGCTGGAAAACACCCGTGGGCTTGTGACAGGCGTGACCTGCGGGGCGGGCATGCCCTACAAGCTGGCCGAGATCGCGGCGCGCTTCAATGTCAACTACCTGCCCATCGTCAGCTCCGGGCGGGCCTTCCGCGCGCTGTGGAAGCGCTCCTACCACAAGGTTCCCGATTTGATGGCGGCGGTGGTCTATGAAGACCCGTGGCTGGCGGGCGGGCATAACGGGCTCTCCAACGCCGAGGACCCGACCAAGCCCGAAGACCCGTACCCTCGCGTCAAGGCGCTACGCGACACCATGCGGGCCGAGGGCGTCGGCGACCACGTGCCGATCGTGATGGCGGGCGGGGTGTGGTATCTGCGCGAGTGGGAGAACTGGATCGACAATCCCGAGCTCGGCACGATTGCCTTCCAGTTCGGCACGCGTCCGCTGCTGACCCGCGAAAGCCCCATCCCGCAGATATGGAAGGACATGCTGCGCGAGGTCGAGCCCGGTGACGTGCTGCTCCACAAATTCTCGCCCACCGGCTTCTATTCGAGCGCGGTGAAGACCCCGTTCCTCTATGACCTGATGCACCGCTCCGAGCGCCAGATCCCCTTCTTCAAGCGCGGCGAGGAAGAGGGTACCATCCAGCTCGGCGAAGAGGGCAAGGCGCGCAATTTTTGGGTGCGTCCCGAGGACAAGGCGCGCGCCGAAATGTGGATGCGCGCCGGGCACAGCGAACCGCTGAAAACGCCTGACAACACAATCGTGTTCGTCACCCCGGACTCGCGTGACAGCATCCGCAAGGATCAGCAGGATTGCATGGGTTGCCTGTCGCATTGCGGTTTTTCGGCGTGGAAGGACCACGACGACTACACCACCGGGCGCCTCGCCGATCCGCGCAGCTTCTGCATCCAGAAGACCTTGCAGGACATTGCCCACGGCGACGACCCGGACAAGAACCTCGCCTTCGCGGGGCACGCCGCCTACCGGTTCAAGACCGATCCCTTCTTCTCGAACGGCTACACGCCGAGTGTCGGGGAGCTGGTCGAGCGGATCCTGACGGGGGATTGATGCGGCGCGGGGCGCCCTAGCCCCGCACCAACGCAGTCAGCACCTGGTCGGGCGGGCGGTGCCCGTCGGCCCACATGCGGATGTTGGCGATGACCTTGTGACCCGATTCCGCGCGTCCCTCGGCCGTCGCGCTGCCGATGTGAGGGAGGGTCATGACGTTGGGGTGGGCGATCAGGCGCGGATCGACCTGCGGCTCGTTCGGATAGACGTCGAGCCCTGCGCCAGCGAGGTGGCCCGACTCGAGCGCCGCCACCAGCGCGTCCTGATCGATCAACTCGCCGCGTGCGGTGTTCACGATGCTGCTGCCTGCCTTCATCAGCGCGATCCGGCGGGCATCGACCATGTGGCGCGTTTCGTCGGTCAGCGGGCAGTGGAGTGTCAGGATGTCCGCCTCGGTCATCAGCGCGTCGACATCGGCAACGTAACGCGCCCCGAGGATCCGCTCCAACGCCTCGGGCAGGCGCTTGCGGTTGGTATAGGCGATCTCGAGCCCGAAGGCGCGGGCGCGGTGGGCGACGGCCTGTCCGATACGGCCCATGCCGACGATGCCGAGCACCTTGCCCGCGAGCTTCCTGCCGAGCAGTCCCGAAGGCGCCCAGCCGGTCCACTCCCCGCGGCGCACGAGCGCGGTGCCTTCCCGGATGCGGCGCGGCACGCCGATGATCGCGGCCATGGCGAGGTCGGCGGTGTCGTCGGTGAACACCCCCGGCGTGTTGGTGACGATGATCCGGCGTTCGGCCGCGGCGGCGAGATCGATGTGCTCGGTGCCCGCGCCGAAGCTGGCGATCAGCCCCAGACGCTCACCCGCGCCGGCAATCAGATCGGCGTCGATCCGGTCGGTGACGGTCGGCACCAGCACGTCGCAATCCTGCATCGCCTGCGTCAGCTGCGCGCGGGTCAGAGGCACGTCGGCCTCGTTCAGTACCACGTCGAACAGCTCGCGCATCCGTGTCTCGACCTCGGGCATCAGGTGACGGGTGACGATCACGCGCGGCGGGCTGGCGAGGGGGCGGGAAGGGCGCTGGGTCATGGCTGACGGCTAATGCCACAGGGGCCGACCGGTCAAGGCGCGTATCGCCACCGGGCGCTTGAATCTGCAGGCCGGTAGGGTCTATCGCAAGCTCCATGGCCAACCTTCGGATCTTTACCATCCTTGCCCTTGCGCTGATTGGCAGTGTTGGATTTCTCGCCCCGCTCAGGGCGCAGGAGCGGACCCTTCCCTACTGGGCGCTGCTGCGCTTCGAGAAGGTCAACATGCGGGTCGGGCCGAGCGAGGAATATCCGATCGCCTGGGTCTATCTGCGCAAGGGACTGCCGGTGAAGGTGGTGCGCATCCGCGAGGGCTGGCGACTGATCGAGGATCACGAGGGCACGCAGGGGTGGATTTCCGCAAGCCAGCTCGATCTGGCGCGCGGCGGGCTGGTGACGGGCACGGGCCTCACCGAAATCCGCGCAGAGCCCAGCGCCGCGGCCGCCGTCAAGTGGCGCCTCCAACCCGGGGTGATCGCGAAGCTTAAGAAATGCCAGGCCGGATGGTGCGAAGTCGATGTGGGCGGCCGCAAGGGCTTTGTCAGTGCCGGCCGGCTGTGGGGTTCGCAGGACCTGCCGGGCGACGCATAGCGCGCTCGCGATCAGCCATGATCTCGGGCGCGCGCCCAAGCCGGCGCGGCGCCTGAGCGTGCTGTTCCGTGCGCGTCAGCGCCTGCGGAACACGCAAGACTCCCGCCGCCCGGCGCGGGCCCTGATCAGATCAGTTCGACCGCGACCGCGGTGGCCTCGCCGCCGCCGATGCACAGGCTCGCCACGCCGCGTGTCTTGCCCTGCTGCTTCAGGGCGTTGAGCAGCGTGACGACAATCCGCGCGCCGGAAGCGCCGATGGGATGGCCCAGCGCCGTGCCCCCGCCGTTCACGTTGATCTTCTCGTGCGGGATGCCGAGATCGCGCATCGCGAACATCGCGACGCAGGCGAAAGCCTCGTTGACCTCGAACAGATCGACATCGTCGACCCCCCAGCCGGCCTTGGCCAGCACCTTCTGGATCGCGGGGATCGGCGCGGTGGTGAACTGTGCCGGGGCCTGGGCATGGGCCGCAACCGCCACCACGCGGGCGACGGGGGCGAGGCCCTTTTCCTCGGCCACGCTCGCGCGGGTCAGCACCAGCGCGGCCGCGCCGTCCGAGATCGAGGACGAGGTCGCAGCGGTGATCGTCCCGTCCTTGGCAAAGGCGGGCTTCAGCTGCGGGATCTTGTCGGGGCGACCTTTCCCGGGCGCCTCGTCATGTTCCACAACAACGTCGCCAGCGCGGGTGGAGACCGTCACCGGCACCACCTCGTCGGCAAAGGCCCCGCTGGCGATTGCTGCATTGGCGCGTTCGAGGCTGGCGATGGCGTAGGCGTCCATGTCCTCGCGGGTCATCTGGTAGGCATTGGCGGTTTCCTGCGCGAAGGTGCCCATCGCCCGGCCCGGCTCGTAAGCGTCTTCAAGGCCATCGAGGAACATGTGGTCATAGGCCGTGTCATGGCCGAGCCGCGCGCCCGAACGGTGCTTCTTGAGCAGATACGGCGCATTGGTCATGCTCTCCATGCCGCCCGTTACCACCACATCGATCGTGCCGCTGGCGAGCGCCTCGGCGCCCATGATGAGGGTCTGCATCCCCGATCCGCACACCTTGTTGACGGTGGTCGCCTCGACGCTGAGCGGCAGCCCCGCCTTGATCGCAGCCTGCCGCGCCGGGGCCTGACCGAGGCCGGCGGGAAGCACGCAGCCCATATAGGCGCGCTCGATATCCTCTACCGCCACGCCCGCGCGCTCGACCGCGGCCTTCACCGCGATGGCACCCAGATCGGTCGCGCTCACCTCGGACAAGGCGCCCTGCATCGCACCCATCGGGGTGCGGGCATAGGAGAGGATCACGATCGGATCGGCGGCGGAGAGCTGGGTCATGTCGGTTCGTCCTTGCTTCGCGGAACAGGATGTCGGGGGGCGATGTAATGCTGCAATGCGGCGATGGCAATTGGCCCAAGGTCTTGCGCTTGCGCCCGCCACCGCTTTGCGCAACAACGCGTCGCAAATAAAAACGCATCTGTGTCCGAGAGGGAAAACGACATGGCCGACGATCGCCGCAAAGAACTCGAAACCCTGCTGGCGCGCCAGCGCACCGCCTTCACCGCCTCGCGCCCCGAGCCGATGAGCCAGAGGAAGGACCGCATTCGCCGCGCGATGGCGCTGGTCAAGGAACATGGGCAGGAATTCGCCAAGGCGATGAGCGCAGATTTCGGCAATCGTTCGTACCATCAGTCGATGCTGACCGACATCGCGGCGACGGTGGGTGCAGGCAACCATGCGCTCAAGCACATGGACGCCTGGGCCAGGACCGAGAAGCGCAAGGTGCAGTTTCCGCTGGGGCTGCTCGGGGCGAAGGCGGAACTGCGCTATGAGCCCAAGGGCGTGATCGGCATCCTTTCCCCATGGAACTTCCCGGTGCAGCTTGCCTTCGGGCCGCTGATGCAGGTGCTTGCCGCGGGCAACCGGGCGATGATCAAGCCTTCCGAATTCACCGAGCGGACCAGCGAATTGATGGCCGAGCTGACGGCGCAGTATTTCCAGCCCGAGGAAGTCGCGGTGGTGACGGGTGGCCCGGAGGTGGCGGCGGCCTTTTCCTCGCTCGCCTTCGATCACCTCGTCTTCACCGGATCGACTGCGACCGGGCGCCGGGTAATGCAGGCGGCGGCGGCCAATCTCGTGCCGGTGACGCTGGAGCTGGGCGGCAAGTCGCCCGTCGTCATGGGCCGCAGCGCCGATTTCGCCAAGGCGGGTGAGCGGATCGCGATCGGCAAGATGATGAACGCCGGGCAAATCTGTCTTGCCCCCGATTACCTGATGGTGCCCGAGGACAAGGCCGATGAAGCAGTCGCGGGCGTCACCGGGGCGGCGGCGGCGATGTATCCGCGCCTGCTCGACAATGACGACTACGCCTCGATCGTGTCAGACCGCCATTTCGAGCGGTTGCAGGGTCTGGTGGAGGACGCCCGCGACAAGGGCGCCGAGGTGATCGAGGTCAACCCGGCGGGCGAGGACTTCGGCAATGCCAACCAGCGCAAGATGCCGCTGACTGTCCTGCGCGGGGTCAGTGACGACATGACCGTGATGCAGGAGGAAATCTTCGGCCCGGTGCTTCCGGTGATGACCTACAAGGCGGTCGATCAGGCGGTGGACTACATCAACGAACATGACCGCCCGCTCGGGCTATACTATTTCGGCGAAGACAAGACTGAGCAGGAGCGCGTGCTGACCCGCACCATATCGGGCGGGGTGACGACCAACGACGTGGTGTTCCATGTGTCGATGGAGGATCTGCCCTTCGGCGGGGTCGGGCCGTCCGGCATGGGCAGCTATCACGCCATCGAGGGCTTCCGCGAATTCAGCCATGCGCGCGCGGTCTATCACCAGCCCAGGATCGATATCGCCAAGCTGGGCGGGTTGAAACCGCCCTATGGCAAGGCGACCGAGCAGGCGGCGGCGCGGATGATGAAGTAGGGCGGCGCGGGGGAGGGCGCTTCCCCGCAACGTCTGTTCGATTTCCTGCAACATACCTCAGGGCTTTTCCCCGAGTCGGAGACTTGCGCGCCCGGCGCGACAGGCCTAGGGCGACCCACGGGATTAATAGCTTGGACATCGTCGTGGTCGACCTCAGCCAGTATCTCCCGATACTGTTATTCGTGCTTGTCGCGCTCGGGCTATCGGTGCTCTTCGTGTTCGCGCCGATGGCCGTGTCGCGCCTGACGGGCACGCACAATCCCGATGCCGAGAAGCTTTCCGAATACGAGTGCGGCTTCCCCGCCTTCGAGGACGCGCGCAGCCAGTTCGACGTGCGCTTCTATCTCGTGGCGATCAGCTTCATCGTCTTCGATCTCGAAGCGGCCTTCCTTTTCCCCTGGGCCGTCAGCCTCGGGGAGACGGGCTGGGTTGGCTGGAGCGGCATGATGGTGTTCCTGTTCATCCTCGCTGTCGGCCTGGCCTATGAATGGAAGAAAGGGGCGTTGGACTGGGAATGAATAGCACCGTGTCTCCTTCCGGCTCTTCGGCCCAAGGACTGCCCGACATTTCGGCACTCACCACCGCCCGGGGCGGCGAGCTGCGTCAGCCCGATGCGAGCTACTTCAACGCGCTCCAGACGGAAGTGACCGACAAGGGTTTCCTCGTCACCTCGACCGAGGAGCTGTTTCAGTGGGCGCGCACCGGTAGTCTGTGGTGGATGACGTTCGGCCTTGCCTGCTGCGCGGTCGAGATGATCCACGTCAACATGCCGCGTTATGACATGGAGCGGTTCGGCGCCGCGCCGCGCGCTAGCCCACGCCAGTCGGACGTGATGATCGTGGCGGGCACGCTGTGCAACAAGATGGCCCCGGCGCTGCGCAAGGTCTACGATCAGATGTCGGACCCCAAGTACGTCATCTCGATGGGCAGCTGCGCCAACGGCGGCGGCTATTACCACTATTCCTATTCGGTGGTGCGCGGCTGCGACCGCATCGTGCCGGTCGACATCTACGTCCCCGGCTGCCCGCCGACCGCCGAGGCGCTGCTTTACGGCGTCATGCAGCTGCAGCGGAAGATCCGCCGCGTCGGCACCATCGAGAGGTAAGGGCGCGTAACATGGCCGTTCTCCACTCCGCCCCGAAGTTCGCTTCCAACGAGGGCGTGATCGACGCCATCAGCGAGACCATCTCGGTCTGGCTGATCGAGGCACACGAAGCCCACGGCGAGGTCATCTTCCGCGTCGAGCGCGAGGCTGTCGCGCGGGTGCTCCAGACCTTGCGCGATGACCACGCCTACCAGCAGCTCATGGAAATCGCCGGGGCCGACTACCCCTCGCGGCCCGAGCGCTTCGAGGTCGTCTACATGCTCCAGAGCCTGACCAAAAACCACCGCGTGATGGTGAAGTGCGCGGCCTCCGAAGACACGCCCGTGCCGACCGTCACCACGCTGTGGCCCAACGCCGGGTGGCTCGAACGCGAGGTGTTCGACATGTTCGGCGTGACCTTCGCGGGCAACCCGGACCTGCGCCGCATCCTCACCGATTACGGCTTCGAAGGGCACCCTTTCCGCAAGGATTTCCCCGTCACCGGCTACACCGAACTGCGCTATTCCGAGGAGGAAAAGCGCGTCGTGTACGAACCCGTCGTGCTGCCGCAGGAAATGCGGACCTTCGATTTCCTCTCGCCCTGGGAAGGCGCGGACTACGTGCTGCCCGGTGACGAGAAATCGCGTGGGGAGCCGACCGTCACCGAAGTGAAGGTCACCGAGAAGGCGTCCGAAACAGGCGCGGGCAAGGCTGCCGACAAGGCCGCCGCCACCCGCGTCTCGCCGCCCGGACCCGAGCAGAAGGAAACGGGCAAGCCTGCCCCCGGCGCCCCCGATCCCACCTCGAAGGAGGGCGGACGATGAGCATCACCCGCGAAGATTCGCCTACTACCGAAGGCGAGGTCATCACCAACTACACGATCAACTTCGGCCCCCAGCACCCGGCCGCGCACGGCGTCTTGCGCATGGTGATGGAGCTTGACGGCGAAGTGATCGAGCGGATCGACCCGCATATCGGCCTCCTCCACCGCGGCACCGAAAAGCTGATCGAGCAGAAAACCTATCTCCAGGCGCTGCCCTATTTCGACCGGCTAGACTACTGCTCGCCGCTGTGCATGGAGCACTCCTATGTGCTCGCCATCGAGAAGCTGCTGAACCTCGAAGTGCCGCTGCGCGCGCAATATCTGCGCGTGCTGTTCGCCGAGCTGACCCGCATCTGCAACCACATGCTCAACATGGGCGCGCACATCCTCGATGTCGGCGCGTTCACGCCGAACCTGTGGATCATGGACCTGCGCGAGGACTGCCTCAACTTCTTCGAGCGGGCCTCGGGCGCGCGCATGCACTCGGCATGGTTCCGCCCGGGCGGCGTCCATCAGGACGTGCCGGAAAAGCTGCTCGTGGATATCGGCGACTGGCTCGACAACCGCTTCTTCCAGCTGTTCGAAGATGCGATGAGCCTCGTCATGGACAACCGCATCTTCAAGCAGCGCAACGTCGATATTGCCGTCGTGTCGCGCGAGGATGCGATTGCATGGGGCTTCTCGGGTCCGATGATCCGCGCCGCGGGCCTGCCGTGGGACCTGCGCAAGTCGCAGCCCTATGACGTCTACGACCGCATGGAGTTCGACATTCCGGTCGGCACCAATTCGGACTGCTACGACCGCTTCATGGTGCGCGTGAAGGAAGTCTACGAGAGCGCGAAGATCATGCGCCAGTGCCTGCGCGACATGCCGCAAGGCCCGATTGCCTCCACCGACGGCAAGGTCTCACCCCCCAAGCGGGCCGAGATGAAGCAGTCGATGGAAAGCCTCATCCACCACTTCAAGCTCTACACCGAAGGCTTCCACGTGCCTGCAGGCGAGGTTTACGTGGCGACCGAAAGCCCCAAGGGCGAATTCGGCGTCTATCTCGTCAGCGATGGCACCAACAAGCCCTACCGCTGCAAGATCCGCCCCACGGCCTTCTCGCACCTCCAGGCGATGGACTTCATGTCCAAGGGCCACATGCTCCCCGACGCGACCGCCATTCTGGGCGCGATCGACGTGGTGTTCGGGGAGTGTGACCGGTGAGCCATCTTGCAACCGCCAGGGCAATGATCGACGCCTATAATGCGCAGGACGTCGACACCTATGTCTCCTACATGACCGATGACGCCTGCGAGGCGAATTACCGCGGCGATGTGGTGCGGGAAGGCAAGGAAGGCACCCGTTCGGGGCTCGCCGCCGCTTTCGCCCGCTGGCCGCAGAACCGGGCCGAGATCGTGGAAGCGCAAGAGATCGGCAACTACGTCCTGATGCGCGAACACGTCACCCGTGGTCCCGCCACCGATGGCTCGCCGCTGGTCGAGCCTTTCGATGTGATCGCTGTCTATTCCTTCGAGGGCGACAAGTGCTCTCGCGTGGAGTTCATCCGCTGATGGCTGACCGTACCCCCGCACCCGACACCCCCGAACTGCGCGCCCGCTGGAGCGCGTTCGAATGGACGCCGGAGAACAGGAAAACCGCCGATTGGCATATCGCCAAGTATCCCGGAGGCCGCCAGCGTTCGGCGGTGATGCCGTTGCTCGATCTGGCCCAGCGGCAAGTCGGCGCGGAGACCGATACGCAGGGCTGGTTGCCGCTGCCGGTGGTCGAATATGTCGCCAAGTATCTCGACATGCCGGTGATCCGCGTGCTCGAGGTCGCCAGCTTCTACTTCATGTATAACCTGAAGCCCGTCGGCAAATTCCACGTGCAGGTGTGCGGCACCACGCCCTGCATGCTGCGCGGCAGCGACGACATCATGGCCGCCTGCAAGAAGCGCGGCATGGTGAAGGGCGGGATCTCGGCAGACGGGCTGTGGACCCTCACCGAAGTCGAATGCATGGGCAACTGCGCCACCGCGCCGATGGTCCAGATCAACGACGACAATTACGAGGACTTGACGCCCGAGCGCCTCGACGCGGTGCTCGATGCGCTGGCAGGGGGTCAGCAGCCCAAGACCGGCACGCAGGAGCCCGGGCGGCATACGTCGGAACCTTCGGGCGGGCCGACGACGCTGACCGCGATGGTGGGTGCCAACCACGACTATCGGGGCGAGTGGTAAGTTGGAAGCGGTCGCATCCATCCTCGGCGCGCTGCTCCTGGCCTTCATCGCCTACAAGGTGCTGATGGGGCTCGTGCGCGTGGGGGTGATCATCCTCATCCTCGCGGTGCTCGCCGGGCTCTGGCAATCGGGAGCGATCGCATGAACCCGCTGACGCTGTTCTTCGCGATCCTCGGCCTGACCGGCTTTGCGCTGGGCGCGGTGCTGACCGTGACCGGGCCCTACGAGATGGGCGTGATCGTGATGGGCCTTGGCCTCGTGTTTCAGGTGATTTCGCTGGTGCGGATCAGGCGCGCCAAGAACAAGGGAATGCAGTGATGCTCGCGGATAAGGACCGCATCTTCACCAACCTTTACGGCTTCCAGGACTGGAGCCTGAAGGCGGCGCAGGCGCGCGGTGACTGGGACGACACCAAGGCGCTGCTCGCGCGCGGGCAGGACGCGATCATCGAGGAAATCAAAGCCTCAGGTCTGCGCGGGCGGGGCGGGGCGGGCTTCCCGACGGGGCTCAAGTGGAGCTTCATGCCCAAGGAATCGCGCGACGGTCGTCCGAGCTTCCTCGTTATCAATGCCGACGAATCCGAACCCGGCAGCTGCAAGGACCGCGAGATCCTGCGCCACGATCCGCACAAGCTGGTCGAAGGCGCGCTGGTCGCGGGGTTCGCGATGCGCGCGCGGGCGGCCTATATCTACATCCGCGGCGAATATATCCGCGAGGCCGAGACGCTCCAGAAGGCGATCAGCGAGGCCTATGACGCCGGGCTGATCGGCAAGAACGCCTGCGGTTCGGGCTACGATTTCGACGTCTTCATGCACCGCGGCGCGGGCGCCTACATCTGCGGCGAAGAGACCGCGATGATCGAGAGCCTCGAAGGCAAGAAGGGCCAGCCGCGCCTCAAGCCCCCGTTCCCGGCGGGCGCGGGGCTCTATGGCTGCCCGACCACGGTCAACAATGTCGAGAGCATCGCGGTTGCGCCGACGATCCTGCGCCGCGGGGCTTCGTGGTTCTCCAGCTTCGGGCGCGAGAACAACAAGGGCACCAAGCTATTCCAGATCTCGGGTCACGTGGAAAAGCCCTGCGTTGTGGAAGAGTCGATGAGCATCCCCTTCGAGGAGCTGATCGAGAAGCACTGCGGCGGCATTCGCGGCGGGTGGGACAACCTGCTGGCGGTGATTCCCGGCGGTTCGTCCGTGCCGCTGGTGCCTGCCGCGCAGATCCGCAATGCGCCGATGGATTTCGACGGGTTGAAGGAACTGGGCTCGGGCCTCGGCACGGCGGCGGTCATCGTCATGGACAAGTCGACCGACATCGTCCGCGCGATCAGCCGCCTCTCCTACTTCTACAAGCACGAGTCCTGCGGCCAGTGCACCCCCTGCCGCGAGGGCACGGGCTGGATGTGGCGCATGATGGAGCGCCTGCGCACCGGCGATGCGGCCATCGAGGAAATCGACATGCTGCACGAGGTGACGAAGCAGGTCGAGGGCCACACCATCTGCGCGCTGGGTGACGCTGCCGCATGGCCGATCCAGGGGCTGATCCGTCACTTCCGGCCGGAACTGGAGCGGCGGATCAACGAGCATAACGCTCGGTTTGCTGAGGCGGCGGAGTAGAGCCATGGGCGTAGTCTACCAGCACATCCGTTTGGCCAATGCAGCCAAGCCGCAGCTCGAAGAGATCGACGCCAAGGCGCTGGTGGATACCGGTGCGATCGATCTGTGCATTCCCAAGCATGTGATGAACCAGCTGAAGCTCGAAGCGATAGAGCAGCGGGAAGTGACCCTCGCCGATGGCCGCAAGGAAGTGGTCGACTACGTCGGTCCGATAAGGATCGAGGTCTTCGGCCGCCACGCCTTTACCGGCGCGATGGTGATGGGCGACGTCGTTCTGCTGGGTGCAATCCCGATGGAGTCGATGGATCTGCTGGTCGACCCGCGCCGTTTGCAACTCATCCCCAATCCGGAAAATCCGAACATCCCCGGCGCTTTGGCCATGGGCGTTCGCGTCGCAGGATCAGACAATGCCTAAAGTCACCGTAGACGGTCAGGAAATCGAGGTCCCCGCGGGCGCGACCGTGCTTCAGGCGTGCGAGCTGGCGGGCAAGGAAATCCCGCGCTTCTGCTATCACGAACGGCTCTCCATTGCGGGCAATTGCCGCATGTGTCTGGTCGAGGTGAAGCCGGGGCCGCCCAAGCCGCAGGCCTCTTGCGCGCTGCCCGCTGCCGAGGGGCAGGAAATCCGCACCGACAGCCCGATGGTCAAGAAGGCCCGCGAAGGCGTGATGGAGTTCCTGCTCATCAACCACCCGCTCGATTGCCCGATCTGCGATCAGGGCGGCGAGTGCGATTTGCAGGATCAGGCGGTCGCCTATGGCCGCGGCGGCTCGCGCTATCACGAGAACAAGCGCGCGGTGACCGAGAAGTACATGGGTCCGCTGATCAAGACGATCATGACCCGCTGCATCCACTGCACCCGCTGCGTGCGCTTCTCCGAGGAGATCGCGGGCGTGGACGAAATCGGTGCGCTGTACCGCGGCGAGGACATGCAGATCACGACGTATCTGGAGAAGGCCGCGGCGCATGAGCTTTCGGCCAACGTCATCGACCTGTGCCCGGTCGGCGCGTTGACCAGCGCGCCCTACGCCTTCGAGGCGCGGCCGTGGGAGTTGAAGAAGACGCTCAGCATCGATGTGTCGGATGCGGTGGGCGCGAACATCACGCTCCATTCGCGCGGGCGCGAAGTGATGCGCGCGCTGCCGCGGGTGAATGACGACGTCAACGAGGAGTGGCTCTCCGACAAAGGCCGCTATCAGGTCGACGGGCTGACCAAGCGCCGCTTGGACCGGGTGTGGGTGCGCCGTGACGGCAAGCTCCAACCGGCCGATTGGACCGAAGCTTTCGGGATGATCGCGGGCGCTCTGGAGAGCGACAAGGCCAGCATCGCGGCGGTGGCGGGCGACCTCGTCGATGCCGAGACGATGTTTGCCGCCAAGGCTCTGTTGGGCGCCTGCGGGTCGAACCTCACCGAAGCGCGCCAGACCGGCATGACCTATGACGTGTCGAACCTTGCGGCGGTGAACTTCAACAGCACCTTCGCCGGGATCGAGACCGCTGACGCGATCCTCATCATCGGCAGCAATGTCCGCTGGGAAGCCGCGCTGCTCAACGTCCGCCTGCGCAAGGCGGCCAAGGCCGGGGCGAAGGTCTTCATCATCGGTCCCGAGTGGGACCCGACCTATCCGGCGACCTTCCTCGGCTCCGATCTGAAGATCCTGAACCGCGTGCCCAAGGAATTGGGTGACGTCATGAAGTCGGCGCAGCGCCCGGCGGTGATCCTTGGTGCGGCGGGGCTGGCCAAGGGCGCGCTGCCGGCGGCGCTCAAGCTGGTCGACAAGTTCGATCTCGTCCGCGGCGGTTGGAACGGCTTCAACGTGCTCCACATCTCGGCGGCGCGCATGGCATCGCTGATGCTCGGTTTCACGATGCCGGGCGGGATGGCCGACATCGCCGCCGCTTCGCCGAAAGTGCTTCTCAGCCTCGGCGCGGACGAGATGGACTATGCGCCCTACGCCGGAGCCTTGAAGGTCTATATCGGCCACCACGGTGACAAGGGCGCGCATCACGCCGACATCATCCTGCCCGGTGCATCCTATGCCGAAAAGGACGGAACCTACGTCAACACCGAGGGCCGGGTGCAGTTTGCCGAAAAGGCGGTCTTCGCCCCCGGCGACGCGCGCGAGGACTGGACGATCCTGCGCGCGCTCGCCGATGCAGTGGGCGTCACGGTCGGCTTCGACAGCTTCGGGGAGTTGCAGGCCAAGATGATCGCTGCCGTGCCCGCACTGGGCGAAGAAGGCCTCGCCGATTACGGCGCGCTCCCCAAGGCGGACAGCTCCGCCAAGGCCGAAGGCGCAATCGCGGGCTACCCGGTCAAGGACTTCTACCTCACCAACCCGATCGCCCGCGCGAGCGCGGTGATGCAGCGCTGTTCGGCCGAACTGCTCCACGGGGCTGACGTTAAGGAGGCTGCGGAATGACCGCCTTCTTCCAATCCCTCGGTCTTCCCTACGAATGGGCGTGGACTGTCGCGACACTCGCGGCGATCCTGATCGTCTCGCTGCTCGTCATGTTCAGCGTCGCGATGGTGATCTACGTCGACCGCAAGGTGCTGGGCGCGATCATGCTGCGGCGCGGGCCGAACGTGGTGGGCCCGTTCGGGCTGCTGCAGAGCTTCGCCGACGGTCTCAAGGTCTTCCTGCAAGAGACGATCATCCCGAGCGCCGCGAACAAGGGCATCTTCCTGATCGCGCCGATCATCACCTTCACGGTTGCGCTGGCGGCCTGGGCCGTGATCCCATTCGATTCGGGCGTGGTGATCTCGGACATCAATGTCGGCCTGCTCTACATCCTCGCGATCTCCTCGATGGGGGTTTACGGCGTTGTGATGAGCGGGTGGGCGTCGAACTCCAAATACCCGTTCTTCTCGGCGATGCGTGCCTCGGCGCAGATGATTTCGTATGAAGTTTCGATCGGCTTCGTGCTGGTCTGCGTGGTGCTGTTTGCGGGGACCTTCAACCTCTCGGGCATCGTCAATGCGCAGCAGGGCTTCGGGCTGGGCCTCATCAACGCCTATGCGGTGCACCCGCTGCTGTTCCCGATGTGGGTGGTGTTCTTCATCTCGGCCCTCGCTGAAACCGCGCGCGCGCCCTTCGACCTCACCGAGGCCGAGAGCGAGCTCGTCGCGGGCTACCAGACCGAATATTCCTCGATGAGCTTCGCGCTGTTCTGGCTCGGCGAGTACGCGAACATCCTGCTGATGTGTTCGCTGAACACGCTGCTGTTCTGGGGCGGATGGCTACCGCCGCTCGACATTCCGGTGCTTTACATGGTGCCGGGGATCATCTGGTTCCTGCTCAAGACCTTCATGTTCTTCTTCATGTTCAGCTGGATCTGGGCGACTGTGCCGCGTTACCGCTATGACCAGCTGATGCGGCTCGGGTGGAAAGTGTTCCTGCCGATGAGCCTCCTGTTCGTCGCGGTGACCAGCGGGTGGCTGATGGCGACGGGGCATTTCGGATGATCGAGGCTCTGATTCTCGCTCAGGCCATCATACAGGATGTGGCTCCGCAAGAATTCCCGCCGATTGCCGGCGTCTCGTGGGATTGCTCGGTGCTGCTTGATGCGCAGCCGTTCAGACTGTCAGGTCGCGCGCCAGATTTTGGAGCGCGGCGCGTTGATGGTCGATCGATCCGCACCGAGGTACGCAGCACCGGACCCGATTGGGCGCAAGGCCAATTTGATATCAGCGCTGTATCGAGCGGCGACGATTTTCGGCGATACATCCTGACATGGCAAACTCCAGAGGGCGCGGATTATCTGTTCGACATGGTGCTGCTTCGCGACCAATTAGGTATCGCAACCTTGACTGACGTCTCGCGGCCCGATGGTGCCGCTCGTCGGCTAAATCAACATATCGCCAAGGGCTACTGCAAGTCCGACTTCTCGCCAACGCAAGAAGGGTCGTCGTCTCAATGACCAGCGTCTCCCACCTCATCAAATCCTTCACCCTCTGGGAATTCCTCAAGGCGCACGCCTTGACGCTGAAGTATTTCTTCAAGCCCAAGGTGACGATCAACTACCCCTTCGAGAAGGCTCCGCTCAGCCCCCGCTTCCGCGGTGAGCACGCTTTGCGGCGCTATCCGAACGGGGAGGAACGCTGCATCGCGTGCAAGCTGTGCGAGGCTGTGTGCCCTGCGCAGGCGATCACCATCGAGAGCGAGCCGCGTGAGGACGGCAGCCGCCGCACCACCCGCTATGACATCGACATGACCAAGTGCATCTATTGCGGTTTCTGCCAGGAGGCTTGCCCGGTCGATGCGATCGTCGAGGGGCCGAACTTCGAATATTCGACCGAAACCCGCGAGGAGCTCTTGTACGACAAGGCCAAGCTGCTCGCGAATGGTGACAAATGGGAACGGGCCATCGCGGCCAACCTTGAAGCCGACGCCCCCTATCGCTAGGGCGCGCGGCGACGAGGACATGGGGTAATGGGGTCACAGCGTCCTGCTGCGGCCCAAGACTTGGACTAAGGGATCAAATGCCGCTTTCTGGACCCTGGTGATAAGCCGGGGCTCGCGGATCGGCGGAGACGCATCATGATACAGGCCATCGCCTTCTACTTCTTCGCGACCATCGTGATCGCCAGCGCCGTTATGGTCGTCTTGGCGAAGAACCCCGTGCACTCGGTGCTGTGGCTGATCCTCGCGTTCTTCAACGCGGCGGGGCTGATGGTGCTGCTGGGCGCGGAGTTCATCGCGATGCTGCTGGTCATAGTCTACGTCGGCGCGGTCGCGGTTCTGTTCCTGTTCGTGGTGATGATGCTCGACATCGATTTTGCCGCGATGCGCGCAGGGTTCAGCCGCAATGCGCCGCTGGGGCTGCTGATTGCCGCAGTGCTGCTGGCAGAATTGCTGCTGGGCGTGGGCGCTTACAACGCGGGCGGGCTGACGCTCGGCACCGCCGATGGTTCGGCGATGCAGGCTGCGGACACCAGCAATATCGAGGCGCTCGGCGCGCTGCTCTATGGCCGTTACATCGTCCTGTTCGAGATCGCGGGGATCATCCTGCTCGTCGCGATGATCGGCGCGATCGTGCTGACCTTCCAGCCGCCCAAGCCGGGTGCCCGCGCGCGGCAGGATGTCGGCAAGCAGATCCGCCGCCGGCCTGAGGATGCAACCGTCATGAAGAACCCGGAGATCGGGCAGGGGATCGAATTATGATCAGTGCAGGTGGGATCGGCATCGAACATTACCTCACTGTGGGCGCGATCTTGTTCGTGCTCGGCGTCTTGGGGATCTTCCTCAACCGCAAGAACGTGATCGTCATCCTGATGGCGGTCGAGCTGATCCTGCTCGCGGTCAACATCAACCTCGTCGCCTTCAGCGCCTTCCTGAACGATCTCGCGGGGCAGGTCTTCGCCATGCTGGTGCTGACCGTGGCCGCGGCCGAGGCTGCCATCGGCCTTGCGATCCTGGTGATCTACTTCCGCACCCGCGGCTCGATTGCGGTTGACGATATCAACCGGATGAAGGGGTAAGCGCGCGTGTCCACGCAAATCCTCATCATCGTTTTCGCGCCGCTGGTGGCTGCCCTGATTGCGGGCCTCGGCAACCGCATGATCGGCAATGTCGCCGCGAAATCCGTGACGACCGCCGGGCTGTTTCTTGCCGCAGGCCTGAGCTGGCCGATCTTCCTCGGCTTCCTCGGCGGCACCGCCACGGCCGAGGTCGTGCCGGTGCTGAAGTGGGTGCAATCGGGTACGCTCACCTTCGACTGGGCGCTGCGCGTCGACACCATGACCGCGATCATGCTGGTGGTGATCAATTCCGTCTCCGCGCTCGTGCACCTCTATTCGTGGGGGTACATGGAGGAAGATCCGGATCAGCCGCGCTTCTTCGCCTACCTCTCCCTGTTCACCTTCGCGATGCTGATGCTGGTGACGGCCGACAACCTCGTCCAGATGTTCTTCGGATGGGAAGGGGTGGGGCTCGCGTCCTATCTGTTGATCGGCTTCTGGTTCCGGAAGCCCTCCGCGGGCGCGGCGGCGATCAAGGCCTTCGTGGTCAACCGCGTCGGCGACCTCGGCTTCATGCTCGGCATCTTCGGCACCTATCTGGTGTTCCAGACGACCTCGATCCCCGAGATCCTCGCCGCAGCCCCGGCCATGAGCGGCTCGACGATCACCTTCGTCGGCATGCGCCTCTACACGATGGATATCCTGTGCATCCTCCTGTTCATCGGGGCGATGGGCAAGAGCGCGCAGCTGGGCCTCCACACCTGGCTGCCTGACGCGATGGAGGGCCCGACCCCCGTCTCCGCGCTGATCCACGCGGCGACCATGGTGACGGCGGGCGTGTTCATGGTGTGCCGCCTTTCGCCGATGTTCGAGACCGCGCCGACCGCGCTCACCATCGTCACCATCGTGGGCGCCGCCACCTGCTTCTTTGCCGCCACGATCGGCACGACCCAGTGGGACATCAAGCGGGTGATCGCCTATTCGACCTGCTCGCAGCTGGGCTACATGTTCTTCGCCGCGGGCGTTGGCGCTTATGGCGCGGCGATGTTCCACCTGTTCACCCACGCCTTCTTCAAGGCGCTGCTGTTCCTCGGTGCAGGCTCGGTGATCCATGCCATGCACCACGAACAGGACATGCGCTATTATGGCGGCCTCAGAAAGCACATCCCGCTCACCTTCTGGGCGATGATGGCGGGGACGCTGGCGATCACCGGTGTCGGCATTCTCGGCGTGTTCGGCTTTGCGGGCTTCTACTCCAAGGACGCGATCCTCGAAGCCGCCTTCGCGCGCCACAATGGCGCCGGGCAGTTCGCCTTCTGGGCGGGCGCGATCGCCGCGCTGCTGACAAGCTTCTATTCGTGGCGCCTGATGTTCCTCACTTTCTGGGGCAAGCCGCGGTGGGAGCAGTCCGAGCATATCCAGCACGCCGTTCACGATGATCATGGCCACGGCCACAACGATCATCACCACGCCTCCAGCGACGGCACGGCGGGCTACCACCCGCACGAGAGTCCGGCCTCGATGCTGATCCCGCTCGGTATCCTGAGCCTCGGCGCGGTTCTGGCGGGCTTCGTGTTCCACCACCAGTTCATTGACGGCGCGGCGTTCTGGAACGGTGCGATTTTCTACAACGAAGACCTGATCCACGCGATGCACGGCGTGCCCACCTGGGTGAAGCTGACCGCGACCGCGGTGATGCTGATCGGCCTCGCCGGCGCCTACGTCGCCTACATCGCCAAGCCCGACATCCCGGCCAAGTTCGTCTCGACCTTCGGCGCGCTGCACCAGTTCGTCTATCGCAAGTGGTACTTCGACGAGCTTTATGACGCGATCTTCGTGAAGCCCGCCTTCGCCTTCGGCCGCGCCTTCTGGAAGCTCGGCGATGTCGGCACGATCGACCGCTTCGGCCCCAACGGCATCGCTTGGGTGGTCGATCGCTCGGCCGTCGCGGCCAAATCGATCCAGTCGGGCTACGTCTACACCTATGCGCTGATCATGCTCCTCGGGCTGGTCGCCGCTGTCACCTACGTTCTGCTTTAGGAGCGCGCTTCGTAATGGAAGGCCTTCCCATCCTGTCGCTGATGATGCTCGTGCCGCTCGCCGGCGGGCTGGCGTGCCTGTTCTCGCCTGCGGGCGCGGCGCGCTGGATCGCGCTCGGGGCGACGCTCGTCACCTTCGTGCTCGGCGTGGCGCTCTGGTCGAGCTACGAAATCGGCGGCCCGCAATGGCAGTTCACCGAGCGCGCGGACCTGTTCGCGGGGTTCTCGTGGGCATTGGGTATCGACGGGATCGCGCTGCTGCTGATCATGCTCAGCGTCTTCCTGATGCCGATCTGCATCCTTGCGAGCTGGGACGCGATCCACAAGCGCGTCGGCGAATACATGGCCGCCTTCCTGTTCATGGAAGTGCTGATGATCGGCACCTTCGCGGCGCAGGACCTGTTCCTGTTCTACGTCTTCTTCGAGGCGGGCCTGATCCCGATGTACCTGATCATCGGGGTATGGGGCGGGGACAACCGCATCTACGCGAGCTACAAGTTCTTTCTCTACACGCTGTTCGGTTCGGTGCTGATGCTGATCGCGATGTTCTGGATGGTGGCCGAGGCCGGCACCTCCGACATCCCGACGCTGATGGAATACAGCTTCCCGGCTGAGGCGCAGACGTGGCTGTGGCTGGCCTTCTTCGCGAGCTTCGCGGTCAAGGTGCCGATGTGGCCGCTCCACACCTGGCTGCCCGATGCCCACGTGCAGGCGCCCACCGCAGGCTCGGTGATCCTTGCCGGCGTGCTGCTGAAGCTGGGCGGCTACGGCTTCATCCGCTTCAGCCTGCCGATGTTCCCGGAGGCTTCCGCTGAGCTTGCCTGGCTGGTCTTTGCCCTCTCGATGGTCGCGGTGGTCTACACCTCGCTGGTTGCGCTGGTGCAGGCCGACATGAAGAAGCTGATCGCTTATTCCTCGGTCGCGCACATGGCGATCGTCACCGTCGGCCTGTTCGCCTTCAATGTGCAGGGGCTGGAGGGCGCGATGATCGTCATGCTCAGCCACGGCCTCGTATCGGGCGCGCTGTTCCTGTGTGTGGGCGTGATCTACGACCGTCTCCACACCCGCGAAATCGCCCGCTACGGCGGCCTTGCGATCAACATGCCCTATTACGCGCTGTTCTTCCTGCTGTTCACGATGGCGAGCATCGGCCTTCCGGGCACCAGCGGCTTCGTTGGCGAGTTCCTGGCGCTGGCAGGCATCTACCAGACCTCCAGCCTCGTCGCGCTGGTCTCGACCACCGGCATCATCCTCGGCGCGGCCTACATGCTCTATCTCTATCGCCGCGTGGCTTTCGGGGGTCAGGTGAACGAGGACGCCGCTGCCATGAAGGACATTTCGGCGCGCGAGTGGATCATGATGGCCCCCATCGCCGCCGCCGTCCTGTGGATGGGCGTCTATCCCGAAAGTTTCCTCGCCCCGATGCGCGCGGACATCGCCGCGCTCGACGCGCGTCTTGCCGCCGCCGCTCCGGCCAGCGACGCGCGCCTCGCGCCCGGCACCCCGCGTGCTGGCGCCGCCAACGCGCTGGAGCACCACGCCCCGGAACATGAGGGCATGGATCATTCGAGCGCCAAGGAGGGCGCGCACTGATGGATTTCGCCGCTTCCTTCGCTCTCGTCCTGCCCGAGCTGGTGCTGAGCTTTGCCGGCCTCGTTCTGCTGCTCGTTGCCGCGTGGGGCGGTGACAGGGCCGCCCGCCAGATCGCCATCGCCGCCGCCGCCGCGCTGTTTGCAGCGGGTTTCCTGCTGGTGCCGGGGCTGCACTTCGGCACCGACGGCCCGCAGACCCTCGCCTTCGGGGGCCTCTTCAAGGTCGACAGCTTCGCGCTCTTTGCCAAGGCGCTGATCTACCTTGCCGCCATCGCCGCGTTGATCATCGCACCCGCCTTCTTCGCCAGCCCCGCCGCGGGCACCGAGCGCGGGATGCGCGCCGAATACCCGGTGCTGATCCTGTTCTCGAGCGTCGGCATGAGCCTGATGGTCTCGGCCAATGACTTCATGAGCCTCTATCTCGGGCTCGAACTCACCAGCCTCACCTCCTACGTGCTCGCCGCGATCCTGCGCCGTGACACGCGTTCTGGCGAGGCGGGGCTCAAGTATTTCGTGCTCGGCGCGCTGGCCTCGGGCATCCTGCTCTACGGGGCGAGCCTGCTCTACGGCTTCACCGGCGGCACCTCCTTCGCGGCGGTGCGCGCCGGGCTGACCGGCGAAATGGGCACCGGCGCGCTGTTCGGCGTGGTCTTCGTGCTCTCCGGGCTCGCCTTCAAGATCAGCGCCGTGCCGTTCCACATGTGGACCCCAGACGTCTACGAGGGCGCGCCCACCCCGGTCACCGCCTTCTTCTCGGCCGCGCCCAAGGTCGCCGCCATCGGCCTCACCGCCCGCGTTGCCTTCGAGGTGTTCGGCGGACAGATTGCCGCGTGGCAGCAGATCGTGATGTTCATGGCGCTCGCCTCGATCATCTTCGGAGCTCTGGGAGCCATCGGGCAGGAGAACCTCAAGCGCCTGCTCGCCTATTCCTCGATCAACAATGTCGGCTTCATCCTGCTCGGCCTTGCGGTCGCCAACGCGGACGGCGCGGCAGCGATGCTGATCTACCTGTTCATCTACGTCGCGATGAGCATCGGCAGCTTCGTTGCGCTGCTGATGCTGCGCGGCGAGGACGGCACGCTCTACGAAACCTTCGGCGACATTCGCGGGCTTTCGGTGACGCGGCCTGCCATTGCCTGGGCGCTGCTCTTGTTCATGTTCAGCCTTGCGGGCATCCCCCCGCTGCTCGGCTTCTACAGCAAGTTCGTGGTGTTTCAGGCGACCATCGAGGCAGGCCTCGTCGCCTTTGGCGCCATCGCCATCGCGGCGAGCGTGATCGGGGCGTTCTACTACATCAAGTTCGTCAAGGTGATGTTCTTCGATGAGCCTGCGGGCGTGGTGACGGGCAAGAGCGAAACGGGGCATTGGGTGCTGCTGGCGCTGACGGCGCTGATCGTCTCGCCGCTGGGCTACCTGCTCACGCCCTCGTTGAGCGACCTTGCGGGCAAGGCCGCCGCTTCGCTGTTCCTTGCGGTTTGATCCACCTCGTCGACGAGACCGGCTCGACCAATGCCGACCTTGCCGCGAAGCTTCGCGGCGGGGAGGGGTGGGCCGAGGGCGTATGGCTGGTCGCACGCCGCCAGACCGCCGGACGCGGGCGTCAGGGGCGCGAGTGGTTCGACGGAGCGGGCAACTTCATGGGCTCGACCGTGGTGACCTTGGGTGAGGGTGGTCCGCCGCCCGCCACGCTCAGCTTCGTGGCTGCACTGGCGGTCCGCGACGCGGCGGCAGGGGTGCTGGGGGAAGGTGTCGCGCTGGCGCTCAAGTGGCCCAATGACGTGCTGCTGGATGGCGGCAAGCTCTCCGGCATCCTGCTGGAGATGGTGCGCGGGGCCATCGTCGTCGGCATCGGTGTGAACCTGACCCGGGCACCGCAGGTGGAAGGCCGCAAGACCGCTGCACTCGCCGACCGCCTCCCGCCGCCGCCGCTGGAAGACTTTGCCGCCGGGCTCGCCGCCGCTTTCGCGCGCAGGCTCGAGGCATGGCGCACCTACGGCCTTGGCGCGACGCTCCGGGCCTTTCTTGCCTCGTCGATCCATGCGCAAGGATCGCCCCTGACGGTGCATGACACCGACGGCTCGGTCCTCTCAGGCTCCTTCGCCGGGCTTGAGGAAAGTGACGGCGCCTTGCGGCTGCGCTTGGCGGATGGCAGCGAACGTGTCATTCGCGCCGGGGACATTTCCTAGTCAGGGAACCACAAGCCATGCTGCTCGCCGCCGATGTCGGGAACACCAATGTCGTCTTCGCGCTGTTCGACCTCGGCGCGGACGGCACGCATGCCATCCGCGCCCGCTGGCGCATCGCCACCGATCCGCGCCGCACGGGCGACGAATATGCGGTGTGGCTGCTCCAGCTTTTGAAGATCGAAGGGATCGAGCGCGACCAGATCACGCAGATCATCGTCGCCTCGGTGGTGCCGCGCGCGGACCATAACCTCACCGTGCTATGCCAGAAATATTTCGGCAAGACGCCGCTCTTCGCCGGGCAGGGCAAGGCTGCGTGGCGCTTCGAGATCGATGTCGATCAGCCGTCATCGCTCGGGGCAGACCGCGCGCTCAACATCCTTGCCGCGCACCAGAAGTATGGCGGCGATCTCATCGTCGTCGACTTCGGCACGGCGACCAAGTTCGAAGCGGTGGACTTCACCGGCGCCTACAAGGGCGGTTCCATCGCGCCGGGCATCAATCTCAGTCTCGACGCGCTGGTCGGCAAGACCGCCAAGCTCCCGCGTATCGCAATCAAGGCCCCGGCCAGCCGCAGCGTCATCGGGCGCAACACCGAGGACCAGATGCTGATCGGCGTGTTCTGGGGCTATGTCGCGATGATGGAGGGCATGGTCGCCAAGATGAAGACCGAAATCGGGCGGCCGGCAAAGGTTGTAGCCACCGGCGGGCTCGCCATATTGTTCGACGACGCGACCGACATCTTCGATTACGTCGATGCCGACCTCACCCTCGATGGCCTCGCCATCCTCGCCCATCAGGCCGAAACTGCCTGAACGCGGCCAACATAAGAGACATTGTGAAGAAAGATTACACCCCCGAAGACGAATTGCTGTTCCTTGCGCTTGGCGGCTCGGGGGAGATTGGCATGAACGTCAATCTCTATGGCACTCAGGGCAAGTGGATCATGGTCGATCTGGGCATGACCTTCTCGGGGGGCGAATATCCCGGCGTCGAGCTGGTCTTCGCCGATCTCGATTTCATCGAGGAGCGGCGCCGTGACCTCCTCGGCATCGTGCTGACCCATGCGCATGAAGACCACATCGGCGCGGTGCCCTATTTCGCGGGCGATCTGGGCGTGCCGCTCTATGCCACACCCTTCACCGCCGATCTGGTGGCGAGGAAGCTGGAGGAGGCGGGGCTGCTCGGTCAGGTCGAACTCAACATCATCGAGGAAGACCACGGGACGCTCGAACTCGGCCCTTTCACCATTACCTACCTGCCGCTCGCGCATTCCATCGCCGAAGGCAATGCCCTGCTGATCGACACGCCGCACGGGCGCATCTTCCACACTGGCGACTGGAAGCTGGACGATGATCCGATCATCGGCGAGCCGACCACCGAGGAAGAACTGCGCGAGATCGGCGCAGAGGGCGTGCTGGCGCTGGTGTGCGATTCGACCAACGTCTTCAATCCCAATCCCTCGGGCAGCGAGGGCGCCGTGCACCGGGCGCTGATGGAGGAGGTCGCGCGCCATTCCGGCAAGCGCGTCGTCGTCACTACCTTTGCGAGCAACGTCGCGCGCCTGCAAACGCTGGGCGAGGTCGCGCGCGAGACGGGGCGGCAGATCTGCGTCGCAGGCCGCTCGCTCGACCGGATCATCGAGGTCGCGCAGGACAACGGCTACCTTGAGGACTTCCCGACGCCGGTCGATTTCGACACGGCGATGGGCCTGCCGCGGGGCGAGGTGCTGATCCTTGCGACCGGCGGGCAGGGTGAACCGCGCGCCGCGCTCGCGCGGATGGCCGACAGCAATCACCCCATCGAACTGGTGGCTGGCGACGTTGTACTGTTCTCCTCGCGCCAGATCCCCGGCAACGAGATCGCGATCGGCAAGATCCAGAACCAGCTCGCCGCGCGCGGTATCCAGATGGTGACCGACCGGCAGGCGCTGATCCACGTCTCCGGCCACCCGGGGCGGCCTGAGCTGGAGGCGCTCTATGGCTGGCTGAAGCCTGAAATTCTCGTCCCCGTCCACGGCGAAATCCGCCACATGGCCGAACAGGCGCGGGTCGGAAAAGCCGCGGGCATTCCGGCGCAGGTGGTGCAGAAGAACGGCGATCTGGTGCGACTTGCGCCGGGCAAGCCGGGCAAGGTCGCCGAGGTGCGTGCGGGCCGTCTGGTGCTTGATGGCGACATCATCGCGCCGGCTGACGGCGATGCAATCACCATGCGCCGCCGCATCGCGGGCGAAGGCGCGCTGGTCGTCGTTCTGGCGCGCGGGAGCCGGCCGGTGGTCGAGGCCATCGGCCTGCCGCTCGATGAGGACCTGCCCGAGTTCCTCGAGGAAGCCGCGAACGACGTGCTTGTCGCCATCAATCGCCTCAAGGGCCGCGATGCCAAGGACGAGGCCGCCATCCGCGAAGCCGCGCGCCTCGCCGCCCGCCGCGCGGCGCAGCGCTGGTCGGGCAAGCGGCCGCAGGTGCGCGTGGTGATGCCGGGGGCCGCCGCGTAATGCAGGTGACCTCGATCCTTGCGATCTACTTCCTGTTCTGGGTGATGAGTGCCTTCATCATGCTTCCCTTCGGCGTGCGCACGGCGGAGGAGGCAGGGGTGGAGAAGGTCCCCGGGCAGGCCGACAGTGCCCCCGTCAACTTCCGCCCCGGCAAGCTTGCTCTGCGGGCAACCGTGATCGCGGCCGTGCTGACCGGGGTGTTCGTCGCCAATTACACCAATGGCTGGGTGACGGCCGCCGACATCGACTTTCTGCCCAAGCCGCCGAACGCGAGCTAGGTCCGAAGGCGCTGGATCGCCTGGGCCAGAGCGACGTAGAGCTTGCCCATGTCCGAACCCAGCATCGTCACGCTCAGCACATGCCCGTCCCGCGTCGAAAGGGTCTGGCGCAACAGCGCCTCGAAATCGTGGATGTAGCGGCTGACATTGGTCTTGAAGCTATCGTCCGCGGTGTAGAGCGCGGCGATCTCCCTGGCGGTGCCGTTGTCGATCAGGCGCACCGCGCGGCGGGTGAAGATGCCGCGGTCGCCTTTGAGATAAGCGTCCCAGGCCGTATCGGTGATCTCGGTGGAGAGCGCCCCGGCAATGTCGATGGCAGCCGAATTGAGGCTGTCGGTGATCAGCGCCATCCGCTTCGCGAAATCATTGTTGACCTGCTCCTCGGCCAGTTCGCGGGCGCGGGTGACGCGCTGTTCGAGATTGCCGGTGAGTTCGTTGACCTTGACCAGCTGATCGCGCAGCTGGATCGCCGCCTCGCGTCCGACGCCCGATGCGTGGGCGGCGGATTGTTCGAGCTTGCCGAGCGTTGCTGCGGTCTCGTTGCGCAGGGCCCGTTCGAGCGCCTCGACCGCCTCGGCCCCGAGCGACCCGGCCAGCGCAAGCATCCGTTCGCGCGCGCCTTCGTCCAGCGTTGCGAAAGCCTGCGTGATCGCGGTCTCGATTTCGCCGAGCGCGCCGCGCAGTGCGTCCTGCGTCTCGCCTGCCAGCGTCCCGCTCTCCTCGGCGAGCCGGGCAAAACCACCGCGCAGGCCCTGCAGCCGGGCAAGAGCGTCGTCGGCCTGTTCGGCAAGGCGCGCTTTGAAATCGGCGATGTCGGCTTCGGCTGCGTCGATCTCGGCGCGGGTCTGCGTCAGGTAGCCTGAAAGGTCGCGGCCCGCCTCAGTGCTGTTCAGCATCAGCGCGGCCACCGTGTCGGCCTGCATGGCGACCTCTCCGATCGAAGCGTTCGCGCCGCCGATTGCTTTGGCGAGATCCTCGCGGCAGGTGCGCGCGCCCGATTGCAGAATCTCGAGCAGGCGCACGCCATGGTCGGTCAGCTGCGCCATCTGCGCCTCGGTCGCCGCCAGCGCCGCGCGTTTGTCGGCGAGCTGCTGCGCGAGCGTCGCGAGCGCGCCGCCGAGGCTGGCCTCCGCCGCCGCTCCGGCCGCGCCGGCTTCACCGACGACGCGCGAGAGCTCGGCCACACGGGCGCCCATCGCCTCGCCTTGGGCAACCAGCTTTTCGATCTCGGCCACCTGCGCCTCGCGCCGCTGGGCAAGGGCATCATCGAGCGCGGCAAGGCGTTGGCCAAGCACTTCGCTGGCCTGCGCCTCGTGGGTCTCGAAGGCGGCCTGACGCCGTTCGACCAGTTCGGCAAAGCGCCGGTCACGGTCCGCAAGCTGTTCGTCGACCCGGATGGCTTCGTCGCGCAGTTCGTGGATCCGCTTGGTCGCGCTCACCGTGGTGCTGCGGTCGAGATCATCGACGAGACGCAGCTTTTCGACCATCGCGTCGTGCAGCCCCTTCACCGTGTCGGCAAACTGCCTTTGCGCGGTGTCACCGGCCGCGCGCAGTTGTTCGGCAATGCTTTCGGTCTCGCTCGCCGCCAGACCGGCGCGTTCGCGCAGGGCTGCAAGCGCCGCTTCCTCGAGCGCATCGATGCGTTCGCGATAGGCCTCGGTCTCGGACTGGAGCGCACCGTAACGCTGGACGACCAGCGCCTCGATCCGTTCCAGCTGGCTCTCGAAGCCCGACAGCGCCTCACCCACATTCCCGCCGAGCCGGGCGATAGTGATCTCGCTCTCGGCGCCGAGGGTGCCGATCCGCTCGAAGCCGCCGGCGAGCCGGGCCAGCTGATCTTCGGCGGTGCGTCCGGCCCCGCCGATCTGATTGGCCACATCGCGGGCCGCATTGGCGATCACCGGCAGATCGTCCCGCAACCGGTTCATGTTTCCGAGCGCGGTGTCGCTGGTGGCGGCGATTATCTCGACTTCGGCGCCGTTGGACTTGATGAGGCTCTGCAATTCGGCGGCGTTGCCCGACAGCCGCTCGGCCGCGATCCTTCCCAATGCCTCGAGATCGCGTGCCTGGGCGGCGAGGAACTCGCGGGCGAGGCTGAGTTCGCGGTTCACGACCTTGAGCCGCGTTTCGAGCGCCGCGCTCTCGCGGGTCATCAGTGCGGCGGTGGCGGCAAAACGCTGCGCCTCCGCGCGGGAGGAGCGCATCGCCAGAAGCCACACGACACCCACCAGCGCGACGGGAACGGCCCACATGACGATCCATTCGGCCACTTGCGCAGGCAGCGCCCCGGCCATCATCTGAGGCAGGATTGCCCAGATGAAAAACCCGGTCCAGCCGGCCACGACCAGCAGCGCCAGAGTGGGGGCGAGCCAGCCGAACCGCACGGCCACACCGGGCAGGGCGTCATCCGCTTCTTCCGGCTCCTCAAGCCAGCTGTCGGTCAGGTCGAGCGTCTCCGTGCCCGTCTCCGCCTCGGTGGAAGCCGTGGTGCCCGCGTCGTCGCCGCCGTTCTTGCGCCCGAGAGCGCGTATCTGGTGCCGTCCTGCCATGATCGCTTCATACCACACCCCGACTCGGGATAAACCCCGCTTTAACCAATCCGGGTTATCCCTTTGCCATGGCGTTCAATCACGGAGCCCTCGATGCGACCCTGGCGGCGGCGGCCGGCGATGATGCCGCGCTGCTGCGGGAGCTGCGCGCGGCCTTCCTCCAGAGCGCCGCACGCCAGCTCGATCTGCTCAAGCGCGCGCGCTGCGACGGCAACTGGCACGTCGCGGCGATGCGGCTGAAGGGCCTTGCGGCCAGCTTCCATGCCGAAGACCTGCTCCAGGCCGCCGAGATCGCGCTCCACGCCGCGCCCGGCGAACCGATGGCGATCCGCGAGGTCGAGGCGGTGCTGGCCCGCTTCACCCGCGCCCAGACCCGCGATCCCAATCGCATCTGATCCGCCGCGCCGTTGCCCGAACGGGGGCAAACCCGCGCGCGCGTCTTGAACCAACGGGCCTGAGCCGCCAATCCTCGACCCCTCACGCGCTGAAAGAAGGGGAGAGCCATGCGCATCGGCCTGCTTGCCGCGCTCCGCCGCAGTGGGGATGGCAACGCCCTGCGCGCCGCCCTGCCGCTGGCGGGGCGCAGCGTCCTGGCATGGCAGGCGGCGCTGCTCCAGTCGCTCGGGGTGGAACGCGTGCTGTGCCTCGTTGATGCGCCGACAAGCGAAGTTCTGGACCTTCAGCACGAGCTGGAGGCCCGCGGGGTTCAGTTTCACGCGCTCAGGGGCTTTGCCGCACTGCCCGCGCTGATCCGGGCCGAGGATGATCTGATCGTCATCGCCGACGGACTGGTGCCGGACCCGGAGCTGGTGCACGGCCTGCTGGGGCACAATGAGGCGGCAACGCTGAACCGCGTGGTGGCGACCATCCCCGCCGCGCACCCGCTTGCCATTGCCCATCCGGAAGACTTTGAGCGCATCGATGCCGCGCGCCATTGGGCAGGCGTGCTGGCGATGCGCGGCGCGCCGGTGCAGCAGCTTGCCGATTTTCCCGCAGATGCCGATGCCATCGGCCTGCTGCTGCGCCTCGGGCTTCAGGCCGGAACCCCGCCATGCGATCTTGCCGTACGCGAGCCTGGGCCGGAGGCTTGGCTGCTCGCGACCGATGCCGTCGCAGCCGCGCAGCACGAGCGCGCGTTGATCGCCCGGGCTGCCCCTCCCGCCGATCCGCGCGCGCCGACAAACGCGCTGGCCGCGGCGGCGGTGCGTGCGCTGGTGCCGCGCAGGTTGGGACAAGGGGCCCGTGTGGCAGGTGGCGTCGCCCTGACGGCGCTGCTTGCCGGGGTGGTGGCGAGCGCTGCAGGCCTTGCCGCGACGGGATTGCTTCTGGCCGCGCTCGGCGCCTTTGCGGCAGAGGCGGCGCGGGGTTTCGGCCGCATCGCCGCGCGCCTGCGGCGGGAGGATACCGATCCGCGTTTCGGGGCGACGCTCACAGCGGCGGTCGACCTGATGGCGGGCGGCATAACGTGGCTTGCGCTCGCCCCTCTGCCTGCGTGGCAGCCGCTTGCGGTGCTCGGGCCGGTCGTCCTCGGCCTTGTCCGGCTCCTGTCCCGGACCGGCGACACTCCGCTGGCCGTCGCCGCAGGCGACCGGGCGGGCCTCCTGCTGATCCTCGCGCTCGCCGCCGCACTCGGGGTCCTTCCCGAATCGCTGGCCTGTCTCGCCTTGGGGCTGGTCGCAGCTTTGCTGCTGCGCCAGCGACGCGATTGATCTAACCCCGTCTTAACTATGCGGGCACTATGTCTGCCGGACGATGGGCGAAGTGACGATGGACCTGGCCGCCGACGATGTTGTCGAGGCGATCCTGCGGGACGGACTCGCGCGTGAAGCGCGTGCGCTGTCGGCCGTTGTCCCGGTGCTGCGCCACCTGCTCGGCTCGGAGGCGCAGGGGCTGGTGAGCGATGCGATCCTGGCGCGGGTGCGGGGCATGATCCAGCACTGTGCCGCCCAGCTGCTCGCTGCCGAGGCCGGACACGATCCCGCCGCTGCCTTCGCCGCTGCCGAGCCTGCGGCGCTCGACGCGCTGGCCGAGACCTTGTTCGCCGATGCGGCGCTGCTCGCCCATTGCCACGCGCTCGCCGCCGAGGGCCTGATTGCCGAACGCCTGCATCAACGCCACGCCATCGACCCGGTGCTGAGCCCGCTGCTTCAGGAACTGATCGCCGCCGAAGACCCCGCCGTCGCCGCGCTGGCGATGAGCACGCTCGCCGCGCAGTCGCGCTTCATGCAGGGCCAGCGGCGGATGGAACTGCCGCTCGGAGAACTTCCGGCCGAGCTTTTTCACGCGCTCGCGGCGCGCGCCGATGGCGATGCGACCGGGCGGTTGGCGGCGCAGTACGACGAGGCGACCTCGCGGCTCGGCCTGCTGGCCCGCCTCGTTGCGGTGATGCGCCGCGGGGCGGTCGCGGCGCTCGCGCTCGATCATGCGGGTCTTGCGCTGTTCGCCAGCGCGCTCGCGGTGGAGACCCGCACGCCGCGGGCCGAGGCGGTGGTCGCCTGTCACGAGGGGCAGGCCCTGCGGCTTGCCCTGCTGCTACGCGGAACGGGGCTTTCGTTGGCCGCAATCGAACGCCAGCTGCCGCTGACCGGGACGGACCCTGCCGCGGGATCGCTCCCGCGGATGCTGGGCACCCTCCCGCCTCATCGCGCCGCTGCGCTGCTTGTCGCCGATCGGCCATTGGGATGAACCTCGTGGAGGAGACCGACAGCCTGCTCGGGGCCTATGGGCTCACCGATGCGCTCGACCGGTTGCTCAGCGCCGATGCACCGCTGGCCGAATTGCAGGAGCGTTGCGGGGGGGATGTGCCGGGAACGCTGGCGATCCCCGAACTGCTTGCGCTGGTGCGGCAGGCAAGAGCCATGGGCCTCAGGATCGCACGCAGCTTTTCAGCCTTCGATGGCGACGCCGAAGTATCCGGCTTCGCCCGCATCCATCCGGTCCCTGCCGAGGACGGGGGCGGCTGCGAGGTGCTGGTCGAGAACTGGCAGAGAAACCCGCTCAGCCCCCCCGGCGCGCGCGAATTCGCTGCCCGGCTCGATGCCATCGACCGCGCGACTGCCGAGGTCAGCGGGCGGCTCGATGCCCGTCAGCGCATGCAGGTGCTGAGCGCCCGCGCGCCTGATGCCGCAGCGCTCGAAGCCGCCGCGCTGGCCGCGCCGGGGAGCTTGTGGAGCGACCTCGTCGAACTCACCGGCATTGCCCACCAGCAGCCGCTGCACTGGCGGCTGCTCGACGGTGCGGGGTGCCGCTTTGCCGGGTCGGCGAGGGACTGGCGGGTCCGGCTGATCCCGCTCGGGCCCGATGTGCAGAACCCGCAAGGCTTCGAACTTCTGCTGATCGCCGAGGAGCCGGTCGCCGCACCCGTTCCCGAAGGCGAAGCCGAGGGCCCCCTCGAAACATCGACCAGCCGTCTCGTCGGCACCGCACTTACCCCCGTGCTGCGTCAGCCCGTCGCGCGGATCATCGCCAATGCCGAAACGATGCGCGCGCGCCTCGCCGGACCCTTGCGCGACGAGTACAGCGAATATGCCGGCACCATCGCCAGCGCGGGCCAGCACCTTGCCGCGATGCTCGACGATCTGGCCGATCTGGAGATCGTCGAGACCTCTGGCTTTGCCACTGCGCGCGAGCCGGTCGACCTCGCCGATGCGGCGAACCGTGCAGCGGGCATCCTCGGGGTGCGCGCCCAGAACCGCGATACGGTGCTGGTGGTCGAGGGCGCGCAGGGGACGGCGGTGGCGACGGCGGAATTCCGCAGGGTGCTGCAGGTCCTGATCAACCTGATCGGCAACGCCATCGCCTATGCGCCCGCGGCGAGCACGGTGACGATCACCGCGCACCCGGCCTCAAGTACCGAAGCGACAGGCCCACAAGGACGCCGGGTCGCGATCACCGTCGCCGATGAAGGCCCCGGCATCACCCCCGAGCAGGCGGAGCGGATCTTCGACAAGGGCGAACGCCTCGGCCGCGACAGCGACGGGGGGAGGGACGCTGGATCGGGCCTCGGCCTCTATATCTCGCGCCGGCTCGCGCGGGCCATGGACGGGGATCTTACCGTCGGCCCGGCACCCGGAGGCGGCGCGCTGTTCACGCTCGACCTTCCCGCCGCCTGAGGCCTGTTCAGCCGCGCTGCCTTCTTGCGGCGAGCCAGAGGATCGCGAAACCCGCAAGCACCATGGCGCCGCCGCGCAGCGCCCATTGCTGCTCGCCGAGCATGACACTGTCCGCGGGCCAGTGCAGCAGGCCGATGCCTTGCAGAACCCAGATAAAACCAAGGGCGACAAGAAACATCCCTGCCGCCCTCAGCATCATCATGACGTGTCAGCCCCTCAGCGCTTGTCGAGCGGCACGTAGTCGCGCTGCGTCGGGCCGGTGTAGAGCTGGCGCGGGCGCCCGATCTTCTGGCCGGGGTCGCTGATCATCTCGTTCCACTGCGCCACCCAGCCCACGGTGCGGGCGAGGGCAAAGAGCGCGGTGAACATCGTGGTCGGGAAGCCGATCGCCGAGAGGATGATGCCCGAATAGAAGTCGACGTTGGGGAACAGCTTCTTCTCGATGAAATAGGGATCGCTGAGCGCGATCTCTTCAAGGCGCAGCGCGGTCTCGAACAGCGGATCGGTGACCTTGAGCGCATCGAACACCTCGCGCACGGTCTTCTGCATCACCGTGGCGCGCGGGTCGTAGTTCTTGTAGACCCGGTGACCGAAGCCCATCAGGCGGAACGGATCGTTCTTGTCCTTGGCGCGCTCGATATAGTGCGGGATCTTGTCGGGGGTGCCGATCTCGCGCAGCATGTTGAGCGCGGCCTCGTTGGCGCCGCCATGCGCCGGGCCCCACAGGCAGGCGATGCCGGCCGCGATGCAGGCAAACGGGTTCGCGCCCGAGGAACCGGCGAGGCGCACGGTGGAAGTCGAGGCGTTCTGTTCGTGGTCGGCGTGGAGGATGAAGATCCGGTCCATCGCGCGCTCCACCGCCGGGATCACCTCGTAGGGCTCGGCCGGCACGCCGAAGGTCATGCGCAGGAAATTGCCCGTGTAGCTCAGCGAGTTGTCCGGGTAGATGAAGGGCTGGCCAACCGAATACTTGTAGGCCATCGCCGCGATCGTCGGCATCTTGGCGATCAGCCGGTGCGATGCGATCATGCGCTGCTGCGGATCGGAGATGTCGGTGCTGTCATGGTAGAAGGCCGACAGCGCGCCGACCACGCCGCACATGATCGCCATCGGGTGAGCATCGCGGCGGAAGCCGCGGTAGAAGGTCATCAGCTGCTCGTGCAGCATGGTGTGGCGGGTGATGGTGTAGGTGAAGGTGTCCAGCTCCTGCTTGCTCGGCAATTCGCCGTTGAGCAGCAGGTAGCTCACTTCCATGAAGCTCGAATCCTCGGCCAGCTGACCGATCGGATAGCCGCGGTGGAGCAGCACGCCCTCGTCACCGTCGATATAGGTCAGCGCGCTTTCGCAAGCGGCGGTCGATGTGAAACCAGGGTCGAAGGTGAAGGCACCCGTCTGCGCGTAAAGCTTCCGGATGTCGATCACATCGGGGCCGGTGCTGCCTTCAAGCACCGGGTACTCGAATGTGTTGCCGCCGATTTCGAGTTTCGCCGTCTTGTCTGCCAAGATCTGTCTCCTGTCCAAAATCCCTGTCCGCCCTGCGCCCCCGCGCAGCCTGCCTCAGGCAGCCTGCGCGTCGAGCCGGGCGAGCGCCTCGTCCCGTCCCAGCAGGACCAGAACATCGAAAATACCGGGTGATGTGGTCGTCCCGGTCAGCGCCGCGCGCATCGGCTGCGCCAGCTTGC
>VFQM010000550.1_pt1 | contig 40450 bp, 34 predicted proteins | sample 3512391 | NCBI WGS metagenome assembly VFQM01 (sample SAMN10412369, study PRJNA504923) | tailings metagenome | isolation source: Replicate 1 from Balatoc abandoned mine | place: Philippines
GCCCGAGTAGCCGACGGCATTGTGCTCACTGACGACGCGGCGAATCATCGCCCGGCAGGGAAAGCACTGCCCGATGTAGAATCCCGCGTCTGGCGAGCCGCTGGCGTACGAGTCCTCCAACAAGCCGTCCTTGGAGTCGAAGGCATAGATGCCGTAGTCGCCGTTGTTGTACGCCGTGAGGAAGCGACCGCGATATCCGGTCACGCCGGTCCAGAAGAAGCCGTTCAGCGTGGCGTTGCGCGCGGTGATGTTCTCGATCGCGACGCCGTCCGCGAGCACGTTGAAGCCGTTCGGGCGGAGGAACTCGCCATCCACGATGGTCGTGTTGCGGTCGAGCCCGCGAATCACCAGCGACGGCGTGGTCACCGTGATCTCTTCCTTATAGATGCCCGGCGCGACAAGGATCAGGTCGCCAGGCTGCGCCGCGTCCACAGCTGCTTGGATGGTCGCGTGTTGCTCCGGCACGCGCCGCACGACGCCAGTGGCCGCGGCTACGGCCTGCAGTTGCCCGCGCTTGGAGCCGGTGTACTCCGCGTCACCCACCACGACCGCGCCGGCCATTCCGAAGCCATCCTTGGTCCCGTGGTAGGAGCAGTAGAACTCGTACACGCCGGCTTCCGCGAGCGTCACGGCGAGCTTGCCGCCGGGCGCGACCGCCGCGGTGTCCACGGCAGGCCACTTGCCGGGATCCACCGGCACGACGTTGTGTGGATTGCGGCCCGCGTTCGTGAAGGCCACGCCCGCGCCGACCGGAATCCGCACGACGGGAGCGTTGTAGGCGTTGTCGAGCATCTTCACCTGCGTCGCTCCCTGGGTGACGGGATCTTGGCAGGCGGCGGTGGCGAGGAGGAGGGCAACGATGCGTCGCATTGGCGCGAATCTCGCGAGTTCGCGGCGCGTTGTCCATCGCAAGTCGAGTGGAAGCCGCGTCAACCAATCGGCCGTCCGACGCGTTGAGAAGTGTATGATGCGGACCATCTCACGCACGATCGCCGTCCTCGCCTTCGTGGCCTGCGCGGAGGCGGCGGACGCCCAGGCTGATTGGCAGACCGTCCAGCAGCCGGCCACCTGGCTCAACGCATTCGTCGATCACGCGATCACGACGCGCACCGCGCTGTGGTTCGACGGCCATTGGCGCCGGATGGACTTCGGCCTGCCGCCCCAGCAACTCCTGCTGCGCCCGGGCCTGCAGCTGACGCTCACGCCCGCGTTGCGCGTCGGCGGCGGCTACGCCTACATCGCAACGGCACCGTATGGCGAGTCGCCGAATCCCCGTCCCGTACGCGAGCATCGCGCGTGGCAGCAAGTCACGCTCGGCCACTCGCTGTCAGGCGTAACGGTGTCGCACCGTCTGCGCAGCGAGCAGCGCTGGAGCGCGCCGCTCGGCACCGATGACGCACTCGGTCCGCTGCGGTACCAGCAGCGCCTGCGCTACTCCGTGCGTGCGCAGCGGCCGTTGACGTCGCGCACGATCGGCTTCGTGGCCAACGAGTTCTTCCTGCCGGTAGGCCACAGCGAGGGCACGCAGCGGCGCCTGCAGAACCGTGCGCAGTTGGGAGTCGGCATTCCGCTCGACGAGCGGCAGCGTATCGAGGTCGGCTACCTGCACCAGTGGAATCGCATCACCCCGCGCGAAACCCACGAGATCAACCACACCGTGGTGATCTCGTGGGTTTGGACCGCGCGGCGTTGAACCGGCGTTGACGCAGCCTTAGCGCGAGCCGAGTTCGCTGGCGGCGCCGTTGCCGTGGGCGACGAGCTTCATCGTGAAGCCTTCGTCCTTCTCCTCGCCGGTGACGGCGTACTGCACCCATCCGCCCGGCACCTGCGGGTTGAGCCACCATTCCTGCCGGCCGCCGGTGCCGCCGAAGCGCACGCGCTTGGCGCTAAAGCTCCCCGCCGGCGTCGTCACGTTCTCCGTGCCGACGGTCGCGCCCTCCACGCTCTCCTTGGTGGGGCGCGTGCGGAACATACCCCAGGCGTGCAGCGTGGTCATATGCTCCGGCACCATCAGCTCGTTGGCCTCGCGCTCGCCGGGCATCCGGCCGCGCATCCGCACCAGCTCCTGCAGGCCGTCGCCGGCCGGCTTGAACAGGCCTTCGAGCACGATCGTGTCGCTGCCCATCATCGACTTGTAGCGCCACCACTCGCGGCCGTCGGCGTCCTTGCTGATGAACGCGCGCTCGACCGTCGCCACTTCATCGTCGTCATTGCCGCGCAACTCCCAGCGCGTCCACTGCCCGGGCTGGTACGCCTCGTCGAAGACGTTCGCACCGGTGCCATACATCATTCCCCAGAGCTGCGCGACGTAGAGCCAGGTCAGGTCTGCCGTCCACTGGCCGGGCATCGGCCGTCCGCCGCGCGCACCGCCACCGAGACCCTCCACCGCCGCCGTGACGGCCGCGGCGCTCACGCCGTAGATGCTCCCGAAGCGCTCGCGGCGCGCGTTGATCGCCTCGAGCTCCGCGGCCGAGAGTCCCGCGCGATCGCCGTAGGCATAGATGCGCTCCAGCCGCACGCCGAGACGCTGGTACTGCGGCAAGGTGAAGCTGCCCGCCTGTGCCGCGCGCGTGATGGCCTGGGTGCGCAGCGTGGTCTTCTCGCGCTCGATCTCGTCCTCGGAGTTCGCACCGCAGCGCGCCCGGATGCCCGCCCGGGCGGCGATGCTCGCCAATCGGCTGCGCGCCGCCGACCCGGCCGCCTCGAACGCGATCTTGCATTCCCGGAAGCGGCGGATCTTCTGGTCAATCTCGCGCAGCTGCGGATCCAGCGCGGCGATCTCCTCGCGCTCCTTGTCGTACGATGTCACATAGCGATCGAGCACCTCGGTGCTCAGCGTGATCTCTTGGGCGGATGCAGTGCCGGCCAGCAGCAGCACGGCACAGAGCGAAACACCTACACGGCGAAACATTGGTCGAATCCGGATGTGGGAGGTGCAGTAACTTGGAGGGGTATAGGCTACGACGACAGCGCGCTTGCAGAATCCTTACGGAGATCCCGATGCATCGTTTCGCACTCGCTTCGACGCTACTGCTCCTCGCCACGCCAATCCGTGCCCAGGATCACCAGCACACGCCGGGAATGCAGCATCCGGCAGCCGCGAGCCCGGCAAAGGAGGGCGGTCAGGCAGCCTTCGCCGCGATCGCCGAGATCGTGAAGCTGCTCGATGCAGACCCACGCACCGACTGGAGCAAGGTGAACGTCGAGGCGCTGCGGCAGCACTTGATCGATATGGACGAGGTCACGCTGCGCGCCGCCGTGCGCAGCGAGCCGGTGGAGGGCGGCGCCGCGTTCATCGTCACCGGCAGCGGCCGCACGCTCGAGGCCATCCGGCGGATGACCCGTTCACGGGCCGCGACCGGCACGCCCGACGGATCCGTACGGATGAGCGTCAGCGACGTGAACGGCGGCGTACGCTTTGTCGCCGTCGCGGCGAATCCGACCGACCGTCGCGCCGTCGCGCGCATCCGTGGACTCGGATTCATCGGCGTGGTCGCTCTCGGCGACCACCACGCGCCGCATCACCTCGGGATCGCGAACGGCACGATGGCGGGGATGCACGGACACGAATAGGACGGATGACGGATGACGGAAGCCGAAAGGGTGCGCCGAGCCCAGCTCAGCGCACCCTTCAAGCTTCCGTCTTCAGTCTTCCGTCTTTATCGCACCAACGGCTTGTACTTGAGCCGATGCGGCTGGTCCGCATCCGGTCCCTTCCGCCGCTTCAGGTCCTCGATGTACGACTGGTAGTTGCCTTCGTACCAGATGACCTCGGAGTCGCCCTCGAAGGCCAGGATGTGCGTCGCGACGCGGTCGAGGAACCAGCGGTCGTGCGAGATGATCACCGCGCAGCCGGAGAAGTCGAGCAGAGCCTCTTCGAGCGCGCGCAGCGTGTCGACGTCGAGGTCGTTCGTCGGTTCGTCGAGCAGCAGCAGGTTGCCGCCCTGCATCACCGTCTTGGCGAGATGCAGGCGGTTGCGCTCGCCGCCGGACAGGTTCGCGACGAGCTTCTGCTGGTCGGCACCCTTGAAGTTGAAGCTCGAGGCGTAGGCGCGGCTGTTCAGCTCGCGCTTGCCCACCGTGATCAGCTCGCGACCGCCGGAGATCTCCTCCCACAGCGTGCGCTTGCCCTCCAGCGTGCGATGCTGGTCCTGATACGAGATCTGCACCGTCTCGCCGATGGTGAGCTCGCCCGCGTCGGGCTTCTCGAGCCCGTTGATCATCCGGAACAGCGTCGTCTTGCCGGCGCCGTTGGGGCCGATGATGCCGACGATGCCCGCGCGCGGCAGGTCGAAGTTCAGGTTGTCGAACAGCAGCTTGTCGCCGAAGGCCTTCTTGAGGCCCTTGGCGCGCACCACGTCGTTGCCGAGGCGCGGCGCCGGCGGGATGACGATCTCGTTCTGCATCACGCGGTCGTTCTGCGCCTCGCTGGCCAGCTGCTCGTAGGCCTGCAGGCGCGCCTTGCTCTTGGCCTGCCGCGCCTTGGGGCTCATCCGCACCCACTCAAGCTCCTTCTGCAGCGTCTTCTGCCGGGCGCTGGCCGCCTTCTCCTCGCGCGCGAGCCGCTCCTGCTTCTGCTCGAGCCAGCCGGAGTAGTTGCCCTCGTAGGGCACGCCCTTGCCGCGGTCGAGTTCGAGGATCCACTTGGCCACGTTGTCGAGGAAGTAGCGGTCGTGCGTGATCGCCACCACCGTGCCCGGGAAGCGTTCGAGGAAGTGCTCGAGCCAGGCCACGCTCTCGGCGTCGAGGTGGTTCGTCGGCTCGTCGAGCAGCAGCATATCGGGCTCCTCGAGCAGCACCTTGCAGAGCGCCACGCGGCGCTTCTCGCCACCCGACAGGTTCGTGACCGGCGAATCCGCCGGCGGCAGCCGCAGCGCGTCCATCGCCACCTCGATCTTGTTGTCGAGGTTCCACAGATCGTGCTGGTCGATGTACTCCTGCAGCTTCGCCTGCCGCTCCATCAGCTTGTCGAAGTCGGCATCCGGCTCGCCGAACTTCAGCGAGATCTCGTTGAACTCGTTGAGCGCGTCGCGCTGCGTCTTCACGGCGAGCTCGACGTTGCCGCGCACATCGAGCTTGGGATCGAGCTCGGGCTCCTGGGGCAGGTAGCCGATGCGCGTGCCCTTGTGCGCCCAGGCCTCGCCTTGGAATTCCGTGTCGACGCCCGCCATAATGCGCAGCAGCGAGGACTTACCGGCGCCGTTGGGGCCGAGGACGCCGATCTTGGCGCCGGGGTAGAACGAGAGCCAGATATCGTCGAGGATGATGCGCGAAGGTGGGATCACCTTCTTGAGCGCCTTCATCACATAGATGAACTGTGGAGCCACGGGTATCGTCCGAGCGGTTACGGGGTGAAACAACCCCGAAATCTATCGACGCTCAGGCCCGTCCAGTACGCGGCGCGCGCAGCGCTCCAGTTCGGTGTCGCGCAGCGACCAGAGCCGTGCTGGATTGTTGTCGAGGTAGTCCGGTTCGGTATCGAAGCCGCAGGGCGCCACCAAGGCGCCGAGGGCGTTCGCGGCCACCGACCACAGCAGGAGCGCCGCTGCCCCGACCATCCGGAGCCGGCGGCCGTCCACGAACCACTCCCAGGCCGCCGCCGTCAGGATCAACAGCGTGGGCAGCGCCTCGGTAAGCAGGCGATATCCGAACGAGTGCCCGCCCCACCAGATCGCCCACAACGCGTGCACACCGATGACGCCTGCGGTGCCCAGCAGCAGCGGCCGTACGAGCGGATGCGGCGCGGCATCGCGCCAGGCCCGCGGCAGGGCAAGAAGCCCGAGCAGCAGGATGGGGCTGTACACGAAGAGCCCTCGCCCCGGACTCAGCAGCACGCCGACGAGCGCCAGCCAGGGCTCCGCGCCAACCCGCATATGCTGGCCCTGGCCCAGCGCGGTCACCGAGCCGAGCATCACCTGGGAGTAGACGGCCATCAAGGCCAGCGGCACGGCAGCCGCCGCCGACATCGCGAGGCGATGCTCCGGATGGCGGCGCAGCGCGTAGAGCGCCAGCGGCAGCGCGATGAGCACGTTCGTCGGGCGCGTCCAGACGGCGAGGCCGAGGAAGAGTCCCGCGTATACCAGGCCGCGACGCGATTCCTTGAGCAGACCGAGCAACGCGATCGACAGCCACAGCAGCGACGGCCCGTGCTGCCAGAGCGTCACCGCGCTCGAGCTCCAGGCCAAGGTGCCGAACGCGAAGGTCAGGCCCGTGAGCAGCACCGTGCGTTGGCGGAAGCCCAGCTGCGCGAGCACCAGCATCAGCACGCCGACCGCGGCGGCGGTCGTGAGCGCAGCGGTGATCAGCGCGAGCTGGAATCGCCAGGTGGCGCCGTCCACGCCGAGCGCGCTGGCGACCAGATGCACCGGCAGGTTCACGAGGCCGGCGACGATCGGATACGTGGACACCACTCGGCCCTCGTGCAGGCCGAAGTAGTAGGGCAGCGGCGCCAGGCAGCGCTGCGGCTCGTAGGCGATGGCGCGTCCGGTGCTGGGATCCACCGGGCACACGAACTCATTGAAGTCGAGATTCCCGTCGCCCAGCAGCGAGAGCGGGAGGAAGGTCGCCGGGAAGGTGTCGGCGCTGCCGACGTTCCGCAGCGGCGCGAGGTAGACGGCCAGTGCCAGCAGCGCCAGGAGCCAGGCGCTGCGCCCGCGACTCAACGCGCGATACCGACCACCACGGCGCCCGCGACCAGCAACGGCGCCCACGCCGCCACGACGGTCTGGAAGAAGGCTTCGTAGATTGCTGCGATGCGATGGCGCACAGGTCGGCTCCGCCTAGAGGTCACCAGCAGGACGATTCTCCCCCCACTGGGGTTTCGTACCCCACGCTGGGGCTTCGTGGCGGCATTGGCGGTGTTCTGCGTCACGTCGGCGGCGGCGCAGACCTCGCAGGCTGCGGACGCGGACTTCCCGCTGCTCGAGATCCGCGCCGCCGAAGCGGGCCCGACCGTCGCGCTGGTGGCCGGCATCCACGGCGGCAAGCGTGCCGCCGTCGCCGCCCTGCAGCGCCTCGGCCGCGAACTCCCCGCGGAACTCCGCCGCGGCCGCGTGCTCATTCTCGCGCCGGCCAACGCGCGGGGCTTCGCCGCCGGGCTCGCCCAGCTCTCGCCGGATGACTCGCTGAACCTGAACCGCGTGTTCCCCGGGGCCGCGGACGGCCGCCCCACCGAGCGCCTCGCCGCCCGCATCCTCCGCGATATCGTATCACAAAGCGACTATTTGCTGGACCTGCACGGATCCGATGGCGACGAGGCCGTCGGACGCTTTGCCTACGCGGCACGCCCCGGGCTCGACGCCCGCGTGGACTCCGCCGCGCGGCAGCTGGCCGTCGCCTGGGGCACGCCGCTCGTCGTCTGGGACCAAGACGGTCCGCGCAGCCTCGAGTCCTCGCGCTTCCTGCAGACGGCGGCGCACCTGAGCCGCGTGCCGGCCATCACCGTGTTCGAGGCCGGCGCGACGCGCGACGACGCCGCGGCGACGACGGCCTTCGTGGCCGGATCGCGGGCCGTGTTGCGCACGCTGCGGATGCTCGACGAACCGGCGCCGTCCGCGGTGCCCGCGCTGCCCGAGGTGCTGGCGCGCCGGGAGGTCGTGCTGGCGGCGCAGCCCGGCACCTGGCAGCCGCTCGTGCAACCGGGCCAGCGCCTGCGCCGTGGTGAACCGCTGGGCTCGCTCCGGGGTTCGTCAGGCACTGCCATCAGCATCGCTGCGCCCGTGGATGGCATCGTGCTCCACCAACGCCTGCCGTCCGACGCGACGGCGGGCACCCCGCTCGTCATTCTCGGCGTCCTGCCCTCGCCCCGCTAAATGGACTTCTCCGGCCTCACCGCCCAGCTCTCGTCGAGCCCGATCACCGCGCTCGGCCTGGTGTTCGTCGCGGGCGTGCTGACGAGCCTGAATCCCTGCATCTACCCGATGATCCCGATCACCGCGGCGATCGTCAGCGTGCAGACGCTCGGGGAGAGCAAGCCGCCGCGCCGCCGTACGGTGGTGCTCACGCTGGCGTACGTCATCGGCCTCGCGGCGGTGTACTCCACACTGGGCCTCGTCGCGGGCGTTACGGGGACGATGTTCGGCACCATCAGCACGAACCCGTGGCTGTACTTCGCGATGGCCAACGTGCTGATCGTCGCCGCGCTCGCGATGTTCGACGTGATTCCGGTACGCGTGCCGGCGGCGCTGGCCGCGAAGGCCGCGACGGCGGGCACGGCGGGCCGGGTGGGCGGTGCCTTCGTGATGGGCGCGATGTCCGGACTGGTCGCGGCGCCCTGCGGGGCGCCGGTGATGGCGGCGATCCTGACCTGGGTGGGGAGCCAAGGGAGCCCCGCGCTGGGATTCGTGTACTTACTGGTGTTCTCGCTGGGAATGTGCACGCTGCTCGTCGCCGTCGGCCTCTCGAGCGGGGCCCTGGCACGAATGCCGCGCGCCGGGAATTGGATGAATTGGGTCAAGAAGGGATTCGGCGTCGTGATGATCGCCGTCGCCGAGTACTATCTCATTGAAATGGGGAAATTGGTGTTCTGATGCGAAACCTCTCGATGCGTCGTCGCGCGCTGGTCGCGCTGGTGGTGGGAATGTTCGCGAGCGCGCCGCTCGCCGCGCAGGACACGGGCCTGCCCGTGGGCAGCGCCGCGCCGGCCGCGGCCCTCGAAGCGCTCGACGGGTCGGCGGCCAACCTGAGCAGCGTGATCGGCGGCGGCAAGCCGACCTTGATCGAGTTCTGGGCCACCTGGTGCGGCAACTGCCGCCAGCTCGAGCCCGCGCTGCAGGCGGCGCAGCGGCGTCACGGCGACCGCGTGCGCTTCGTGGCCGTGGCGGTGAGCGTCAACCAGTCCGCCGAGCGCGTGCGGCGCTACGTGACGGAGCATCTCACGGGCTTCACGCACTTCTATGACCGCCGCGGCCAGGCGGTGACGGCCTTTGACGTTCCGGCGACGAGCTATGTCGTCGTGCTCGACAAGGATGGCAAGGTCGTCTACGGCGGCGTGGGCGGCGACCAGGACATCGAGCGCGCGCTGGCGTCGGTGCTGCGCTGACGCACCGTCGCCCGGCCGGCGCGCCTAGGCGCCGGTCGCGACGCCCGTGAGCACGAGCGAGAACAGCAGCGTGGGCGGCTGCGGCTCGCGGGTGTGATAGACCTTGAGCGTGCGGAGCGTGAACGGCTCGTCGATGCGCAGCGCGAGCATCCGGCGCAGCTTCTCCGCCGTGAGCTCGGGATACAGGTTGAGCGTGCAATGCGGCGTGAAGGGCCAGCGCGCGGGCGCGAAGGGCAACCCGCTGGTGGCGATGGCTTCGTGCAGCGCGCGCAGCGGCCCGTGCGGATCGAGGCGCAGCGACACGATGTTGCGGCCGATGAAGCGCTCCGGCGGCCCGAAGCGCAGCGTCAAGGGGGCGAAGCGCGCGGCGATCGGTTCGAGTCGCCGCCGCATCTCGGCGACCGGCGTGTTCGGCGGCAGCGGCCCGACGCCGGAGGACCCGGTGAGCGTGATGTGCGGCGGCAGCGTCCGCGCCATCTTGGGATCGAACTCCATCTGCAGCGCGTGAACGCGCGCGGCGAGCTCGCCCTCGAGTTCAGTCGTGATGAAGATGCCGTTCATCGGAACGACAGCGAGAGGCCCACGGCCGCCCCGTCGCGGCGCGGCTGCAGCACCGGGCGCAGGAAGAAGCCGTCGATGGGATCCGCGCGGCGCGTCGCGTGCCAGCGGTGGATCGCCGCCGCCGTCACGGAACCGATGCCGGCGCCCACCACGACGTCGCTGAGCCAGTGGCGATCGTCGTGCATCCGCGCGTACGCCGTGGCGGCCGCCGAGGCGTAGCTGACGGCGCCCACCCAGCGGGCGTGCGCGGGCGCGCGGCGCTTCACCTCGAGATGCACGGCCGTGGCGAAGGCGAAGGCCGCGGTCGCGTGTCCGGAGGGCATCGAGCGATAGTCCCCGCCCTCATAGTGCCCGCGCATCCACTTGAACTGCGCGTGATCGCCGAACGACGAATCGGGACGCGTGCGCCCGGCTGCCGCCTTGATCAGCCCCGTCACGACGCCGCTCACGGCGATGGCTTCGATGCCGCGCAGGCCCGAGGCCGCGATGGCGGGACGCTTGGTGACAAGCCCACCGCCATACATCGCGGCGCTGAGCATCAGCACGCCCGGCGACCCGAACAGATTGCCGTAGCTCGCGATGCCGTCGAGCAGGGCGTTCCCCTGCGGCCCCCTGCCGCGCACCGCGTCCCGCGCCGCCTCGTCGGCAAGGTACGCAAGACCACCGGCCGCGAAGGTGAGCGCGAATCCTCGCGCCTCGGGCCAACCGAACGCCGCCGAGGGACGCGTGCTGTCGGCAGGCGCCGTCACCTGCGCAGCGAGCCCGGTCGGCGAGCCCATCAGCGCGAGCAATCCGAGAAAGACAAGACAAAGGCGCGTCACACTGCCAAGTTTAGCAGGGTGGGCCAGCCCCCGGCGACGCAGCGCAGTTTGCGTCGGAGGGCGATGCTCTCCGTCGCCGCGCGATCCGTCGCGCCCGCCGTTCCCCTCCGTCCTTTGCGTTCCGCCTTGCACACCCCGCTCACGATTCGCCCCTTCGCCTCCCACGCCGACCGCGCGCAGTGCGTGGCCTTGCAGGAGCTGACCTGGGGCCGCGGATTCACCGAGAAGATTCCCGCGGCGATGCTGCTTGTCGCGCAAAAGACCGGGGGCGTCTGTGCCGGCGCCTTCGATGCCGACGACCGAATGCTCGGCTTCGTGTTCGGCGTGACGGGCGTGCAGGACGGCGTGCTGATGCATTGGTCGGATATGCTCGCGGTGCATCCCGACGCCCGCGGCCAACACCTCGGCGAGCGCCTCAAGGAGTTCCAGCGCGCCCACTGCCGCGCACTGGGGATCCGCCACATCTACTGGACCTACGATCCGCTCGTCGCACGCAACGCGCATCTCAACCTCGCGCGGATGGGCGCCCGCGTGCACGAGTTCGTGCCGGCGATGTACGGCGAGGGCACCAACTCGCCGCTGCAGGGCGATATGCCCACCGACCGATTCGTCGTGCGCTGGGACGTCGACCCGGCGCTCGTCGCCCCCGCCCTCGCACAGCTGCCGGCGGACGCCGTGCCGGTCGCCGCGCCGACGGACGCGGGCGCGGACGAACTTCCCGATGCCGCCCGCGTGACCGTGCGGGTGCCGCGCGACATCGCGGCGCTCATCGCCGCCGACCTCGCCGCCGCGCGGCGCTGGCGCTTCGCCACGCGTCGCGCGTTCTCGCATTACCTCTCGCAGGGCTATCGGGTCGAGGGATTCCTCGCCGATGCCGACGGCGGCAGCTACCTCCTCACCCGCAGCGTCCCGTGATCCGGCTCGACCGCATCATCCTCCGCGAGATCCGCCTCCCGCTGCGCGAACCCTTCCGCATCTCGTCCGGCGAGATGCGCGAGCGCCGCATCCTGCTGCTCGAACTCTTCGACCGCGACGGCGCGCAGGCCTGGGCGGAGTGCGTGGTCGATGACGCGCCGAACTATTCGTCCGAGACCATCGACACCGCCTGGCCGACGATCCGGCGCTGGCTGGCCCCGCGCCTGCTCGGCGCGACGGTTCCGGCGCACGGCGACGTGCACGCGCTGCTGGAGCGCGACGTGCGCGGGCATCAGATGGCGAAGGCCGCGCTGGAGATGGGCTGCTGGACGCTCGCCGCGCTGCAGGCCGGCCTGCCGCTCGCGCGTCTGCTGGGTGGCACGCGCGCACGCATCGCGACGGGCATCTCGCTTGGCATCCAGCGCGACGTCGCGACGCTCGTCGCGAAGGCGACCGAATCGCTGGCTGCGGGGTACCAGAAGGTGAAGATCAAGATCGCACCGGGACGCGACGTCGAATGGGTCGCGGCGGTGCGGCACGCGGTGGGCGACGCCGCACACCTGATGGCGGACGCCAACAACGCGTACACCCTCGCCGATGCCGACCGCCTCGCGCAGTTGGACGGCCTCGACCTGATGATGATCGAGCAACCGCTGGCCCACGACGACCTCGTGCGGCACGCCGAGCTGCAGCGCCGGCTCCGTACGCCGCTCTGCCTCGACGAGTCCATCACCTCGCTCGATCGCGCGCAGGATATGCACGCGCTGTCCGCCGGCCGCATCATCAACATCAAGCCGGGACGCGTCGGCGGCTTCGCGCAGAGTCTCGCCATCCACGACTTCTGCGCGGAGCATTCCATTCCCGTCTGGTGCGGCGGGATGCTGGAGAGCGGCATCGGGCGCGCCTACAACGTGGCCCTCGCGTCGCTGCCCAACTTCACCCTGCCGGGCGATCTCTCGCCCAGCGCTCGCTACTGGACCCAGGACGTCGTCGCACCCGAATGGACGATGGACGCTCACGGGATGGTCGACGTCCCGCTCGCGGCGCCGGGACTCGGCGTCGCCGTGGACGAGGACCGCATCCGCGCCCTGACGGTGCGCACGGAGGAGCTTCGCGCGTGACCCCTGCCCTACCTGACCGCATCGCCTCGCAGTTCACGGACGCCGAGCGCACGCTGCTCGTGGAGCTGCGCCGTTCGCTGCATCGCCGGCCGGAACTCTCGTGGAAGGAGACGCAGACGCAGGCGCGGCTGCGCGAGGCGCTGATGGACATCGGCATCACCGATATCCGCGAGACCGCCGGCACGGGGCTGGTGGCGCGCATCGCGGGCCGCGCGGCTGGCGGGCCGGCCGTGGCCATCCGCGGCGACATCGATGCACTCCCGATCCACGAGGAAACCGGCCTGCCGTTCACGTCGATGCACCCGGGCGTGATGCACGCCTGCGGACACGATATGCACGCCGCCTGGGCCGTGGGCGCGGGGCTGCTCCTCGCCAAGCACCCGGCCGTCGGCGAGGTCCGCATCCTGCTGCAGCCCGCCGAGGAACTCGGCGAAGGGGCGCAGCGCGTCCTCGCCGACGGCGCGCTTGATGGCGTCGGGGCGATCTTCGGCGCGCACGTCGACTGGCGGTTCTCCATCGGCGAGATCGTCGCGACGCCGGGGCCGCTCGCGGCCAGCACCGATACCTTCGAAATCACCTTCCACGGCAAGGGCGGACACGGCGCGCGTCCGCAGGACACGCACGATCCCATCATCGGGATGTCGGCCTTCGTGAGCGACGTGCAGACGATCGTCTCGCGGCGGCTCGACCCTGCGCTGCCGGGGGTCGTCAGCATCGGGATGCTGCACGCCGGCGCGGCCCCGAACGTGATCCCGGAGGCGGCCACCTGCGCGGGGACGATTCGCGCCACCACGCCGGACTCGCGCGCGCTGCTCTGCGCCGAGGTCGAGCGCGTGGCGCAGGCCGTCGCCGCCACGCATCGCCTCACGGCACGCGTCAAGCTCACGCAGGGTACGCCGCCATTGATGAACGGCGCGCGGGCCGCCGGCTGGGCGCAGGAGGCGACACAGGCGCTCCTGGGCGACGATGCGCTGCGCAAGCTGTCGCTGGCGAATATGGGCGGCGAGGATTTCGCGTTCTACACGGAGCGCATCGAAGGATGCTTCCTGCGCGTCGGCACCTGGCGCGAGGGCCGCGAACGGCACGGCGTCCACACGCCGCGCTTCAATCCGGACGAAGACGCGCTGTTCATCGCCGCCGCCGTGCTCGCCGAGAGCGCGCGACGCGCCAGCGCCGCGCTCCACGGCTAGCGGAATGCCGACGCGACCGGAGCTCCTCGCGGTGGATCCGTCGGCGCCAGACGCCGCGACGATCGCGCGCGCGGCTGAGGTGATCCGCAGCGGCGGACTCGTCGCGATGCCCACGGAAACGGTCTACGGCCTCGCCGGCAACGCACTCGAGCCGGCGAGCATCGCGCGCATCTACGCCGCCAAGGGCCGTCCGTCGCAGAATCCGTTGATCGCGCACGTGGCGGACGCGGCGCAGGCGCAGGCGCTGGCTGCCGAGTGGCCGGCGATGGCACGAGCCTTGGCCGCGCGCTTCTGGCCTGGTCCGCTCACTTTGGTCGTGCGGCGCAAAGCAATCATCCCCGATGCCCTGACGGCGGGACTCGACACCTTCGGCGTCCGAGTGCCCGACCATCCGGTGGCGCTGGCGCTGATCCGTGCGGCCGGCGTGCCGCTGGCGGCGCCCAGTGCGAATCGCTTCACGGAGGTCTCTCCCGTCACCGCAGCACAGGTGGCGCGCGGGCTCGGTGCCGCCGTGGACATCATCCTCGATGCCGGTCACACGCGCGTGGGCATCGAGAGCAGCGTGGTGGACGTCAGTGGCGGACGCCCCGTCCTCCTGCGGCCCGGGATGATCTCGCAGCAGGAGATCGAATCAGTCGTCGGACCGCTGACGCGGCATCGTGGCGCCACTGATGACACGGCGCCCCGCCCCGCACCGGGAATGGCGGCGCGCCACTACGCGCCGCGCGCGCGCGTCGAGCTGGTGCCGATCGGCCACATCGCGCCGGCGCTGGCCGCGCTGCCTCAGGACGTCGGCGCCGTCGGTTGCCTGCTGCATTCGCAGGATGCGCCAGCGGCGTTGGCCTTCGCGCGACGGCTGCCCGAGAGCCCCGAGCGCTACGCGGCGGCGCTCTACGACGGCCTGCACGATGCCGACGCCGCGGGCTGCCAGGTGTTGCTCGTCGAGGACGTGCCGCCGGATGCCGCGTGGGATGCGATTCGCGATCGCCTGACGCGCGCGGCGCATCCGCGCTGAGCGAGTCGCCGGCCGCCCTTGCCCTGTGGCGCAGGGCGCCTTGATTACAGGGTATGCTGACTCTCGATCTCACGGGCAAGCGTGCCCTCGTCGCTGGGGTCGCCGACGACGGCGGCTTCGGCTTTGCGATTGCCAAGGCGCTCATCGAAGCCGGCGCGACGGTCTGCGTCGCCACCTGGCCGCCGGCGCTCAACATCTTCCTCAACCTGCTCGAGCGCGGGAAGATGGACGAGTCGCGCAAGCTCAAGGACGGCTCGCTGCTCAACTTCGAGAAGATCTACCCGCTCGATGCGGTGTTCGACACCCTCGAGGACGCGCCGCAGGAGCTGCGCGAGAGCAAGCGCTACAAGGACGTCGGGGATTTCTCCATTGCCGGCCTCGCCGCGCGCGTGCAGGCCGACTTCGGCGCCCAGCCGATCGACATCCTCGTGCACTCGCTCGCCAATGGTCCCGAGGTGAAGAAGCCGCTGATGGAGACCTCGCGTGCCGGCTACCTCGCGGCCGTGAGCGCCAGCGCCTACTCGCTGGTCTCGATGGTGCGGCACTTCGGGCCGCTGATGCGCAGCGGCGGCAGCGTCGCCTCGCTCACGTATATGGCCAGCGAGCGCGCGATTCCCGGCTACGGCGGCGGGATGAGCTCGGCGAAGGCCGCGCTCGAGAGCGATACGCGCGTGCTCGCGTTCGAGGCCGGCCGCAAGTACGGGATCCGCGTCAACACCGTCTCCGCCGGTCCTTTCGCCTCGCGCGCCGCGAGCGCCATCGGCATCATCGACAATATGGTGAAGTACTGCCAGACCAACACGCCGCTCCCTGAGGCGCTCGAAGCGGTCGAGGTCGGTCACGCCACCGCATTCCTCTGTTCACCGCTCGCGAGCGGCATCACGGGGACCACCGTCTACGTGGACAAGGGCTACCACGCGATGGGAATGGCCGTGGATGGCGCGACCGTGCCGAGCTTCGGCGCCTAGCTGACGGAGCTCCTCTCGCGGGCGCTTACTGCGTCCGCGAGAGGGTGAGGGTCGGCGTCACGGACGCCGTCGCCGTGCCGCTCGGGCAGGACATCGCCAGCGACAGCTGGGCATTGCCCAACTCGGTGTACTGGAGCTCGTTGCCGAGGCCCGGCAGGTTGAAGCCGCTGAGCGTCACGTGCCCCGCTTCGTCCTCGCTCCAGTTGCCCTGGCGGCTGATGGTCCCGCCGGTCGAGGCCACCGTGCCTTCGCGGCGCATCCAGGTGCCGACGGTCACGTTGAGCTGCGCGGACCCGTTGTCGTAGAGCGCAATCGCCGCTTCCGTGAGCACCGCTGCGGCGCGAGCGCTGGCCTCGCCCGGGACCTCGCACACGAAGTACATCGGCAGCCGCGTGCCCTCACGAGTCTCCAGGCTGCCGGGCACCGAAGTGTCGGCCCAATAGGTCGCGTTGGTGGCGCCGATCGCGACGAAGCTGCGCGGCGTCTCGACGGCGGTGGACGCCGTGTCACAGCCGACGACGGCAAGAGTGCAGAGGATGGTGGCGAGGCGAGCGTTCACGGATGCTCCGGACGAAAGGTGCAGTCAGACACGCGCCAGCGGCGGCGACGTGCTGCTGCAACATCCTACAAGGCATTTCGCGGATTGTGCCCGCTCCTGACGAAACGCTGACGCTGCCCTAGTCACCGAGTCGGCGCGCCGGCATCCAGCCGCGCACGATGCCCGTGGCTACCGCGACGCCGGCGAGGATAAAGCCGCAGCCGATCAGCATCGTCGCGGTGGCTGCTTCGTCGAGAAACAGCCAGCCCCAGATCATCCCGAACAGCGGAATGAGATACGTCACCGCCATCGCACTGGTGGGGCCGGCGTGCTCGAGCAATCGGAAGTACAGCACGTAACCGAGTGCCGTGCCGCCCACCGCGAGCGCGACCACGCTGCCCCAGGCGGCCGCGCCGGGCATCGCGACCGGACGCCAGATCAGCGCCGGGATCGCGAGCAACGCAACGGACGCGAGCAGCGAGCCGCCGGAGATCGCCAGCGAGCTCATTCCCGGAAGCATCCGGCGCGTGAGATGTGCCGACAGCGCGTACATCGACGATGCCGCGAGCGCAGCGACGATGGCCAGCGTCTCGCCGCCGAGGCTGAGCTTGGGCGCGACGAGGATCACGACGCCGATGAAGCCGACGAACACGCCGACGCCACGGTCGATGCCGAGCTTCTCGCCGAAGACGATGCGGCCGATGAGCGCGCCCCACAGCGGGACGGTGGCGTTCAGCACCGCCGCGAACCCCGCCGGAACCGTGCGCGTCGCGTAGGCGAAGAGCGAGAACGGCACGGCCGTGTTGAGGGCGCCGATGAGCGCGAGATTGCGCCAACGTCCGCGGAAGGCCCCCAGCTCGCCGCGCACGGCGAGCCAACCAAGGAGCAGCGCGGCAGCGATCGCGACGCGCACTTCTACGAGCGCGATGGGCCCGAACTCCGGCACCGCGATGCGAATGAACAGGAACGCGGCGCCCCAGAGGGCACCGAGCAGGGCCAGGTCTATGCCGTCACGCTGTTTCACGATGGTGAATTCTAACCAATGGCCTAGGCCGTTCCGTGCTGAGGGAACCCGGCCGCCTCCCCGCTGTACAGATGAGGACCCAAAATTGATGGTCGGCAGGACCCCCACTCGGAGCGACGTATGCGCGGCGGCATCGCAAGCCTCTTCATCGGTACGCTCATCGCGACCACGGCCGGCGCGCAGTCGCCAGCGAATTCCGTCCCGACCGGCGCCATCGCGGGCGTCGTGACCGATGCGGGGGGCCGACCACTCGCGGGCGCGACGGTATCCGTCGCATCGCTCGCCGTGCAGACCACGACGGATTCCACGGGCCAGTTCGCGCTTGCAGGGTTGCCGAGCCGCAATCTGACATTCTCGGTGCGCCTCGCGGGCTATCGCCCCGCGAATGCGACGCTCAGCCTGCCGGCCGGCCGGACCTTGAACGTGTCCATCACGATGGTGCAGATCGTGGCGTCGCTGGATACGGTCGTCGTGAAGTCGGTGGTGCAGAACCAAGTGGGCGGCATCGTCACGGACCGCGACGGCAAGCCACTGGCGGGCGTCGAGGTCGAGGTGCTGGGCCAGCGGATGGAAACCGAGACGGCGCCCAACGGTCGATTCCTGCTCTTGGACCTCGATCCCGGCGCCTACGTGCTGCAGTTCCGTGCGCCAGGCTATCGCATCACGCAGTACAGCGTGCGGATGATCGCCCAGATCGACCGTGATCTCGCGGTTCGCCTCGCGCCGTTCGACGTGGGCGATCGCTTCACGCCGGAGATGGCCAAGCAGGTGGCGCGCGAGGCGAACCAACGCCGAGCCTGGCGCACGCGCGGGGCCACGAGCGTTGGGCGCGATGAATTCGAGCGCTGGGGCGAGGCGCCGCTCGCCGTCGCGCTCGCCGCGAGTTCGGCCGCGCCGGTGGCGCGGTTGGTCGATCCCAACTGCCTCCTGTTGAACGGCTATGAGATCCTCACGCCCTACGCCGGCCGCACGCAGCTCCGCAGCGTGGCGGGGCGAGGCGTGCCGACGTCAGTGAACGCCGACGTCGCCGCCGCGAATTCGCCGACGCGCGAGCTGCCGGTGGGATCCAACCAAACGTCGTGGCTGAACCACTTCCGCGCCAACGAAGTCGAGCTTGTCGAGGTGTTTCCGGCCGGGGCGGACTACTCGGGCACCATCAGCGCGCGATTCACGCCGTCCTCGGGCTGCGGCGAGAGCGCCCTTATCATCTGGCTGCGGTAGCGCCCGCGCCTAGTGTTCGTCCGCGCTCGGGCCGTAGATCGACGGGACCGTCGATCCCATCGGCCGCAGGTAGGTCGTGATCTGGCCGCGATGGTGCACGATGTCGAACAGGAAACTCCAGGCCATCGCCGACGCGCTGCGCGGCTTGCCGCCGAAGTTCAGCGAGCCGTTCCAGCGCTCGGCTGGCAGCGCGCGCCATCGCGCGGGCAGGGTGCGCGCCAACTCGTCGTAGGCCGCGCAGATCTCCGCCATCGTCGCGGGCATCGGGGTGGGCTTCCAGTTCATCACGCCGTTCTCGACCGCCGAGATGATGAGGCGCTCCTCGAGCACGATCTGCCACGCGATCTGCTGCGCCGTGCGCGACTTGGGATCCGGCCGGTAGTCCGAGCCCTCGGGAATGCGCGCGAGCACGCGGCGTGTCGTCTGCGCCTCCTGCTCCCAGAACCCCGCGAACAATGCTTGCTCGGTCATAGCGACTCCTCGGTCTCCGTCGTCACGGCGATGGCGCGGACGGCGTGCGGACGGCGTGCGCCCGACGCTGCCATAACCTAGTGCCGAACGCCGGCGTCCGCCTCTGTACGGGAGCGGGTGCCGCTCAGGGCGCCCAGGCCGTAAGTGCGCCGAGCGCGACCAGCGTCGCGGCCGTACCCACGGCGAACGCGGCGGCCAGCGTCCGCCACGGATGGCGCCACGCGCGCGGCCACAGCATCGAGAGCGCCGCGGCGCCGACGCCGATGCCGATCGCGGCGGAGGTGTTGCGCATCGCCCCGAACGCCCATTGCGCGACGGGAATCCCCATCAGCGTGCGTCCGCTTGCGACGAAGTCCGTGGAATGCCGGAAGATGATCTGCCAGCCCGCCCACTCGATGCCGATGCCCGCCACCAGCGCCACGGCGCTCGTCATCAGCACCACACGGCGCGCCGCGTCGAGATCGGCCGTTGCCGGCGTCCGCAGCGCCGCGCCGGGTTCGGGGGCGACCAATGGCGCGGCCTCGGGCGCCGCGTGGGCCTGTCGCTGACGTTCACGTTGCATACGCGGCCCTACGCCCGCTGCCGCCGCGGCGGTTTCAGCATTCGCGCCGATACATCCGCAGCGCCTTCGCGCCGCCGTCGGTCTCGCGCACGCCGACCGCTTCATAGCCCATCGCGAGGTGGAAGGCGTCCGACACCGGGTTCGGCGGCCGCAGGTTCACTTCGAGCGTGATGCAGGGCCATCGCCCGCGCGAGCGCGCGTGCAGGTCGTCGTACAGCGCACGCCCAACGCCGCGACGCTGCGCGCGCGAATGCACGGCCACGCGATCCAGGTACAGGAAGGCGTCGTAGCGCTCGCCGAACCAGGCGTAGTTCTCGCTCCAGTACGCGCGCCCCGACGGAATGCACAACACGAAGCCGAGGATGCCTTCGGCATCCTCGGCCACGGTGTAGTGCCCGCTCATCGCCACGATCTGTGCCAGCGTGGCCTCGTCCAGCGTGTTCACGTGCGGCACGCTGGCGTTGTTGAGCGCCAACACGGCGGCCGCATCGGCCGCCGTGCCGGCTCTCAGCACGAACTCACTCACGCCGCCTCGGCGTGGTCGTCATCACCCATCACCACGTCGTCGTCGGCCACGGGGGCGCGCGGCGGCGTGGGAAGGTCCGTGCTCGGGACGATCGGCTGCTGCCGCGCCGAGCGCAGCTGCCGGTTGAATCGCTCGAGGTCCTCGCGCAGGATCTTCTCGAGGCGGTCCGTCTGCACCTTGAGCATCGCCGACACTTCGTTGTAGACGGCGATGGTCTGGTCGGTCGGGCGATACGGCCCCGAAGCGGCGACGCCCGAGAGCGCAGCGATCTTGTTGTTGATCTTGATCGGGAAGTTGAGCGGATCCTGCGAGCTCTGGTTCTTCACCTGGTAGATCTCCTCCTCCACCGCCGCCAGCGCACGCAGCAGCGCGTCGGCGTTGCGGCGCAGGCGCGGCACCGCCGTGACGCGCTCCTCGATCTGCGCGCGCACGTTGCGGATCGTGCGCACGGCGTTGTTCGCTTCTGACGTCTTGTCGCGCACCTGGATGAGGAAGTCGAACTGCGCCTGCAGATCGGCCGCCGTGGCCGTCGTGCGCGGATCGTTGAGCAGGTTGACGCGCGCCGTCTGCACGTCGCTGCCGACCGCGAGGCGCACCGTGTACGTGCCCGCCGGCGCGACCGGGCCCTGCGTGCCACCGGCCCACATAATCATCCCCGGGAACGTCACCGCATCCGGGTAGCGCATATTCCACACGAACTGGTTGAGACCGACGTTGTTGCCGGGCCGCTGCGCGGCCGGGCCACCGCCGCCAGGACCGCCGGGCGCGGCGCCTGGCGCGCCCTGCCCACCCTGCGCTGCGCGCGGCGGCTGGCCGTCGTTCTCGTAGCTCTTGATCACGCTGCCGTCCGCCGCGAGGAACTCGAGCTTCACCGGCTGGTTGGCATCCTTGATGTGGTAGTACACGACCACGCCGCTCGGCGGGTTCTGGCCCGGACGGCTCGCCGCCGCCTGGTTGCCGCCACCACCACCGAAGCCGCCGCCGCCCCAGTTGATGCGATACGCATCGCGCGGCTGGAACAGATGCGCCGGCTTCGCGGCGATCTGCGGCGTGTACTGCCGCAGCGCCGAGAGGTCGTCGAGGATCCAGAACGAGCGGCCGTGCGTGCCCGCGACGAGGTCGCCTTCCTTCACGACGAGATCGTGCACCGGCACCGGCGGCAGGTTGAGCTGCAGCTTCTGCCAGTTCGCGCCGTCGTCGAAGCTCACGTGCACGCCGCGCTCGGTGCCGGCGTAGAGCAGGCCGCGGCGCGCGGGGTCGTGGCGGATCACGCGCGTGAACTCCTCGCTCGGGATGCCGCTCACGATCTTCGTCCACGTCGCGCCGTAGTCGGTGGTCTTCCACAGCGACGGCGAGAAGTCGTCGAGCTGGAAGCGGTTCGCCGCGGCGTAGGCCGTGCCTTCGTCGAACGACGAGGCGTCGATGATGCTCACGCGCGCGAAGTCGCCGATGTTGCGCGGCGTGACATTGGTCCAGTTCGCGCCGCCGTCGCGCGTGATCCAGATGTAGCCGTCATCCGTGCCGGCCCAGAGGATGTTGCGATTCTTCGGCGATTCGGCGAGCGCGAAGATCGTGCCGTAGGTCTCGACGCCCGTCTGGTCCTTGGTGATGGGGCCGCCCGAGGGGCCCATCGTCTTCGGGTCGCGGCGCGCCAGTTCCGGCGAGATGATCGAGAAGCTCTGGCCTTCGTTGGTGCTCTTGAAGAGTCGGCTGCCCGCCACGTAGAGCACCGTCGGGTCGTGCGCCGACACGACGATCGGGAAGGTCCACTGGAAGCGGTTCTGGATGTCTTCCGAGCTGTGGCCCATCGGGTTGAGCGGCCAGGCATTGATGTTCCGCTCGAGGCCCGTGCGCATATCCTTGCGCGTGAGGTAACCGGAGTACGAGCCGGCATAGATGATGTCCGGCGTCGTCGGATGCGGCGTCACGTAGCCCGACTCGCCACCGCCCGCGTCCTGCCAGTCGGCGATGGAGATGTTGCCTTCCTTGCGGCTCGGCCCGCAGAGCGTCGAGTTGTCCTGCTGCGCGCCGCAGACCCAGTACGGGAAGTGGTTCGTCGTCGACACGTGGTACATCTGCGCCGTCGCGAACTCCTGGTCCGTCCACGTGCGGCCGCCCGTGAAGCTCACGTTCGCGCCGCCGTCGTTGGCCTGCACCATCCGCATCGGGTCGTTCGGCGCGATCCACATATCGTGGTTGTCGCCGTGCGGCACCTGGATCTGCTGCCGGAACGTACGGCCGCCGTCCGTGCTCTTGAAGAACTGCACGTTCAGGCCGTACACCACGTTCGTGTCCTTCGGGTCCGCGAAGATCTTGCTGTAGTACCAGGCGCGCTGGCGCAGCGAGCGATCGCGGTTGAGCCATTCCCAGCTCTGGCCGCCGTCGTCGGAGCGGTACACGCCACCGGAATCGTTCTCGATGATCGCCCACACGCGCTGCGAGTTCGCCGGCGAGACCGCGAGGCCGACCTTGCCCCACACGCCGCGCGGGAGCCCGCGGTTGGCCGTGATCTCCGTCCACGTGGCACCACCGTCGGTGGTCTTCATAATGCCGCCGCCCGGGCCGCCGGAGTTGAGCATCCAGGGCTGGCGATACGCGTGCCAGAACGCCGCGTACAGCGTGTTCGGGTCGTTCGGATCCATCACGAGGTCCGAGATGCCCGTCGAATCGTTGCGGAAGAGGATCTTCTGCCAGCTCTTGCCGCCGTCGGTGGTCTTGAAGACGCCACGCTCGGGGTTGGGCCCGAAGGCGTGGCCCAGCGCGCCGACGTACACGATGTCCGGATTCGACGGATGCACACGCACGCGCGAGATGTGCCGCGTCTCGCGCAGGCCCATCAGCGTCCAGGTGCGGCCAGCGTCCGTGGTCTTCCAGAGCCCGTCGCCGTGCGAGGTGTTGCCGCGGATGTGCGTCTCGCCGCCGCCGACGTACACGATGTCGGGGTTCGATTCCGCCACGCCGATCGCGCCGATCGTCCCGCCGAAGTAGGCGTCGGTGGACGGCTGCCAGTTCATCCCGCCGTCAGTGGTCTTCCAGACGCCGCCGCCCGTCGTGCCCATCCAGTACTCCAGCGGGCGCGAGGTGGAGCCGGCCACCGCGACGGAGCGTCCGCCGCGCGCCGGTCCCAACTCACGCCAGCGGAGCGCACGGAAGGTCGTGGAGTCTCCGGACTGCGCCACCAGCGCCTCCGGGAGCGAGAGCAACGCCGCGCCAACAAGCGCGAGCGAACAAGGCAACCACTTCCGAACTGACACGAGCGAAACCTCCGACAAGGTGGGGAACCTCAGGGCCGTGCTGAATGATTGTAGCAGTGCCAGCCGCCGACGACGAGTAGATTCCCGTCCGGCACCTTCCAGCATCCGTCATCCGCCATCCGTCCCTATGCGCCTCTCTACGCTCACCCTCCTCACTCCGTTCGCTCTCGTCGCCTGCGGCGGCGAGAAGGCCCCCGACGCCACCCCCGCCTCCACCGACGCGCCGTTGGCCGTCGTCTCCGAAGGCCTGAGCACGCCGGAGTCGGTGCTCTGGGACGCCACGCGCAACGTCTGGTATGTCAGCAACATCAACGGCTCGCCGCTCGCCAAGGACGACAACGGCTACATCCTCCGCCTCTCGGCCGATGGCGCGAAGCTCGACAGCGTGCCGTTCATCAACGGTGCCGACGCCGACATCTCGCTCAACGCGCCCAAGGGAATGGCCCTCGTCGGCGACACGCTCTGGGTGGCCGACATCGACGCCGTCCGCGCCTTCGACGTGACCACGGGCAACACCGTCACCACGCTCGAACTCGGCGCGCAGAACGCGACCTTCCTCAACGACGTCGCCGTCGGCGGCGACGGCACGATCTACATCACCGACTCCGGCATCAGCTTCAACGCCGACGGCTCGGTGTCGCACCCGGGCAAGAGCCGCATCTTCGCCATCACGGGCCGCAACGCCCGCGAGGCGGTCGTGCTGCCGGCCGAGAGCGCCGCGAACGGCCTCGCCTTCGACGCCGCCAACAACCGCTGGCTGATCGTCGGCTTCAACTCGCCCAGCGTCTTCGCCTGGACCGCCGGCAGCGACAGCGTCAGCGTGCTCGGCTCGGGCCCCGGCGGCGGTGACGGCCTCGTCATCCTCAACGACGGCCGCGCGCTCTACTCGACCTGGGCGGACTCTTCGCTCTACGTCTTCGAGAACGGCGCCTCGACCAAGCTCCGCGGCGGTCTCAACGCCCCCGCCGACCTCGGCTACGACGCCCGCCGCAACATCGTCGCGGTGCCGTTGTTCCAGGACAACCGCGTCGAACTCTGGCAGCTCAAGTAAGCCCGGTGCGCCACCGGCCATTCACGCCGCAGTGGGCGGACGCCTTCCAGCTCGCCATCGAGTCGGATGATGCGTACCGCAGCGCCGCGGCCAAGTGGACTTGGCCGGTGGCCCTCGTCCTCTCGCCCGCGCCGGAGTTCGGCTACCCGGACTCCGTCGCGGTCGAGCTGCAGCTCGATCGCGGTCGCTGCACCGGCGCGGCGGTGCTGCCGGTCCACGCCGTCACCGCCCCCATCGCGCTCACCGCGCCCTACGCCACGTGGAAGGCCGTCGTCCGCGGCGAACTCGACCCCATCGCCGGCGTGACGCGCGGCAAGATTGCGGCCCGCGGATCCCTCGCCACATTGATGATGCACGCCCGCGCCGCCACCGCCTTGGTGGCCTGCGCGAAGGCGGTGCCCACGGAGTTCCCCGACGAGGAGTGAGCGATGGCCCTGCTGCAGCGTGAAGCCGAGAGCGCGTACTTCGAGCTCTATCGCAAGGCCAAGCAGCTGCACTGGGATCCCGCCGCGATCGACCTCGGTGCCGACCGCGCGCAATGGCGGGCGATCCAACGCGACTTCGCCGACGAGCGCTTCGCGGAACAGCTGCTCCGCCTGACGTCGCTCTTTTATGAAGGCGAGGAGTCCGTCACCAAGACGCTCGCGCCGTTCTGCTCGGCCGTCTCGCGGCTCGGGCTCGGCATCGACAAGGAGCTCTTCCTCACCACGCAGCTCTACGAGGAAGCCAAGCACTTCGAGTTCTTCGCGCGCTACTTCCGCGAAGTGTTTGAAGTCGACGGCAGCGTCACGCAGCAGTATATGACGCCCGCGCCGCAGGCAGTGCTCGTCGCCGACCTCGAGGAGGTCACCGAGCGGCTGCGCCGCGAGGACGATCCCACGCAGCTGCGCGCGACCTTCGCCGAGGCGGTCACGCACTATATGGGCGTGGTCGAGGCGATGCTCGCCCGCACCGGCTACGTGGGTGCGCACGATGCCCTGGCGACGCGCGGTTGGCTGCCGGGCCTGCAGGAGGGCTACCGCCTCATCAGGCGCGACGAAGGGCGGCACGTCGCGTTCGGGATGCGCTGCATCGCCGAGCTCACCGCGGCGCACCCAGAGCTCAAGCCCGTGGTCCAGGCGGTGTTCGAGCGCCATCTGCCCAACGTGCTCGCCACGGTGCAAGAGTTCGACTATCCCACGCCGCTGGTGGACCTCGACAAGCTGACTGCGTACGCGCTGGCGCAGTACGAGCGCTTCGCCGCGGCCGCGGGCCTCAGCGAGGGCGACGTGGATCTCGCGACGCTGGCCGCCGAGGAGTAGGCCGCTACGACGCTAGGCAGGCGTCAGGGCGAGTCGTCGCAGGGCACGCGAGTTGCCGTGAGGCCGCCGCGCAGCGTGTCACCACGCTGCTGCACCGTGTACGCACCGCGACTGGTCAGCACGACGAGTGAATCGCCAGTGACATCCGCGCGCGCCTCGAGCGCGCGCAGCACGCCGACCAACTCGGCCGGGGCACTTACGCGCCAACAGCCCGCGAGAATCCGTGTCGCGGTGAGCTGACTGATGCTGTTCGGCGAGTCGAGGATGCGCTCGGCCCCGCCGCGGCGCGACACGGCGTCGGCCTCGGCGCGGTGCTGCTGGGGACGTGCCGTGAGTGCGGCGATCGGCGCAGGCTCTGGTGCCCGCGTCGCCGTCGCGGCCGGTGGCGCGGCCGGCGGCGCGACGACCGGAGGGGCAATCGATAGGTTCGGCGCGACGGTCGGCAGGCTTGGCTCTTGCACGCTGGGCACCGGCAGCCGTGCCCCCGCGCTCCGCTCGGCCTCGCCGAGCACGCGGTCGGCGGTGCGGACAGGACCCTGCGGAGGCACCGTCAGCGGCGGCTGGATGTTGCGCAACTCCGTCGTTGCTGACGGGACGCTTTCCGCCGCAGCCGTCATCTCGCGCGCGAGCGTCGCCGCAGGCAGTGACTTCGACGACGCCGTGGGCTCCGCGCTCGGTGCCGGCGGCCCAAAGGGCGCCGTCGCCTGCTCACGCAACACGTAAGCGGTGCCGGCCACGAGGACCGCCGCCGCGGCAAGCCCGATCCACGCCGGCCGGCCGCCGCGACGCCGCGTGCTGCCGCGCGGCACGTCGCGCGTCGCCGCATCACGCGGCGCGGGGGCGGCCTGCGAACCCTGCGGCATCGCTCGCGGGACAGCATCGAGCGCGGCAACGATGCGCGAACTCGCGGCAATCAGGCCCCGCGCTTCCGCCACCGCCGCTGCCCACGCGGGATCGGTCGCGACCAACCGCTCGAGCTCCGCCGCTTCTTCCGGCGTGCACTCGCCATCCAACCATTGATGAATCAGCCCTTCATCAGGACGCGACATCCGCGCCTCCTCGGCCACCGGCCGTCAATTCCTCATAGGACTCCGCCAGCCGACGGCGCGCACGCGACAGCGTCGTTCCCACGGAGCTCTTCTCGATGCCGAGCACATCGGCAATCTCCTGATAGTCCAAGCCTTCTTCCTTGAGCAACAGCGCTTGCCGATCGCGCTCGGTGAGCGTCGCCAAGGCCTGTCGTGCATACCGAAGCTGTTCTGCGCGATCGTGGGTCTGTTCTTCCTCGACGTCCTCGGCCTCGCGCTGCTCGGCGGCCAGCAACTCCAGGTGCCGGCGATTCCGCGCGTCGCGACGCGCCCCGTCGCGCACCAGGTTGTGCGCCACCGCAAAGACCCACGCGCGTTCGTTCACGATCGTCTCCTGCCGCAGGGCACGGACGAACGTCTCCTGCGCCACTTCCTCCGCCCAGTCGCGGTCGCCCAGCCGGCGCGTGAGATACCGCACCAGCGTCGCGTGGTAGGTGACGAAGAGCCGTTCGGCCGTGTCCATCAGCGCATCACCAGTCGCGGACGATGGCGTCGAGCTCGCGCCGCGGCAGTTGCTGCACGCCATCGGCAACCAGCACGACCGTCACGGCGCGACCGCGCACCTCGACGCGATCGCCGAGCGCAAAGGCGTCACGGAGTTCAGGGATGGCGTCCATCAGGGCGAAGTATGCATCCGAATACGGACGCACGCCCAGGCGACGCGCGTTCGTCCCCTCCGCCCGCAGGTCCACCCACGTCGAGTCGCGCTGGACGAACATCCGGCTTCCGGCGCGGCGCGCCGAGGCATCACCCAATGCCGCGTCCGCCTCCGCCATCGAGCGCGCCGTGCGCTGCGAGGCCGCCTTGCGCGCGTCCTCGAACGCCGCCGCCGGTGGCGCCATCGGCGCAGGCGCCGCGCCCGACGATCCGGCTGCACGCGTGGCCTCCATCCGCCGACCCGTCAGCGTCGAGATGCTGTTGGGTGAATCGAGGATCACGTCCCGCCCGCCGGCGACCTGCATTCCCGGCTCAAGCACCAGATACGATGTGAGCACGGTCGGAATGCCCCAGCGTTCGCCCAGTTCCTTGAGCTCGGCGTCGATCTCCTCCGAGCGGCCGTGCTGCCGGCGCTCTGCGCTCAACCAGCCCACGCGCTGCGTCGCCCAGAGGCGTCCGACGAACGCATCCTGCGTGCGCTGCGCCGGGAAGCTCGCCACCGACGTCCACTGCAGGGGACCGTTGGCGCCCTGGCCGCGAATCGTCACCGTCGCACGCGATGCGTTCCCGCGATACTTCGCGAGAATCGTCAGTTCCTGGCCGGCAAAGAGGTCGATGCGTCCCGCCGGCATCACCGCCTCGAGCGCGACACCGTCCACGCGCACGCGAAGGTCCGTCGCTACGGGCCGCGTGATGCGCTGCGCCACGACGCCGACGATCCGCTCGACGTCCTCCTGAGGCCGCACGAAGTGCGCCGTGCCCGCACCGTCGAGGGCCAGCTGCTCCAGCAGCGTCGCGTTCACGTCGCTGCCGACGCCGAAGGTGAACACCCGGCGCTCGCCGCGATGCTCGGCGGCATAGGCGGCGAGACGGGCGGCGTTGCGCTCCCCGACCGTCGGGGCGCCGTCCGTCAGGAAGAGCAGCAGACCCAATCGCGTGCGCGGCGATTCGGCGTCGAACCCGCGCGCCAGCGCCGCGGCGATGTTCGTGCCGCCGTTTGCCTGCAAGCCGTCGAGCCACTGCTCGGCGCGGCGGATGCTCTCCGGCGTCACGCCGCTCCACGCCTCGGCGAAGTCGTTCACGTCGCTCGAGAACGCCACCAAGCGAAAGCGATCGCCGCGACCCAGGGTCTGGAGCAGCTGACGGCCCGCAGCCTTCGCCTGGCGCATCTTCTCGCCCGCCATCGAGCCCGACACATCGATCACGAAGGTCACGTCGCGCGGCGTGGCGGGCCCCGTCTGCGCCGGCGGCGCCAGCGTGATGAGCACGTAGCCATCGTCGCGCCGAGGGGCGTGCGTCAGCACCGACATCGCGGCACCGCGCCCGCGCACCGGGAGCAGCAGCGTCACGGTCCCCACCGCGTCATCCACGCGCGCGATGCGCCGCCGCTCGAGCTCCGAGCCCGCGCGCAGCGCGTGCGTCGGCGACCACGCCTCGCCGAAGCCGTCGCCCTGCGGCCACTCGAAGGTGAGCGCCGTGCCGCTCTGCGTGGTGCCGGCGCCGCGCGGCGCCGGCACGTCGACGCGCAGGGCATCGCCCTCGCGCTCGGCCACCGCGCGGAAGCGCACGGTTACCGTTCGCGTCTCGCCCGGTTGGATGGGGAAGATGCGCGTGCGGAGTACGCCGTGGTCCATCCACTCCACCAGGGCGGGATCGCGCTGGCGGCGCACGATCTCTTCATAGATACGCCGCGCCTCGCCGGCACCGCGGATCTCGCCCGTCACCATCTCGCCGTCGATCTCGAGCGCGAGCTGCTCGAAGGCCGCGCCGCGCGGCAACGGCAGCACGTAGTCCGCTTCGCCGATCGCGCGCCCGTGGTTGGTCCAGCGCTCGGTCACCTCGTAGGCCAGCACGCGACCTTCGAGCGTCACTCGCACGCTGCGTGACGTGCGCACGACGCGGCCATCCACCGCGCAGGGCGGTTGCGGGCAGGGCGCGGTCACGCAGGTCCGCGTTTCGCAGGGAATGGGACGCACCTGCGCGCTGGCACTGCGCGGAGGCACGACGAACATCAGGGTAACGAGAGTGGCGCCAACTGCGCCCACGATACGGCCGAACACGGGTGTCTCCCGGCTGGGGTTGCCAAGGAGACGCCGCCGGCCGGAAAACTTGCACAGCGCCCGCTAGGCGTCGCCGTCCTGCGCGGGGACGATCCGCGTCGGCGTGCGTTCGATCACGCGCACTGCCAGGAGGTTCTGGTCGGCCCGGTTCATCGTCGACATCAGGCTCTCGCCGGGTTCGCGCACGGCCCAGCCGAGGCTGAACGGCACGGGTGCCGTCCGGAGAGCGGCGATCCGCATCCGGTCCGCCACCATCTGCACCTGGTCGGCACGCGCGCCCTGGAGCACGATCACGAACTCGTCGCCACCCACGCGCACCACGGGTTCCTCGGCGCGCACCTGCCGCATCAGGAACCGGCTCATCCGGATCAGCGTGTTGTCGCCCATCTGGTGGCCGTGCTGGTCGTTGTACTGCTTGAAGTGGTCGATGTCGATGAAGACGCAACCCCAGGCCTCGTCGCTCTCGCTGAGCGTGGCGTCGAGGTTGCTGAGGTGCCGGCGGTTGTAGCAGCCCGTCAGCGGGTCGCGCACGCTCTGCTGCCGCAGCTCTTCCTCGAGCTGCTTGCGCTGCGTGATGTCCACGAGGATGCCGTGGTAGATCGTCTCGCCGGCCTCGTCGCGCAGGGAGTACATCGTGTCGAGCACCGTGATGATCGTCCCGTCCGGCCGCACCAGCTGCAGCTCGAAGTCGCGCACGAAGCCGTCGCGCTCCACAAGGTCCATCTCGGCGATGCGGCGCGAGGGATCAACCACCATCTCGGTCGCGCCGTAGGCCTGCAGGTCGTCGAGCGAGCGCACGCCCATCAGCTGGAAGAACGCCGGATTTGCGTCCAGCACGTTGCCGCGCGTGTCCGTGATGTAGATGGCCTCGCGCAGGTTGTCGACCAGCGAGCGCAGGCTCTCCGGATCGTGCAGCGAGCGAAAGCGGCGCGGCATCACGAGAGCACCGCCTCGCGCGCTTCCCATTGCCGCATCATCGCGATGAATGCCGTCGCCGCCTCAAGGTCGAAGTCCGAGCCTGCCCCCTGTTCGATCTGACTCAGGACGCGCTCCGGTTCCCAGGCGTCACGGTAGGGACGCTTGGTGCGCAAGGCGTCGTACACGTCGCAGACGTGCACGAGCTTGCTCGCGGCGTGGACGCCGCGTTCGAAGTGCCGCCGCGGATACCCCTGGCCGTTGATCATTATGTGGTGTTCGTAGGCGACGGCGGCCGCGAGATCCAGCTTGTGGTCGCTCTCGTAGATGATCTTCGCCCCGTCCACCGGATGGCGGCGCATAATCACCCACTCCTCGTCGGTCAGTTTGCCGGGCTTCGTCAGCACGTCGATGGGGATGCGCACCTTGCCCAAGTCGTGCAAGAGTCCTGCCACCCCGAAGGCGCGCACGTCGCCCGGGCTCATTCCCATCCACTCGGCCAGTGCCATTGTGAGCACGGACACATTCAGCGAGTGCGTCGTGGTGTATTGGTCGAATTCCTTCAGCTGCAGCAGCGGCAGCACGATGTTCCGGTCGCCGTGCATCGCCAGCGACAGCGAGCGCACCACCGACTCCGCCTCGAACAGTGGCAGTTCGCCACTGCCCTGCACTTCGCGATGCAGCCACTGCACCGTCTCGGCTTCCTCGCCCAGCGTGTACGTGAGCTGCGTGGTCGCGGCGGGTAGCACGAGCGGCGCGTCGTCCGCGCCCTTCACGCCGATCGCGCCGAACTTGATGCTCGACCGCCGCTCCGGGCTGCGCGTGCTCGAATCCACCGCCTGCAGCGTGAGGCGCGCCAGCACTTCCTCGAGGAACAGCTCGAACTCCTCGCGCGTGGTGCCCTTCTGGAACTCGACGCGCTGAACGCCGGCGTTGCTCAGCCGCAGGCCCCAGTCCCAGTCGCCGAGTTCGCGCAGCGCGAGTTCGCCGTAGACCACGTCCTGCCCGAGGAACGAGAAGCGCGGCTTGGGATCCGTGTCCTGCAGCAGCTGCAGGCGCTCGAAGGCCTGCTCGATGCCGCGCGTACGCGCCGGGTGTCCGTCGGCGTAGAGGGACATCGTCGCCAGCGCCTGCGCGAGCGTCGTGAGGAACTTCACCGCGTCGGTCACGGGGCGTCTCCCGGCGGCGGTGCGCTGGGGAGTTCCACGCTCCGCGGCTCCGCGCTCGGTGACTCCACGCTCGGTGCCTCGACGGCGGCAATCTCCGTGCTCCGCGGCCGCGCGGTCATCGCCGCGGCCGCGACGATTTCCGCGTCACCGCTCGCCAAGGCCAGCGACAGGGCCGCGGCGGCGGATGGGTGTTCACGCCAGTGGATCGCCAACCCTTCGAGCGCGGCCAGCATCTCCGGCGACTTGCCGCTGAGCGTCTCGCGCTTCAGCAGCTTGCCCGTGCGGAGCACGCGACCCGCCAGCCACGCGGGCGTGTCTGCCGCGCGGTTCGAACTCAGCGCCCGGATGCCCAAGGCGCGGAGCTCCGCCGCGAGCAGCACTTCATCGGCCCGCGTGCGCAGCACCAGCGCCGCATCGCGCGGGCAGTTCGTCATCGCCGCGCCGAGCCCGAGGCGCACGTTGCCTTCGTCGGCGTCGGCGAGCGCACGCACGATCGCGGCGTCACGTCGCTCCGGATTGCGCAGGAGCTGGCGCAGCGCTTCACGCCGTACGGCCGCATCCGGATGCTCCATCCACTGGGCGGCATCGTATCCGCAGTTCCAGTCGAGGTGTCGCCCCAGCAGGGCCAGCATCGGCCGGAGCTGCGCCCAGCGCAGGCCCGGCAGCCGCTCGAGGATCTCGCGGCCCGCGGGGGCGCCGACGCGTTCCATCAACGTCAGCAGCGAGGCCTGGCGACGCTCGTCGCGCGATTCCTCGTACGCATCGAGCAGCGGTTCGATCGCCGCGACGCCCATCCGCCGCACGATGCGATCCAACGTCGCCACGGGCAGCGGATCGAGGGCCAACTGCAGCCGCAGCCGCGCCGGTGTCGCCACGTGCCGCCACAGCGTCTCGCGCATCCAGAGCGAGGGCGCATTGTCGACGAGGTTCAGGAGCGGTGCCACGTCCGGACGCGTGGCCATCTCGTCCGCCGAGCGCCACACTTGGTCGCCGAGGGTTTCGATCTCGAGGCCCATCGCAAGCAGGCGCTCGGGTTCGATCGGATGCCGGTCCGCCACCTGCCGGGAGCCCGTCTCCGACGTCGCCATCTTCTCCAGCGCCACGCGATAGCCGTCGGGATTCGGGTCGTCCAGCGACCAGCCGTCCATCAGCTTGCGCACCTGGTCGCGCAGCGCGCCGTCGGCCTGCGCGCGCGTCGTCGCCGAGCCCGACTCCGCGTGCGCCGCCAGCTTCGAGAGCATACGCACCATCGAGTGCGAGACGTTCTGCCCCGACGACTCCGATGCCGCGCGCACGAGGTCGATCACCGCATCGAGGGCCATTCCCTGCGAGGCATCGAGCACGAACTTCTGTTGCTGGCGACGATTGCCGCCCATATGCACGAGGCGCTCGAGCGTCTGCGGCGTGAGCTGTGAGATGAGCTGCGAGATGAGCTGCGAGATGCGACGCTGCAGCGCCGCGGCCTCGCGCCCCGACTTGTGCTTGAGTTCCTCGGCGATCTGCAGCAGGTAGCCGACGACCACCTGGTCGTAGGCGGCATCGCGCTTGTGCACTTCGATCGCCTGTGCCACCACCGCAGGGTCCACGCCTGCGGGATCGTCGGCATCCAGGCGCTCGGCCTGCGCCACCAGCGCCGCGCGCGCGAGTCCCACCCACAGCGCCGCCGCGCGACTGCCCGAGGTACGCTCGCTCTCGTCCTCGTCCGCGGCGTTCGGATCCTCCTCGATGAGCTGCAGCTGCGCGAAGGTCAGCGGGAAGAGTCGGATGTGCGGCCACTGCGTGAGCACCTCGGGACCTTCGAGGCCCAGCGGTCGCGGCATTCGCCCCGCATCGACGGCGACTGTCGCGAGCATATCCGTGAGTTCGTCCTCGCTGACGCCCGCGCTGAACTTCACGGCGCCCAAGTGATGCTTGTGCAGCCGGTTCGCGAGATCGCGAAGCACGGGGTTCGCCGTGTCCGTCGCGACACCCTCGATGATCAGCTGTTGGCGCGCGACTCCCAACGAGAGGGCCGCACGGTCCTTCAGCAGCTCCGCGAGCCGCGCGCTCAGCTCCGCCGTGGTGTTTTCCAGCAGCGGGTGCGCCGGCGGATAGATGGCGTGCTTGTGCAGCCCGATCGAGAACTCGATCAGGAAGTCCGTCAGCTCCTTGGAGAGCGTCGCGGCCTCGCCAGCCGTCGCTAAATGGGACATTGGCGTGAATATGGTCAGTGCGTATGGCGGTCGCCAATCATTAATGCACACTTCGTGATAGCTGGCCCCGCCTTGCCGGCCCATCTATATATCTGCCGTGCGTACCCCCGCCCCGCTGTCCGCGACCCAACGCGTGGTGCTCCGTGCCATCGCCGAAGCCGTGGTCCCGCACGCCTTCGAGGACGGCGCGCGCGGCGAGGCCCTGCTCCAGGCCATTGTCAGCCGCATCGCCCGGCTCGCCCCCCGCAAGCGGCGTGATCTGGGCCTCGCCCTCTCCCTGCTTGGCGCCCGTCCCGCCGCGGTCGTCGCCGGGTTGCCGCCAAGTCGCTTCGAACGGCAGTCCCTGCCCAACCGCACCCGCATCCTCGAGGCTTGGACGCAGAGCCGCATCCCAGTGATGCGCAGCATCGCCCAGGCGCTTCGACGCTTGGTGCTCCTGGTGGAATACGGCAGCGAGGCCGCGCAGCGCGACGTCGGCTACCGCGGCGCCTACCATACGCGCGGGCCGTCGGTCCCTTGGGAAGGCGCGCTGGCCGGCGCCGCCACCGACGACGAACCCATCGCACGCGCGCCGATTCCCGAGGCCGCGCATCGGCAGCCCGCGGCCCGGTCCGCGCTCGCGCCGCTGGTCCTCGACGGCAGCGTACTCCGCGCCGACGCCGTGGTCATCGGCACCGGGGCCGGCGGCGCCACGGCGGCGGCGCGCCTCGCCGAAGCCGGCCTGGACGTCATCGTCCTCGAGAGCGGTCCGCTGCTCTATGGCGCCGATTTCGACGAGCGCGAAGCGGAGATGTTCGAGCGCCTCTATGCCGACGGCGGGCTGCGCAGCAGCGACGACCTCGGCGTGTCCATCGTGCAGGGCGTCACCGCCGGCGGCAGCACGACGGTGAACTGGATGATTATGCTGCGCACGCCGGAGTGGGTGCTCGACGAATGGACGCAGCGCCACGGCACCGTCGGGATGTCCGCGGCGGAGATGGCCCCGGTCTTCGCGCGCATCGAACAGGAGCTCCACGCGCGGCGCGTGCCCGACGACGCACACTCGCCGAACAACCGCATCATCCTCGACGGCGCGGCCAAGCTCGGCTGGTCGTCGCAGCAGGCGATGATCAACGCGCGCAACTGCATCCGCACGGGGTTCTGCGGCTACGGCTGCCGCTCCGGGGCCAAGCAGGGCACGCTCGAGACCTATCTCCCGGCCGCGGTGGCCGCGGGGGCGCGCCTCGTCACGCACGCCGAGGCGCGGCGCATCGAGTTCATCGAGCGCGGCGGCGCCTTCCCCAGCAAGCGCGTGGTCGTGCAGCACCGACAAGCCGACGGTCGCGTGCGCGACGTGGGCATCGAGGCCAAGGTCGTCGTGGTCGCCGGCGGTGCCGTGGGCACACCGTCGCTGCTCCAGCGCTCGGGCCTGGGCGGCGGCGCCGTCGGCAAGTACCTGCGACTGCATCCGACCACGGGCCTGCTCGGCGTCTACGAACGCGAGATCTATGCCTCAGGTGGCATCCCGCTCACCTCCGTCTGCGACGAGTTCCACCAGCTCGACGCCCACGGCTATGGCGTGTGGATCGAGACGCCCCCGATGCATCCGGCCCTGTCGGCCACCGCCTGCCCCGGCATCGGCGCGGCGCATCGCGAACGGATGCTCAAGTTCCGCAACACGGGGACCTTGATCGTCCTTACGCGCGACGGAGCAGACCGCGAGCAGTCCAACGGCGAGGTGCGCACGCGGCGCGACGGCTCGCTGTCCATCAAGTACGCCCTCGGCAGTCGCGACCGCGCCCACGCCCTCGCCGGGCTCGAAGCCGCCGCCCAGCTGCACTTCGCCGCCGGCGCCACCGAGGTCATCTCGGGCCACGCGCGGCCGGTCATCCTGCGGCATCCCGACGAGATCCCTCGCCTGCGGAGCCGCCCGATGGGCCCCAACGACATCCCCTTCTTCTCGGCGCACGTCAACGGCACCGCGCGGATGGGCACGGACCCCCGGACCGCCGCCACCGACCCCCACGGCGAGCGTTTCGGCGCCCCGGGTGTCTTCGTGGCCGACGGCTCGCTGCTGCCGACCGCACCAGGCGTCAATCCGCAGGAAACGATCTTCGCGCTCAGCACGATCATCGCCGAACGCATCGCATCACGGGTCAAGACTGGGTAATTTCAAGGCTCGCGTCGCGCTTCCCCTGCCTTGGTCCCGCCTGTGTCTCAGTCTGACGTCTCGCTGCAAACGCTCGCCATCAACACCGTCCGCACCCTCTCGATGGATGCGGTACAAGCAGCCGAGTCGGGACACCCCGGCACGCCGATGGCCTTGGCGCCGCTGGCTTACGCGCTCTACACGCGCCACGTGCGGCACAATCCCGCCGATCCGCACTGGCCCGACCGCGATCGCGTGATCCTCTCCGCCGGCCACGCGTCGATGCTGCTCTACTCGACGCTGCACCTGAGCGGCTACGACCTCTCGCTCGACGAGATCAAGAACTTCCGCCAGTGGGGCAGCAAGACGCCCGGCCATCCGGAGTTCGGCCACACCGCGGGCGTCGAGACCACCACCGGCCCGCTCGGCCAGGGCGTCGGCAACGCGGTCGGCTTCGCCGTCGCCGAAGCGCATCTCGCGGCGACCTTCAATCGCGACGGCCATCAGGTCATCGATCACTACACCTGGTTCATCGCCGGCGACGGCTGCCTGCAGGAAGGCATCTCGCACGAGGCCGCGTCCTTCGCCGGCCACCAGAAGCTCGGCAAGCTCATCGGCTTCTTCGACGACAACCGCATTACGATCGACGGCCGCACCGATCTGTCCTGCAGCGACGATGTCGAGAAGCGCTTCGCGAGCTATGGCTGGCAGGTGCTGCACATCAGCGACGTCAACGACCAGTCGCAGATCGACGCGGCCATCGCCGAGGCCAAGCGCGACACCGAGCGCCCGACGCTGGTCGTCACGCGCACGATCATCGGCTACGGCTCGCCGAACCGCGCCGACACCGCCAAGGCCCACGGCGAGCCGCTGGGCAAGGATGAGATCAAGCTCACGAAGGCCGCCTACGGCTGGCCGAGCGACGAGCCCTTCCACGTGCCCGCCGAGGCGCTCGAGCATTGGCGCCTCGCCAAGGCCCGCGGCGTGAGCCTGCAGGCCGAGTGGATGCGCCGCTTCGCCGAGTACACCAAGGCATTCCCCAGCGAAGCCAAGGAGCTCGGCCGTCGCTGGCACGGCGATCTCCCCGCCGGCTGGGAGAAGTCGCTGCCCGCGTTCACGAACGAGAACGGCAACGTCGCGAGCCGCGCGGCGTCGGGCGCGGTGATCAACGCCATCGGTCCGGCGATCCCCGAACTCATCGGCGGCTCCGCCGACCTCACGGGCTCGAACCTCACGAACGTGAAGAACGCCGCGGTCTTCAGCGCCACGCAGCGCAGCGGCCGCAACTTCCATTTCGGCATCCGCGAGCACGCGATGGGCTCCGTGATGAACGGAATGGCCCTGCACGGCGGCGTGATTCCCTATGGCGGAACGTTCCTCGTCTTCGCCGACTATATGCGCCCGGCGATCCGCCTCGCCGCGCTGATGGGCCAGCAGGTCATCTACGTGTTCACGCACGATTCCATCGGACTCGGCGAGGACGGTCCGACGCACCAGCCGATCGAGCACCTCAGCTCGCTGCGCTGCATCCCCAACCTGCTCGTGCTGCGTCCCGCCGACGCGCAGGAGACGGCCGAAGCCTGGCGCACGGCCCTCAAGCATCGCACGGGACCGAGTGCGCTGGTGCTCACGCGCCAGAAGCTGCCGTTGATCGATCGCAGCACGCACGCGGCGGCGAGCGGACTCGCCAAGGGTGCGTACGTGCTCAAGGACGCGCCCGAAGGCCAGGCGCTCAAGGCCGTCATCATCGCGACGGGCTCGGAGGTGGAAGTCGCGCTCAAGGCGCAGGCCGAGCTCGCGGCGAAGGGCGTGGCCACGCGCGTCGTGTCGATGCCGTCGATGGAACTCTTCGCGCAGCAGCCGAAGGAGTATCAGGACAGCGTGCTGCCCGCCGGCGTGAAGCGCGTGGCCGTCGAGGCCGCGCATCCGATGAGCTGGTACCGCTGGGTCGGGCCCGAGGGCGCGATCGTCGGCATCGACGGCTTCGGCGCGTCGGCGCCGGCGCCCAAGCTCTTCCAGGAGTACGGCATCACGGCGGCGGCCGTGACGTCGGCCGTCACGGCTGGCTCGTGATGCAGCCGGCGTGAGCGACGCCGAGTGATGGTCGCCGCGTGAAGTTCGCTACGCGGTGGGCAGCGCGAGCCCCTGGGCTCGCGCTTGTCGTTGCGGTCGCCCTTGCCGCGCACTTCGCCGGCGCCTGGGAAGCGCGCACGCTCGGCCGGATGCTCGTGGACCCGCTGGTGCTCGCGATCCTCATCGGGATCCTGGTGCGCACGGTCATCGGCGCACGCGACGTCATCGAGGCGGGCATCAGCTTCGCGGCCAAGGACATACTCGAAGTCGCCGTCGTCCTGCTCGGCGCCTCCGTGAACCTCGAGATGTTCCGCGAAGCCGGGCTCGCGCTCGCGATGGGCTTGGTGGTGTTCGTCGCGCTGGCCTTGCTCGGCGGCATCGCCATCGGCCGCGCGCTTGGACTCTCACCGACGCTGAGCGTGCTCATCGCAGCCGGCAACGCCATCTGCGGCAACTCCGCCATCGCCGCAGTGGCGCCGAGCATCGGCGCGCGCCGCGAAGAGGTCGCGTCGGCCATCGCGTTCACCGCGCTGCTTGGGATGCTCGCCGTTCTCGCGCTCCCGCCGCTGCTGCCGGTACTCGGCATCTCGCACGAACAGTTCGGCGTGCTCGTGGGCACCACGGTCTACGCCGTGCCGCAGGTGCTGGCTGCGGCGTACCCGGTCAGCGACGTCGCGGGTGAGATGGCCACCCTGGTCAAGCTCACGCGCGTGCTCCTGCTCGGCCCGATGGTGCTCATCGTCGCCGCGTGGTGGCGCCGTGCGCATCGCGAGGTGAGCGGACTCCGCGCGCCGCGCGTCGGATTGCCGTGGTTCATTGTCGGCTTCGCCGTGCTTGCCACGCTGCGCGCCACCGGTCTGCTCGGCGTCGCCAACGCCGAGCTCGCCGCGGATGCCGCGCACCGACTCACGCTCGCCGCGATGGCGGGGCTCGGGCTGAGCGTTGACCTCCGCGAGCTGCGCGCGGTGGGGGCGCGCGCGGCAGTCGCCGCCTCGTTGGGCCTGCTGATGCTCTTCGGGCTCGCGCTCGTGCTGCTGCGCGTTACGGTACGGTAGGCGCGGGCTCCAGCACGAACTGCAGGCGCGCCGTCGGCGTGCGCGTACCCAGGCGCAGCGATTCTTCGCCCTGCACGTATCCCGGCGCGAGCGCTTTCACGCTGATCCCCGAGCCGAAGGGCATCCCGCAGAGCATAAAGAAACCGTCGGGCGCATCGAGCAGGCGAATCTGCCGACGTTCGGATTGCGGCAGCGAGGGATGCGGAGGCGCCATCCACGAGATCTCGGCCCGTGTGCTGCGCGGCAGGCTTCCGCGCGCCGTGCGGATCTCACCGTACACCAAGCCCTGCGTGTCGCGATCATCGGCCAGCGCCGCTGGGCAACTCGGCCTCGCCGACGGCGTGCCGATGGCGGGGAATCGCTGCGCCAACGACTCGACACTCCCGCTGTAGAGCGTCGCATCGCCGCGCCGCACGGCGGCGACCTGCGCCCCGATGTATTCCGTGGACGCTACCACCTGCGGCACCTCGCGCTCTCCCTCGGACGGCCGCGCGATCAGGAACGAGCGCACGGCGCGCGGCATCCGCAACTCCCAGGCGCGCACGATCCACGCGCCGTCGCTCAGCCGCGCGAACGTGAGCGAGCCGCCGGGGTTGGCGACCTCGAGATAGCGCGGCAGCCCGACGTAGCCGAAGTCCATCATCTGCAGCGCCGTGCCTTCGCGCGTGAGCCAGAGCGTACCGCGGATGTCGATGAGGTTCCGCCGCACGGTCGACGGCGTGAACCGCAGGCCGATCAGCTCCGGTCGTGCGTCGTCCTCGACGACCGCGAAGCAATGCGTGCTCACGAACCATTCCGAGAGCAGCACCTCGGCGTCGGGCGCACGGTACTCCGCCCCGTCGTCGACGAAGCGCACAAAGCCCTCGTTGGCGAGCTGGAACACGCTGACGCTCGCAAACGGTCGCTGCGTCGCGCTGGTACGGACGCTGTCCCAGGGCCCGGCGAGCGGCACGTTGCGATGGTCGACGATCAGCCGATAGCTCCGCCATTCGGCTTCGGCGCGACCGTCCGTCGAGGTGAGCGTCGCCGCGCCCAAGGCCGTGCGCACCTGCGTCAGCAACGATGCCACGGTGCTCCCGCCCTGGACTTCGCGTCCGCATTGCGCGCGCGCGTCGACCCGCACGACCTGCAGACGCACGGGTGCATTCCCCAGGGTGAACCGCGCAGTGCGCCGCTCGTTGGCGCCGAGCGTGAGCCGGCCCAGGTCCGTCGGCGCGTATCCGATGCGGAGGCCGGTCAACGCGTACGTGCCCGGCCGCGGCAAGACCAGCAAGAAGTCGCCCGTCCCGCTGCTCAGCGTCCGGACCCGCACGCTGGAGTCGCCGTCCAGGGCGGCTTCGAGTACCGCGCCGGCCGCGGGCGTGCTGCTGTCGGGCAGGAAGACGCGCCCGAGCAGCTGCTGCGCCCCGGCCGGGTCGGCCACGAGCGTCAGGAGGGCGAGGATTGCCGCGTAGCGCATCATCTCAACATTCAGCCGCCAAGCCGCCGCGGCCAGTCCCAACAGGTCCTCGGGCGCACGCGTAGAGATTCCAGC
>VFQM010000552.1_pt1 | contig 40424 bp, 42 predicted proteins | sample 3512391 | NCBI WGS metagenome assembly VFQM01 (sample SAMN10412369, study PRJNA504923) | tailings metagenome | isolation source: Replicate 1 from Balatoc abandoned mine | place: Philippines
ACGCGCAGCGGTAGTTCAGTCGGTTAGAATACCGGCCTGTCACGCCGGGGGTCGCGGGTTCGAGTCCCGTCCGCTGCGCCATTTTCCTTCCTGCAACACCTCCGATCATTTCAGATCAATTAAAAAATCCTTCTGTAGCGCGAACTTATAGACTTTTCTGGTTTCCTATCGCGGTAGCCAGCGCTTGCTCGTGCCTGCTAAGCTCGCGGCCTACATGACTTCCGCCGCAAGGCATCCGAACAAGGAATATCCATGAAACAGAATCTATTGGCCGTTGCAGTTGCCTGTGCTGCGTTTGTGCTGGCGGGTTGCGAAGACAAAGCCACTGTCGAGCTGACCACTCCGGCGCAAAAGGCTTCTTACGGCATCGGCCTAAACATGGGGAAAAGCCTGGTTCAGGAAGGCATGGATGATCTCGACTCCAAGGCTGTTGCGCTGGGTATCGAAGACGCCCTGGGCAAGGCGCCGCAACGCATGAGCGATGAAGAGTTGATGGAGGCATTTGCTTTCCTGCAACAACGTGGTGAGCAGCGCATGGCAGAGTTGAATGCCGAGTCCGCCAAGGCTGGCAAAGCGTTCCTGGAAGAAAACGCCAAGCGTGAAGGCGTGATTACCACCGCTTCGGGGCTGCAGTACGAAATCGTCCAGAAGGCCGAGGACGGCGCGCAGCCTAAGGCAGATGACGTGGTGACGGTGCACTACGAGGGGCGCCTGATTGACGGTAGCGTGTTCGATAGCTCGATAGCCCGCAACAGTCCGATTGATTTGCCGGTTGGAGGTGTGATTCCGGGGTGGGTCGAGGCATTGCAGCTGATGCATGTGGGGGAGAAGTACAAGCTGTACATCCCCAGCGAGTTGGCCTACGGCGAAAACAGCCCAACACCGGCTATCCCGGCCAATGCTGTTCTGGTGTTTGATCTTGAACTGCTGGGTATCAAGGATATGAGCGCCGAATAAGACTAGGCGCTTTTGTCACCCTTGCCACTGCGCCCGCCTTGTGCGGGCGCAGTCGTTTTGGCCAGGCAGGCGTCGTGGCAAGCGTGTTACCGAGGGTGTTACGTTACGCTTATGCACACTTCGGTCTATATCGGCAAGCGCTCGACAAGATTCGCTCAGATTTTCTTTTGATTTTCATAAATTATTGAAAAATAAAGATTTTTTGCCTTGTTCAAAAAATCAACGATCTGTCTGGAAAGCCCGTCTGATGCGGCTTTACGCGTCTCATCCAGATGCTATGCACAGAGTTATCCACAGGTTTTGTGGGTAACGGCTGGCAGCCCAGAGCTGTTCTGGGCTGCAGCGTAGTCAAGAGAAAAAATGCTGAAACTGCGTATTTTTTCATGCAGGCCGTTAGCGCGTTCTGCAAGTGCGGCAAGCGTTCAGCAGCGCTAAGTGCCGCCTGATACTATGCACCTATCCGGCTGCCAGGCAGGCGGTTGGGCTGTAAATAAGGAGCGCTTTATGGATGTACAGGTCATTCTGCGTGAAGGACAGCCGGAGTATGCCGTGCTGCCTTGGGCGCAATATCAGGCTTTGTTGAAAGCGGCTGGGCAGGAGCTTGCTGCACCCGTCAAAGCAGAGACGGCTGTTTCGATTAATCCGGGCTTCCAAGCGTTGCGTCAGTTGCGTGAGGCGCGGGGCTTGTCGCTGCAGGACCTTGCTCGTCAGGTAGGCATCAGTCCGCATTACCTGAACATGATCGAAGCCGGCGAGCGTGAAGCGGATTCGGCGATTCGCCGTAGTTTGGCGCGAGCCCTGGGTGTTACGGGGTGGAGCGAGTCATGAGCATGCGCATCAGTCGACAGCATTGGCAGGGCCTGCTCGGTGAGCTGGAAGCGGCACGTCAGCAGCGTCATCTGGTGACTTATCGTGCGCTGATCGAACGCCTGCAGTTGCCGACTCCGGCCATGCAGACCCTGGTGGCAGCCCTGGAGCACCTGGCAGCTCTGGATGCGCGGGCCGAGCAACCATTACGGAGTGCGCTGGTGATCAGCCAGGGGGCGAGTCGCCTGCCTCGCCCGGGTTTTTTCCAATGTGCCGAGCGCCTGGGTTGTTTCTCGGGGGCTCCGGATGGTGTGGCGGCTGCGTCCTGGCATTCTGCTGAAGTGGTGCGCGTTTTCGAGCACAACTACCCGGAGGCCCAATGAACTTCTGGTGGTGGCGCGCTTATGCCGGTTATCGGCTGGCGCGCTGGTTGCTGCGTTTCGCCTGGCTGGTGCGTCAGCCGCGTGCCTGGCAGTGGATGCAGGGACAATATGCACGTATGGCTGCGCTAGGCTATGTTCCGGCGCAGAGCTTCTATGGACATCTTTTATTACACCGTGGCCAGGGTTTTGCAGTAGGCGATGAAGCCCGTCGCTTGTTGCGCCTGGCTGCCCAGGGGGGCGACGACAAGGCTGCATATCAGCTCGGTGTGTTGGCTCTGCAAGGCTCCGTACAGGAAGCGCCCGATGCCCGGCAGGCTGCCAGTTATTGGCAGATGGCTAGTGATGCGGGGCATCCGTTGGCCACTTACCGCCTGGCTCAGCTGTATCGCCAGGGTGGTCCCGGCTTGGCTTGTGACTTGCAGGCGGCCGAGCGTCTTGAGCAACGCACGCATGAGCAGGGCTACTAGTGCCAGGTTTCAGCTGGCTTTGACTACTTGCAGGCTGAAACCGGGGATGGCCTTGGCCTGACGCTTTGCATCGGAAGCCAGGGCAGCCAGTTGCTCGGCATCAATATGGCAACCGCTCAGTTCGTCGACCTGTACGACACCCACTGACAGGGACAGCAGTGGGAATACCTCAAGTTGTCCATGTCTATTGCGCGTCGTGAAGCTGCCTGCCAGCAGGTGCTCGCGTTGATAGAAACGCCGGCATTGTTGCTGGAAGTCCTCTAACAGCTCAGCCAGTCGTGCGCGCCAGTCCGTGGAGGCCAGCACCAGCAGGAAATCATCGCCGCCGATATGCCCGACGAAATCATGACTGGGATTGATCCGCTCGTTGAGGCATTGGGCAAGGCTCAGCAGTACCTCATCGCCCTTGGCATAGCCGTATAGATCGTTGAAGGGTTTGAAACTGTCTATATCGACATAGCAAACCACGGCGCTGCGGCGCTGCTGGAGTAAACGTTCCAGGCACTGCTGGATGGGTACATTGCCAGGCAGTAGGGTAAGCGGGTTGGCGTGACGAGCTTGTTGCAGGCGCTGCTCGGTGATCAGCTTGAGCAGGTCAATGACTCGTCCCATGCCCAGGTAGTCACCCTCACGAGTAATGATGAAATCTTCTTCAATGCGTTGGCGCGCACGGCTGGTAAGCAAGCGACTGACCTGCTGCAGCGATTGACTGCACTCCACGGCGAGAAAGTCCGGGCTCATCAAGCGGCTGATGGGTTTGCGGGAGAACAGTTCGGTGGCAAAGGGCTTGAGCAGGCTGTCGGCCAGCGCATGACGATGCACGATGCCGACCGGCTTTCCCTGTGAGTCGAGGATGGCCAGCGAATTCAAATTGGCTTGGCCGCGAAAGGCTTCGAGTACTTCTTGAGTGCTGGTATCCACTGGCAAGGCGGGCTGGTCGAGCAGTAAGGCTTGCAGGTTATCGCTCTCTTCCTGAGCCGTGCCGTGGCAGGGGAGTTCGCTCAGTGAGCGGGGTGGTTCGTGACTCGGGGTCTCGCTGGGGCGGGCAAACAGATAGCCTTGCAGCAGGTCGACACCCATTTCGGCGAGAACGGCATGCTCTTCCTGGCGCTCAATGCCTTCGGCAATCACCTGGGCGCGAGAGGCACGGGCCATCTTCAGAATGGAGCCGACGAACTCACGCTTGACCGCATCTTCATGGATGCCATCAATGAAATGCCGGTCGATCTTCACATAGTCGGGACGTAGCTCAGACCAGAGGCGCAGGCTGGAATAGCCTGCGCCCAGATCATCCAGGGCAATCGAAAAACCCATGGTGCGGTAGTGATGCAAGGCACTGTCGAGCAGATTGAAGTCTTCGGTAGGAGTTTGCTCGGTCAGTTCGATGACTACCTGATCCGGGCTGATGGCAAAGCGTTGTAGCAGCTGTAGGGTGCGGCCCGGCTGGTGCGCACTTTCCAGGAGGGACTCCGGCGAGACGTTGAGGAACAACTTGCCTTGCAGCCCTAATTGCTGGAAACGCTGACAGGCATTGCGTCGACACAGCAGCTCCAGTTCGCTGAGTCGCTGTGCATGGCGTGCCACGGCAAACAGGGTCAGAGGTGAGTGCAATGGGCTATTGGAGGGGCCGCGGCTGAGTGCTTCATAGCCGAGGATGCGTTGCTCGCTGCGGCAGACTATCGGCTGGAACAGGGTGCTGATGTCGCCGTGAGCGAGAATCCGGTCCAGTGCGCTCAACTGCTCGGTGACGGTCATGTTAGGGTCTCGGCAAGGCCATGCCAGAGGCTGGCCGGGTGAATCGACAGGGCTCACCCATGGTGAGCCCGATCATTTCACGCCGCGACTATGACGCTTTGATGACGGCAGGCGGGTATTGCCTGCGCATTTCAGTGCTTGGCCAAGCGCGTGCCCAGGCTAAGATAGTCGAGGAGGATGCGTCCGGTTTCCGCGAGGAAAGCGTCATCCTTGCCTGCCGGTTCATGGGCTTCTTCGCTGTCCAGGCCGTCCTCCGGCTCTTCCTGCAGTGCGGTTAGTGGCTGTTCGCCCTTGGCTTGACGGCGGGCGTTCTCCAGAGCGAGTTGGCGTGCCTCGATGCTGGCATGCTCGGCACGGCGGGCCTGTTCATTCAGGCTCACGTGGGTCTGCTGGTTCAGTTCTTCGGCCAGCTGCAGGCGCTGCCGGCTAAACAGGAAGTCCGGGTCTTTGGCGCTGCGTGCTTCATGACGTGCCTTGAGCTCGGCCAGGAAAGGGCCGAAAGGGTCATGGGCCGGGCGTACGGCCGGGCGAATGCTGTCCCAGGGCATCGCTTCCGGCAGGGCGCTTTCACCGATCTCGCTGAGATTCACCAGCGGCGGATAGGCGATATCCGGCAGTACGCCCTGGTGTTGGGTACTCTGTCCGGACACCCGGTAGAACTTGGCCAATGTCAGTTTGAGCTCGCCATGATTGAGCGGTTGCACGGTCTGCACCGTGCCTTTGCCGAAGGTCTGGCCGCCAATGATCAGGGCGCGATGGTAGTCCTGCATGGCGCCAGCAAAGATTTCCGAAGCCGAGGCCGACAAGCGATTGACCAGTACCGCCAGCGGGCCGTCGTAATAGGTACCGTTGCTGTCATCGCTGAGCACGTCGACGCTGCCGTCGCTGTTGCGCACCAGTACCGTAGGACCTTGTTCGATGAACAGGCCGGTCAGCTCATTGGCTTCCTGCAGCGAGCCGCCACCGTTGTTACGCAGGTCGATGATCACGCCGTCGACCTGCTCGGCCTGCAGTTCCTTGAGTAGGCGTTTGACGTCGCGCGTGGTGCTTTTGTACTGCGGGTCGCCAGCGCGATAAGCCTTGAAATCCAGATAAAAGGTGGGAATGTCGATCACCCCCAGCTTGTAGTCGCGCCCCTCGTGTTGCAGTTCCAGGACCGACTTCTTGGCAGCTTGCTCTTCCAGTTTGACTGCTTCGCGGGTGATGCTGACGACCTTGCTGGTCTGGTCGTTGGGGGCATTGCTGGCCGGAATGACTTCAAGGCGGACCTGTGAGCCCTTGGGGCCGCGGATCAGTTTGACCACTTCATCCAGACGCCAGCCGATGACGTCGACCATCTCCCCATTACCCTGAGCCACGCCGATGATCCGGTCGGCCGGTGCCAGTTGCTTGCTTTTTTCCGCAGGGCCGGCGGGCACCAGACTGACAATCTTCACATGCTCGTTGTCGTTCTGCAGGACGGCACCGATGCCTTCCAGAGACAGGCTCATGTTGATGTCGAAGTTTTCCGCATTGTCCGGCGACAGGTAGGTGGTGTGCGGGTCATAGGTCTGCGCGAAAGCATTGATGTAAGCCTGGAATACATCCTCGCTACGCGTTTGCTGCAAGCGCTTGAGCTGGTTGCTGTAGCGCTTCTGCAGGAGTTCTTCGATAGCCTTGTCGTCTTTGCCGGCAATGCGCAGGCGCAAGACTTCGTCCTTCAGGCGTTTGCGCCACAGATCATCCAGTTCCGCGCTGTCTTTGGCCCAGGCGGCCTGTTCCCTGTCGATTTCCAGGCGCTCGTCGAGACTGAAGTCGAGTTGGGCAACGCCACGCTCAAGCAGATCCAGGCTATACAGCAGACGCTCTTCCAGGCGTTGCAGATGGCGGCGGTACAGCTCGAAGCCCGGGTTGAGTTCGCCACTCTTCAGCAGGTCGTCATAGCGATCACGCAGCGGGGCGAATTCGGCAATGTCAGCGGCCGTGAAGTACAGGCGCGCCGGGTCGAGTAGTTTTAGGTAGCTCTCGTGAATCTTTTGCGAGCGTGCATCGTTCAGTGGCGGCTTGCTGTAGTGGTGGCGGCGCAGCAGTTCGACCACGTTGAGGCTGGCCATGGCCTGTTCGCGAGTGGGCTGCAGGTAGTTCCAGTCGGTGGACTTGGCCACGGCTGCATGCAGGGGCTGCAGAGCCATTGCCAAAGCCAGGGCCAGGGTGGAGCCAAGGAGTGTACGCTTCATGCTGATTCGACGTCGGGCTGGTGATGACGCATATTAGGTCACCTGGAAGAGGCAGAGGTTCCCGTGGAAACTGCCCGCTAGCCTGCGCGGCCTTGTTCGACAGCCGAGTATGCCGCGCAGAGGACAGGTCAGTGCACGCACCTGGAACAGGCTCGCATGCAGTGCTTGTGCGATGAACTATGGAGGGGCTATGCAGCTATTGCAAGGCATACAAGGGCGGCCTGTGTGGCAGGCCGCAGAGCGCCAGTCCTGCGATGTCGGACAGGTGCGTATTCGGGTGGTCGCTGCTGGCTTGAACCGTGCCGATCTGCTGCAGTTGGCTGGGGTCTATCCGCCTCCGCCGGGTGCCAGTATGGGGCTGGGCCTGGAGTGCGCGGGACTGATCAGCGAAGTGGGGGCCGGCAGTCGCTGGCGGGTCGGCGAGGCCGTATGTGCTCTGTTGGCCGGTGGCGGGATGGCTGATGAGGTCGTGGTTGATGAAGGCCATGTGTTGCCTGTGCCAGAAGGGCTTAGCCTGGAGCAGGCGGCGGTTTTGCCGGAAGTCTATGCCACGGCCTGGCTGAATTTGTTCCAGCTGGCGGCACTCAAGCCTGGCGAGAGGGTCTTGTTGCATGCTGGCGCCAGCGGCGTCGGTTCGGCGGCGATCCAGCTATGCAGTGCCTTTGCCAGTCCCTGCTGGGTCAGCGTGAGTTCCCCGGACAAGCTGGATTATTGCCGCTCATTGGGGGCGGTGGGCGGCGCGCTGCGTGGTGAGTCGATGGCTGCACAGTTGCAGGAGCAAGGGCCTTTCGACGTGATTCTCGACCCCGTGGGGGCTAGCTATGCGCCGCTCAATCTGCGCCTGCTGGGCGAAGACGGACGTTGGGTCAGTATCGGTCTGATGGGTGGGCGCATGGCCGAGCTGGATATGGGCCTACTGCTGGGCAAGCGTGTGCAGTTGATTGGCTCGACTTTGCGTAATCGTGATGCGGCGTTCAAGCGTGAGTTGCTGGCCGACCTCCAACGCGAAGTGTGGCCGTTGTTGGCCAGTGGACGCTTGCAACCGCAATTGAGCGGCACTTTCCCGCGAGAGCAGGCTGAGCAGGCATTTGCCTCGCTGGCCAGTAATCAGGTTGTCGGGAAGCTGGCCCTGCGCATTGCTAATGGGATGTAGAGGGAAACCTTTGTGTGTTGCGCAGGTCGCAGTGGGTGTAGTTGCCCTTGTTTGCGATAGGGTTAATCTATGGCATTCATGGGGTTAATCAATAGGCTTTTTAAATCGGTTGCCCCTATTATTCTTTCCGCCAGATTTTCATCCACAAGGAGTACCTTGATGTCCCTCATCAACACCCAAGTCCAGCCGTTCAAAGCCAACGCCTTCCACAATGGCAAGTTCATCGAAGTGACCGAGCAGTCCCTGCAGGGCAAGTGGTCCGTGCTGATCTTCATGCCGGCTGCCTTCACCTTCAACTGCCCGACCGAAATCGAAGACGCGGCTAACAACTATGCCGAGTTCCAGAAGGCTGGTGCCGAGGTTTACATCGTTACCACCGATACCCACTTCTCTCACAAGGTATGGCACGAAACTTCGCCGGCCGTTGGCAAGGCTCAGTTCCCGCTGATCGGTGACCCCACTCACCAGCTGACCCGTGCTTTCGACGTGCATATCGATGAAGAAGGCCTGGCGCTGCGCGGCACCTTCATTGTCAACCCGCAAGGCGTGATCAAGACCGTGGAGATCCACTCCAACGAGATCGCCCGTGACGTCGGTGAGACCCTGCGTAAGCTGAAAGCTGCTCAGTACACCGCTGCCCACCCGGGTGAAGTGTGCCCGGCCAAGTGGAAAGAAGGCGAGAAGACTCTGGCTCCGTCCCTGGACCTGGTCGGCAAGATCTAAAAATGAGCGTAGCGCTGCTGCGCTAGGCACTGCTGTGTTGAACTGAGGCTCGGGCTGCTCATTTACAGCTCGTAAACTCCGCGCCCTCGCCTCAGTTCGCCTTGCACTGCCGTCGCTCGCGACGCGCTCCATCCCATTTTTCGCCTCAAGAAGTCCTACAGGACTTCCGCAGGTGCCCGAACGCCCGGGCGCGATCCGTCCGGGCGTTTGTTTGTCCGAAATTTGCTTTGAGGAATCCCGTCATGTTGGACGCCACTCTGAAATCCCAGTTGCAGGCCTACCTCGAGAAGGTCACCCAGCCGTTCGAGATCGTCGCTTCCCTCGATGACGGTGAGAAATCCCAGGAGTTGCTCGGACTCCTCAACGATATCGTCGGCCTGACCGACAAGATCACCCTCAAGACGGATGGCAGCGACAGTCGCCGTCCGTCATTCGCCCTGAACCGTCCGGGCGAGAATATCGGCATCACCTTTGCCGGTATCCCCATGGGCCACGAGTTCACCTCCCTGGTGCTGGCCCTGCTGCAGGTGGGCGGCCATCCGTCCAAGCTGGACGCCGAGACCATCGCGCAGATCAAGAGCATCGAAGGCACGTTCGAGTTCGAGACCTATTTCTCGCTGTCCTGCCAGAACTGCCCGGATGTGGTCCAGGCGCTGAACCTGATGGCGGTGCTCAACCCCAATATCCGCAACGTGTCGATCGACGGCGCGTTGTTCCAGGAAGAAGTCGAGCGTCGCCAGATCATGGCGGTGCCGAGCATCTACCTGAACGGCGAGGTATTCGCTTCCGGTCGCATGGAGGTGAAGGAAATCCTCGCCAAGATCGATACCGGCGCGGCGAACCGCGATGCCGAGAAGATGAGCGCCAAGGAAGCCTTCGATGTGCTGGTCATCGGTGGCGGTCCGGCCGGCGCTGCAGCGGCCATCTATGCCGCGCGCAAGGGCATCCGCACGGCCGTCGCCGCCGAGCGTTTCGGCGGCCAGGTACTGGATACCATGGCCATCGAGAACTTTATCTCCGTCAAGGAAACCGAAGGTCCGAAGCTGGTGCGCGCCCTCGAGGAGCACGTCAAGGAATACGAAGTCGATGTGATGAACCTGCAGCGTGCTGCGGCGCTCGTTCCGGCCAGCAGCGCCGGCGGCCTGCACGAGGTGAAGTTCGAGAACGGCGCATCGCTCAAGGCCAAGACAGTGATCCTTTCCACGGGGGCGCGCTGGCGCGAGATGGGCGTTCCCGGCGAGCAGGAATACAAGGCCAAGGGCGTGTGCTTCTGCCCGCACTGCGATGGCCCGCTGTTCAAGGGCAAGCGCGTGGCGGTGATCGGTGGCGGTAACTCCGGTGTGGAAGCGGCCATCGACCTGGCGGGTATCGTCAGCCATGTCACCCTGCTGGAGTTTGCCGATACCCTGCGTGCCGATGCGGTTTTGCAGAAGAAACTGTACAGCCTGCCGAACGTTACGGTGATTAAAAACGCACAGACCACTGAAGTGGTGGGCGACGGCCAGAAGGTTACCGCGCTGACCTACAAGGATCGCGTCACCGAAGAACTGCACCGTGTGGAGCTGGAAGGTATCTTCGTGCAGATCGGCTTGCTGCCCAATAGCGACTGGCTGAAAGGTACCGTCGAACTGAGCCGCTTTGGTGAGATCATCGTCGATGCCAAGGGCCAGACCAATGTGCCTGGCGTATTTGCCGCTGGGGATGTGACCACCGTGCCCTACAAGCAGATCGTCATCGCTATTGGCGAAGGGGCCAAGGCTTCGCTGTCAGCGTTCGATCATCTGATCCGCAGCTGATCGTCGGGCGCTATACGAAAAGGGCAACCCGCGGGTTGCCCTTTTTATTGGCCGGCCGTCCGGCAATACGGCGTTCAGGGCAGGGCGAGACTGGCATAGAAGGCGCGCAATACCTTGACCAGATGCGCCAGATCCTGGCTGCCGGCCAGCTCGCGGATGGAGTGCATAGCAAAGGTCGGCAGGCCGATATCCACGGTACGCACGCCCAGCTGGCTGGCGCTGATTGGGCCGATGGTCGAGCCACAGCCGAGGTCGCTACGGGTGACGAAGCTCTGTACCGGTACTTCGTTTTCCAGGCACAGGTGACGGAAGAAGCCTGCGGTTTCGCTGCTGGTGGCATAGCGCTGGTTACTGTTGATCTTGATCACCGGGCCGGCGTTGAGCAGTGGGCCATGGTTGCCGTCGTGCCGGTCGGCATAATTGGGGTGAATGCCGTGGGCATTGTCGGCGGAAACCAGCAGCGAGCGCTGCATCAGCCGCACGAAGTCCTCGCCATCGCCGAGCAAGCGGCGCAGGGTTTGCTCAAGGAATGGGCCGTCGGCACCGCACGCCGAGCAGGAGCCGACTTCTTCGTGGTCGGTACACACCAATACACAGCTTTGCTCACCGTCGGCAGACAGCAGTGCCTGCAGGCCGGCGTAGCAAGACAGCAGGTTGTCCAGTCGTGCGCCGGCAATGAACTGCTGGTCAAGGCCGACCACAGCGGCCTTCTGGGTGTCGTACAGGCTGAGTTCGAAGTCCAGCACGGTGTCAGCGATGATGCCATGCTCACGATTCAACTGCTCCGCCAGCAGGTCGCGAAAATCGCGGCTTTCCCCAGGCAGCAGTTGCGCGACAATGGCTGGCAGCTCGTTCTGCGGATTGATCGCCCAGCCCTGGTTGGCCTCGCGGTTGAGGTGGATGGCCAGGTTGGGAATGACCGCGAGGGGTGCACGAAAATCGATCAGCTGGCTCTCCACGCGTCCGGCGGCACGGTAGGTGACTCGCCCGGCCAGCGACAGATCGCGATCGAACCAGGGAGCCAGCAGGGCGCCGCCATAGACTTCGACACCCAGTTGCCAGAAGCCCTGGCGTACTAGTTCCGGGTTGGGCTTGATGCGCAGACAGGGGCTGTCGGTATGCGCGCCGACCAGACGCAGGCCGTCTTCCAGGCGATGCTGACGGCCGATATGCACGGCGATCAGCGAGGAGCCGTTACGCGTAACGTAATACTTGCCGGGCACGCCCACGGGCCAGCTGTCGCGCTCGTCCAGTTGCCGGTAGCCGCCCGCCTCAAGGTGCTGGGCGAGACTCTGCGTGGCGTGAAAGGGGGTGGGCGAGGACTGCAGGAAATCGATCAGGCCCTGGTTGAGGTCGGCGCGCATGGTGTACTCCTGATAGGCAGGCGCGCAGTTTAACAGAGCTGTGCTTTTAGAAAGGCGCCGGGCATTCGAAACGCAGGCGTTGGCCGGTCGCGGGGTGGCTGAAGGCCAGCTGGCTGGCGTGCAGGCACAGGCGCGGCCAGGCTGCGAGGGCTTCGGGGTGGGCATACAGGCCATCACCCAGCAGTGGATGGCCGATAGACAGCATGTGCACACGCAGCTGGTGGGAGCGGCCGGTGATGGGGATCAGTTCCACGCGACTGTAATGCCCGCAGCGCTGCACGACCCGCCAGAAGGTCAGGGCATGCTTGCCCTGCTCGAAGTCGACGACATGGCGAGGTTTGCTGGGTGGGTCGTAACGCAACGGCAGCTCGATGCGCCCGCTATCGGCATCCGGCTGGCCCCAGCAGAGCGCGGTGTAGGCTTTTTCCGTCTCTCGGTCGTGGAATTGACGTGATAGCTCGCGATGGCTGTCGGCATCGCGCGCCAGCAGAATGATGCCGGAGGTTTCCCAGTCCAGGCGATGCACGATACGCGCTTCGGGATAGCCGTCTTCCTGCAGGCGGGTGATCAGGCAGTCTCGGTTGTCTTCGGCGCGGCCGGGTACCGAGAGCAGCAGGGTCGGCTTGTTGATCAGCAGAAAGCAGGGATCCTCATGGAGGATCTCGATGTTCGACAGCGGCATGGGGTTTCCACGGGCGGTTGCAGGGGTTATGCAATAAAAACGGCGGCACGTGGCCGCCGTATATCCAGGCTGTGCGGCCTGTTAACGATCCGGCAGGGTAATGTTGAGCTCGAGGATCGAGCAGCTACCCTGGCTTTCCAGGGCAACCTGTACCTGGTCAGCATCGATGTTGACGTACTTGCGGATAACTTCCACCAGTTCCTTTTGCAGAGCCGGCAGGTAATCCGGCTGCGCGCGCTGGCCGCGTTCGTGGGCCACGATGATCTGCAGGCGCTCCTTGGCGATGGCCGCCGGCGTGTCCTTCTTGCGCTCGCGGAAGAAATCGAAAATGTTCATTCGCGACCTCCAAACAGCCGTTGCAGGAAGCCTTTTTTCTGCACGTCGAGGAAGCGATGCGGCACCTCTTTACCCAGCAGGCGATCAACGGCGTCACTGTAGGCCTGGCCGGCATCGCTCTGGTCATCGAGGATCACTGGAACGCCCTGGTTGGAAGCCTTGAGTACGGCCTGGGATTCGGGAATCACCCCAAGCAGGTTGATGGCGAGGATTTCCTCGACGTCTTCCACACCGAGCATTTCGCCCTTGGTGACGCGTTCGGGGTCGTAGCGGGTGAGCAGCAGGCGTTCCTTGATGGGCTCCAGGCCTTCTTCGGCACGTTTGGACTTGCTGGCCAGCAGGCCGAGCATGCGATCGGAGTCGCGTACCGAAGACACTTCCGGGTTGGTCACCACGATGGCTTCGTCGGCAAAGTACATGGCCAGGTGTGCACCTTTCTCGATACCGGCCGGCGAATCGCAGACCACGTATTCGAACTGCTCGGAGAGTTCCTTGATGACCTTCTCTACGCCTTCCTTGCTCAGGGCGTCCTTGTCGCGGGTCTGGCTGGCGGCAAGGATGTAGAGATTTTCCAGGCGTTTATCCTTGATCAGGGCCTGGTTGAGGGTGGCTTCGCCGTTGCAGACATTGACGAAGTCGTAGACCACGCGGCGCTCGCAACCCATGATCAGGTCGAGGTTGCGCAGGCCGACATCGAAGTCGACGATGACGGTCTTGTGCCCGCGCAGGGCCAGGCCGGTACCGATGGCGGCACTGGTGGTGGTTTTACCCACGCCGCCCTTGCCGGACGTGACAACGAGAATCTTGGCCAAGATGAATCACCCTCAAAGGTAGAATACGGGGGCGCCGATCAGCCGCGCAGGCATCCTGCTGCCCTCGGTGTTGCTCCGAAAAAAGTGCCGGCAGTATCCGTTAAAGGCTGCGGATGTTCAACACGTCGGCGCTCAGGCTGGCCTGCACCGCCTGCCCCCAGAGCGGCTCGCGGCGCAGGTCTTCGGCTGTCTTGTATTGCCCGGCGATGGAGAGCATTTCCGCAGCCAGTTGCTGGCAGAAGATCCGCGCCTGGGTATTGCCCTTGACGCCCGCCAGAGCCCGTCCGCGCAGAGGGCCATAGACATGGATATTGCCGTCGGCGAGCAGCTCGGCACCGGCGCTTACCGCGGCCAGTACGATCAGGTCGCAGCCTTGCGCATAAATCTGCATGCCGCCGCGCACTGGCTGGGTAATGATCCGGCTGGGTCGTGGTTCGGCTTCGACGACCTTGACCGGCGCCGGGTCGACCAGTCGTTCGCGGGCGCCCGAGGGCGGCAGTACCGGCAGGTTGAGAGCGTTGGCCGCGCTGACGTCCTCGGCGCGACTGGCGCGGATGGCCAGGGTGCGCAGGCCGTGGCGCTGGCACAGCTGCATGAGCGCATTGAGATCCACCGTGCCTTCGGCTTCCGGCAGTTTGTCCAGCGCCAGCACCAGGGGGGTATTCTCGAAGAACGCCGGGGCCTGGGCGACCTTGGCCTGCAATTGGCGATCCAGTCGGTCGAGGTCGTTATGGGCCAGTTCCAGGGTAGTGATGGCCAGCATGCTGCCCTTGAGTTGGAATACAGGGTCTTGGTCGAGAAGGTCGGCTTGGCTCATGGTCTGCCCAGTGGGTAAAAACGCCTCGACTTATAACCAGAAGCCTGCAGGGCCGCAAGCCATGTAGAATGCCCGGCGGCACGCTCATCGCCGGCTGCATGGCCGTTTTGTCTCAGGTATCTGCTTATGGATCGTCCCTCCTTTCGCTTGGCTTTCCTGCACCCGCGCTACTGGCTGTTGTGGCTGGGCATGGCCTTGTTGTGGCTGCTGGTGCAGTTGCCTTACGGCGTGTTGCTGAGACTGGGGCGTGGCCTGGGCTGGTTGATGTTGCGGCTGGCCCGCTCACGCCGCGAGATTGCCCGGCGCAACCTGGAACTATGCTTCCCCGAGCAGGATGCGGTGGCTCGTGAGCGGCTGTTGCGCGAGAACTTCGCCTCCAGCGGCATCGCGTTCTTTGAAACGGCGATGGGCTGGTTCTGGCCACGCTGGCGCCTGGCGCGCCTGGCGCATATCGACGGTCTGGAGCACCTGCAGGCTGCGCAGCGTGAGGGGCAGGGGGTGATCCTCATGGCCGTGCATTTCACTACCCTGGAAATTGGCGCGGCGTTGCTCGGCCAGGTACACACCATTGATGGCATGTACCGTGCCCACAAGAATCCGTTGTTCGATTACCTGCAGCGTCGTGGTCGCGAACGGCACAACCGCGATGCCACGGCCATCGAGCGCGATGATGTGCGTGGCATGCTCAAGACCCTGCGCAATGGTCGTGCCATCTGGTATGCCCCCGATCAGGACTACGGCCCCAAGCAGAGTATCTTCCTGCCGCTATTTGGCATTCAGGCGGCGACGGTGACCGCCACCAGCAAGTTTGCCCGTCTGGGCAGGGCGCGTGTGGTGCCCTTTACCCAGCGGCGTTTGCCGGGCTATGCGGGCTACCATTTGCAGATCCACCCGCCACTGCAGGACTTTCCGGGTGACAGCGAAGAGGCTGACTGCCTGCGCATCAACCAGTGGATCGAGCAGGTGGTGCGCGCCTGCCCCGAGCAGTACCTGTGGGCGCATCGCCGCTTCAAAACCCGGCCAGCGGGTGAAGCGCGCCTGTACACCAAGCAGCGGCGCTGAGTTCTATACTGCGGGGCGGCACACAGACAGGAGCGGGCATGGCCAGCCAGGAGCACGAGCAGGGACTGACCGGGCTGATCCTTTCCGGAGGCGGTGCACGTGCGGCCTATCAGGTGGGTGTGCTGGCGGCGATTGCTGACCTGCTGCCCAACGCCGTGCACAATCCTTTCCCGGTCATCGTCGGTACCTCGGCAGGGGCTATCAATGCCGTGGGCCTGGCCTGCGGTGCGGTACATTTCAGTGAGGCTATCCGCCGCCTGACCACGGTCTGGCAGGGCTTTCACACCGATCAGGTCTATCGCAGTGATTGGCAGGGGGTGAGCCTGCAGGCGCTGCGTTTTGTCGGCAACAGCGTGCTGGGTATCGGCCGGGCCGAGCCGGTGGCGTTGCTCGATAACCGGCCGTTGCGGCAGTTGCTGGCCCGCGAACTGGACTTCTCCGGGATCGCTGCGGCAGTGCGTATGCGGCGCTTGCGGGCGGTGGCGGTGACGGCCTTCGGCTACGAGTCGGCTCAGGCGGTGACCTTTTACCAGGGGCGGGCCGCCATCGATCCCTGGTTTCGCCATCGGCGGGTGGGTGTGCCAACGCGCCTTAATCTTGAACACCTGCTGGCCAGTGCGGCGATTCCGCTGGTCTTTCCGCCGGTCAAGGTCAACCGCGAGTATTTCGGCGACGGGGCGTTGCGCCAGGCGGCGCCGATCAGCCCGGCCTTGCACTTGGGCGCCAGTCGCGTGCTGGTCATTGGGGTCAGCGGCAATACCCGTCAAACCGGGCCGGCACCCCGGCAGCAGACGGGGCAGCCGCCGAGCCTGGCGCAGATCGGCGGGCACATGCTCAACAGTACCTTTATCGACAACCTGGAAACCGACCTGGAGCTGCTCGAGCGCATCAACCACATGAGTGCGCAGTTACCGCTGGCTTCGCCACCTCGCGGGCTGGGTATGCGCCCGGTGGACGTGCTGACCATTGCCCCGAGCAAGCCGCTGGATGAGATCGCCGCGCGGCATATTGCCGAGCTACCCAAGGCCTTGCGCCTGTTTCTGCGCGGCCCAGGGGCGACGCGTCGAGGGGGGGGCGGGGTACTCAGCTACCTGCTGTTCGAACCGGGCTATTGCAACGAGCTGATCGAGCTGGGCTACCAGGATGCCATGGCCCAGCAGGATGAGCTGCGCACCTTTCTCAAGCTCTAACCGGCCTTCAATCGGCGATCTGCAGTTGGCGTGCCTCGTGGTAGACGTAGCGAATCTTCTCGTACTCGAACGGCGAGTTGGTTTGTCCGTAACGGAAGGCGGTGTTGTCGCGGGTATCGATGGCCTTGAGCAGGTGCAGGGCCGGGTAGCGATCACTGGCACTGGCCATGCCCAGCCAGTCGGCCTGGCTGTCCAGGCTGAAATCCACCACCAGGCCGCTGCCATCGCGCAAGTTGGACGGGCCGAGCAGCGGCAGCATCAAATAGGGACCAGCCGGTACGCCATAGAAGCCCAGGGTCTGCCCGAAGTCTTCGTTGTGCCGCTGCAGTCCCATACGTGTGGCAGGGTCCCACAGGCCGGCCAGTCCCAGGGTGGTATTGATGAGCAGGCGCCCGGTGCTATCCAGGGCGCGCCGACCCTTGAACTGCAGCAGGCTGTTGAACAGGTTGGGTACCTCGCCCAGGTTGCGAAAGACGTTGTGTATGCCGCTGCGCACGAAGCCCGGAGTGACCTTGCGATAGCCATCCACCAGCGGCAGCAGCAGCCACTGGTCGGCGCGGTAGTTGAAGTGGTAGACGCGGCGGTTCCAGGCCTCGAACGGGTCATACACGTTGAGGGCGGCAAAGCTGGAACGCTCGAACTCGCGCTGGTCCAGTCGCGGATTGAAGTGCAGGCGCTGCATGGGATTGCGGAAACCGTCGGCATCAATGTCGTCGGCAGCCAACAGCAGCGTGCCTGGAGCGGCCAGGCAGGCACACAGGACAAATAGGCGGGACAGATCACGGGGCATGGAAGAACTCCAGCATGTCGGCGGCATTGACCCGGTAGTCAAGGTTGCCGCAGTGACCGCCATAGGGATAGACCGTCAGGCGTGAGCCGAAGGTGCGGCGCAAATAGCCCAGGTCGCCCGGGCCGAGGATCGGGTCATCCGCGTTGTGCATCACGGCCACCTTGCGGCTGTTGCCGAGGTAGTCGCTGAGCGCATACAGGCTGGCCTGCTCGATCAGCTGCGCGAGGCTGCCGCCATCATGCAGGGCGCGCCAGGAAGGGATCAGCTGCTCGCTCAGGTAACAGTCGAAATCGCAGAGCAGGGCACGCTTGAAATACTCGGTGAGGCGCGTGCTGTCGTTGATCGGCAGGCGTGGCGGAGTGATCAGCCCGCGCTGGTTGATCAGGTCCGAGGTGAAGGCAATGTCCGCTGCGGAAAAGCGGAACACCGTACCGATCAGCATGGCCAGCTGTTCGTCAGTGAGGCGTTCACCGGAGCGCTGGAAGTCATAAAGCATTGCTGCATTCAGGTCGACATGGCCTTTTTCGCTGAAGTAACGGGTGATTTTCTGCAGGACCACCTGGAAGTAGCTGGTCTGGTCGTCGATCCCCTGTACGCGGGTCTGTACCAGACGATCGAGATTGCTCACCGAGGTGTACAGGTTGACCGGTGGGTTGAGCAGCAGCACGCGCTGGAAGTTGAAGCTTTGTTGCTGCTCGTCGAGATGGCTGACAAAGGCCGCCTGCAGGCCGCCCAGGCTGTAGCCGGTGAGGTGCCAGGCGCTGACCGGCAGATCGCGGTGGCGTGCCTGGATGGTCTGCATGACCCGGTACAGGTCGCGGGCATCGTCGGGACTGAAGCCCGGCGTGGCGTTGGGCGACGCCGCCACCATGAAGTCGTAGCTGGTAGGCGAAGAGAGTTGTACCACATGGAAGCCGGCGCCGTAGAACAGCCGTTTCAGGTATTCCGGAGTGCTGCTGGCGTAGTGCGCGCCAGTGCCGGCAATGATGAAGATCAGCGGCGCCGGGCCGGGCTGGCTGGCCAGGCGGTAGCGCAGGCGGCGTACCGGCCAGAAGTTGGCAGGCAGGCGGTTGGCGCGCTCCGGGCGCAGATTGAGGCTGTAGTCGCGCTGGCTGATGGACTGCTCGTCAGGCAGGGCGGGGCGCAGCGCGGCCGGGGTGCCGGCAATGGTGGCCTCGAAGGGATTGTGTAGCGGATAGCCATAGTCGTCGGCCAGTAGCCAGGTGGGTAGCAGGCAGATCAGTAGCAGCAATGGCCGCATGGCAACTCCTTGGGCAACGGGCAAACCAGGGGTGAGACTGTGCTGCCGGGCAATGGTTCGTCAGGGCAGAATCTCCAGGTGTTCCAGCCAGATCACTTCGCAGGCGCCGTCCCCTGTGTCGTCCGGCTCAGTGAGCTGACCCAGCGAAAGCCGTCATCACCTTCCACGCGCACCAGCTGGCCGCGCAGGCTGATGCGCTGCTCGCGTTTGACGCGAGCCAGGGTCTTGGCTACCGCAGGGTTGGCCGGGATCATGTGCATGTTGGCGCTGTGCCGCTCGATGTCGCGGCGCGGGATGAAGAACTCATCGACCCGCCAGTAGTACCAGCGGTTGCGCTGGCTGATGGCCACGCGCTGGTAGTTTGCCGGTTCGGCCATGGGGCCCCAGCCCAGCGCCAGGTCGGTTGGCGAGAGTTGGGCCGGGCGGTCCAGGTAGTAATCCTCGCGGCCCAGTACCCGGGCTTCCAGGCTGAAAGGCTGTAGGGGAATGATGCGATGCCCGGAGAGTTGCAGCTGTCCATCAGGCAGGGACAGCGGCGGGGCCGGGGGCGTGGGGCGCAGCGCTGGCCAAATCAGCCACAGGCTGACCAGCGCGGCGGCAATGAAAACGAGGCGACGATTGAGCATGCCGGCCAGTGTAGCAGGCCGGCAGGCACGTCAGGCCTGGTGATGCAGCCAGGCGTGGGCGGGTATCTGCTGCCTGGCGACCTTGCGCCCCTCGATGCGCTGCCAGAGCTTCTCGTGGAAGTAGAAGCCCACCGAGTTGCACAGCGGTTCGATAGACGCTACCAGGCCGCCGGCCACCACGCTGCCAGTCAGCGCGTAGGTCACGGCGAAGGCGATGCAGAAGTGCATGAGGGTAAAGGTGAAGGTCTTGAGCATGGCGGCGGCTCCCGTGTTCGGTCGAGAATGCTTCTCTGTTGAACTCAGCTTAGGCCGCCGCCTGTTGTTGCGGAAATACAGCTTTTCTATGTGCTGGATAGCTTTTTCAGTCAGCCAACCTGGATCGGCGGCAGCTCCGGCAACTCGATGCTCAGCGCTTCACGCGGTGCCAGTACTTCGGCCTCGCCGTCGACCACCAGTTCGCCGGCCTGATTGCTGACGCGGGTCGCCAGGCGCACGCGGCCCTTGGCGAGCTTTTCCAGAACCTCAAGCTCCACGGTGAGCTGGTCGCCCAGTTTTACCGGACGGGTGAACTTGAGCTGTTGTCCCAGGTAGATGGTGCCCGGGCCGGGCAGTTCGCAGGCAATCGCCGCGCTGATCAGCGCGCCGCTGAACATGCCGTGGGCAATACGCTCCTTGAACAGACTGGCCGCAGCGTATTCGGCATCCAGATGCACCGGGTTGCGGTCGCCGGATACGGCGGCAAACAGCTGGATGTCACGCTCTTCGACGGTTCTCTGCAGGCGGGCCTGCTGGCCGACTTCAAGGGTATCGTAGGGGAAGTTGCGAACCTGGGTCATGGGTACTCCTCGACAGGTAAAGAACCCCGCGCGAGCGCGGGGGCAATCAGTGGCAGCGGGGGTGCTGCAGGGCCAGTTCGATCCAGGCCAGCAGGTCTTCACTGACCTGCTGGCGGTTGATTTCGTTGAGCAGTTCGTGACGCGCCTGCTCGTAGACATGCAGGCTGACCTGCTGGGCGCCAGCCAGGCGCAGTGCCTCGGCCAGTTCCTGCAGACGGCGGCCCTGGCTGACCGGGTCACACTGGCCGCCGGTGACCAGCAGCGGTAATTGTGGATCGATTTGCGCCAGCTGTTCCACCTGGCTGATCTGCAGCAGGCCGCCAAGCAGGTCCAGCCATAGCTGGTTGGTGCAGAGAAAGCCGCATAGCGGGTCGTCCAGGTAGTGCTGCACTTCGGCAGCATCCCGGCTGAGCCAGTCGAAGGCGCTGTGCCGCGGCTGGCAGGCCTGGTTGAAACGTCCAAACGTCAGCCAGTTGAGTAGCCGGCTGCGCCCACGGCGTCCCAGGCGCAGGCTTTCCAGGCGTGCGATGCTGCGTGCCGCCAGGTATTTGACTGGGCTGGCCTGATAGTTGGAGCCGCTGAGTATGGCGCCCTGCAGGCTGCAGCTGTGCTGCATCAGGTAGGCCATACCGATGTAGCTGCCCATGCTGTGGCCGAACAACAGGATGGGGGTGCGTGGGAACTGCTGACGAATGTGATGGTTGAGGCTGGCCAGGTCACCGGCCACCTTGTGCCAGCCGTGGTGGTCGGCATAGTGCCCGAGCAGGCCGTGCTGTGCGGTCTGCCCATGGCCGCGCTGGTCGTGGCCGAACAGGCCGATGCCGTGCAGGTTGAGAAAATCGGCGAAGCGCGCATAGCGCGCGCTGTGTTCGGCCATGCCGTGGGCCAGCATGAGTACCGCGCGAGGCGCTTGTGCGGGCAACCATTGATTGACATACAGCGAGGTGCCGTCGGTGGCCTGTAGCCAGAACGAGGAATGCGGCATGACGGGAGATCCTTTGCCCGGTGACTGGCTGCATTGTGCACCGCCACATGGCCCGGGCATAGCCTCGGCTGGCGCGTCAGGGGGAGCCCATGCCGGCTGTGCAGGCCGGACAATTCACGACACGAATCTGCGCGTGCGGCGTATTTGCCTGCTCGGGGCAAGCTGCTAAGTTCGCCGGGCACCCGTTAAATAGGCCAAGAGGACAACAACAATGCAGGCCGAGTTTTGGAACGACAAGCGCCCGCCGGGCGTGAGCAATACCCTGGACATGGGCGACTACCGCTCGGTGGTGGATGTGTTCGAGCGCTCCTGTCAGCGCTTTGCCGAGCGTCCGGCCTTCAGCAACCTGGGCGTGACCCTCAGTTATGCCGAACTGGATCGGCACGCCGCCGCTTTTGCGGCCTGGTTGCAACAGCATACCGATCTGCAGCCGGGTGACCGTATCGCCGTGCAGATGCCCAACATCCTGCAGTACCCGATTGCCGTATTCGGTGCCCTGCGTGCCGGTCTGGTAGTGGTCAACATCAACCCGCTGTACACGGCACGGGAAATGAAACACCAGTTCAGCGATGCCGGTGTGCGGGCACTGGTCTATCTGAATGTGTTTGGCCACCTGGTTGAGCAGGTGCTGCCGGACACGCCGATCGAGTACCTGATCGAGGCGCGCATGGGCGACCTGATGCCGGCTGCCAAGGGCTGGCTGGTCAATGCCCTGGTCCGTCATGTCAAAAAGATGGTCACGCCCTATCGCCTGCCGCAGGCGGTGTCCATGCGCAAGGTTCTGCGCCAGGGCGATCCGGCTAGCTACCGCACGGTTCCGCTATCCCTCGAAAACCTCGCTGTGCTGCAGTACACCGGTGGCACCACGGGGGTCGCCAAGGGGGCCATGCTCAGCCACGGCAACCTGGTCGCCAACATGCAGCAGGTGCGCGCTTGTCTGGGGCAGCTGGATGAGCAGGGGCAGCCACTGCTCCGCGAGGGCGAAGAAGTGATGATTGCGCCCCTGCCGCTCTATCACATCTATGCCTTTACCGCGAACTGCATGTGCATGCTGGTCACCGGCAACCACAATGTGCTGATCAGCAATCCGCGGGATATTCCCGGCTTCATTCGCGAGTTGAAAAAGTGGCGCTTCTCGGCCTTGCTCGGCCTTAATACGTTGTTCGTGGCGCTGATGGATCATCCCGAGTTCAAGGACCTGGACTTCTCCCGCCTGAAGGTCACCAACTCTGGTGGTACGGCGTTGGTCAAGGCCACCGCTGAACGTTGGCAGCAGATCACCGGCTGCTCGGTGGTGGAGGGTTACGGCCTCACGGAAACCTCGCCGGTTGCCAGCACCAATGCCTACGGGCGTCTGGCGCGCCTGGGGAGTGTCGGTATTCCGGTGCCTGGTACGGCCTTCAAGGTCATCGACGAGCAGGGTGTGGAGTTGCCGCTGGGCGAGCCGGGCGAGCTGTGTATCCAGGGGCCGCAGGTCATGCAGGGTTATTGGCAGCGCCCCGAGGCGACTGCCGAGGTGCTCGATGAGCAGGGCTGGCTGAAGACTGGGGATATCGCGGTGATCGACGAGGACGGGCATGTGCGTATCGTCGATCGCAAGAAGGATCTGGTGATTGTCTCCGGCTTCAATGTCTACCCCAACGAAGTCGAAGAGGTGCTCATGGCCCATCCGCAAGTGGCCAGCTGCGCGGTAATCGGTGTGCCGGACGAGCGCTCCGGCGAAGCGGTCAAGCTGTTCGTGGTGCCGCGTGATGCGTCGCTGAGCGTGGAGCAACTGAAGAACTACTGCCGGGAAAACCTGACCGGCTACAAGGTGCCCAAGCACATCGTGTTGCGTGACAGCCTGCCGATGACGCCGGTCGGCAAGATCCTGCGTCGCGAGCTGCGCGACCTGACCTGAAAAATCCTCACAAGTGCCAGCCTCCGGCTACACTCACCGGCAGCCGGAGGCCCGGCGCAGACGCTGGCGCGACCTGCCAGTAGCACCTTCGCAGATGGCGGCCGGAAAATGACTGCGATCAATAGATTGGGTCTATTTAATGACTGCTGAGCCCAGGTTTAGTGCTGGTCGAGGCCTGGCAAAACTGCTACGCTCGGCGCGCTTTTCTGTCCGGCCGCCCGGCCGGCAGACCCGTTTACATGACTATGACAATAAACAATCGCCCTTGAGGGCGGTGAAGACCAGCTGTCGTTTAGGAGTGGGCTTGCATGACCGAAAATTTCTGGAAGGACAAGTATCCGGCCGGTATTCCGACGGAAATCAATGCTGACCAATATCCAAATATCCAATCGGTTCTGAAAGAGTCCTGCCAGCGCTTCGCCAGCAAGCCCGCTTTCAGCAACATGGGCAAGACCCTCAGCTACAGCGATGTGTACGAGCTGTCCGGTGCCTTCGCCGCCTACCTGCAACAACATACCGATTTGCAACCGGGTGATCGCATCGCCGTGCAGTTGCCCAACGTGCTGCAATATCCGGTCGTGGTATTCGGTGCCCTGCGCGCCGGCTTGATCGTGGTCAACACCAACCCGCTGTACACCGCGCGGGAAATGGAGCACCAGTTCAATGACTCCGGTGCCAAGGCGCTGGTCTGCCTGGCCAACATGGCTCACCTGGCTGAAGAAGTGCTGCCCAAGACTGGCATCAAGCATGTGGTGGTGACCGAAGTCGGCGACATGCTGCCGCCGCTCAAGCGCCTGCTGGTCAATACCGTGGTCAAGCATGTGAAGAAGATGGTGCCCCCCTACAGCCTGCCGCAGGCCGTCAAGCTCACCGCCGCGCTGGCCAAGGGCAAGGGTAAGGCCGTCAAGGAAGCCTCTCCAGCCAATCAGGATATCGCCGTACTGCAGTACACCGGCGGTACCACCGGCGTAGCCAAGGGCGCCATGCTGACCCATCGCAACCTGGTGGCCAACATGCTGCAGGTCAAGTCGCTGATGGGTTCGGAAATGCAGGAAGGCAGCGAAATTCTCATCGCGCCGCTGCCGCTATACCACATCTATGCCTTCACCTTCCATTGCATGGCCATGATGCTGGTGGGTGGGCATAACGTACTGATCACCAACCCGCGCGATCTGCCGGCGATGATCAAGGATCTGGCTGCCTACCGTTTCACCGGCTTCGTGGGGCTGAACACCCTGTTCGTGGCCCTGTGCAACAACGAAGATTTCCGCAAGCTGGACTTCTCCAGCCTCAAGGCCACCTTCTCCGGCGGCATGGCGTTGCAGCTGGCTACCGCCGAGCGCTGGCAGGAAGTCACCGGCTGTGCCATTTGCGAAGGCTTCGGGATGACCGAGACCAGCCCGGTGGTGTCGGTGAATCCTTTCCAGAATATCCAGATCGGCACCATCGGCATTCCGGTGCCTTCGACCCAGTGCAAGGTCATCGACGACGAGGGCAACGACCTGCCCATGGGCGCGATTGGCGAGCTGTGCGTGAAGGGGCCGCAGGTGATGAAGGGCTACTGGCAGCGCCAGGAAGCCACCGACGAGATTCTCGATGCCGCAGGCTGGTTGAAAACCGGTGATATCGCGGTGATTCAGGACGATGGTTTCATGCGCATCGTCGATCGCAAGAAGGACATGATCCTGGTGTCCGGTTTCAATGTGTATCCCAACGAGCTGGAAGACGTGCTGGCCACCCTGCCGGGCGTACTGCAGTGCGCGGCGATTGGCGTACCGGACGAGAAGTCGGGCGAAGCGATCAAGGTGTTCGTGGTGGTCAAGCCGGGCGAGAGCCTGAGCAAGGAGCAGGTCATGGAGCACATGCGAGCCAATGTGACCGGCTACAAGGTGCCGCGTTACGTCGAGTTCCGCGAGGTGCTGCCGACCACCAACGTGGGCAAGATTCTGCGTCGCGAGCTGCGTGACGAAGAGCTGAAGAAGCTCGGCAAGAAGTAAGCCGAGTCAGCGTGCGTTTATGCAAGGCCCCGCTTCGGCGGGGCCTTGTCGTTTCAGGGCTGGCTAGGACTTGCCGAGTAGGCGGGCCAGGTCACCGAGCGCCTTGTAAGTCGCCGTGGCGGGCTTGTCGCTGCCGGGGGTGGCTTCGCGGTAGTACTGCTGGTCGGTGTAGCGCGCATGTTCGTTGTCATGGCAATACAGGCAGAGCAGTTCCCAGTTGGAACCGTCGGCTGGGTTGTTGTCATGGTTATGGTCGCGGTGATGCACCGTCAGTTCGCTGAGGCGCTTGCCGGAAAACTCCCGGGCGCAGCGTCCGCACACATGCGGGTAGAGCTTGAGCGCCAGGCGCCGGTAGCTTTCTTCACGCTCGCGGCGGTTGGCAGCAATCAGTTCATCAACCTTGCTCATGACCTTGTCTCCTGGTGAGCGCCGCTCAGGCCAGCGCCTGGCCTACCTGTAACAGCTTGAGGGTATTGCTGCCACCAATGGTGTGGTAGCTGTCGCCCTTGGTCAGTATTACCCAGTCACCCGGGTTGACCAGGCCGCGTTGCAGGAGTTCATCGACCGCCGCCTGGCTGAGGTGCTCCGCGGCAAAGGCGTCGATATCGAAGGGAATGGTGTAGACCCCACGCATCAGCGCCGCACGGGCCTGGGTGGCGCGTTGTGCCGAATAGGCGAAGATCGGCACGGCGGAGCGGATGCGCGACATGATCAGCGGGGTATAGCCGCTTTCGGTCAGGCAGATGATCGCCTTGACCCCGGGAAAGTGGTTGGCGGTGTACATCGCGGCCAGGGCGATGCTCTCGTCGCAGCGGCTGAAGGTCTGCCCCAGGCGATGGCTGGAGCGCTGACTGGTCGGGTGCTTTTCCGCACCCAGGCAGATGCGCGCCATGGCTTCTACGGCCTGCACGGGATACTGGCCGGCGGCGGTTTCTGCGGAGAGCATGACCGCATCGGTATAGTCGAGCACCGCATTGGCCACGTCGGATACTTCGGCGCGGGTCGGCATCGGGCTGGCGATCATCGACTCCATCATCTGCGTGGCGGTGATCACCAGTTTGTTCAGGCGTCGGGCGTGCTGGATGATCTTCTTCTGGATGCCGACCAGTTCGGCATCGCCGATCTCCACCGCCAGGTCGCCGCGGGCGACCATCACGCCGTCGCTGGCGCGGATCAGCTCATCCAGGGTGTGGTCGTCGGCTACCGCCTCGGCACGTTCGATCTTGGCGATCAGCCAGGCATCACTACCGGCTTCCTGCAGCAGCTGGCGGGCGTAGTGCATGTCGGCGGCATCGCGTGGAAAGGACACCGCCACATAGTCCAGGTGCAGCTCGGCGGCCAGCTGGATGTCGCGTTTGTCCTTGTCGGTCAGCGCCGGCGCGGTGAGCCCGCCGCCCTTGCGGTTGATGCCCTTGTGGTCGGACAGCGGGCCGCCGATCAGTACCCGGCAGCCCAGTTCGTCGCTACTGACACGCTCCACCTGCATTACCACCCGGCCATCGTCGAGCAACAGCTGGTCGCCGACCTGGCAGTCCTTGACCAGGTCGGGATAGTCGATACCTACCACCTGCTGGGTACCGGCATCGCGCGGGTGACTGATGGAAAAACGGAAGTGATCGCCGGCGGCCAGCTCGATGCGTTTCTCGGCAAAGCGGGCAATGCGGATCTTCGGGCCCTGCAGGTCGCCCAGCAGAGCCACATGGCGCCCGGCCGCGGCAGCCAGCTCGCGGACCAGACGCGCCCGTTCGCGGTGCTCATCGGCACTGCCGTGGGAGAAGTTCAGGCGTGCCACATCCAGACCCGCATGGATCAGTGCGTTGAGGGTGGCTGGGGTGTTGCTGGCCGGGCCGAGGGTGGCGACGATCTTGCTGCGACGAAGGGTCATGCGAGGCTCCAGGTTCAAGAGTGCAGCGAGGCTACACCGAGCTGACCCTGTAGTCATGCCTGGCCTCGCACTACCTCGTCGCCGACGGTTCAGCCCTCAGGTCTGGCTGGGCTTGAGCACCAGCAGGTCGCAGTGCACGGCCTCGAGGATGCGTTCTGCCGTATTGCCGAGCAAGGCCCGGTCCAGATGGCTGCGCGATACGGCCCCCATCAGCAGCAGGTCGATGCCGCTCTGTTCGACGAACTGGGGAATGCGCTCCTCGGCAAAGCCTTCCAGCAGGTGTTGCTGGTGGGCCTGCAGCGCATAGGGTGCGAGCAGCTGCTCGAAGGCCTGGCGGTGCTGTTGCGCGCAGCGTTGTGCATAGCCTTCGTAATCGGCGATCAGCTCGGCATCGAAGACCAGTGTTCGTGGCAGCGGGGCATAACAATGCAGATAGTGGGCTTCCAGGCCGAGACTGGCGGCCAGCTCCTGGCCGGTGCGAATCAGTTGGTGATCCAGTGCGGCAGGCTTGTCGGCTGCATGCATGGGGTCAAGCGCGGCGGCCAGCTTGTGGCCTTGCCATTCGGCACGATGCACCAGCCATAAAGGCACCGGGCACTTGCGTATCAGCTGCCAGCAGCTGTTGCTGAGGAACAGGCGCTGCAACAGACCATGGTTCTTGCTGGCCTTGAACACCAGGTCCGGCTGGCGCTCGGCGACGCGGTCGAGCACGGTCTGCTGCACCGACTTGCCCCAGCGGACTTCCACGCTGACATCCAGTCCCTCGGCGCGCAGCGGGGCGGCCAATTGTTCAGCCCAGGCACGGCGTTGCGTGAGCAGGTCGCTGCGGGCCTGCTCCAGGCGCGTACTGTCCAGCCACAAGGCACCTTCCAGGGCTGGGGTGAACTCGCAGAGCAGCAGGTCAAGGTGGGCCTGACTGTGGCGGGCCAGCCAGGCTGCACGATTGAGTGCCGGTTGGGCTTCCTGAGTAGGGTCGAGCACGACCAGCAGTTGCTGTAGACGCATGGCAGGGATTCCTCGCAAAGGCTAGGCCTGTATTGCAGCCTAGCTTGCCCGGCGGCGGCTTGATCTGCGTCACGCTGCGACCAATGGCCACGCCATGAGCTGCTGAGATCTGCGCCGCGCTGGAGAAAACGACCAGCCAGCCGATACACTGGCACACGGAGGAACCCTGCCATGCGAATCTTTTTCCTGCTCGGCCTGTATCTGCTTCTGGCCGGCTGCACCCGGCTGACCGCCAACCACCAGCTGGACGAGGCTTACCGGGCCTATGCCGCCGGCGATTGTGCCGCGGTGGCACTGGCCCTGTCGCGGGTTGAACGGAGCATTCGTGCGCGGCCCTACCTGCAGCCGGAGGTTTCCCTGTTGCGTGGACAGTGCCTGGAGCGCCAGCAATTGTTTGTCGACGCCGGGCAGACCTACCAGTTCATCCTCCAGCATTACCCGCGCAGCGAGTATGCCTTCCGCGCCCGTGCGCGCCTGGATACCCTGCAGCAGCTCGGCCATTGGCCGGCTACGGATGTGCAGGTCAGCACTGCCCGGGATCAGCCCTTGCCGGGCAAACCCTAAGCCTTTCAAGGAAACTTCTGCATGCCAAGGATGTTGATGCTGTGCCTGACTTTGTCCTGCCTCAGCAGCATGAGCGTGGCCCAGGAAATCTATCGCTGGACCGATGCCCAGGGCCGCGTGCACTTTGGCCAGCGTCCGCAGGCGGCCGACGCCGAGAGAGTGGATGTTCGTCCGCAGGTGATGGAGCGGGATGCCGCCACCCGTGAGCGTGAGGCACGCAGCGAGCGGTTTTTCCGTGCCCGCCAGGAAGAACAGCAGCAACAACGCGAGGAGCAGGCCGAACGCCAGCGACAACGCCTGCACGCGTGCCAGCAGATGCGCCGCGAGCTGGTCCGGATCAGCCAGCCGGGGTTGTTCTTCCGCACGGATCAGCAGGGTGAGCGGCAGTTCTACAGTGATGCGCAGATGGCCAAGGCCCGGCAGCAATTGCAGGCGCGGGTGACTGAGCAATGCGGCGACTGAGGCGATGAAAGGTCGTGTGCTGGATTGGCTGTGATGGCCGGATGCGACCATACTCAGGGCTCATCCACTAGCGATCTGCCAGCATGCGCCCGCATCGTCGAATCGAACGGCACCAGTTGCCCTACTACCTGAAGGTGTTCAACCGCATCACCGACAGGCCTATGGGCTATATCGGCAATATTTCCCTGGAAGGGCTGATGCTGATCAGCGAGCTGCCCATGCTGGTGGGTGCGCGCTTCGATATGCGCCTGAAGATCCCCGGCCATGATGGCCAGTTGCATCTGGTGGATTTCTACGCCACCTGCCAGTGGAGCCGCGAGGATCTCACCCCGGGACATTTCGACTCGGGCTTTGCCCTGGTCACCGCGCCGGCCGAGTATGTGCAGATGGTCGCAGCGCTGCGTCACTACTTCAGCTTTCGCTGCCTGCCCACCTCGGCCTGACGCGTTCAGAATACGCCGGCTTTTTTCCACTCCAGATAACGACTGACTAGCTGCGGGCCCAACTGCTGAGGCGTGGCTTCAAGGAGCGGCAGGCCATGGGCCAGCAGGCGTTCATGCAGGCTGGCGCGTGCGTTGAGGTAGTCCAGTGCTCCGCAATAGCCCAGGGCGTCATTGAGGTTTTCCACCGGTTTGTGGCGCAGGCGGTCGAGCACCGGCTCGCGCAGGCTGGCCAGCAGGACGCGATGCCGGCGGTTGAGGCGGCGCATGGCAGCGAGCAGTTCTTCGTCATCCTCGTCGCGCAGGTTGCTGATGACCACCACCAGTGCGCGGCGGCGCTGGCGCAACAAGACCTGTTCGACGGCCTGGTGGAAGTCGGCGGGCAGCAGGCTGCTGTGCAGGTCGTAGACGCCATTGAGCAGCACGCCCAGCTGCGCATTGCCTTTGTTCGGTGCGATGTAGCGCGGCGTGCTGCTGGCAAAGCTGCACAGACCGACTGCATCGCCCTGGCGTAGGGCGACGTAACTGAGCAGCAGGCAGGCATTCAGCGCGTGGTCGAAATGCGCCAGCTCGTCATCGCGGCTATGCATGCGTCGTCCGCAGTCGAGCAGGAAGAGGATCTGCTGATCGCGCTCATCCTGATATTCGCGAGCAATCGGCGTGCCCTTGCGGGCGGTGGCTTTCCAGTCGATCTGCCGCAGGCTGTCGCCATCGCGGAACTCACGCAACTGGTGGAACTCCAGGCCCAGCCCACGACGTGGCTTCTGGCGAACGCCAAGGCGGCTCAGCCAGTCGTCTACGGCCATGAGTTCGGCGCCGTAGAGGCGTGCGAAATCCGGATAAACGCGCACCTGGCCAGGGCAGTCCAGACGTCGCCGGGCCAGCCATAGCCCGAGCGGGCTGGGCAGCAGCAGGTCGGCGCTGCTGAAGTGGAAGTGCCCGCGGCGCAGGGGGCGCAGGCGATAGCTGAACTGGCTGTAGCGCCCCGCTTGCAGTTGTACCTGTTGCGGCATGGCCTGGCTGTCCATGCCCTCCGGTAGGCCGTCGAACAGCTGTACACGGCATGCCTGGGCCAGACTGTGGTGCAGGGTCAGCTGTACGTCGCTCCAGCGCCCCAGCGGCAGAGTGCCGGGCAACAGGCGCTGCAGGGTGGGGCTGGGCAGGCGCCATAGCCAGCAGGCATCGAGCAGCGCCACCAACAGTAGGGTGGCCAGCAGGGCGCCGGTCAGGCTGGCCAGGTGGTCGGCCAGCGGCACGTGCAGGGCGTGCAGAGTCCCCTGCAGCAACGCCAGGGCGGCCAGCGTACCGAGCAGGACGAGCAGGCGGCGACTGGGCTTCACAGGCGCGGCGCCGCAACCTGGTCGAGCAGCTGGCTGAGCACCTGGTCTACGGACAGACCTTCGATGTCCAGCTCGGGCGCCAGGCGCACGCGATGGCGCAGTACCGCCAGGGCGCAGCCCTTGATATCGTCGGGAATGACAAAGTCGCCACCGCGCAGCAGCGCACGTGCGCGGCCGCCACGCACCAGGGCGATTGACGCGCGCGGTCCGGCGCCCAGTGCCAGGCCTGGCCAGCTGCGTGTGCTGCGTGCCAGGCGTACCGCATAGTCGAGTACCTGCTCGTCCAGCGGCAGGTCGCTGGCGATCTTTTGCAGTGCCAGCAGGTCACGGGGTTGCAGCAGGCTGCGCAGCGGATTGACTTCGAGCATGTCGGCCTTGGCCGAACGGGTGACCTGGCGTACCAGGTTGAGTTCTTCCTCGGCGGCCGGATAGTCCATGCGCAGTTTGAGCATGAAGCGGTCCAGCTCGGCTTCGGGCAGCGGGTAGGTGCCTTCCTGCTCGATGGGGTTTTGCGTGGCCAGCACCATGAAGGGCTGGGGCACCGCCAGTGGGCGGCCTTCCAGGGTGACCTGGCGCTCCTGCATGACTTCCAGCAGGGCGGCCTGGGTCTTGGCAGGCGCACGGTTGATCTCATCGGCCAGCAGCAGATGGGTGAACACCGGTCCTTTGCGCAGCTTGAACTGTTCGCTGGCCTGGTCGTATACGGCATGCCCGGTCACGTCGCTGGGCATCAGGTCCGGGGTGAACTGGATGCGTGCGAACTCGCCGTTGAAACAGCGCGCCAGGGCCCGCACCAGCAGGGTCTTGCCCAACCCGGGAACCCCTTCGATGAGCACATGGCCGCCGGCCAGCAGGGCGGTCAGTACGTCCTCGACCACCGCCTGCTGGCCGATCAGCGCCTTGTGCAGCTCCTGGCGCAGTGCCTGAGCCAACTGACTGGCACGCTGCCGCTGGCTGCTTGGCGCACTGGCCGGGGTTGTCGCATTGGCGGCGGGGGGCACGGCGGCGACGGCCGGCGCGGTGTCGTCATGGGACGGGGTGGGCTCTGCGGTATGTTCGCTCATAGGGCATTCCTGAGACGTTGCAGGTGGGCAACCTGACGGGTGAAATCGGCGGCGCTCAGCGGCTGCTGGCCGAGCGGGCGCATGGCTTGACTGATGGCGTTGCTGGGAAGACGGCTGAGCCGGCCGAGCACCTGCCATTGCTCGGCCACCGGCAGGCGTTCAAAGCCGGGCTGGCGATGGCGGGCGCGGCGCTGGATGTCCTGTTGCAGGCCCTGCAGCAGGCTGTGCTGGCCGGCACGGCGCAGCAGGAAGTCGGCGCTGCCGCGCAGGTGTTCCTCAAGTTGCCGGCGCGTCGGATCTGCGGACGGCAGCAGCGGACCGAAACGCGGCGCCACATGCCACAGGCCGGCCCCCAGCAGCAGGGCGAGCAGCAGCAGAGCCAGTGGGAAGTGGCGCAGTAGCAGGCTGCCCAGACCATCACGCTCGGCGTCGTGGAACAGGGTGACCTGGCTGTCCTGGGTCAGGTACCAGAGCAGCCAGGCATGGTCGTAGCCGCTGATGTTGTCGTTTTCCCAGATCCAGGCATCGCTGAGCACGCTGACCATGCCCTGGCCGTGGTACAGCTGCAGCAAGTGAGTGGCCGCCGCGCTGTTGGCCCAGGCATGGGCGCGGTTCTGGCTGTCGTACAGGTGAAACTCGTCGTCGAAGGCAATATAGGCCGGCGCCTTTTCGTTCTGCAGGTACAGGCGGGTCAGTTCGGGATGTGGGTTGTCGCGTGGCGCCGAGCTGTCCTCGCTGTGCTCTTCGGGCAGTTCCTCGGTACGGTATTGCTGGATACCCAGGGCGTCCAGCAGCGGATCGTCACTGGCCTGGCGCTCCTCGTCATACAGGGCTTCGGCCACGAACAGCAGGTGACCGCCACGGGCTGCCCAGTCGAGCAGGCGCTTTTGCTGGGTCGGGCTGAGCTTGTTGCGCCCCCCCAGCACCAGCAGGCTATGGCCCATGGCTGGCAGGTCGTGCAAGGTGGAGAAGTTGGCAGCGCGCTGCACGGGAATCTGCTGCAGACGCAGGAAGTGCTCGGCGGCCAGGTAGGGGTTGCGTCGGGCTTCCGGGCTGGGGCCGTGCTTGACGGTGCTCTGGTAGGGTTGTAGCTGTTCGAAGAGGTAGCCACCCAGGCCCAGCAGAGCCAGTAACAGCAGGCCGCCGAGCAGCCACTGGCGTTGCCGCGTAGTCATGGGCGGGGCTCCGTGGTGAACAGCTGGCGCCACTGTGCACAGAGTGCCTGGCAGCTGTCTGCAGGGGGCAGGCGGTGGCCGTAGGCCAGTTGTAGCCAGTGCGTGGTGAGCTGCTGGCAAAACTGGCTGAGAGGCTCATGTTGCTGGCGCTGCACCAGGGCCAGTACCTCGCCTTCGGTGTGCGACGCCTTGAGCGGCAACTGCCGCTCATGCAGCAGATGACTGAGCAAGGCGCGATACAGCAGGCTGAGGGCGGCGCGCGGTTGTTCTGTCCACAACGCCAGTACGGCGCCGGGAATGTCCTGCGGCAGGCTTTGTGGGCTGACTTCCAGACCGAACAATTGGCTGGGCGGGACTTCCGCCGGACTGCGGCGTGGCAGTCGCAAACGGCTGCCGAAGGCCTGCAGCCATTGTCGGTAGCGCCAGGCCAGCCATACCAGCAAGCCAAGGCACAGGCCCCAGAGCAGGCTCTCCACCACAAGGGCCAGGCCGCTGCTGCGCTCCCACCAGTCGAATAAGGCCTTGAGTCGCTCGGCCCAGGCTTTTACGCGTTCTTCGTCCAGTTCCTGGGGGTCGCCAAGACGCCAGCGGGTGACCTGTTCGGTGTGTTCGAAGGGCGGTTCGGCCAGCAGCCCGGCAATCGCATAACGGGCACTTTCGCTGTCCAGGTGCTGCAGCTGCAGGCGTGGCGCATCGGGGTGGTCGGCTGCCAGCTGCTCGGGCTGGCACTGCACGGGCATGTCGTCGGCCAGTGCCGGGGCCGGCCATTGGCTGAGCAACAGGCCGGCGAGCAATAGCAGGGCATAGGCACTGCCGGTGACGCGCTGGCGCAGGCGACGCAGCACCAGTTCAATATCCCAGGCTTCCAGTTCGCTGCGGCGGTTGAGGTACAGGGTGAAGCCACAGGCTGCATACACCGGTCCCCAGATCACCAGCAACAGGCCGTAGAGCAGGTTGGACAGGTGCTCCAGCCATAGCCACTGATGGCTATCCGGGTTGATCAGGCTTTCCCAGCTCCAGTCGATCTCCACCTGCATCGGCAACATCAGGTAGAGCAGGGCGAACAGACCGAACAGCAGGGCCATTTCTACGTGTACGCCTACCAGGGTCAGCCAGGTAGCGCCGGCGGTGCCTTTCTGGCCGAGCACCACCAGGCGCTGGCTGCGCGCCTGGCCGGCCAGGCCTTCGAGTTGCAGAACGGGCAGATCGAAGCTGCGCGTCATGCTCAGGCGTCGCCAGGTCAGGCTGGCCAGCAACTGCGGTTTGAGCAAGCCCGGCAAGGCGCGCAAGCTGGCCGACAGGCTGGGGGTATGGCCGAACAGTGCCTGCGAGAGGATATACAGCGGTAGGCGTTCGTAGGCTGGCTTGAGCAACCAGAAGATCAGCAGCGCGATGCTGGGGTAAGACCACAGCAGGGCGCTGAGCAGGCCGAGCAGTGGCAGGGTGATGATCGCCCAACTGGCCATCAGCAGGCCGGCGTGACGGCGTGCCAGGCGTATGCCCAGGTCCATGGCTTCCCACTGGCTGCGTGGGCGGATGACCACCGTGGCGTCAGTCAGGCGCATGGGGACCTCGTCCGACAGCCAGGAAATAGATAGCGACCAGCAGCCAGAGCGCCGCGCCTACCCAGTACTTGAGCGAGCTGCTGGCCAGGGTCATGGATGACCAGTAGGCTTCGACGAAGGCGGCGATCAGCAACATGATGACCACACCGGCCACCAGCTTTACAGCCTGCGCAGCGGCCAGACGCAAGGCTTCACTGCGTGCATGGCGGCCGGGGGCGATCAGTGCCCAGCCCAGTTGCAGGCCTGCCGCCCCGGCCAGGGTAATGGCGGTCAGTTCGAAGGCACCGTGGCCGATGACGAACGACCAGAAGGTGTCGTGATAGCCAATGCGCGTCAGGTGGCCGGCTACCGCACCAATCATCAGACCGTTGAATAGTAGAAAGAACAGGCTGCCCAGCCCGAACAGCAGGCCGCTGGCAAAGGTCTGAAAGGCAATGCCGATGTTGTTCATGATGTAGTGGCCGAACATCATCCAGTCATCATTGCTGTCGCGTTCGGCCAGCTTGCCGATACGTCGTGCGGCCGGGTCGTACATCTGTTCCATGTCGCTGACCTGGCTGGGCTCCATGATGCTGTACACCAGCTCGGGATAGGCGTACACCAGGCCACCCATCAGCAGCAGGCTGCCATAGAACAGCAGGCTGGCCAGTAGCACGCTACGCCATTGCTGGCGCACCAGGCGGGGAAAGCCCTGCAGCAGGAAACCGGCCAATTGCCCGGGGAGGCTGCTGCGGTGCCGATAGAACTGGCGGTGGCCGCGCAATGCCAGGCGTTGCAGGTGGTCGATCAGGTGGCTGCTGTAGCCGCGCGCCTGGGCCAGTGCCAGGTGCTGGCAGATCTGGCGGTAGGCACTGGCGAAAGAGCGATGTGCGGGGTCGCAGGCCTGGCTTTTTTCCAGGCTTTCAAGCTGCAGCGCGAAGGCGTGCCAGTGCGCCTGGTAGCGTTGTTCAAACTGCGTCTGCTTCATGACGGGGTGTCCAGCGCCGGGCCCAGTAGGCCGTGGGCGATGCCATAGAGTGCCTGCTCACTGGCGGCGGGGTCGGCGTCATCGAAGAGTGGCGAGACGATGGCCGCCAGCTCCTGGCGCCTGGCTGTGGATAACTGCTCATGCCGCTCGGCAAAGGCGATGAGTGCCCGTTGCTCGTCCAGGTAAAGGGGCAGAGGCGGACGTTGCGGGATAGCTTCGGGGAGTGGTGGTCGGCTGGACAGGGTGGTTTCGCGATAGACCACCAGGGTGCCTGCGGCGATGTCGCCGAGCCGTTTGAACGCCGGATGGTTCAGGCAGCTGAGTAAGCCCAGGGTGTAACCGAACGGCAGAATGTCGACGAAGCGCAGCAGATTGCGCAACAGGGAGGCACTCCAGCCCACGGGTGTTCCATCATCGTGCACCACACTCAAGCCCATCCAGTATTTGCCGGGGGTGCGTCCCTGGTTGAGTACTTCAAACAGCACCATGTACCACCAGGTGATCAGGAAGGTCAGGATCAGCCCGAGGCCGGTGCCGAAGCGGCCAAGAAAGGCCAGCAGGATGAATAGCAGCAGCAGGGTCAACGCGCGGATCAGCAGGTCGATGGTATAGGCCAGTGCGCGCGGCACGATACCGGCCGGACGTAGCTGCAGGTCGATGCCTTCCGGGGTCTCCACCTGATAGCAGCTGTCCAGGGCAGGCTGTGCCGCGGCGGCGGGAGGCGCGAAGGTCTGGCTCAAGCCGCAACCCCTGTTGCAGGGCATGCCATCAGGCAGCTGGGCAGGTAGGGGGTGAGCATGCCGACCATCCTTAGGCGCGTGCAGGTGAGAATGAGCCGTGCATGCTAATCAGCCATTGCCCGACCGGCAAGCGCTGGTCGGGTAAACTGCGTAGTGGAGCCGCTGGTCGGTGGGCAGTCTACACTGCGCGCTGATGTGTCCGGGCCAGGCCAGGGTGGCGTAACGACGGACAGGCGGGCAATAGACCTATGGAGTGCATGTGACTTCCAGTATTTTCTGGTACGACTTCGAAACCACCGGGATCGATCCGCGCAGTGACCGCCCTTTGCAGGTGGCCGGGATACGTACCGATGAACAACTCAATGAGATCGGCGAGCCGTTCAATCTCTACTGCAAGTTGTCCGAGGATATCCTGCCGCATCCGCAGGCCTGCCTGGTCACCGGCATTACCCCGCAGCGTCTGGCCGAGCAGGGCGTTGCCGAGGTGGAGTTCATGCAGCGCCTCGAGCAGCAGATGGTCCAGCCGGGGACCTGTACGGCAGGCTACAACAGCCTGCGTTTCGATGACGAAGTCACCCGTTTCAGCTTCTGGCGCAACTTTATCGACCCCTATGCCCGTGAGTGGCAGGGTGGTAACAGTCGCTGGGATCTCATCGACCTGTTGCGCACGGCGTATGCCTTGCGCCCGGAAGGATTGGTCTGGCCGCAGCAGGACGGGCAGGTCAGCCTGCGCCTGGAACTGCTGACCGCTGCCAATGGTATCGAGCATGGCCAGGCCCACGATGCGCTGGCCGATGTGCGTGCGACCATCGCCTTGGCCCGCCTGCTACGGGAGCGTCAGCCGCGCTTGTACCAGTACCTGTATGACCTGCGTCGCAAGAATGCCGTGCAGGCGCAGGTCCGTTTGTTGCAGCCGATGCTCCATGTGTCCGGGCGCTTTGCCGCACGCCGTCATTACCTGGCGGTGGTAATTCCGTTGGCCTGGCACCCGCACAATCGCAATGCGCTGATCGTCTGTGACCTGCATCAGGACCCCCGGCCCTTGCTGGAACTGGATGCGGAAAGCCTGCGCCAGCGACTGTATCGCCGGCATAGCGAACTGGCTGCCGACGAGTTGCCGGTGCCCTTGAAACTGGTGCATATCAACCGTTGCCCGGTGCTGGCACCGCTGAACGTGTTGCGTGACAGCGATTGCCAGCGGCTCGGCCTGGACCTGGTTGATCTGCAACAGCGCGGTCGGCAACTGGCCGAGCAGCGTGCGCTATGGCAGGACAAGCTGGCGGCGCTGTACGCCGAGGAACCCGGCTTTGCGCCGGCAGATGTCGAACAGCAGCTCTACGCCGGCTTTCTCGGTGAGCGTGACCGGCGTCTGGTGCAGCAGGTGCGCGAGGCCAGTACCGAACAGTTGGCACAGGGTGACTGGTTATTCGATGACGCGCGTTTGGGCGAGTTGCTGTTTCGTTACCGCGCGCGCAACTTTCCGGATAGCCTGTCGCAGGCCGAACGGCAGCGCTGGCGGCAATTTTGCCGGCAGCGTCTGAGTGATCCGCAATACGCCGCGCCAAATACCTCGGAACAGTTTGAACGGGCGATGGCGCAGGCGATGGCGCAGGCGGGTGACGCCCAGTATCGCTTGCTGGCTGAGTGGCAACGCTATGCGCAGGACTTGCAGGCGCAACTGGCGCAGCCGGATTAATCGCGGATATAAAAAATCCCCTGACCAGCAGGGGATTTTTCAATACGACTGAATTCAGTCCAGCAGGGTCATCCAGCTTTCCACGGTGTCATTGCCGTATTGGGCTTTCCACTCTTTCAGGGTTTTGTGATTGCCACCCTTGGTTTCAATCACTTCGCCGGTGTTGGGGTTTTTGTACTGCTTGGTCTTGCGGCTGCGACGGCTGCTGCTGGCCTTGGCCGGCTGGCTGGCGCGGCTGTTTTTGGCTGCCTGCGGATCAAGAATGGCAATGATGGCCGGCAGCGATTTGCCATATTCGGCCATCAGTGCACGCAGTTTCTGCTCGAACTCCAGTTCCTGTTGCAGTTTCTGGTCTTGCGACAGGGCTTGCAGACGTTGTTGCAGTTCCTCAATGGCTTCCTGGGTGGCGCGGTATTCACTGATCAGCGACGTGCTCATGGATATATCCCGTGTGTTGCAGTGATAAAAAGAAATGGGTTGCGCAGGCGCTGCCGAAATATTTATTCGACACGCTGAACTGTCATGTTGGCTACAACAGACAAACACAACATTGGCGGCAATGTTAGTCAGCCTGCATGAGCCTGTAAATGCTGGCTTGAATAAATAAGCAATAATTAACAGGCGTGACCTTCTATTCAAGGTTACGGTATGTGTCATATAAAAACGACAAAATGCGCGGTGCGCTTATTGATGATGTGCGGCGCGCCCTGAGGGGGCGATCTGCCCTGCCGAGTTGCCTGTGCTGCATTTGCTCGGCGTTTACCGTGCCTTTCGTCCACGGCACTGGCTAGAATGGCGCTTTACCTAGAGCGGGAGCCTGTTCATGCGTACGTTTCGTCTGGTCATTGCCTGTCCGGACCGTGTTGGGATTGTTGCCAAGGTCAGTAATTTCCTGGCTACCTACAATGGCTGGATCACGGAAGCCAGCCACCACTCGGATAACCAGAGTGGCTGGTTCTTTATGCGTCATGAGATCCGTGCCGATTCGCTGCCGTTCGACCTGGAGGGTTTTCGTCAGGCCTTCGCGCCGATCGCCCGGGAGTTCGAGATGGAGTGGCGGGTGACCGACTCCAGCCAGCGTAAGCGTGTGGTCCTGATGGCCAGTCGCGAGTCGCACTGCCTGGCTGACCTGCTGCATCGCTGGCACAGCGGCGAGCTGGATTGTGACATTCCCTGCGTGATCGCCAATCATGACACGCTGCGTAGCATGGTCGAGTGGCATGGCATTCCCTATCACCATGTGCCGGTCGACCCGCAAGATAAAGCCGCTGCCTTTGCCGAGGTAGAGCGCCTGGTCCTGGAGCAACAGGCTGACGCCATTGTCCTGGCACGCTACATGCAGATATTACCGCCAGCACTTTGCGAGCGTTTTGCCCAGCGGGTGATCAACATCCACCATAGCTTCCTGCCGTCCTTCGTCGGGGCCAAGCCTTATCACCAGGCTTCCTTGCGCGGGGTCAAGTTGATTGGTGCCACCTGCCATTATGTTACCGACGAGCTGGATGCCGGCCCGATCATTGAACAGGATGTGGTACGGGTCAGTCATCGCGACAGCATCGAGGACATGGTTCGCCTCGGCAAGGATGTGGAAAAGATGGTGCTTTCCCGTGGCTTGCGCTATCACTTGGAAGACCGAGTACTGGTACACGACAACAAAACCGTGGTGTTCGACTGACCGGCCACCCGGATCACCGCCAACAAGGAGAGCGCACATGCTCAAGTCGATCAAGGTCGGGGATTACATGACCCGCCATCTGGTGACCTTCCGCTCGGATATGGACCTGTTCACGGCGATCAATCGTCTGCTCGAACACAATATCTCCGGTGCGCCGGTGGTCGATTCTCAGGGTCACCTGATTGGCTTGCTCTCGGAGGGTGACTGCCTGCGTGGCATCCTGGCCGGGGCCTATCACGAGGAAGTCGGTGGCAACGTCAGTGCCTACATGGCGCGCGAGGTGGAAACCGTCACCTCGCAGACCGATATCATCGAGGCCTCCGAGCGCTTCCTGCGCGGCCGTCGACGTCGTCTGCCGGTAGTCGATGACGGTGTGCTGGTCGGACAAATCAGTCGGCACGACGTGTTGCGTGCGGTGAAGGAGTTTGCCCTGCATGAGCAAGGCAGATCCCGCGGCTGAACAGGCGGCCTCGCTGGCCGCCCTGCAGCGTGGCGCCGCCGGCATGCCGGCGACCCTTGGCGAAGGTTGCACCCGGCGCTTTGATCCGGAGCAACTGAGCGAGGCGCACGGTACCGAGTTCCCAGGTGCCGCTTGCGCCTGGCAGGCCTGGCTGGCTGCTCAGGCAGATGCGCAGAAGGCGTAACGACACAAAAAAGCCGAGCATTTGCTCGGCTTTTTTTTGTGCGCCGCCGCTTCAGATCTTGAAGCTCTCCACCAGTTGCTTGAGGCGTGCAGCCTGTTGCTCCAGTTCGGTGCAGGCACGCAGGGTGGCGTTGAGGTTTTCCACGCCTTCCTGGTTGAGCGTATTGATCTCGGTGATGTCCATGTTCAGCGACTCGATGACCGAGGTCTGTTCTTCGGTAGCGGTGGCTACCGTATGCGTTCATTCCACGACGTACTGGACTTACTTTACGTCCCGAAGGGGCCTTA
>VFQM010000554.1_pt1 | contig 40311 bp, 37 predicted proteins | sample 3512391 | NCBI WGS metagenome assembly VFQM01 (sample SAMN10412369, study PRJNA504923) | tailings metagenome | isolation source: Replicate 1 from Balatoc abandoned mine | place: Philippines
AACTCATGGGCTATGGTTTTAGTAACGTTTGTACTATTCACCTTGGTCGAACAGATAAAGCCTACCTGTTTCATGCGCGGCATAAAGCCCATCACCCGTGGATCGTCTGTTTTGTCGACAATAAATAAGTAATAGGTATCGGCAATCAGTGAGCGGCCTTGCAAATAGCGATTCATAATTGTGCGCATCTCCCCTGTGTAGTTGGAGAACCAAGTGCTGTTGCCATATTCCAGTCCGTTATTGTCTGTATCGTAAACTATATCTGTCATGCTTTCCAGCGGTTCTACCTGCCAGTCCACCACGGCTTGCTTGTAAATGGCATTGAGTTCTGTCTGCAGGTTTGCAGTAGATATTTGAAGCTGCGCACCATTCACCGAAATAAGTATCAGGCGTTTGCGCGCTTTGTTGTAGCTGATCACATTGAGTTTGCCTATTTCCAGTTTGTTTGTGCTGGAGTCTGCACTCTGCTGGTTAAGGTAGGCGCTTACTTGTGTCACATCTTCAGGGGTTTTGCCCTGCAGGGTAATTATGAGTTCATTTTCGTTTTCTCCCTGTTGCTTGGGCAGTGCTTCCGTACCGGCACTGATGCCTACTTCCTGCAGTAAGTCTTCGCGCTGTACGGTGGCTGTTAGCTTTACTTTATCAAAACTTCCTGTCTCTATCGATTTCCAGGGTATGGTATAGCTGTCTCCTTCAATGCTTGTTGTTTCGTAATGGTTGAGTACCTGATGCACTTTATCATCAAAACCATAGTGCTGATCTTCTTTGGCAGTGAAGTTTACTTTATAATGCACCGTTGAGGCCACCGTGCCTGTCGCACTGGAGCCGTTATTGATCACTTCTCCTGCTTCATTCACAGTATAGCTGTTACCCACACTATCGGTCAGCACGACTTCCCGCATGCTGCCGCCTTGTGTCTGTGGTCTTACTATTTCTTCCTGTGTGCCGTCTTCTCTTTGCACCACAATCACGCTGTCTTGTACCCACACGCTGTCGATGATGCCGGTGATGGTGATGGCCACGGGCATAGGACGACTGGTGCTGTCGGCATTGTTTTGTCCTGTATTCCTGTCTGCACCTATCTTCTCCATTTCGTCTACTACCCGCCCCATGGCAGTGCCCTGGGCATAGGTGCTCACAATCTCTCCGGCCAGTTCGTAGTTTTTATTCACCCTGCCGCTAAAGCGCACTTTCACACTCGCATTGTTAAACATCGATACCGGCAGTAAGCCTGTGCCGCTGAAGTTGCCATTGCTGCCTTCTACGGTAAGTACCCTCATGCGGAAGTCGTGCATCCTGATTTCATCTCCCGGAAATAAGCGTGGTAGTATTTCTGTTGTAGTCGGTGGGCTAAGTACTGGTGCTTGTCCGCAGGTGTAAGGTCTGTCGTCCTGCGAAGTGGTACTCATCTGCAGGGGTGCGCTGTATTCACTAAAGATATTGTTGCGCTCTGACCTTACTTGCACAATGTAATTGGTGGATGGATTGAGTTCACCTAAGGTGTAATAGCGGTTAGGGGTGACAGACTCAAACCAATTGTTGGCAGGACTAGTGTAGGGCTTGTAGCGGATGCGGTATTGTGTGGGCATCTCTCCCTGGCTGGGTAAGTCCCATGCAATGGATAAGGTGGTGGCATTGCCGCCTTGCTGCAACACATTGCGGGGTACGCCTAATGCATCACCATATTGAAAAACGAAGACTTCGCTTTTACCATTGTTTCTAAATAAGTCTCTGCCTTCGGTATCTCTTGCCTGTACCTGCCAGGCGTATTTTCTGCCGGCTAAAAGTGATGGCTCGGCAGGACCATAGACAAATTGGTGTTGTGTTAGTGTTGTTTCAAATAATACGGGCTGACTCAAGAAAGCGGCATTGGCTGCTTGGCCGGTGGCATTGGGTGCCAGTTCAATGAGTTTGAAAATATAGTTGGTGGTAAAGGCTGCATTGGGTGAGCCGGTGTGGCGGGGTGTCCAGGTGAAGGCGATGTTGGTGGGGTCGAGTATGTTAATTTTAGTATTGTTAGCAGGCAGGTTAAGCAAGGGTGGGTCGTTGAGTACAATCCAGGCAGTGGTTCCGATTTTATTACTTACTAGTGTGCCTCTGTTGTAATCGAGTACTTCTACAGTAAAACGATATACGCCTTCGGGTAGTCTCTGTGTTCTTTCGTACTGACTGCGGGTGAGGCCGGCAAAGTCGAGGTTGGCGGGATTGAAGTAGGCAGCTAAATCATCGCCATAAAAAAGTTGGGGGATGCCTCCACCTTCCAGTGTAATGGGCGGTGGTAGAAAAGTATTTTTTGTTCTAATGGTGATGCCGACTCCTTCTATAGTCAAGCGTAGTTTACAGTTGTAGGTACTAAGGGTAGGATCCTGTAGTCGCAAGCTCAGCCAGAAGCGTTGTGAGCCAAGGGCAGTTAAGTCGGCCAGGTAAGGACTATAGGGTGGGTTGAGTACCACATTGCCTTGTACGGGATAGACCTGCGCCTTGAGAGTGAGTGATAGCACAATGGAGAGAAAAAGTAAAACATGTTTAGGTGTTGACATGCGCGCCCTGTTACTGAACAAAGAGTGTAAAAGCTGACAGGGGGCGTGTCATGCACAACAGTATTGTCTGCTGTAATGGTTAAGGTAAGAAGTGAGAAGAATATAAAACAAGACGCACCGTGAAGGGCAAAAGCTACAGTTTGTTTTTCAGCGTGATTTCGAAGGGTGATGAACGTTTACGATGAAGATTGAGCTGGAGGGGATGAAGATTTTTTGAAGATGGTCGTCTCAAACTTCATCATACAGAAAGCAAAAAAGACTTAGTTTAAATTGAATTGTAAAGATTAGATCAATCGGGTTAGGTTTAAAAAGAGAGTTTTCGCTCTCAGGCCGCTGGGCCTCGCATACTCATTCAAGGCTGTATGCTATCCGCACATTCCTTGCCAGGCCAAAGATAGCATAATGCCTTGTCTGAGCATGCTGTAATAAAGCAGAGGAAATTCAACATTGACTATGCGAACACTGCACATAAGCCTACATTCGCTTTGCAAAGGCGATAGGGCAATTTCAGATTTTGAATTTTGAATTTTGAATTTTCAAATCAATCAGCTCATCAACGGATTAGCACATAAACGAATCAGCACATCAGCATATTGCTGAAATAGTGGTGAGTAAGGGCATACCAATAACGAACAACCTCCAACCAACAACGATTTAAATTTTCCACATCTGCTAATTCTCTATATAGGCAGCAATAGAGATTCTTTGTACTGGATTAACCGGGTCATTGCTATAAACAGTAATAAACTTCTGTTGCGTAGCTTTACGCTGCCCTCCATTAAACTGAATGCTTAGTACTTCTGATTTACCAGGGGCTATACTCATTTTGCTAAGGGTTGCGACAACACATTGACAATTGCTTTGAATTGATCTGATCATCAGTTCCTTCTTGCCTGTGTTGGTAAATGTAACCTGCTTTTCTACTGTAGTGCCTGATTTAAATCTGCCAAAGTCAAGTATCTCCTGAGGTAAAGTCAAACGTGGTGCCTTACTTAATTCTTCTTTCGATAATTTTGGAAAATACTCCTCAATTGTTGCATACACAGAAAAAGATTTACGGGGTGTATCTTTATCGTTTGTCAGAAACTCCACATTATCGCTTTGAAAGCCATAAGCATTCTTTTTGGCTGCATTATAGCCAATGCGTATAGTGCCCTTCTCTCCCGGTTTTAAGCTTGTAAAAGAAAGTTCTGCTTTTGCATGTGCGGGAACAATTGGCTCTCCGGTTATAATAATGGGCGCATCTCCCCCATTCACCACTTCAAATTCTTTCCAGGTATACTCGTCAAGTAGAAAAACCTTACCCATATTAAAGCCTGTGCTGACGAGTTTCCAGTTACCTTTAGCCTCCCGAAAAGCGCTATAGTAATTTTCCAAGACTACATTTCCTTTAATCGTAAGTACTATGGCATCGCCACCACCATCTGTTGTGATGGTGAGTGTTTTGTTAAAATGACCTGGGCGAGACTTAGGATCATATTTAGCCGCTACAAAACCTTTCGCACCTGGTGCTACCAAATCTTTTGTCCAATCCGGTGTGGTGCAGCCACATGAGGGTTTAACACTCAATATTTTAATAGGCTTATCGCTTGTATTTTCGAATTGAAAATTATGGGTCACAGGGCCCTTAGCTTCTTCTATAAGACCAAAATCAAAAACGACTTCTTCGAAAGTCAGAAGGTCTTTTCGCTGAGCCGTTGATGTCAGGTATAAGAATAAAAATACAGAAACTAGTAAAACCCTTTTGTTATTCATGCTACAGCTTATCAATGAAGTGGTAAATAACGCTGTTTTAAGTGAAAAATTACAGTCGCTCGTATCCCATTTTCCGCACAAGAGCCTTTATATTTGCAACTTATGGCAAGAATTTTAACAGGTATACAAAGCAGTGGTCGGCCTCATTTGGGGAATCTTTTAGGTGCAATTATTCCGGCAATCAAATTATCCCAACAGCCTGGTAATGAATCCTTCTTTTTCATAGCCGATTTACATTCGTTGACCACTATTAAAGATGCTCAAACACGCATCAACAATGTAAACGCTGTGGCTGCAGCCTGGTTAGCATTCGGATTCGATACTGAGAAAAACCTATTGTACAGACAATCGCGTATTGGTGAGGTTTGCGAACTTACCTGGTACTTAAACTGCATGACGCCCTTCCCCATGCTGGCGAATGCACATTCTTTTAAAGATAAATCCGAAAAGTTATCAGATGTAAATGCAGGTTTGTTTACCTACCCTGTGTTAATGACGGCCGACATCATCCTTTACAATGCTAACCTAGTGCCTGTTGGAAAAGATCAGAAGCAACACCTGGAGATGGCACGCGACCTGGCCTCTGCTTTCAACAACCAGTATGGTGAAACCTTTGTGGTTCCGGAAGCAAAAATTGAAGAAAGTGTTATGACCATCCCTGGTACCGATGGCCAGAAGATGAGTAAATCCTATGGCAACATTATAGATATATTTTTACCTGAAAAAGAATTGCGCAAACAAGTGATGTCCATTGTAACTGACAGCACTCCAATGGAAGCTCCTAAGAATCCAGATACGGATAATGTGTTTGCTATTTATAGTCTGGTAGCTACAGCCGAGCAAACAGCCGCACTTCGCGCCAAGTACTTAGCAGGTAATTTTGGATACGGACATGCCAAACAAGAACTGTTCGAATTGTTATTGAACAACTACGCAAAAGAAAGAGAAGCCTTCAATTTCTACATGAGCAATTTGCCAGCGCTTAATGAGAAATTAGCACAAGGTGAAGCTAAAGCCCGTGTCATTGCGCAAGAGGTATTGGCAAGAGTAAGACAGAAACTAGGTTTTGCCTAAGCCTTATTTATTGAATAGCTCTTTATACACTGTTTCATCAAAACCTAGCGTCAAAACCTTTCCATCAGCTTCTATTACCGGGCGCTTTATCATACTGGTAGCCTCTTTCATGACAGCGATGGCTGCTTTCTCATTGGTAACTTTCTTCTGCGTTGCTTCCGATAAATTTTTCCAGGTAGTTCCTTTCTTGTTCACCAAAGGCTCCCACCCTATTTGCTTAGTCCAATTTTTTAATTTGCTTTCTGTGATACCCTCCTTTTTATAATCGTGAAAAACATAAGGTATTTTCTTTTTCTGTAACCAGCTTAAGGTCTTCTTAATGGTATCACAACTCTTGATACCGTAAACGATCAATTCCATATCTATAACAAAAAATAATTATACATTCAAAATTCAATATCGTTTAATTCAGCTCTCATTTTATTTTGTCAAGCCTTTAGCAAAATAAAATGGAGCTTAAGTAAACGCCATTTATTTACAAACTATGTAAAAATGTATATGCCTTCTTTAATTTTTGAATAAGGGCAGTTGATTCTGAAAAATCAAGTGTTTGTTGTCCATCACTGGCTGCTTTCTCTGGTTGCTGATGTGTTTCGTAAATGATGCCATCCGCACCTGCCATGAGTGCTGCTAAAGCAACAGGTTCTACAAATTCACGTATGCCAATACCATGTGATGGATCGGCCACAACTGGTAAATGACTCTTCTCTTTTAGAATAGGGATGGCGTTAATATCCATGGTATTACGACTGGCTTTTTCATATGTTCGTATACCGCGTTCACACAAAATCAGTTTTTCATTACCAGCAGAGAAAACATATTCAGCTGAATACAGCAATTCTTCTATTGTGCCTGATATACCACGTTTAATCATGACAGGTTTATCTACCCTGCCCAACTCATCTAACAAATTAAAGTTTTGTGTATTTCTGGCTCCGACCTGGAATACATCCACATAATCATACATTTCAGCAATCTGACTCACTTGCATGACTTCGGTGATGATTTTTATACCTGCTGCTTTAGCTTGTTTATGCCATAGTTTTAATCCCTCAACACCCATACCGCGAAAAGCATACGGTGAACTTCTGGGTTTAAAAACACCGCCACGCATGATTCTTACCTCATTATCTTTCAGGTGTTGCAAAGTAAGGGCCACCTGTTCTTCGCTTTCAATTGAACACGGCCCTGCCATAATAGAAATATTACCTTCACCAATCACCACACCATCTCCCAGGTCTAATTGCGATCTTCCCACCTTCCATTTACGCGATACTAATTTGTAATCATCCGACACACGGTGTATGTCTTTGATACCTGGCATGTAGCCCAGTGTGCGTAAATCAAATTCTTTTTTACCAATACCAACCAGGTAATGTCCTGATTGTGTTTTTACTTCTGTTGATTTATAGCCCAAAGAAGTGACAGACTGGTTGATATTACTTTTTTCTTCAGCCGTAACGGAAGGTGTAAATTGTATAATCATAAAACTAATTTCCTTTTTTTCTTTGCAGTTGTTTAGTTAAGCTTCCTTAGTTATCCTCTCCTTTGGAGAGGAATAAAGGTGAGGCCATATAAAAAGCTTAACTAAACAGCTGTGTTTTTCAAGTTTGTAACAAAGTTCTTTATATCCTTTTCAAGATCAGTTGATTTCTCCAGCATTGATATGAAAGCACTGCCTACGATAGCGCCTGCACCATATTCACATGCCTTGGCAAAAGTCCGATGGTCGTGAATACCAAAACCAATCAAATGTGGATTTTGCATTTTCAATTTTGAAAGCTTTTCAAAGTAAGCCAGCTGTTCCGGTTGAAAATCTCCCTTTGCCCCAGTGGTGCTGGATGCAGAAACCGCATACACAAATCCGGTAGAAGCCGCATCGATTTTATAAATACGTTCCTCAGATGTGGTGGGAGAAATCAAAAAAGACATGCATAAATCTTCCGCCACCATCTTAGTCTGGTAATGCATCTGAAATTCTGCTAAAGGCAGATCTGGTAATATCAAGCCATCAGCACCTGTCTCTTTTGCATCTGTAATAAAACGTTCAACACCATATTGCATCACCGGGTTTAGGTAACCCATCAATACGATTGGCAGCTTCACTTGCTTTCTTATTTCTTTTACTTGTTCCAATAATAGTGGTAAAGTCATGCCTCCGTCCAAAGCAACTTTGTTACTAGCCTGAATGGTTGGGCCATCCGCCACTGGATCTGAAAAGGGAATGCCAATTTCAATAATGTCTGCTCCTGCAGCTTCCAGGTATTGCGCTATTGCAACGGTATCCTTATTGGTTGGAAAGCCAGCTGTGTAAAAAATAGAAAGTATGTTTTTACTTTTTTTCTTAAAAAGTGTTCGTAATCTGTTCTCCATGTCGCTTAGTATTTTCCCCATTTGATGTAGGTGTCCAAATCTTTATCTCCTCTTCCGGATAAATTGATGACGACAACATCGTCTTTATCAAACTTAATTTTATCCAAAGCTGCCAGGGCATGGGCAGTTTCTATGGCGGGAATAATTCCTTCGAGACGACTTAGCTCAATACCTGCCTGCATGGCTTCTTCATCGGTAATGCTCATAAATTGCGCACGACCGGTTTCAAATAAGTGCGCGTGCATAGGTCCGATGCCCGGATAATCCAAACCTGCGGAAATTGAATAAGGTTCTACTACCTGACCATCTGCTGTCTGCATTAATAAGGTCTTGCTTCCATGCAATACTCCTGGTTTACCTAATGCTGTGGTTGCTGCTGATTCGCCAGAGTCAACGCCTTTGCCCGCAGCCTCTGCTCCTATGAGTGTAACCTGCTCTTCATTAATAAAATGATAAAAAGCACCTGCAGCATTGCTGCCGCCACCCACACAGGCAATCACATAGTCAGGATAAGGATTACCAATTTCGTTGATGAGTTGTGTTTTGATTTCCTGGCTAATGACAGACTGAAACCTCGCTACCATATCGGGATATGGATGTGGCCCAACCACTGAACCAATGATGTAATGTGTGTCGGTCGGATTGTTTATCCAATGACGCATGGCTTCGTTAGTAGCATCTTTCAAGGTCATGCTGCCACTCAGCGCTGGTACAACCTTGGTACCCAAAATGCGCATACGCTCTACGTTGGGTTTTTGTCTTTCCATGTCGTGCTTGCCCATGTACACTATACATTCCATCCCCATCAAAGCACAAACTGTGGCTGTAGCTACACCATGTTGACCTGCACCTGTCTCCGCGATAATTTTGCTTTTACCTAAGGCTTTCGCCACCAGAATCTGACCAATAGTGTTATTGACCTTGTGCGCACCTGTATGGCACAAGTCTTCACGTTTAAGATAAATGCTGGCCTTATGTTTTGCCGACAAACGTTTTGCTAAAAACAAAGGTGTCGGTCTGCCTACAAAATTCCTGAGCAGCTCATTAAACTCCTCTTGGAAAGAAGGCTGCGCCATGATATCAAGGTAACGCTCCCGTAATTCTTCAACATTCGGATATAACATTTCAGGAATGTAAGCACCTCCGAAATTACCATAGTAGCCCTCATCTGTTACTGCATACTTCATCGCCAATCAGTTTAGTTCTTGTATAATTTCTTTTACCTTTTCAATGTTCTTTACACCTGCGCTCAGCTCTACCCCACTATTAATGTCTATACCCACAAATTGTGGATGTTTGAATGCGCTTACTTCACTCATGTGTTCCTGTTTAATACCACCACTCAACAAAAAGGGAGTTTTTACTTTGTATTGCTGCAGTAGATCCCAATTAAAACGCATAGCGTTACCACCATAATGCTGACCCTTGGTGTCAAAAAGAAAATACTCAACGTAAGGTGTATACGAAAGTGTGTCGTCAAAATCAAAATGCTCGTCAACCCTGAATGCTTTGATCACTTTAATTTGTTTTTCGAAAAGTGATTTCACAAAATCAGGCGTTTCATCTCCATGCAACTGAACAAAATCCAATTGATGCTGATTTGCGGTCCTTGCCACTTCATCAACACTTTCATTCACAAAAACCCCAACTCGTTTCACCTCACTGTTTAACAATTCAGGCATGGTAAAGTTATGCCCTACAAAGCGAGGCGACTTTTCGTAGAAGATGAAACCCATCATGTTTGGTTTCAAAACTGCTACTGCCTGACAATTCTGTGCTTCACGCATCCCACAAACTTTGATTAACCGGGACATATCAGAGTTGTGCTATAAATTCTTTAGCAGCCAACTCTGGTCGACTGTTTTTCATAAATGTTTCACCAATTAAAAAGCCTTTATAACCAAAAGTTTTTAATTCTTTAATCAAGGCTGGATGATCAATGCCACTCTCCGACACAGCGACTACTTCTTTAGGCATGAGCTCACTTAATCGTTTGGAAGTATTGATGTCCACTTCAAAGGTTTTGAGGTTACGGTTATTCACACCGACCAAGACTATACCTGCCTCCATGTTGGCCTGAAGTTCTGCTTCATCGTGCACTTCGAGTAATACTTCCATCCCCAATGATATAGCCAAGGCAGCCAACTGTTTTACCTGCTGTGGTGTAAGAATGGCGGCTATTAATAAAATGACATCTGCACCAATGGATTTAGCTTCTATGACCTGATATTCATCGATGATAAAATCTTTTCGGAGTATCGGGCAGAAGTTAAACTTACGCGCTACCTTCAAGTCGTCAGCACTACCTCCAAAAAAATCCTTATCCGTTAAAATCGACAAAGCTGAAGCACCTGCCTGCATGTAGCCAATGGAAGTTCGTTCAATGGAAACATAGGGATTGATGTCGCCTTTAGAAGGTGACTTGCGTTTAATCTCGGCAATGATCCCTGATTTATCTGGTCGTAATAAATATTTCTTGAGGGAAACGCTTGGCGAAGAAAAGAATAAACTACTTTCTAATAGCTTAATTGGATAAAGTGATTTTCTTTCCTCTACCTCTTTCTGTTTCACTGCTACAATCTTATCTAAAATATTCATATCAAAATTTATGGCTGTAAACTGATTAGTTTTTTAAAAGTGTTCATGGCGCGTCCGGACATCAATGCTTCTTTTGCTTCTCCTATACACTGTTCCAGGCTTTTAGATCGGTTGGCTGCATACAAGGCTAAGCCGGCATTGGCCAATACCACTTGGTTTTGTGCTTGTGTACCTTCACCAGATAAAATCCTGGTGAAAATTTGTGCAGCTGCTTCTACTGAATCTCCTCCCCCAATGTCCGCTAGCTTTACACGATGAAATCCTAAATCTTCCGGTTCAAATTGGTGTTCACCTTCATTGTTGTAAAACTTAAAGGCTCCCGTCAAAGAAACTTCATCATAACCATCTAATGCATGCACCACCAAAAAGTCTTTCTGTGTTTGCTGATAGATGTAAGCATATTGTCTGGCTAACTCAAGATTAAAAACACCTACTAATTGTCTGCTCGGAAAAGCCGGGTTAATCATCGGCCCCAGCATATTGAAGAACGTTTTTACACCCAGCTCTTTGCGTATAGGGGCTACGTTTTTTAATGCCGGATGAAACAGAGGCGCATGCATGAAACAAATATTGGCTTCTGCCACACTGCGTTTCAACAGATCAACATTGTTTGAAAATTTAAAGCCAAAGTATTCTAGAATATTGGATGAGCCACTAACGGATGAAACACCATAGTTACCATGTTTGGCAACGGGCTGTCCTGCAGCTGCTACCACAAAACTGGATAAAGTAGAGATGTTAAAAGTATTTTTTCCGTCTCCTCCAGTTCCACACACATCCATCACTGGTTCTTCAAAGCGAACGGGTATACACAATTCCAGCATGGCATCGCGAAATCCTTCAAGTTCTGCTACCGTAATGCTTCGCATCATGTACACCGTAATAAAGGAAGCTACCTGACTTGGATTGTACTGACCAGAGGCCATGTCAATCAGCACTTGTCTGGCGCTGGCTTTGTCAAGCGACTGGTGATCGATTAATTCGTTAATTACTTTTTTCATAACAAGGCATTAATGGGCTAACCAATTTTTAATCATGCGGGGACCTTCGGGAGTCATGATAGACTCAGGATGAAATTGTACTCCGCGCACATCGTATTGTGTGTGATACATAGCCATGATCAAGCCATCCGGATTAACAGCACTCACCTTCATAATGGCTGGAATGGTTTCTGGTTTAACCGCCCAGGAATGATAGTGAGTAGATTGAAAAGTATCCGCAAAATCTTTAAAGAGATAATCGCTTTTATCGGTGATGGTAGAAACTGAGGTTACCCCATGCAATACGTTAGGAATGTTGAATAAGGAAGCGCCAAATACTTCTGCAATTCCCTGATGCCCCAGGCAAACACCTAAAATACTTTTGGTCGGTGCATAAGTTTGGATTACTTCTTTCATAATCCCTGCCTCATCTGGAATACCAGGGCCGGGAGAAAGCAAAATCTTATCGTAGTTTTTTACCTCCTCAATAGAAATGGCATCATTTCGAAAAATGGCTGGTGTATGCCCCAAGGCACGGAGAATGTGCACCAAATTGTAAGTGAAGGAGTCGTAATTATCGAGTACTAATATCTTCATATGATTATTGCTTAAATAGTAGTGGCCATATCCAGGGCCTTGCGCAAAGCGCTTAACTTATTGTTTACTTCTTGTAATTCACTGGTTGCCTCTGACTTGGCCACTATGCCTGCTCCTGCCTGACAAATCAATTGGTTTTGCTTACTCAAAAATGTCCGGATCATAATGGCATGATTAAAACTGCCATTGAAACCTATAAAACCAATAGCCCCACCGTAAAAAGAACGGTTTACATTTTCATATTGATTAATCAAGGTCATGGCTTTATACTTGGGTGCCCCCGATAAAGTTCCAGCCGGAAATGTATCCACCGCCATCTGTATGGCTGAGCTTCCTTCCTTCAACACGCCACTTACTTTAGATACCAGGTGAATGACATGGGAGTAGAATTGTACTTCTTTAAAAACTTCCACACTTACTTGCTCTGCATGGCGGCTCATATCATTACGTGCCAGGTCAACCAACATCACGTGTTCAGCATTCTCTTTTTCATCTTTGGTTAACTTTTCAGCCAAGGCTAAATCTTCCTGGTCATTACCTGTTCTGCGAAAAGTTCCGGCTATCGGGTAGATGTATGCTTTGCCCTTGGAAATTTGTATTTGTGCTTCAGGCGAGGAACCCATCAATCGGAAATTACCATAATCGAAGTAGAATAGATAAGGCGATGGGTTGATGGACCGCAATGCCCGGTACACATTAAATTCATCTCCGCGAAAGCGAGAGGTAAATCTTCTGGACAATACTATCTGAAAAACATCACCTCTGTAGCAATGTTGCTTCCCTTGCTCCACCATCTGAAGAAACTCCTGATCACTTACATTCGATACTTCTTCACTCTCTCTTGTAAAGGAGTAAGTAGATACTTTATTACTGTAAATAATCTGTTGTAATTTATTGAGTGCCTGTGGGTCAATCGGATTGGCCTCTCCTTCCACGCTGTGTGCAAATAAAGTGAGTTCGTTTGAAAAGTGATCGACCACAATCACATAACGGTAGAGCTTATAAAGTATATCGGGTATTAGGTTCTCTTTCTTGTCTATTGTAAGCGACTCAAAAAAACGAATGGCATCATATGTGGTGTAGCCAAAAAGGCCGGAAGGATTATAGCGGCTCATCAGGTTTTTATCAGCCTCGAAAGCCTGTGAGAAATCTTCCAGGTCTTTTAGTACGCTTGAGGTATTTTCTTTGAGTGTTGTTGTTCCGTCAGGGTATCGGATGTTTACTTTTTCCCGATCCACCGTGAAGGAAGCAATGGGATCACTGCAGATAAAGGACAAGCTATTCTCATTGCCATGATAATCGGAGCTCTCTAATAATATGCTGCCAGCAAAAACATCACGAAGCTTCAGGTAGATATTCACAGGTGTGAGTGTATCTGCCAATAGTTTTCGTTCCTGTGTTTTTAGTTTAAACTTCTTCATTTCTTTCATTTACTATAAAACAAAATCAACTAATCCATGTCTTTAGCTAAAATCCGTCTGACCGCTGTTTGCTTCCGCTTTCAGCGGTCTGACGGATAGTTCTTTTATCAATTCCCTGCAGTTTTTGAAACTAATGGTATTCAAACGGATTAGCAGAAAACAAAAAAGCCTGTTCCGTTGATCGGAACAGGCCTTTACAAATTATTTATCTGTAAACTTTAGAACATAGCCGTGCACCGATCGGAATTCGATCTATGCCACCACCATGCTATGTTTACTACTTGAATCATACTTAGAAATTATTCAGCTTTTTTACGCGCTACCTTTTTTGCTTTAGCAGGTGTTGCAGGTGCATCTGCATTCTTCTTTGAAGCTGTACGCTTCAATTTAGCCTTAATAGTCTTTCTATTTCTAGCTTTACCAAAAGAGCCGATGGTTCTTTTGCCTTTTGCTGTTTTTTTATCTCCTCTTCCCATAGGGTTTTTATAAATACGGGGCAATAATACAAACGCAAATCCAAATTACAAATTCCAGATTCAAAATTTAGGTGCATATAGCAGCTTAACCTCGCTTTTTGAACCTGAAATCTGAAAAAGGCTTACCAGATTTTCACTCGGTCAGCCTCTGGCTTAAACATCTTATCTCCTTCTTTAACTCCAAAGGCATCATAGAAATAGGAAATATTGGTTAATGGTCCATTAGCCCTGTACATACCAGGTGAATGTGGATCTGTCAATACCTGTGTTCTCAAGGTTTCATCTCTGTATTTCACTCTCCAGATGGTTGCCCATGAAATAAAGAAGCGTTGCTCAGGTGTGTAGCCGTCAATCTTACCAGGATGTTTATCTGGATTTTCGCGTAAGAAACGTTGCAAGCCATCATAGGCTACGGTTACACCACCAAGGTCACCAATGTTTTCACCCAAGGTAAACTGACCTTGTACAAAAACTCCAGGCAGGGGTTCGTATTTATCAAATTGAGTGGCCAATGCTTTGCCCTTTTGTTGGAAGTTGTCGTAGTCTACTTTCTTGAACCAGTTTTTCAGATTGCCGAAGGAGTCGAACTTGGCACCCTGATCATCAAAGCCGTGAGAAATCTCATGCCCAATCACGGCACCAATACCCCCATAGTTGACGGCCTCATCAGCACGGTAATCATAGAAGGGTGGCTGAAGAATACCTGCCGGGAATACGATCTCATTAAAAAGTGGGTTGTAGTAGGCATTGATAGTCTGCGGTGTCATTTGCCATTCTGATCGGTCAACTGGTTTGCCCAGTTTAGCAAACTCGCGCTTGCTCTCATAAGCATTGGCATTCATGACGTTCTGAAAATAAGAGGCTGTTTCAGGATCTTTACTTACCGGAAGACCTACATAATCCTTAAACTTATCCGGGTAACCTATTTTAACGGTGAAGGTACTTAACTTCTTCAGCGCCATTTCTTTGGTTGAGTCCGTCATCCAATCCAGTTGCTTAATCCTGTCTGCGAAAGCCAGCTTAATGTTCTCCACCATGGCCATGGCTTTTTGTTTAGCTTCAGGTGGGAAAGTCTCCTCTACATACAATTGGCCGATAGCATCACCCAACACGTTATTGGTCATGTCAAGCACACGCTTCCAACGTGGACGGATCTGCTCAACGCCTGCCAGATATCTTCTGTTAAAATCAAAAGACTCTTCAACAAAAGCATTACTCATTAAAGGGGCAGCCTTTCTCAATAAGGTAGCTTTCAAATAGGTTTTAACATCTTCTATTTTATAAGTGCCAACGATCTTCTCATACTCAAGCATGTAAGCCGGTTCCGTAACAATAATGGTATCTACTGCCACCATACCCAAGGTTGTAAAGTAGCTCTTCCAATCCACTGAAGGGCTTAGTTTATACAACTCTTCAATAGATTTAGGGTGATACAGATTGTAGGGATCACGGCTGGCTTCTTTGGTTAGCATAGACTTTGCCAACTGGGTTTCCAGTTTCAACACCAGTTCACTGTTGCGTTTAGCTTCTGCTTCTGAGGCACCCGCCAGTTCGAATAAATTAGCCTTGTGCTTCACATAACGCTCTCTGATTTCCTTCGACTTGGCATCTGTTTTTAAGTAGTAGTCACGCTCTGGCAAACCAAGACCACCTGAGCCCAGGTAAGGCACAATCTTCTCGCTATTCTGCAAATCAGATAAAATAAAGAGTCCGAAAAAGGCATTACTACCAGTTAACATATCATCAGTTAAATAACTCTGAATCTGAGACTTATTAGTAATTGCTTCAATCTTTGAAAGATAAGGTTTAAGTACCCCAGCGCCCGCCTTTTCTGCTAGCAAAGAATCCATACCTATCGCGTAAAAATCAGCTGCTTTGCGCTGATCAGAACCTTCAGGATACTTATTGTCGGCTGCCGCTTTCTTTAAAATATTGAGCAGCACTTGCTGGTTAGATTCACGCAGCTCAGTAAAACTTCCCCAAGAACCAAGGTCACCGGGAATAGTACTTTTTGCTACCCAACCGCCATTCACAAACTTAAAAAAATCGTCACCTGGTCGAACGGTAGTGTCCATGTTATTCAAATCAATACCAACACCTTGCGGCAGTTTAGTTTCCTTTTCTGAGGTACAGGCTGCTAACAGCAGCAGTATACCGCATATGGCCATGCTTATCTTTTTCATTGTTATTAACTTTAAGAGATGTTTAAAGATAAAGTGCTTTAGCTGTAACTTCATAACCACTTTGGTGTTTAAATTAAAAATGAGTGATTATGGCTAAGGCATCTGTAGAACTTATCGAAGCGCTTCGCAAAACAGCTAACAAGCTGTCTAACAGTACAAACTACCAATGGGGGCACATGGGGGCCTGTAATTGTGGCTTTCTGGCGCAGGAGGTTACACAATTCAGAAAAGAGGAAATTCATGCCAGGGCTATGCAACGTTATGGTGACTGGAGTGAGCAACTCAACGACTACTGCCCTACCAGCGGTTTGCCTTTTGACGAACTGATCAGTGAATTGATTGCGTTTGGTTTTGATTCTGAGGACCTGAGAAACCTGGAGCGTTTATCCGATGGAACGGTATTACGCGCACTACCCTTTGAGCAACGCAACCTGACGCACAACAAAAAAGCTGATGTGATCTTATATCTTAACACCTGGGCAGACTTACTTGAAAAACAAATGATCGATAAAATCAAGCTTCCTGCCTTTGAGATCAAAGAAACAACCATTACTGTTCTTTAAGATCAGCTAAAAGCTTAAGAATACTATACATTAAGCAATGGAAATCCATTGCTTAATTGTTTTTAGGGCAACACAAACACCTTGCAATCTTTGGCTGTGTTATCCTGGTTAGGAAATCTGATCCACCGTTTCAGTGTTCCTTCACACACAAAGCCTGACTTTTCTAAAACCCGGATAGAGGCTTGGTGCTCCTGGTCAACAAAAGAGCCAATCCTATAGACCCCATTTTGTGTTTTCAGTAATGCTGTCATCAGTAAGCAAGCTTCTGTTGCAAAGCCATTCCCCCAATAAGTAGGGCTTAAAATGTAACCAAATTGTATCCTTCCCATCTCGTTGATAATACCATAACTACCAATGAGTTGACTATTTTCTTTTAAGCGGATAGAATAAGTATAATCGAGCCCTAGATCCCAGGCATTTTTAGCATAGCGAAGGTAGCTACGCGTATCCTTAATGTCTTGATGGGTGGCAAAAGAGACAAAACGCGTTGCCTCTTCTTTGCTGGCATAAGCGTAAAAAATTTCCTCTGCATCTTCGTACCTTAGCCGCTGAAACAAGAGTCGTTCAGATTCAAGGCTCTCCGGTAAGTTCATTCGTTCCATGCATTAAATATAAATGGCAAAAACCAACAACATCGTTCATCAGTACTTTAAAAAGCAATTAGAAGGCTTCAAGTTGCTGGTAAAGGTAAATCCTATTCATTTTAAAGGCACCGAAATAATGGTACCCGAAAGCGGAGAAGTAGAAATGCGCGATCTGGACTTTGATGCGGAGATTTTTGAAGACCTGAAAGCCGATGGTTTTACAGAATGTACGGCTTTGGAGTTTAACCTGTATGCCAGCGGATTGGCGAAGTAGGCATTAGGGTTGCCGGAAATTAGGTTAAGAAATACAGCTTTAGGCTAAATCTTTTGCAATGAAAGATGGCCCTTCTTTTTGCGAACTACCGGTTTTGATTTTTTAAAAGTCATTTTCTTACCAGTCAACTTGTAATGAGCTATTATCTCGCTTATTATTTTCTTATCCTCCTTTGTTAATGGAGTTGGATCAACTGTGAAGTCAACATTTAAGGGTTCTTTAATGTGTCCCATTGTCAGTTATTTTTATGTTGGAAAATACTTTTTTATAAGAATAAGAGCCTCTTTAGGGAATATTATCATTTTATGACCCCCCACATGAATTGCCCCCAATGTTCTTTCGTAATGCTCTATCAATTTTGTCTTGGAGGTAAATGAAACAAAACCCTGATAGCCTTTATCCCAAGATATCTTACAGGAGAAGGCAAACAAATTTCCCGGCACACCTTCGTAAAGCTTATTTTTACCCAGGTTGAAAGGAGCACTTTCAATAAGGTGAAGGTAGTAATGATCTCCATAGTCACTAATACTCAACATACCTTGAATGATCTTAGGATTATTTCGAATGGTCAACTTAAAAACCTGTCTATTAGGCTGCTTCGACTCATTTGTCCAATTGAACTGCCATCCATTTTTCTTAGTTGTGCTCTTGAGATCAGTCTTAGTAATGGGATGAACATCTGTTGGAAAACTGTCTCCGGAAATAGTATTCGAAATACTATTAGTTAGCTTATCAATTTCTACATCTAAACGATATTTTGTGCCTTTAGCCACCACATAAAGATACAAAAATACAAGCTTGATTCTGAAAGAAGGTTCAATTATGCTATGGTTAGTATAGCTAAATAGGTTCATGCTCCTCTCAAACACTAACTTTTAATTATTTTATCTATCAATTGGTAATTGCCATTTGATTCGTACTTTTGCAGCGCAAGCCGGCACGACCAGCTCCTGCTGAACTCCCCCAGGACCGGAAGGTAGCAAGGGTAGGCGGTTGTAGCGGTGCGATGTTGGCTTGTATTTTTTTTCCTCCTGGGTCATTTTCGTTGAGCCCTCTAAAATCTCCTCCCTCTTCTTTACTCCAACTCCGCACTTTCCTTTAACTTTACAGTTCAAGTAACCACTACCTTTTTATGAAATTCTTTATTGATACTGCTAATCTTAATGAAATACGCGAAGCTTATGACCTTGGCGTGCTTGACGGAGTAACTACTAACCCATCACTTATGGCCAAAGAAGGCATTAAGGGTGATGCCAATGTGCGTGCTCATTACAAAGCCATCTGTGATATTGTTGACAATAACGTGAGTGCCGAAGTAATTGCCACTGACTTTGATGGCATGGTGAAAGAAGGTAAGGAGCTTGCCAAAATTGATGATAAAATCGTGGTAAAAATTCCGATGATTAAAGAAGGCATCAAGGCCATCAAATATTTCTCAAGCGAAGGTATTCGAACAAACTGCACTTTAGTTTTTTCACCGGGTCAGGCTATACTGGCGGCTAAGGCCGGAGCCAGTTACCTCTCTCCTTTTGTAGGGCGTCTTGACGATATCTCCCAGGATGGTCTTGAGTTCATTGCGCAGGTTCGCGTCATCTACGACAACTACGGATTTGATACGGAGATCCTTGCCGCCTCTGTGCGCCACACCATGCACTTGATTAAGTGTGCTGAGATAGGTGCAGATGTTGTGACTTGTCCGTTGAACGTAATCACTGGATTATTAAATCATCCACTAACAGATGCTGGTCTGGCTAAGTTTTTGGCTGATCATAAGAAAGCCAATGCTTAAACAATTTTAAATTCAAAATTCAAGGTTCAAAATGGGTGAAGGCAAATTTTGAACCTTGAATTTACAATATTGAATTAACTATGTTTTCATCCGATCCCATCGTCCGCATTAAAGAGGCAACGATTTTCCAGGAACACAATACGGTGCTGGGTAATCTCAACCTCGAAATAGAAAAAGGAGAATTCGTTTTTCTGGTGGGGCGTACCGGTTCGGGTAAATCATCTTTGCTCAAGACTTTATATGCTGACCTGCCTTTGCGTTTAGGCGATATTAATGTGGCCGGTTTCAACATCCGTGGCATCAAAGCTTCTCAAGTACCCTTACTCAGACGAAAACTTGGCATCATCTTCCAGGACTTTCAGTTATTCAATGACAGAACTGTTGGGGAGAATCTCACATTTGTGATGAAAGCCACAGGATGGAAAGAGTCGTCTAAAGTTAAAAACCGCTTGTCTGAAGTATTGATGCAGGTGGGTTTGGGCTCTGTTGAAAAGAAAATGCCTCACCAACTTTCTGGTGGTGAACAACAGCGGGTAGTGATTGCGCGTGCCTTATTGAACGAACCTGTGATGTTGATTGCCGATGAACCTACCGGAAATCTTGACCCCGAAGTATCAGACGGCATTCTAAAACTGTTTCAGGAAATCAATAAAAGTGGCACTGCTGTGTTAATGGCCACGCATGATTACCGCTTGATCAAAAAATTCCCGACCCGCGTGTTAAAATGCGAACACACCAAAGTGTTGGATTCAGCAAAAGAAAGTTTCGAGTTGACGACCGAATCAATATGATCAATTTTACACCTGGTCCTTCTCAGAACTACTTCACTATTGCGGATCATCTTAAGCAAGCCATCCGTGATCAGGTTCTTTCCTTATCACACCGTAGTAAAGATTTTGAAAAGATATCAATAGAAGCCACTAGTGGCTTGAGATCCCTATTAAATATTCCGGAAACACACAGCATTGTTTTTACTTCATCAGCCACAGAAATCTGGGAACGAAGCATACAAAATCTTGTTGAAGAACATTGCTTTCACTTTGTAAATGGCGCTTTCTCTAAACGCTACCACGAAATAGCCACGCAATTAAAAAAGCAGGCAAAAGCTTATGAAGTAAAAGAAGGTGAAGGCTTTAACGACTTATCTCAAATTCCTGCAGATACAGAACTGATTGCCTTAACACACAACGAGACCAGTACAGGAGTTTGCTGGTCTGTCGATAAAATACATGCTTTAAAAGATTCATTTCCTAAAGCCTTGTTGGTGGTTGATGCTGTGTCCTCACTTCCCTACCCTGCTTTTGATTACACGAAGGTTGACTCGGTTTTCTTTTCCGTACAAAAAGCTTTCGGCTTACCTGCTGGCCTTGGGGTATGGATTGTGAATGAAGCCTGTCTGGCAAAAGCAGAAGCCTTACAAAATAAGGGCCTCGTTATTGGTACTTACCACAACCTGCCAACCCTCCACACATTTGCCAAGAAAAACCAGACACCAGAAACACCAAATGTGTTAGGTATTTATCTGCTGGCCAAAGTAACTGCTGATTATTTACGAAGAGGCATCACTACTTTACGAAAAGAAACAGACTATAAAGCAGCCATTCTATACAATGCCTTGCAGGCACATGGTCAGGCAGAAGCTTTTGTAAAGGATGTGAATTGGCAGTCTAAAACAGTGATTGTAGCCCATACCGGCAATCATACTAAATCCATCAGTGAAGCGCTGATGGCTAAGGGTTTGTATCCGGGTGATGGCTATGGCAAGGCCAAAGAAACGCAGTTACGCTTTGCTAACTTCCCGGCTCATTCAAAAGAACAATATGAGTTGTTGGTGGATACACTAAATTCAATTTGAAATTTGAAATTTGAAATTTCAAATTAACAAATTGCGCTGATCTGCGTTATGATTTGTCATGGTTGATCTGTATAACTTCCTCTACTCTTGGCAGCTCTTTCCTGAAAAGGGTGCCTACGAATTTGGCAAAAGACCCAAGTCAGGTAATTATAAACTTCAGTGGAAAACAGAAAACAATAGTCTTTCTATCACCATAAACTGGGTTACTTTAGAAGATCAGGCCTTTACTTCTGAATACAGTGTGCCCGGAGATGGATTATTTCACACGCTTGAAGACAATCCTCTAGCCAACAGAATTAAACTTTCTATTCTTAACTCCTTAACTTTTGAAGTCATCTTCGCGCAGGATGAAAAAGAGAGTTTGAAAATCAGGCATGAGATCATGCCGAATAGCTTACTGAAAGTCATACAAAGCAATCTACTCGATCCTGATAAAATTTTAACCAACACTGAAATCTATCATAAACAGTTCAGTGTACTGCCCTATTCTGCTTCTGTAACCGGTGCGGTTATTAAACACAATGAGGAAGGTTTGATTCGCCACAAAGCCCTAACGGCTATGGAAGAACAGACCAACATGCAACTGGAACAGATACGCAAGCAAATAGAATTGTTAGCGCTACAGGCCAAAGAAATTGTAACGCGTAAAGAGTTGTCGATGTTGATTTACGAATCGAAGTTGAACTTTGCGCCTGTTATTGGTCAGCATTATTATTTATACGAAACAAAAGAGAACTCACACATCTTAAGCATGATCGCTCCGAATGAATGGGGACGCAGACCCATGCCTTACAAAAGTTTTGTAAGTATGGTGAAATTACTGGCCGATCACACCTGGGTAGAAATCAAACACCAGAGTGATTACAGCTCCAGCTTAACTGCTACCGGACAATGATCTGAGCCCATCAGTTCATTGTAGATCAAGGCTTCTTTTACTTTAGGCATTAGTCTTTCGCTTACCAAAAAATAATCGATGCGCCAGCCAGTGTTATTAGCTCTTGCATTGAAGAGATAATTCCAATAAGTATATTTTACTTCTTCCGGATGAAGGTGCCTGAAGGTATCAACAAAACCGGCATTCAATAGGGCTGTGAAGCTATCAATCTCTTGTTGTGTATAGCCTGCAGATTTATTGTAGTTCTGCTTGGGTCTAGCAATATCGATTGCCTGATGTGCTACGTTTAAATCACCACAAATAATAACGGGCTTGCGTTTGTTCAACCAGCTTACGTAATCACGAAAAGCATCATCCCAGGTTTGTCTGTAGTCAAGGCGCTTCAAGCCTTCACCGGAATTAGGTGTATATACTGTAACCAGAATAAAACTTTCAAACTCTGCTGTTACTACCCTACCCTCCTGGTCATGCTCCTCCACGCCCATGTCGTAGGTAACCGACAAAGGTTCTTGCTTAGTAATGATGGCTGTGCCGGAATAGCCTTTACGTGCTTTCGAATCATTCACGAACGACTTATACTCTGGAAAAGCTTCCAACACTTTTTTAACATCGGCTACCGTTGCCTTATGCTCTTGCAAGCAAAGTACATCGGGGTTTAAAGCCGCGATGTCTTTTGCGAAATCCTTTTTAATAATGGATCTGATTCCGTTTACATTCCAGTTAACTAAGTGCAAGGCCATGATTATTTTTTAGCTGGGGTTTCTGGTGAAGGTGGTGTTTGTGGTTTTGTCGGTGCTTCCTTTGTTTCAGTACCTAAATAAGCAGGTAAATCAAGTCCGGCCATTTTAAATACTTCCTGTAAAGGTGGCACTGACTGATACATACCTGAAATAAAGTTAGCGGTTGATGATTTACCATCTTTGCTATTACCTCCATCCCAAACGGTGATCTTATCGATTTGGATATTCTTGATGGCTTCAGTTTGTAACCTCACCAACTCTGGCAGTTTGTCTGCAATAATCAGCATCGCAGCGTCTTTAGAACTATTACCCGCAGCACCCACAATCTGACGAAGACCTTCTGCCTGCTTTGTTAAGATTTCATAAATACCCTGGGCTTCTGCCTGACGTTGTAACAACACGGCATCGGCCTCACCTTTGGCTCTCTCACGAATTCGCTCGGCTTCGGCTTGTGCTTCAATAATGGCTTTTTGCTTTTGAATTTCTGCTGCTACCACAATGTTGGCATTTTGTGATGCACGTTCACGATCGGCACGCGCCTCTTCTGCTTTTTGTTCAGCCAGATAAGCTTCTTCCAATGCTTTTGCAGCTTGTACTTTTTCTGCAGCAATAGCTTTCTTCAATGCTTCAGCCTCGCGCTCTCTACGTTCTGCATCTGAACTGGCAATGGCAATCTTCGACTGGTTTTCACCAGTTACCGCTAAGGCATTGGCATCAGCGGTTTTAATACGCGTATCTCTCTCTGCTTCAACCTTACCAATCTGCTCATCGCGTTTAGCGGCAGCAATCAATACTTCTCTGTCTTTTACTGAGTTGGCTACGTTCGTATCGCGATCGCGCTGCATTTCTGCCACTTTAATATCGCGTTCTTTCTCTGCTTCTGTTTTACCAATATCTCCTAAACGCTCTTGTTCCGCTACGCGGATCTTGGCTTCGTTAATGGCTTTAGCGGCAGCTTCTTTACCAAGGGCTGCAATGTAACCGCTCTCATCTTTAATATCTGTAATGTTTACGTTGATCAGTTTCAAACCGATCTTCTTCAACTCCACCTCTACGTTGTGCGAAACATTCAATAAAAACTTATCGCGGTTGGTGTTGATTTCTTCAATGTCCATCATGGCTACAACCAAACGCATCTGACCGACAATGATGTCGTGTGCCAAAGCATGTACATCGTTGCGCTGTAAACCCAGGAGACGCTCTGCGGCATTTTCCATCACACCGGTTTCTGTAGAAATACCAACGGTGAATTTAGAAGGTACATCTACTCGAATGTTTTGTTTACTCAGCGCATTAGTCAAATTAACTTCAATGGAAATTGGTGTCAAATCCATGAAGGCATAATCCTGAAACACAGGCCAGATAAAGGCTGCACCACCGTGTATACATTTGGCTGAATCACCTCCACCCACCTTACCATACACTACCAAAATGCGGTCGGAAGGACAACGTTTGTACCTTCTGAAAAAGGTGACTAATACAATAAAGACAAAGAAAACAGCCAGCGCTAAAACCGGAAGTGCATAAAAACTCATAAAGATTTATTTAGAGGTTACTAATAATACATTTTCATTCACAATATCCTTCACCGTCACCATGGTACCTGTGGGTATGTTGTCTGCTTCGTCTGTCATGGCATCGAGTGTACGCAAGGTGCCTTGTACTTTTATCTGTACCTGGCCTACACCACTTCGCTTACTTGCAATGGTCAGATAAACCTGTCCCGATTTACCAATGGCCTTCTTGAATTTCATGGTGCCATCACCACTGGCTTTTGCCAGAAAATAAAAGAGTGAAGCCATGATCAGCATCATGATGAGTCCGGCAACAAATGCCACTATAGCGGACGTTGTTTCTGACAAACCCGAATCAATACAAGCAATGCCCGTCCAGGAGAAAATGGTGAAAAAGGCGATCAGGTTTTTGAGGGTGAAGAATTGAAAACCAATTCCTGTATCTGCTTCTACTTCTGCATCCGGTGTATCATCCGGTACATCGCCCCCTCCAAAAAAGGATAAGAAGAGTTGTAACAAAAAGAATAGCGTAAAAGGAATGGCCAGTATCCAATAGAACTTCAGCGAGAAACTAAGACCTGTCCACCAAGCATTTAAATCGCCCATTGTTGTTGAGAATTATCCTCACAAAATAGAGGTAATAATTCTAATTCCAATGAAAGATGGTGACTTACTTTAAACTTAATGCAGGCTTAAAGAGAAAAGAAAAAGCCCTGCTTGCGTAGCAAACAGGGCCTTCTTATGAATAGAGAGAGAGCGATTAAGCCTTCTTCTTGAATCCTTCTTTGATCTCTTCAATATCAACGTTCTTGATAACCGGCTTAAAGCCTTGGTTCTTCAAAGACTGACGTCTTACAGCAGATACTGATTTATCTTTGCGGTTCTTTCTCTTCAGTCGTGTTACAGCCATGACAAATTTGTTTTAAAGGAGCGCAAAAGTAAGCCAAGATTTAGAAGATTACAAGATTTGCTGAATAATTATTGAAAAAATATGAGGAAATTGCTGCCTTTCTGGCTGGTCCTTCCATCAAAGCTTTCCGATTAGCCAGGCGCACTATGGAAAAACCAAGTATACCTAAAGGAACACGTGATTTTGGCCCTGCCACCATGGGCAAACGCCAGTTTATCTTCAATACTATCCGTTCTGTCTATCAAAAGTACGGTTTCCAGCCGCTGGAAACCCCTTCGATGGAGAACTTATCGGTACTGACAGGTAAATATGGTGACGAGGGAGATCAGTTGTTGTTTAAGATATTGAATTCAGGTGATTTTTTAAAAGACGTAGACAGCTCGAAGCTAGAGGCTAGAAGCTCGAAGCAACTTACTTCAGCTATTGCAGAAAAAGGCCTCCGCTACGACCTCACCGTTCCTTTCGCCCGTTATGTGGTGATGAACCGCCATGAGATTGCTTTTCCTTTCAAGCGTTACCAAATGCAACCGGTGTGGCGTGCAGATCGACCACAAAAAGGTCGCTACCGCGAATTTTACCAGTGCGATGCCGATGTGGTAGGCACAACTTCCCTCCTATGCGAAGCGGAAATTGTGATGATGATTCGTGAAGTGATGAAGGGATTGGGCATTACTGATTTTACCATTAAGATCAACCACCGGGGTGTATTAAAAGGCATAGCCGATAGCATTAAAGCCGAAGGCAAGGAAACAGCTTTGTACGTGGCCATTGATAAATTAGATAAAATTGGTCAGGAAGGTGTCAGCAAAGAATTGACTGAAGCCGGATTTACCAAGGAAAATATCGACTTGTTATTTAAACTCTTAAGCACCAAAGGCAGCAATGAAGAAAAGCGTTTGGCTTTAGCTGCTTTATTCAACTCAGAGAGTGGACAAAAAGGCTTAAGTGATTTGAAAGAAGTATTTGACTTATTGAAAGAAGGGGGCAGTGATCAAAACAATTTGGAATTTGATATTGCTCTTGCCAGAGGTCTGAGCTATTACACCGGTTGCATCTTTGAAGTGAAAATCAATAATGTAGCTATTGGCAGCGTGAGTGGTGGTGGCCGTTATGATAATCTGACGCAAAGCTTTGGAGATAAGGAGAATCTATCGGGTGTGGGCATTTCTTTTGGTGTGGATCGCATTTATGATGTGATGGAAGAATTGCAGCTTTTCCCTAAGGAAACGCAGCGCTCTTCTACCGTACTGATTTGTCATTTTGATAAGGAGAGCATGCGTTATGGCTTGAAACTGCTCACACAACTCAGGGCTACAGGCATCGCAGCAGAGCTATATCCGGATGAGGCTAAAATCAAGAAGCAACTGGATTATGCCAATAAGAAAATGATTCCTTATGTGATGGTGATTGGTGAGGAAGAACGCAACAGCGGATTGCTGGCCTTTAAAAATATGGAAGCCGGAACGCAGGAGAAATTAGCGATAGAACAGATTATAGAATTATTAAGTAAGTAACAGCTAACTGTGATCAGGACATATCCTGAAATAAAACCTAACCAATTTTATTATCACAGCATGTTGTTAACAATCCAATCAACAATATTCATTTAACCCATTGGTAAATGTCATTTAAGCACGCCATCTCGACTGAAACCATAACCTTAGAGACACTGGAGAAAATCGTTTTCTCTTCAGGCACTTTGTCGCTTTCGGAAGAAGCCAAGATGCGCATTGAAAAGTGCCGACTTTATTTGAATGAAAAATTAAAAAAGTCGAGTGCGCCTATTTATGGTATTAACACAGGTTTTGGTTCACTTTATAACAAGAATATTTCTTCGGATCAGCTTGAAAAGTTACAAGAGAATCTAGTGAAGTCGCATGCTTGCGGCATGGGTGACGAAGTGCCTTCAGAAATTGTACGCCTGATGCTCTTTTTAAAAGTACAGTCCTTAGCTTATGGTAATTCAGGTGTTCAGGTAAGTACTGCGCAGCGCCTAGTCGATTTCTTTAATCATGAAGTGTATCCCGTTGTATATGAAATGGGTTCTTTGGGGGCTTCCGGTGACTTAGCACCATTAGCCCACTTGTGCTTGCCCATGCTGAATGAAGGTGAAGCATATGTTAAGCAAGTAAAAACTTCAGCAACACTTTTCAACAAAACTTTTCAATGGGAGCCATTGCATTTACAATCTAAGGAAGGCCTGGCCCTGCTCAATGGCACACAGTTTATGCTGGCTTATGGTGTGTGGTGTACTTTACATGCCAACCGTATTCTACAACTGGCCAATATCATAGGAGCCCTTTCACTGGATGCTTTTGACGGTCGCATTGAAGCTTTCGATGAAAAAATACACGCAGTTCGTCCGCATGCAGGTCAGGTAAGTGTTGCGGCTACCATTCGTGAATTGCTCAAAGGTTCCGAAATAATTCGTCAGCCGAAAAAACACGTACAAGACCCCTACTCCTTCCGTTGTATCCCGCAGGTGCATGGCGCCAGTGCCGATACCATTGCCTATGTAAGTCAGGTGATGCTCAAAGAGGCCAACAGTGTTACCGACAACCCGAATGTTTTCCCTGACGAGGATGCGATTTTATCAGGTGGTAATTTTCATGGCCAGCCCTTGGCCTTGGCACTCGATTTTCTCGCCATAGCGGTAGCAGAATTAGGCAATATTTCAGAACGCAGAACTTTTCAGTTAATCTCTGGTTCTCGCGATTTACCGAATTACCTTGTGGCTAATCCTGGTATTAACTCCGGCATGATGATCCCCCAATACACGGCTGCTTCCATTGTAAGTCAGAATAAACAATTGTGTACTCCCGCATCTGTGGATTCCATTGTTTCTTCTAACGGTCAGGAAGACCATGTGAGCATGGGGGCCAATGCAGCAACCAAGGTGTATAAAGTGGTGAACAATTTGTATTCGATATTGGCCATAGAATTATTGACCGCTGCCCAGGCGATTGAATTCAGAAAACCCTTGCATACGTCTGCTTTCCTGCAAAACTTTGTAGATACTTTCCGCAAGGAAGTTTCGTTTATACAAGAAGATCGTCTGCTGCACAAGGACATGAAAAAGGCAGAAGATTTTTTAAAGCATATTGACCTGAGCAAATGATTCGTTTTTCCTTTTTTTTCTTTTTACTCCTGAGCACAACACTGGCCTTCGCTCAACCTTATGCGAGCAGGCTGGGTCGCTTTCGGGTTGATCAGAAAAAAGGATGCGCTCCCCTTACGGTTACTTTCGAAACCCTCCTACCTGGAGGCTGCGGTACTAATCCTTGTATCATCGATTTTTTGGGTGATGGTTTTACCCAACCTGCTGATAGCCGTAATACCTCGCCTGCTTCTTTCACCTACACAACACCAGGCACTTATTTAATGAAGGTTTGTTACAGTAATCAATGTGCGGCCAATGAAGTGGATGATATACAAATCGAAGTAGTAGCTAATCTTCAACCTGATTTCGATCTCTATACCTGTAATGGTAATGGTATTCAGGTAAAAATTAATGATAATGTGTACAATCAGTATGTTATTAATTACAGCGATGGGTCTAGTACAACCGTTCCATCCGGGTCCTTGGCAAAAGATAACCATACTTTTGCCACTGCAGGTGCCAAAACAGTTTCTGTACGCGGAAGAAACCTTAACGCAGCCGATAACTGCGCTACTTTACAAAAGAATATAACAGCCGTACCGGCTGTAGCGCCTGCTAATTTCAATTCGCTAACTACCATCAACGAAAGTGAAATTGAGTTGCGCTATACATTATCCGTAAACACGCTGAGCAGAATTGATATAGCCTTAAACAATGCTACTACCTTTCAACAATTGAAATCCACTTTTGAAGACAACCGCGATACGGTGAATAACCTAAGCAACAACAGTGCTTACTATTGTTACCGCATCAGTTCGATCGATGCCTGTACCAACGCCATTGCCAACACTTCTCCCATCATTTGCTCCGCGCGCTTAAATGCTACAGCACAAGATGGCTTCAACCGTCTTGATTGGATTGGTAATAACACTGGTGTAACAAGCTACAGTGTTAGCAGAGATACGCAGGCGGGTTATTTCGGTGGCATCTCTCCTGCCCTGACTACCATTAATGACACTGAAAGTATTTGTAATCAGGAACATTGTTATCAGCTTACAGCCAACTATGCCGGTGGCGTAACATCTTCTTCTTTGATAAGATGTGTAGAGAGTTTTACCAATCAGCAACCGCCAGCACTCACCGATATTACGGCCAGCATTAATGACAACAATGAAGCGGAACTGGTCTGGATTGATGCGCCTGAAGCAATAAGCTACTCCATTTTCAAAAATAATAATGGTAGTTCTTATTCATTTTTAGCAAGCGATACACAATCTCCCTTCACCGACACTGCCATCGAACTTGCGTCTAATGCCTGCTATCAAATCTTATACGATGATGCTTGTGAGAATGTCAGCAATACAAGTCCTGAAGCCTGCCCGGTTATTCTGAGCGCGAGTCTGAGTACAGACAATGCCGTAAATCTTTCCTGGACGGCCTACCAGGGTTGGGCCAATGGCATTGTGGGGTATCGTCTGGAAAAATATTCACAGTCGGGCGGATTGTTGCGTGTTTTCAATGTGGGTAATGCCAACACGTTTACTGATAGCGAAGTGGATCTTTTTAACCAACAGACTTATTACAGAATTTTCGTCTTGCCGAATGATGGTGCGCTGAGTGCTGCAACATCCAATAGACTGGAAGTCATTCGCAAGCCAAATTTATTTTATCCACGCGCTTTTACTCCCGATAAACAAGGACCTGCTGAAAACGAAATCTTCAGGGTTTTCGGTCAGTATATTTCTTCTTTCGAAATGAAAATATTCAATCGCTGGGGTGAACTGGTTTTTACAAGCAATAGTATTGATCAGGGCTGGGATGGCACCTTTCGGGGTGTGGACCAACCTGATGGCACCTATGCTTTCGTATCTACCCTCACTGACTTTGCCGGCAGAAGTTTTACCGAGTCCGGTGCCGTTGTGCTCATGCGGAAAAAGTAATTCAATTATGGGCTGTGTTAGCAGCCACAGATTTCACAAATGTTCACAGATTATAAAATACTTATCTGTGCTAATCTGTGAAATCTGTGGCCAAAGATAGTTCAAAGCTTAACTATTTAATCCTTTCCTGTATTTTCGCACCTGACGTACAATTAAACGCTATAGTTATGTTTGATATGATGAAGATGATGGGCAAAATGAAAGAAGTGCAGGCCCGCATCAAAGAAGCACAAGACAATCTGGTAAAGATAAGTGCCCAAGGTGAATCAGGTGGCGGTATGGTACAGGCGACTGTCAATGGCAAACGTCAATTAATGTCACTTAACATAGATCCTTCTTTGTTAAAAGCAGAAGACAAAGGTATTTTACAAGACCTGATTATTGCAGCGGTCAATAAGGCAAGCGATGAAGCTGAGGTGTTGGCTAAAGAATCATTAAAGAAAAGCACTGAAGGCTTGTTGCCAAACATACCTGGAATGGACTTAAGTAGCTTAATGGGCGGTTAATAATACTTCGCCCATTCCGCTTGTAAATGACCTTTCATTTTTGATGTGATCAATTGAGTACCGTAGCTGTTGTTATCCTGAATTATAATGGAGCGCCTTTTCTCCGCCAATTTCTTCCTGCAGTTATTGAGCACAGTGAAGGAGCGGAAATTATTGTGGCCGACAATGCCTCTACAGATCAATCTATTGAAATTGTCAAAACAGAATTCCCTCAGGTAAGGCTCATCCAATTAAAAAACAATTATGGTTTTTGTGGAGGCTATAACAGGGCCTTGCAAGAAGTGAATGCTGATTATTATGTCCTGCTCAATTCTGATGTCGAAGTTACTGCACACTGGCTTCAGCCATTAATCAATTTATTAGATGAACAAACCAAGGTTGCCGCAGTTCAACCTAAAATCAAATCCTTTCACAACAAAGCATTTTTCGAATATGCCGGAGCAGGCGGAGGTTTCATTGATAGTTTAGGCTATCCCTTTTGCAGGGGAAGAGTCTTCGATGAAGTCGAGAAAGACCTTGGCCAGTACAATGATACGAGAGAAATATTCTGGGCGACCGGTGCCTGCATGGTTGTGCGAAGCAAACTGTACCATCAATTAGGTGGTTTGGATGAAGACTTCTTTGCACATATGGAAGAGATTGATCTTTGCTGGCGCTTGAAGCGGCAAGGACACACAATATACTATGTAGGTGAAAGTACAGTGTATCATGTAGGCGGTGGCACTTTATCTAAAGTGAATCCGCGCAAGACCTATTTGAATTTCAGAAACGGACTTTCCCTATTAATTAAAAATCTACCCTTAACAGCGCTTCTCTGGAAACTACCCTTTAGAATTGCATTGGATGATGTTGCAGCTATTCGCTTTTTATTAAAAGGACAAGGCAGGCATGCCTGGGCTATCGTTCGGGCACATGTAGCTGCTTTTAGAAAGCTTGGATCAGACCTGAGCAAGCGAACGTCTGTTTATGGTGCCCCGTTAAGTGGGATTTATTCAGGCTTGTTGATCTGGCAGCACTTTATAAAGAAGAGCAAGCCTTCCGTTTGACTACTAATACAAGCGATTCTATAGTAAACCGCAGAGGACACCAAGATTCATAAAGAAGAAGAGAAAAAGGTCTTAACTCCCCGAACCGCTGCGAGCTTTGCGGTTAATGAGTGATTATAGACTTAAAAATCCCAAATCGGGGTTCTTTTACGCTGATACTTGCGCAGGTTCATCATGAATGCCAAGGCTAAATAGATAAAAATAGGTGAGCCATACGTTATAAAGGAGGCATAAATAAAGAATAGCCTGATGCTCCAGGTTGCCACACCCAGTTTTTCACCCAGCCGATGGCAAACACCAAAAGCATAGTTCTCCCACAAAAATTGAACTTGATTTATGAAACCTTTCATAAAGATTAACCCGGGTTTTAACTTCTAAATACGCTCTTTATCGGAAAAACAGCGATTTGGTAACAAAGTTATGCAATGTCAGATTGTCAAATTTCGGCCAAATCACATTTTTTTGACTATTATTGCACAAAAATTACATCAAAGTAGTAATACAACTCTAAAACTAACCAAAAACGTATTCCAATGAGAAAATTAGTTTACTCGCTACTCATCCTGGCTACCTTAACCATGGCGGGCTGTACGCTGCCCCAAATGATTAAGAAGGCAAAAGAGCAACAATTAACTGTTACTCCTAATCCCCTGGAAGTTCACAAGGATACAGTAGCCTTCGACATGGCTGCTAACCTTCCTGTAAAAATGCTTAAGAAAGGCACATCTTACACGATTAACCCTTTTTACAAGTATAACGACCAGGAGCTAGCCATCAGCCCTATCGAAATTAAAGCTGAAGACTATCCTAATTCAGGTACAGAACAGCCAAGAGCAACTAAATCATTCTCATTCCCTTACCAACCTGCCATGAAGACTGGCGTGATGGAAATTGAAGGTGTAGCCTCAGCAAAAGGTAAGTCAAAGACTACCCCACGCATGCAGGTGGCCACTGGTCTTATCACTACTTCTAAACTAGTAAAGCCTGTATACCACGCTGCTTTCGCGGCACACGGTTATAATAACGCTGAAGAAATCGTTCCCGTTGTTATCCCTGATTTCATTTTCGAACAAGGCCGTTCAGTATTACGTCCTTCTGAAACTAAAGCAGATAAGGGTAAACAATTGGATGCATTCATCGCAGCTAAAAACTTAACCCGCACAGTTACCATCACAGGTACTCACTCTCCTGAAGGTGCTGAGCGTATCAACAAAAAATTATCTGAAGAGCGTGCGGCAGCTATCGAAAAGTACTACCGTGCTCAGATGAAGAAATACGACTACCAGGGCAAAGCTGACTCTATCAAGTTTATCCTTAAGCCTGTAGTTGAAGATTGGGCTGAATTCAAGAAGGCTTTATCCGCTTATGAAGGCATCTCTTCTGAAGAAAAATCTGCTTTCCTAAACATTGTCAACAATGGTTCTGACTTTGAAGCACAGGAAAAAGAATTGAAAAAGTTAGCTTCTTACAAGAAGGTTTTCAAAGAAGTATACCCTGGCTTGCGTGCTGCTAAGACTGAAATCTTAACCGTAAAAGACAAGAAAACAGATGCTGAAATTTCTGTATTGGCTAAGCAAATTGCCGGTGGTTCAGCTTCAGCTGATGCCCTTTCTTTTGAAGAAATGATGTATGCTGCAACGCTTACACCTTCTTTAGAAGAAAAAGCGGCTATCTACGAAGCTGCTACTAAAAAAGGTACTAACTGGAATGCTCACAACAACTTAGGCGCTGTATACATCGCTCAGGCTATTGAGAACCCCGCTAATGCTACTGAGCTTGCTAACAAAGCTAAGGCTCAATTGGATATCGCTGCAAAAATCAATGCAACTGGCGAAGTACATGCTAACCTTGCTTCTGTTAACATGATGATGGGTAATGCCTATGCTGCCTATAAGCACGCTACTGCTGCCCTTGGTAAGAATTTATCATCTGACAACAGCCGTGGTGTAAATGGTGTTAAAGGTGCTGCTGAAATCGTAAAGGCTCAGTATGCTGAAGCCGTTCGTTCTACTTCATCTGCTACCGATAATGCTGACAACGCCTTCAACAAAGGCCTTGCTCAGGTATTGAATAAGGATTACCAAAATGCTGTAACTTCATTCGGTGAAGCAACCAGCAAAAACAGCAACCTGGCTATTGCACATTACGGTGCAGCAGTAGCACATGCTCGCTTGGGCAATGCTGACAAGGTAGTAGAAAGCTTAACAGCTGCCGTTCGCATCGATGCTTCTTTGAAGCAAGCTGCCCTTTCTGATCTTGAATTCTCTAAGTATGCGGCAACTGAAGCGTTCCGCAATGCTTTGAAATAAGCAAAACACAATCATTGGATGAGAAACCCCTCTGCTAACGCGGAGGGGTTTTTTATTTATTTAAAATGATGGGTGGGCTTTTATACTAGACCTAGCCATACTATTTTTACGCACTTTCTTAAAGAATATGAGAGAAATTCAGTTTAGAGAAGCCCTTCGGGAAGCCATGAGTGAGGAAATGCGCAGAGACCCTAGCGTATTTTTAATGGGCGAAGAAGTAGCAGAATATAATGGCGCTTACAAGGTAAGCCAGGGTATGTTGGATGAGTTTGGTCCGGATCGCGTGATCGACACTCCTATTGCTGAACTTGGCTTTGCCGGTATTGGTGTGGGTGCTGCCATGAACGGCCTTCGTCCAATCATCGAGTTCATGACTTTCAACTTCTCGCTGGTTGCTATTGATCCCATCATCAGTTCTGCAGCTAAGATGCTGTCAATGTCAGGTGGTCAGATCAATGTGCCTATAGTATTTCGTGGCCCTACCGGTAATGCCGGACAGTTGGGTGCACAACACTCCCAGAACTTCGAAAACTGGTATGCTAATACACCCGGACTAAAGGTAGTTGTACCGTCTAATCCATACGATGCCAAAGGTTTGATGAAGTCTGCTATACGCGACAATGATCCGGTTATTTTCATGGAATCTGAGCTGATGTATGGCGATAAAATGCATGTGCCTGCTGAAGAATACCTGATTCCTATCGGTGTAGCTGATACCAAGCGCGAAGGTACTGACGTCACCATCGTTTCATTTGGTAAAATCATGAAAGTGGCTTTAGCTGCTGCTGAGGAATTGCAAAAGGATGGCATCTCTTGCGAAGTAATTGACCTTCGCTCCGTTCGTCCAATTGATTACGCTGCTATTGTTGAGTCTGTTAAGAAAACAAATCGTTTGGTGATTGTTGAAGAGGCCTGGCCTTTGTCTTCCATCGCTACTGAAATAACCTACCACGTACAAAAACATGCCTTCGATTATCTGGATGCACCGATACAGCGTGTAAACAGTTATGATGTGCCACTTCCTTACGCCCCTACTTTAATTCAGGCTATTCTGCCCAATGTAGAGAAGACGGTAAAGGCGGTAAAGGCGGTGATGTATAGAGATTAGTTTCAAATTTCAAATTTCAAATTATAAAAATGCCATTGACAAAATCAGTGGCTTTTTTTATTGTAGTATTCAAAATGGATACAAAATAATTTACGATTTACGATTTACGAATTACGAATTACGAATTATCTAGTCATCACAAATTATCAACTCAAGCAACGAATTACCACATCACCGAAGTAACGAATCCGCACATCAGCACATCACAAAGATTGCTTCTTCACTCCCAAGCACATGCTTACGCTTCGTTCATCGCAATGACAGGCGCTTAGATAATCAATCAACGAATCACCGAATTACCACTTCACCGAATCAACGAATCCGCACACCAGCACATCAGCAAATGAATTACGCCACTTTCGAAAGGTGCTTTACAAACAAGCGCTTTACCACGGGCATGAGTGTTTGCTGCTGAGGAAATTTTGATTTAGAGATCACTAAAAAAGTAGCAGGATTTGGTAAGTCTTTAAAGCGTTTTACCAAATCGAGTTTCATGTTTTCATAAGTGGTAGCCAGGCTCCTGATTTGTGTTTCCAAATAGGTAGTCTGCAAACTTCTCATAGGTTCATGACTGTCTTCAAAAATACTTACCTGATAACGGTAGATGGCTGTTTCCTTTTCTGGAGGCTGACTGATAAACAGATATCCTTCATTGGCATATAAGGGAGTAACACCGACAGGAGCTAATTCGCATTGGGATTCTACATGTTCGTAAATAAGTGAACCTTCTTCTAACGATGTTTTAAATTGTGGCAAGGCATAATCGATAATGGCTTCAAGCTCTTCCATAATGGCATCATCTTCTACCAGTTGTTTGTAGCTCAATTCAAGCTTTTGCAAATCCTCTATGGAAAGCTCTTTAGGGAAAGCATCTCTGAAAATCATCTTTGTCCGCTTTAATTCCTGAAGATTCCTAAAGTGAAAAACCAAGTCACCCAAATAAGGATACAACTCTACCCTACTGAATGATTGTCGTACATTTTGCAGGTAAGCTAATAACATGTACTTCTTATACTCAAAGTCAATTAGTCCCTGTGTAATCCAGTCTTTCGATAAGTTCATACAGTAAATTTTACCTCTTAAAATAGTAAAAAAGCTAATTCTAAAAAAGTCTATTTTTAATAAGTCTAAATAAACTATATTTGAGACTTCATGCATCCGAAGCGCATACTTATAGCTGATAAACAAGCCCTAAGCCTGGCTGGTACAAAGGCCCTGCTTGCAGAACATGATCAAGCGCATTTAGTTGGCACTGTTACACGCTATGAGGCACTTGAAGAGGCTTTAGATGAGCTTAAACCGGACATCCTTATTATTGATTACAGCCTTGGCGGTGAGGCATGCCTGGAGACTTTAGCTAAACTTTCAACTGCCTCAACAGGCACCAGTCTTTTTTTACTCTCATCCGAAAATGATAAGTCACTGATCTTGCGTGCCCTCCAACTGAGCGTTCCAGTTTATGTAACCAAAGATTGTAGTGAACAAGAGATCCATAGGGCGATTGAAGCCAGCCTCAAAGGCGAGAAGTTCTATTGTCAAAAGATACTCAACCTTATCCTGGAAAAGCATGCTGTCCACGCTGCCGAGGCAGTGGAAAATGGTCTAACCACAAGAGAGAAAGAGGTGTTGGCGCTGCTGGCTAAAGGAAAACAGACGCAAGCCGTAGCAGAATTACTTTACTTGAGTCCACATACTGTTCACACACATCGAAAAAGCATTATTAAAAAGCTAAATATCAAATCACCAACCGAATTTGTCGTAAGAGCCATGGATCTTGGTCTGGTTTAAAATCAATGCCTTAATGTCGAAGTAGCTGCTTCTACCCTCCTCAGGGTAGGTAAAAAATAGCCCTGATAAGCGATTGACGCAGGTTTGCCCACTGACCTACCTTTGTTTAGAATTAATCTAAACAAAATGTTAAAATACATACTTATCATAGTTTTTTCGCTGTTTTCGGCCGGTCTTGTGGCTCAACATGGCAGCATCAAAGGAAACATCCGAACAGCAGATGGCAGAGCCGCAGCGTTTGTAAACGTGTTTGTTAAGGGGAGTGCCAAAGGATCAGTAACTGATAACGAAGGCAATTTTCAAATCAACAACCTGAAACCGGGTATTTACCAATTAGTGGCCACTTTTGTGGGTGCGGCAAAACAAGAGCAAGATGTTGAAGTAAAACCATACGAAGTAAGCATTGTAGATTTTACCTTGGCTGAAACTGCTACTGCCCTATCGGAAATTACAGTGACTGACGCACGCATCAACAAGTACTACCGTAATGAGAATGCTATCGTTGCCAAACAACCTTTAAAAGATCTGGAAAACCCACAGGTTTACAATTCCATTTCAAAAGAGATTCTGGCGGATCAGGTCGTTACCAACTTTAACGATGCTTTAAAAAATGCTACCGGCATAACACGCTTATGGGAATCGACTGGTCGCGGTGGTGATGGGGCAGAGTTCTTTTCATTGCGTGGCTTTTCTGTTCAAGCCTCTATGGTGAATGGCCTGCCCAGTGTTAGCAACGGTGGTCTTGATCCAGTAAACATCGAAACAATTGATGTCATTAAAGGACCGTCTGGTACTTTGTTTGGGAGTCCACTTATTTCTTATGGTGGTCTGATTAATGTGACTACCAAAAGGCCTTATGAAACATTGGGTGGAGAGCTTACCTACATTAGCGGAAGCAATGCCCTGAATCGCTTTACTGCGGATGTAAACCTTCCTTTAAGCGAACAGGCTTTTGCCCGTATCAACACTGCCTACCATAGCGAAAACTTTTTTCAAGATGCTGGTTTCAGGAAATCATTTTTCATAGCACCATCCTTCAAGTTTAAGGCTAATGAAAAACTCACTTTCCTGATTAACACGGAATTTATGAATGCCGAGGGCGCCAATCCTGCCATGATCTTCCTGAATCGAAATGCTCCTCTGTCATTCAGCAATCTGGACCTCTTTGAAAAAAATTATTCGCGATCATTTACCAGTAACGATCTTACTATTAAAAATCCAACGATAGGCCTTCAGGCTCAAGCCTTGTATAAAATTTCTGATGCATGGACATCACAAACAGTAGTATCAAGAAGCAGTGCAAAAACAGATGGTTACTATCATTACCTGTGGGACTTCAGTGATGGCAACACTTTTGGCAGATACATTTCTAAACGCAATGGTGAAACCAACACAACGGATATTCAGCAAAATTTCATAGGTAATTTTTCTATAGGCAATATTGAAAACAATGTTTTGATTGGTATTGATTACTTCAACTCCGCCATTCATAATGCGAGCACAGGCTGGGTATTGGGCGGAATGGTTACCCTAGCTGATGGGAATGACACGGGCATTTTAACCAAAGCTGCTGTCGATAACTTACTTGTTGATTCAAGCGAAGGTGTATCCACTGCCGAAAGTGAAGTGGTGAGTGCCTATGTATCGGATGTAATTAAGCTTACGTCTTCACTTTCAGTGTTGGCGAGCATACGTTTTGATCAGTTTGGTGGTAAAACTTCTTATTATGCAACTGCTGATGTGAAAGAACAAACATCCTTCTCACCTAAGTTTGGATTGGTCTATCAATTATTACCTGAAAAAATTTCAGTATTTGGCAATTACCAGAATGGATTTACTAATGTTGGTCCTGCTGAAGTATCTGATCTTGATGGTAGCAATCCACGACTTATCACTTTTGATCCTGAGCAGGCTAACCAATATGAATTCGGTGTAAAGAGTAATCTGTTCAATGGAAAACTATCGGCCACAGCTTCTTACTACAACATTTCGGTAAAAAATAGGGTGATGGTCGATCCGGATAATCAGAACAACTCCATTCAAGGTGGTGAAGCACTAAGCAAAGGATTTGAAGTGAGTCTTATTGCCAATCCTTTTGAAGGCTTGAACATTATAGCGGGCTTGAGTAATAACGACAGTGAAGTGGTTAAGGATAACCCTGGTGACGGTTACCTCGGCTTAAGACCGGAAGAAGCAGGACCTGCTCGACTGGCCAACTTCTGGATTAATTATACACTTGGCAATGGTGCTGTAAAAGGATTAGGTTTTGGTTTTGGAGGTAACTATGCCAGCGAACATAAGACATTAAACAGAGCAAATACCGGAACCTTTGTGTTACCCAAATACACTGTGCTTAATGCGGCACTTTCTTATACAGGCGATAAGTATGGTATTATTCTGAAAGTAAACAATCTAACTGACAAGCAATACTTCTCAGGTTGGTCAACAGTAACACCTCAAAACCTGCGCAACATTTCCTTAAGTCTTAACTACAAGTTTTAAATGGTGTTCGACTAAAAAGTAAAAACATTCTCAACCACTTGATTTTCTTGATGCTTAATTGATAGGCCCTGCCTTTGCCGAAACGGCTAAGTGCAGGCAGGCTCACTCCTACCTCTCTCCTTCAGAGAGAGATAGGAGAATCAAGAAAATCAAGTGGCTATTAAAAGTGCTCTACTAGCTATACAACAGTGACAATTTCTAATAAAATGTAATGCAGTTCAGTTTTAAAAAGATTACCGGTAAACTTCACCGCTGGCTTGGGTTAACGTCCGGGCTAGTGGTTTTTATTGTCTCTATAACGGGGTGTATATACGCATTTCAATACGAGTTACAAGAGCTTACCCAAGACTACCGACACGTGGCTGAAAGAGATGCTGACTTTCTGCCACCCTCTATGCTCAAAGACATTGCCGAAGCAAAATTACCTGGCAAGAAAATTCATGGTGTGCAGTATGAAGGCAAAGCAAGGGCTGCTTTTGTAAGCTTTTACGAACTTGATCCCTTTTACTACTATCTGGTTTATCTAGATCCTTACAGTGGCGAAGTATTAAAGGTCAAAAACATGTCGCACGACTTCTTTTATCAAGTGTTGCAAGGGCATTTTTATCTATGGCTGCCGCCTGCTATTGGTCAACCTGTAGTGGCAACGTCATGTCTCATTTTTGTAGTCATGTTAATTACTGGTATCGTGTTGTGGTGGCCTAAAAAAAATAAATCCAAACAGCGGTTTACCATTAAATGGAATGCACGCTGGCGTAGAAAAAATTACGACTTCCATCATGTGTTTGGTTTTTACTCATTGTTCATTACCCTCATACTTGCCCTGACTGGTTTGGTGTGGGGCTTTCAATGGTTTGGTGCAGGTGTTTACCTGCTGGCGGGTGGTGACAA
>VFQM010000556.1_pt1 | contig 40266 bp, 31 predicted proteins | sample 3512391 | NCBI WGS metagenome assembly VFQM01 (sample SAMN10412369, study PRJNA504923) | tailings metagenome | isolation source: Replicate 1 from Balatoc abandoned mine | place: Philippines
TTCCGATCTCTCATGCGGCATGCCAACCACGGCGGCTTCGGCCACCTTGGCATGGGCGACCAGGGCGGACTCGACCTCGGCCGTGCCCATGCGGTGGCCCGAGACGTTGATCACATCGTCAACTCGGCCGGTGATCCAGTAATAGCCGTCGGCATCGCGCTTGCAGCCATCGCCGGTGAAGTACTTGCCGCGATAGGTGGTGAAATAGGTCTGGAAGAAGCGCTCGTGATCGCCCCAGACGGTGCGCATCTGGCCCGGCCAGGACTGGGTGATGCAGAGGTTCCCCTCGGTCGCGCCTTCCAACACATTGCCATCACCATCGACAATCTGCGGCACCACGCCGAACATCGGGAAGCTGGCCGCGCCGGGCTTCAGCGCATGGGCGCCGGGCAGCGGGGTCATCATGCAAGCCCCGGTTTCGGTCTGCCAATAGGTGTCGACGATCGGGCAGCGCCCATCGCCGACCACGCGCCAGTACCATTCCCAAGCCTCGGGATTGATCGGCTCACCAACCGAGCCGAGCAGGCGCAGCGTCTTGCGACTGGTGGCCTTCACCCAGTCGTCGCCCTCGCGCATCAGCGCGCGCAGCGCCGTGGGGGCGCCATAGAAGATCTCAACCTTGTGCCGGTCGACGATCTCCCAGAACCGGCTGTGAGTGGGATAGTTCGGCACGCCTTCGAACATCACCGTGGTCGCGCCATTGGCGAGCGGACCATAAACCACGTAGCTGTGGCCGGTGACCCAGCCCACGTCGGCCGCGCACCAATAGATTTCGCCGGGGCGGTAATCGAACACGTACTGGTGGGTCATCGCCGCCCAGGTCAGGTAGCCGCCAGTGGTGTGCAGGACGCCCTTGGGCTTGCCTGTGCTGCCCGAAGTATAGAGGATGAACAGCGGGTCTTCCGCGCCCATTTCCTCGTAGGGACAGTCGGCCGAAACCGCCGCGCGCTGATCGTGCCACCAGTGGTCGCGCCCATCGGCCATGGTTATCGCATTGCCGACGTGCCGGACCACCAGCACCGCCTCGATCGAGGGGCACTGGTTCAGCGCCTCATCGACATTGGCCTTGAGCGGAACCAGCTTGCCGCCGCGCATCCCGGCATCGGCGGTAATGACGAGGTTGCTGTCGCAGTCCTGGATCCGCCCGGCGAGCGCCTCGGGGCTGAAGCCGCCGAAGACGACCGAGTGGATCGCCCCGATCCGGCTGCAGGCCAGCATGGCCACGGCCGCTTCGGGGATCATCGGCATGTAGATCGTCACCCGGTCCCCGCGCTTGGCGCCGAGCGCCTTCAGCGCATTGGCCATGCGGCAGACTTCCTCGTGCAGCTCGCGGTAAGTCAGGCGGCGCTGCTGGCTGGCATCATCGCCTTCCCAGATGATCGCGGTAACATCGCCGCGTGTCGCAAGATGCCGATCAAGGCAATTGGCCGAGACGTTGAGCGTGCCGTCAGAGAACCATTCGATCCCGAAGGTGGCCTCGTCATAGGAGCACTGGCTCAGCTTGGTCCACGGCTTGATCCAATCGATCCGCGCCGATTCCGCGCGCCAGAACGTTTCGGGCGTTTCCAGCGCGGCGCGGTACTTCTCGGCATAGACCTCCGCCGTGATCTGCGCGCGGGCGGCCCATTCGGCCGGGACGGGGTGGACAGTGGCCATCGGTTACTCTCCCTTTGCCCCACCCTTGCCGCCCCATCGGGCCGCGATCAAGCGGGTCAGAAGAAGAATTTCTGCTGCCAGTAGAAGGTCCCGGTCACCGGCTCGCCCGCAGCGTTCAGCGCGGGCTTGAAGCGCAGCCGTTCCTTGGCAAGCCGACAGGTCACCTCATCGGTATCGGGGAGACCGCTGGACTTGTAGATCCGGCAGCCGGTGGCGCGGCCTTCGGGGCTGATCGTCAGCGCCAGGATCACCGCCTTGCCGATCCGCGCCTCGCGCCCGCCGGGGGGTATCGGAAAATCCGATGCCTTGTCGATCCGGCCGGAGATATGGACCGGCTTGCTCGCGCCGCCACCTTGCCCGTTGCCGCCCGCACCGCTGCCCGTGCCGGAACCTGTCCCGCCGGCGCCCGTGCCGCTGCCGCTATCGCGCGCGCCCGAGGTATCGGCGCTGCCCGTGCTGGCGGCTCGGGGTGCCGGGACCTTGGCGATCTCTACCTTGGGCTTTTCGGCCTTCACCTCGCGCGGGACGGCCTTCTTGCCTGCTTCCCCGGCAGCACCCGCAGGCTTGGGCTCGGCCTGCGCCTCGGGCGGCGGCGGAGGCGCGGTGATGGTGACTGTCAGGGTGCGGGTGATCGTTTCGACCGCCTGCGCGGTAAAGTCCGGCGCAAAGGCGCGGATCAGTGCCAGGATCGCCGCCACATGCAGCAGCGCCACCAGCACGATCACGCCCAGCTTGACCCGGCGCGGCGGGGTGAGGTCCAGATCGTCCTCGTCCATTAGGGCCTTATGACAGGCCGGCGCTGCAATTCAAAGGCTTAGCGCGGCGGGGCAATGTCAAACGCGAAGGTCAGCCGCTCTCCTGCGGCGAACGGTTCGGTCGCATGCCACAGGGTCGAGCCGAACAGCGCAAGGCGGCCCGGCTTGGGCTCGATCTGCCGAAGCGGCGGCAAGTCCAGGCCCAGCTCGGGCGGCGGGCTGCCGAGTGAGAGCCAGCCGGCCGGCGGTGCGCCCAGCGCGTCTGGCTCGGGCAGGCTGACATAACAGGCCGAACTGATCCACCCGCGCACATGGGTATGGCTGGCGTGAAAGCCAGCTCCGGCCAGCCGAACGGACCAGCTACCGGCAAAGCGGAGCGGCCCGGCACTGCGTTCGAGCAGCGGGTGGCCGACCTGATGCGGCAAGTCAGCGGCAAAGTCCGCCACGGCGGCCAGCACCTTGTCGCGCGCCAACCGGATTGCCGGATCGGGATGGAAGAACAGCTGCCGGTCGGTCTGGGTGCCACCGCGCACCGACTGTTCGGGATAGGGAGCCTTCATCCGGTGCAGGCGGCGCAAGGTAGCGGCCAGATCGGCCAGCTCCTGTGGCGCGAAATCGAGATCGACAGTCGCGGCATGGAGCGGATTGCCATCGAGCCATTGCGCTTTGGCATCGCCCAGTAACCGCCAGCAAAGCCCCGCATAAGGCCAGAACATCCGCGCTTGTGGTCCGTTGAGATGACGCTCGGCAATTCCCAGTGCCGTTTGGGGTTGGCCCATCCGCAGCAGATAGCGGACCTGGCAGAGGTCGGTGCCGGGGTCAGCCAGTGCTACATACGGCGCGAAATCCGGCAAGCCTTCGCCGCTCTCGGCCGCGAGGAACAGCGTCGACAACGCGAGGCCCTGCGAAGGTGGGCAAGATTGCTGCGCGCCAGCTAGAATCTTTCGCGCGGCCACCCAGTCCTTCCTCGTCGCGTGCTGCTGGAACCAGGCCAGCCAGAGCGCGGTATTGGCTGGCTCCTGCGTAACTGCTTGGGCAAAGGAGCGACCCCAGCCCTCGGCCTCACCCCCGGTGATGCGCATCGCGCAGAGCGTGCGATGCCCGTCGATCCAGCCGGGATGCTGCGCCAGCACGCTATCCAGCAAGGCTTCGGCTTGGTCGTCCGCGCCTTCCGCCGCCAAGGCAAGGGCGTGGTTGCGGATCAGGTCGGGCTGGCCGGGTAGCAGGGCGGCCGCCCGCTCGAACAGCGCGGCGGCAGGCTGCCAGGCCTCGAAGGCGATCTGGGCATGGCCAAAGGCGGCCTGCGGACTGGCGGGATCAAGCCGCGCCGCCGCGATGATCGTCTCCAGCGCGGCGTCGATGTCTTGCTCGGCCAGCAGTGCGGCCGCCCGGCTGACGCGCTGCGCGGTGTCGGTCATGCCTTGCAATGCTGGTCGATGAAGGCCTGGTGAATCGGCTGGCGCGCCGCCTCGTTGGCCATGGCCTGGCGCAGCTTGCCCAGCCATTCGCGCCCGCTCGGGCGATAGGCGCCGAGCGGGTCGGTGCCTTCGGGCAGGTTGAACTGACCGAGATGAACCGCGTGCCAGCTAGGCGGGGCAAACAGGTCCATATCGCGCGGGATATGACGGCCATAGCGGCGGAAGTGGTCGATCTTGAAGGCCAACGTGTCCGGCACCTCCATCGCCGCCGTGTGCCGCCACATCGGCTCATCGCGGTCCATCAGCTTGTAGTGCAGGACGATGAAATCGCGGATCCGCTCCATCTCGGTCGTGGCGATATGGTTGTATTCGGCAATCACCGCCGGATCGAAGCTGGTGTCCGGAAACAGCGCGAGCAGCTTGGAGATGCCCGCCTGAATCAGGTGCAGGCTGGTCGATTCCAGCGGCTCGAGGAACCCGCTGGAAAGGCCAACGGCGACCACGTTCTTGTCCCAGAACTTGCGGCGCATGCCGGTGGTGAAGCGCAGCTTGTTCGGATCGGCCAGCGGCTTGCCGTCGAGATTGCTGAGCAGCGCGTCGAGCGCCGCCTCATCGCTGGTGAAATGGCTGGAATAGACATGCCCGTTACCGGTGCGGTGCTGCAGCGGGATGCGCCACTGCCAGCCGGCCTCGCGCGCGGTCGAGCGGGTGTAGGGCGTGAAATCGCCGGCTTTCTCGCAGGGGATGGCAACGGCGCGGTCGCAGGGCAGCCAGTGGGTCCAGTCGGCATAGCCGGCCTGCAGCGCGCCCTCGATCAGCAGGCCGCGAAAGCCCGAGCAGTCGATAAACAGCTCGGCCTCAAGGCTGCGGCCGTCTTCCAGGGTAACGCCGGTGACGAAGCCGGTTTCGCCATGCTGCTGGACCGAGCCGATCTTGCCCTCATGCCGCACCACGCCGCGTGCCTCGGAATAGGCCCGCAGGTACCGCGCATAGAGCCCGGCATCGAAGTGATAGGCATAGTCGAAGGTCGAAAGCACCGACCGCGGATCCCCGCTCGGCCTCACGAAGCGATTGGCCTTGGCCAGATGCCAGGCCATCGAATGTTCATCGAACCCGGCGGTTTCGCCCGCAGCCTTTGCCAGCAGCCAGTGCTGGTGGACCGGCACCACGTCAAAGGCGCGGCCGTGCGGACCGAAGGGATGGAAATAGCAGTGGCCCGCCCGGCCCCAGTTCACGAATTCGATCCCCAGCTTGTAGCTTGCCTGGGTGCGCTTCATGAACTCGGCTTCGTCGATGCCCAGCATCTGGTTGAAAGTGCGGATCGGCGGGATCGTCGCCTCACCCACGCCAACCGTGCCGATTTCCTCGCTCTCGATCAGCGCAATCTCGCAGCCCTGGGCAAGATTGGCGGAGAGCGCCGCCGCCGTCATCCACCCGGCCGAGCCGCCGCCGACGATCAGGATCTTGCGGATGGGTTGCGCCGGTGAAGCCATTGCTTGCTCGCTTGCCATGAAAGAGAACGGGCGGGAAGCGGCCTTGGCCGATCCCGCCCGGTAAGTGTCGGGGCCCGTCCAGGGAGATGGCGGGCCCCGAGGAGAACCAGCTTAGAAGCTGTAGCGCACCGAAGCGGTGAAGGTGCGGCCCAGCGCCGGGGCACCGCCCAGCACGGCCGGGTTGGCAGTGCTGTCCGAAATGCCGCCGTTGCCGCGGAAGTCGAAGGTGTCGAACAGGTTGTAGACCTGCAGACCCAGTTCGAGGTTCTTGACCGGACGGACCCGCAGCACGCCGTTGAACACGGCCTTGCCCGGGTATTCCAGCCCCGCCCCGTCGATCGCGGCGGTCTGGCCGGTGGTCGACAGGCCGATCGTGGCGATGTCGTTGATGTCGTAGTTGGCCGAGACCGTGTACGACAGGTCCGGAATGCCATCGGCGCGGGTATAGACGGTTGAGGCCGCCGCGGCGCGCTTGGCCTTGGTGTAGGTGGCCGTCCCGACGAGGTTGAACCCGCCATTCTGGTAGGTCACGAACAGTTCGGCGCCCGACGACTTGTACTTGGTGTCGATGATGCAGCCGCCGGTCGGGCACTGGGCCGTGACGGTCGGTTCATAGTCGCTGCGGCTGAAGCTGCCCTTGAGCAGGGTCAGTTCGACCGAATAGCGCCCACCGGCGAGGCCGCCGCGGTTCTTCAGGCCCAGTTCGTACTGCTTCACGAAGTCGACCGAGGGAACCAGGCCGCTCTGGTTCAGCTTACCGTCGGCAGTGAACTTGCCCGAAACGGTCTGACGGTCCGAGTTGAAGCGGCCGCCGCGCGAGGCGCGGATGAACAGCGAGGTATCGGGATTGACCTTCCACAGCGCACCGGCAGTCCAGGTGGTGTAGTTGCGGCCATAGTCCAGCACTTCGCGGGCACCGTTGGCGGTAATCGTCGGGATCTGGGTGGTCACGCCGTTGAAGGTGACGGGCGTGTTGAACTCCACCGCGCTGCCGGCAATCGTCCAGCCCGAGGCGCGCAACATCTCGAAGCGGACCGAGCCGTCGATCGCGAAGGTGTCGTTATCGAGATCGAGCCCGACGTAGGGCGCGTTATCGGTGTACGACAGCTCGTAATCGCGGGCGCAGCAGCTGCCCCAGTTGTTGTTGAACCCGGCAATCCCTTCGGCGGTCAGGCGGGCACCGGCAGCGGTAAACAGGTCAAGCTGCGCGGGGTTGTCGCCGCTGACTTCGCGGTACGACTTGTTGGTGTGCCAATCCATGTTGATCTTCTGGTTCATGTAGAACCAGCCGGCGCGGGCCGTGATCGTGGCGAAGCCGCCTTCGAACTTGCCGGTCAGCGCCAGATCGTTGGCGAAGCTGCCGATGTCGCGGATATTGGTGCGGACATTGGTGTTCGTATCGATATAGGTGCCGGTATAGACCTGCCCGGCCTTGGGGCCGCTGGCGTAGCGCGCTGTGGCAACCACACCGCCGTTGACGGTCGACCCGATCACCGCCGAAGTGCGCCCGACACCGAGGAACGGCGAAGTGAAGGCGCCGCTCATGTCGGTCCAGCGCATGTTGTTGTCGACCGTGATCGCGTCCGAGAACTCATAGTGGAACTGGTTCTGGATCGACTTGGCATTCGTAGTGATGCCCGACATCGCCACGCGCTCAAGATCGCCTTCGCGGTTATAGATCAGGAACGACTGGTTGAGCGTCGAATAGTTCGACTGGTCACGGCCATCAAAGCCCGGGAAGGGCCGCAGGTTCGAAACCTTGCCGCCAGCCACGGTGCCCAGCGCCGGAGCGCCGGTGTAGTTCGGCTCGCGGGTATCGGCATACTTGAACAGGAACCGGATGTAGCCCTTGCCCTCGTCAAACTCCTTGGTGACGTTGGCCTTGATCTGGACCGAGTCCGAGACGTTGAAGCCGGCCTTCAGCGGGCCCTTGCCGACCTTGTAGAAGCCACCGACGTGGAAATACATCGTCTCGTTCAGCGCGCCGCCATAGCGGAAATCGACCTTGGTTTCGTTGAAGCCCAGGCCCTTGTCAAGCTGAATGTAGCCACCTTCCTGCTTGCCGGTGTGGCTGATGTAGTTGATGACCGCACCCGGCGCCTGCGAGGCGAAGGTGGCAGCAGTACCGCCACGGACGGCTTCAACCTTCTGGGTCGTGGCGTCGAAGCGGGTCCAGTAGTCGTTGTTGCCGAACTGGATGTCGCCGAACAGCACGGTCGGCAGACCATCTTCCTGCAGCTGGACGAAGGGCGCACCGCCGGTTGCGACCGGCAGGCCGCGCACCGCGATGTTCGAGTTGCCGCCCGGGCCCGAGGTACCGGCCACCTGGATGCCCGGCAGCATGCGGAACAGTTCGGCTTCCGAGCTCGGCTTGAAATCCTGGATCAGGTCGGCGCTGACCGAGGTAACCGAGATCGAGCTGTCGATCTGGGTCTTGTCGCGGCCCGAAGCCGTCACGACGATTTCATCAAGCCCGCTCGCCTCTTGCGCCGGGGCATCCTGTGCCAGGGCGGGGGCGGCGAAGCTGGCACCGGCGACAATCGCCAGGACCGAGGCAACGCTACGCAACTGCGACTTCTTCATGGGTATCCTCCCCTCGAACACCCCTTTGCGGGGCACATCTGCCGCGGGCAAGCTATAGCTCTACCCCGACAATCGATTGCACACATATCGCAATCGATTGCAAACGCAAGTGCCAATCTGCAGTCCGGCGCGGCAAAATTGACGGATTGCCCATTGCCTTTGGCGATGATTGCAGGAAGATGGGGCCATGACCGAACGGCCACGCATTCGAAACATCGCCGATCTCGCCAAAATCGCCGGAGTTTCGCCAGGTACCGTCTCTCGCGCTCTGTCAGGGGCCGGGCTGATCAGCCAGAAGACCCGCGAACGCATCCAGGCCCTGGCCCGCGAACACGAATTCCGCCCCAATATCATGGCCCGCAACCTGCGGATCCAGCGCACCGGGGCGATCGGCGTGCTGATTCCGCTGGGACATGAGACCGGCCAGCACATTTCCGATCCCTTTTTCATCACCATGCTGGGCCTGCTGGCCGATTCGCTGACCGAGCGCGGCTATGACCTGGTGCTGAGCCGGGTGATCCCGACCAACGATGACTGGCTGGAACGTTATGCCGACTCCGGCCGGGTCGACGGGATCATTGTGATCGGTCAGTCGGACCAGTCGGCCGTGCTGGACCGCGTGGCGGAACGCTATCGCCCGCTGGTGGTCTGGGGGGGCCATTCGCGCGGGCAGGTGCACTGCTCGGTCGGTTCCGACAACGTCGCCGGTGGCGATATCGCCACCAGCCACCTGATCGAACGCGGTTGCAAGCGGATCACCTTCTTTGGCGACCCCACCCCGCTGGAAATCGCGCAGCGGCTTGAAGGCTGCCGCCAGGCTCTGGCCCGCGCCGGCATGCCCGACGCCCTGACTGTCTTCCCGGCGCATCTGGCCGCCGGCCTCGATGACAGCGACATCACCGCCTATCTTGCCAATGCCGAGCAGCGCCCCGACGGGATCTTCGCCGCCTCCGACGTGATCGCGATGAGCGCGCTGCGCGCCCTGGCCGAACTGGGTATGGCCGTGCCGGGCGAGGTCAAGGTGATCGGCTATGACGGCCTGGCGCTGGGCGAGCATACTGTGCCGCGGCTGTCGACCGTCAAGCAGGACCTGACCACCGGCGCGCGCAACCTGGTCGACCTGCTGCTGCGGCGGATCGCGGGTGAGGATACCAGCTCGGTCGTGATGATGCCCGAACTGGTCACGCGGCTTTCTACCTGAGCGCAGCTTCGGCCAGGGCGAGGGCACCGAGCAGGCCCGAACGGTCACCCAGGCCCGGCAGGGTCACGATCTCCGTGGCCTTGCCCCGAAAATAGCCATTGCCAAGCCGCTCTGCCTCTTGGCGGACGCGGTCGATCAATCCGGGCGTGCCCATCACCCCGCCGCCCAGCACAATCCGGCCCGGTTCGAACATGGCCTGGGCCGTGACTACCGCCTGCGCGATGTACCAGGCGATAACTTCGTGGCCGATGTGATCGGCGGACAACTCTGACAATGAAACGCCATAGCGCGCCTTCACGGCAGGGCCGCTCGCCAGCCCTTCGAGGCAAGTGCCGTGGAACGGGCAGACGCCGCCGAAATTGGCTGCGGCATCGGTCGGGTGCAAGGGCAAGCGGATATGGCCCATCTCCGGGTGCGAGATGCCCGCCAGCGGCTTGCCGCCGATCACCGCCCCGCCGCCAACCCCGGTGCCGATCGTGAAATAGAGCACCGAAGGCTGCCCTTGCCCCGCCCCCCAGCGGTATTCGGCAAGGGCAGCTGCGGTGACATCGGTGTCCAGCCCCACAGGACAACCGAGCTGCTGAACCAGGGGCCCGACCAAATCGGTGTTCGACCAGCCAGCCTTGGGTGTTGCAAGGATATGGCCCCATTGCGGGGAAGTCCGGTCCACCTCGACCGGGCCGAAGGTAGCAATGCCCACTGCGGCAAGTGGACCATGCCCGGCCAGCCAATCGCACATGGCCCGGATCGTTTCGTCCGGCGTGGTCGTCGGGATGCGGGTGGTGGCGAGGATCTCTTCAGGACCGTGCGCGACACCGAGCACGAACTTGGTGCCCCCGGCCTCGACCAGTCCATATAGCGGCTTGCTCATTCCGAAACGATCTGCGCCGTTTCCCCATCCAGCGCAATCCGGAAGCGCGGCGCCGGCACCCCGCCGAACTGCTTGAGCGCCAGTTCGGGGTGCAGGGCCGGATCGAGCCCGCCGAGGCCCCAGAAGTCGACGAACCCGGCAACTTCCAGCTCGTCCGTTACCCACCAGCTATAGGTCTGGACCGGCTCTTCCGCCGGGTTGGGCGCAACGAGGCCCGTGCCGTTGAGCGGGCGCCAGGGCCCGGCCAACCGCTCAGCCACCATGCCATACAGCCCGTTGGGGCCAGTCGGGCCGGCCGGATCGAAAGTGCGCCGCTGGGTTGACCAGAACAGGTAATAGCGACCGCCGTGCAGACGCAGCACCGGGCGCTCCATCTCATTGTTGACCCCGGCGGCGCTGACCAGCGGCGGCAGTAGCGTCCAGCCGGTGAAGCCGGGACCGGAAGCACGAGCCAGCCCGACCACGCCGTTGAAGCTCGAAGTCGACGCCGGGTCCGATGCGGTGAACAGCAGATAGTCCGCGCCATCGGCCGGATCGCGGAAATGGAACGGATCGCGGAAGCCCTTGATGAAGCCCGGTTCGCCGACCGTCTGGTTGACGATCACGTAAGTCTGGCCATCAGCAGCAACGCTCTCAACCGGTTCGCTCCAGCCGGTCACGCGGATGGTATTGCCGGCGATCTCCAGCTTGCCGCTGGTCTGGAACAGGCGCTGCTCAAAGCTGCGCCCGCTATCGCCGCGCCGCCCAGTGGCGGTGTAGAACAGCGTCACCCGCCCGCTCGCCGCATCATAGACAGTCGAGCCGGCCCATTCGCGCGAACCAGGGTTGAGATCTTCGGGCAGCAAATAGCCGCAATCGCGCCATACGCCGCCGCGCTCAAGCATCAGCCGCAGCCGGGCGACATCGTGGCGCAGGTCTGGGTGCAGATCGCGCGGGGCACACATGATCACCCAGGGCGTCCAGCCATCCAGCAGCACGGTCGCGCCCTGCGGGGTTTCGACTGTCCAGCAATCCCACAGCTGAAAACCGGGGAGCACATCGTGCAGATCACCGGCGCGGACCACGGGAATGGCGCGGACCTGCTGTTCGGCAATCGCCGCGACAGCATCGCGGGTCCAGACCGTGGTCACGCGCGTAATGGTCGAAGAATCTGGCACCCGTTACCCCGGCAAATGCATCCCGGCAGGACCTGCCTGCCACCCTCTCGCGGCTTGCTAGGCGAGATTGTAATCGATTGCAAAGGCAAATTTGCGCGGTTTTCGGTTTGGTGCAGTTTCACGCTCAAATCAGGCTGGCGCCGGCAGTCGGGGTTTCGACCATGATCAGCGGCGGTTCACCCGCCGGGGTACGGTAACCGGCCAGCACGGCCGCGCGCACGCGCTCCACCTCGGCGGCCGGCAGCAACGCAACCACCGCCCCGCCAAAACCGCCGCCGGTCATCCGCGCCCCGCCCGCGCCGCCGATCGCATCCTGCAGCAGGGCCACCAGCGCATCGATCGCGGGCAGGGTGATCTGGAAGTCATCGCGCATGGCGGAATGGCTCTGCGCCATCAGCGCGCCCAGCCGGGTCAGGTCACCCGTGCGCAGCGCCTCGGCGGCTGCAAGCGTGCGCGCATTCTCTCCCACCACATGCCGCGCGCGGGCATAGGCGACCGGATCGAGGTCGCCGGCTTCGGGCAGCACGTCCAGATCGCGCAGCGCCGCCACGCCAAAGTGCCGCGCTGCCGCCTCGCACTGCTGGCGGCGCTGGTTGTATTCGCCGTCGACCAGCCCGCGCTCGATCCCCGAATGGACGATCATCACCGCCAAGCCATCGGGCAGCGGCACGGTCGTGCATTCCATTGAGCGGCAGTCGATCAGCAGCGCCGCCCCCTCGACCGCGCGGGCGCTGACCAACTGGTCCATGATCCCGCACTGGCAGCCGGCAAAGCGATGCTCAGCGCGCTGGCCGATCAGGGCGAGCCGGCTGCGGTCGAAATCCGGCTGGCCGGCTAGCGCCGCCAGGGCAAGGCCGGCGGCATTCTCCAGCGCGGCAGACGAAGAAAGCCCCGCCCCCTGCGGCATGTCGCCCATGATCGCCAGGTCTGCCCCCGGCAGGTCGATCCCGGCATCGAGCAACCCATCGGCGACGCCGCGCACATAGTTACTCCACGGCGCGGCGCTGTCCGGCGTGATCGGCGCGGAAAGCGAAAAGCTGGCCGTCGCGCCGCCAAGATCGCCGGCAACGATCCGCACCAGCCGGTCATCGCGCCGCCGCGCCGCCACCAACGTCTGGCGCGAGATCGCGCAAGGCAGGACGAAGCCGTCGTTATAGTCCGTATGCTCGCCGATGAGATTCACCCGCCCCGGCGCGCGAGCAACCAGTTCCGCCCCCGCGCCAAAACTCTCACGGAACAGCTTGTGCAATGCTTCGATCATTGGCCCTGCCGGTAATGGACATCGCCCGCCGCGCGCAGCCGTTCGGCCGCCTGCTCGGGCGTCAGATCGCGCTGGGCTTCGGCCAGCAGCTCATAGCCGACCATGAACTTGCGCACCGAGGCGGAGCGCAGCAGCGGCGGATAGAAATGGGCGTGGAGCTGCCAGCGCGGATGGTCAGCGCCCTGCCCCGGCGCGCCGTGCCAGCCCATCGAATAGGGAAAGCTGCACTGGAACAGGTTGTCGTAGCGGATAGTCAGCGCCTTGAGCGTGGCCGCCAGATCATCGCGCTGCGCCTCGGTCAGCTCAGGCAGGCGGCGCACGGCAAAGCGCGGCAGCAGCAGCACCTCGAACGGCCAGGCCGCCCAGAACGGCACTATCGCCAACCAGTGCTCGCTCTGCACCACCACGCGCGGGCCATCGGCTTCGCGCTCCGCCAGCTCGAGCAGCATCGGCGCATTTCCCGCCCATTCCGCTTGGGTTCGCGCTTCGGTCGCAAGCTCCTGTGGGACATAGCTGGTCGCCCAGACCTGGCCGTGCGGGTGCGGGTTGGAACAGCCCATCATCGCGCCCTTGTTCTCGAACACCTGGACATGGGCATAGCGCTGCGAAAGTTCGGCCACCTGTTCCGCCCAGCAATCGACCACACCGCGGATCGCCGGCACCGGCAATTCGGGCAGGGTCAGCGCATGATCGGGCGAAAAGCAGATCACCCGGCTCTCGCCCTGGGCCCCGGCGGCGCGGAACAGCGGGTCGTCCTCCGTCGGGGCCGGGCTATCCGGCAGCAGCGCGGCAAAATCGTTCTGGAAGACATAGGTGCCGGCGTAGTCCGGGTTGCGCTCACCCGTGACGCGGGCGTTGCCAGGGCAGAGGTAGCAATCCGGATCGTGGTGCGGGCGGGCGGAAAGGTCCGGCTCCTCAACCTGCCCCTGCCACGGCCGCCGCGCGCGGTGGGGGGATACCAGCAGCCATTCGCCCAGCAGCGGGTTATAGCGGCGATGCGGATGTTCGGTGGGATCGAAGCTCATAGCGCCGTGACCTCCAACACCAGACCCTGCTCCCCGCGCAGCGGCGGCAGGGACAGGCCGTGCCGGACCAGCCAGGCGCCGTCATATTCGGCTTCATCCACCCGATAGCGCCGAGCCGGGTCGAGCATCGGCAAGCGCAGGCCGGGGGCATGACGCTGGGTCTGCGGATCGATCCGGGTGACCATCAGCACCAGCGCTTCAGCGCTGCCATGGGCCTGCCATAGCAGCCCGTCAGCACCCTCGCCTTGCCAGACCTGGCCGGTATGGAGCCGGTCGCGCAGCGCCTTGTAGCGAGCGATGCCTTCACCCAGCCGTTCAAGATCGCGCTCGCTGAGCTTGCGCAGGTCGAGTTCGACCCCGAAGTGCCCCGGCAGGGCAACGTGGTTGCGGAACCGCATCGTCTGGATCCGCCCCGTCGCATGGGCCGGGGCCGCGCCGACGTGGCTGCCCATCAGTTCGGGCGGGAAGAACTGCAGGTAGCCGCGCTGGATGCTGACCCGGCTGACCGCGTCGATATTGTCGCTGGTCCAGAACCGGTGCGTGTAGCGCGCGATCCCGGCGTCAATCCGCCCGCCGCCGCCGGCGCAGGCTTCGATCTCGACCGTCGGGAATTCCCGCCGCAGCCGGGTGAACAGGTCATAGGCGCCCAGCACCTGGTTGCGGAACGAGGGACGTTCGCCCGCCGCAGTCAGGTCGCGATTGTGGTCCCATTTGAGGTAGCCGATCGGCAATTCCTGCAAGAGCCCGGCGAGGCGCTCGTAAAGATAGTCGCGCACTTCCCCCCGGCCCATGTCGAGCACCAGCTGGTTGCGCGCCGTGATCAGCGGGCGGCCCGCGACCTGCAAGGCCCAGTCCGGATGGGCGCGGTAGAGTTCGCTATCCGGGTTGATCATCTCCGGCTCAACCCAGAGACCGAATTCCATGCCAAGCCCGGTCACGTGGTCAGCCAGCGGGTGAAGGCCGTTCGGATACTTCACGTCATCCGGCCACCAGTCACCCAGGCTGGTGGTGTCGTCATTGCGGCGGTGAAACCAGCCGTCATCGAGGACGAAGCGTTCGATCCCGGCCTTGGCGGCGGCATCGGCCAGATGCTTGAGCGCGGCCTCGTCATGATCGAAGTAGAAGCCCTCCCAGGTGTTGAGGTGAACCGGGCGTGGGCGCATCGCGCCGCCGGGCCAGTCCATCCGCGCGCGGATCGCGGCGTGGAAGTTCTGCGCCACACCATTGGTGTCCGCCGCGCAGGTGGCGAGCACTTCCGGCGTGGTCAGGCTTTCGCCCGGCGCCAGTTGCACCTCGCCGGGCATCAGTGCTTCCCCCAGCTGCCACTGCCAGCGCCCATCGTCGATCCAGTCGATCAGCTGGCAATGGTTGCCCGACCAGGCAAGCTGCGCGCCATAGGCACAGCCATCGGCGAGGACGACCGCCCCCGGCACGCAATCGTGCGAAGTCAGCCCGCGCCGGTTCTCGCGCCGCCACTGGCTGCGGCTGAGTTGGTCTTCAACGGGCACGAATTCGGTATTGTGGCGGCCAGAGAACGAGCGGACCCGCTGCGCATGATCTGGCAGCGGCAGCACAGCAGCCGCCAGCCACAGCACTTCGAGCGGCGCATCGCCCTGGTTGGTCAGGGTTGTCGAAACGGTGAGGACATCGCTGTCCGGATCGAGCGTCAGGGTGACCGCGACCGCTATCTTCGCGACGGCATCGGCAAGCGTGACGGTGACGCGCTGGCCATCCTGCTCCACAGCACGGTCCGTCGCCTGAAACGTCCAGTCCTGCCCGGCCCGATGCGCCTTCAGTCCGGGCTCGCCAAACCAGCCCTGGCCCAACCCGGGCACCAGGCTGAGCGGCTGATCGAATTCCGGCGAGAAGCTGGGGGTCGGCCGGGCAGCGCGCAGTGACCCCGGCGGCGTCACCCCATCGGGCAGGCGCGGGCCCCAGTAGCGCCACAGCGGTGCCTCGCCCGGCACCACTTCGAGCACCAGGCTGGAGGCACGGCCATTGAGAACAATCCAGCTATCCGGCTGCGGCAACTGCGCCTCCCCGCCCTTCCTTGATCCGCCAGACCGCAATCGCGGCCAACAGCATGCAGACGCCCGACACGCGCAGCACGTTGCGCGCATCACCGCCCAGCAGCGGTTCATAAGCGAAGGTCATCGTGCCCGCAAAGATCAGCATCGGCACACAGATGAACATGTTGAAGATGCCCATGTAGACTCCGGTCCGCTCGGGCGGGATCGTATCGGCCAGGATGATGTAGGGATTGCCCATGATCGAGCCCCAGCCGAGACCGATCCCGATCGCGGCGACGAACAGCAGCTCCTTTACCCCGATCAGCGGCATGGCCAGCATGGCGCAGCCCGACAGGGTCAGACAGAACGCGTGAAGCCGCCCCGCCCCCACCCGCCGCGCCATCGGCGCCATGGCCAGCGCGGAGACGAAGGCGATCAGGTTGAAGAATGCGCCGACCTGGCCATTGGTCAGCACCGCCTCTCGGTAGGCCGCCGTGCCGGCATCGGCCGTGCCATAGACCGAGCGGCTGATCGAATTGGTGACATAGCCCCAATAGCCCGACATCGCGTACCACTGGAACAGGCTCATCCAGGCCATCGCTTTCATCGCCTTGGGCATCTCGCGCATCGCGCTGAAGATTTCGCCCAGCGTGGCTGCCGGGTTCTTGGGCAGGGCAGCGAGGCGGGCCCGTTCGGCCTCGGGTAGCTTGATTTCGGGCACGCGGGTGATCGACCACAGGATCGTGCCAATCGAAAGCACCGCGCCGATCCAGAAGGAGACCAGCGTGAAGGTGGGGATGCCGCCCCCTTCGGTCGCATCCTTGCTGAGGCCGAACCAGGTCACCAGCAAGGTCGGGCTGAGATAGGCGAGGCACTGGGCAAGGCCGGTAAAGGCGCTCTGGCTGAGGAAGCCGAAGCTGCGCTGGTTCGCCTCCAGCCGGTCATTCACATAGGCCCGATATGGCTCCATCGTCACGTTGTTGCCGACGTCGAGCAGGAACAGCAGCGAAAAAGCCATCACCACCGAGGCGGAGAGCGGCATGAAGAACAGCCCCACCGCGCACATCAGCGCCCCGATCAGGAAATAGGGCGTGCGGCGCCCCCAGCGCGACGAGGTCCGGTCGCTCAGCGAGCCGATGATCGGCTGAACGATCAGCCCGGTCAGCGGGCCGGCGATGCCGAGCCAGGCGAAGTTCTTTTCCTCCGCCCCCAGATAGCCCCAGATCGGCGACATGTTGGCCTGCTGCAGGCCGAAGCTGAACTGCAGCCCCAGGAACCCAAGGTTCATCTGCAGGATCTGTGCGACGCTGAGCTGCGGGCGGGTGCCGGCTGCGGCGGCGTATCCGGCGGGCATGGTGGCTGCGGTCATCGCTTGGGTCCTCTCGAACGGCACCTTTGGCACCTGTTGCGGCGCAGCCTAGGCGTTGCGGATCAAGTTCGCAACAATCGATTGCAATGACGCTTTACAGCCGCCCTTCAGCCCGGGCCCGGCGGCCATAGAACGCTTCGAACAAGGGCGAGGCCATCAGCGTGGTGACAATCGCCATGACCACCATCATCGCGAACAGCGCCGGGGTGATGATCCCGCGTTGCAGCCCGATGTTGATGACGATCAGCTCCATCAGGCCGCGCGCGTTCATAAGCGCGCCGATCCCCGATGCCGTGGCGTGATCCTGGCCCGAAAGCCGCGCGGCGAGGTAGCAGGCCCCGCCCTTGGCGGCGATCGACAGCACCAGGATCAGCGCCGCCACCGCCAGCAGCGCCGGATCGCCCAGCAGCGTCAGCTCGGTGTGGAGGCCGGAGTAGGTAAAGAAGAACGGCAGCAGTAGCACGACCGTGACCGGCTCCAGCTTCTCGCGGATCGCCGCCGTCAGGCGCCCGCGCGGCATGGCTGTCCCCAGCAGGAAGCCGCCGAACACGGCATGGATACCCACCGCATCCATCGCCCAGGCGCAAAGCAGGTAGAGGACCAGGACAATCGCCAGCAGCGTCTCGTCCATGCCGGTCACCGCAATCCGCCGGTCCAGCACCTGCAGCAGGCGCGGGGCGATCAGGATCATGAACAGGGCGAAAGTGAACCCACCGCCAATCGCCAGCACCGCGATCTGCGGCCCATCGCCAAAGCTGGCGAGGACCAAGGCGATCAGGATCCAGGCCCCGGCATCGTCAATCGCCCCGGCCGAGAGCGACAGGGTGCCGAGCGAGGTGCCGCTGAGGCCGCGCTCATGAATGATCCGCGCCAGCATCGGGAAGGCCGTGATCGCGATGGCCGCCCCCATGAACAGCGTCGCCTCGAACTGGGTGACCTTGGGCGTAAACAGGCCGCCGTGGTCAAGCAGCCAGGGCGCAATCGCCACGGCCACGGCAAAGGGCGCGGCCATGCCGGCAAGCGAGACCGAAGCCGCCCCGCGCGCGCCCTTGCGGAAATCGTCGCGATCGAACCCAAGCCCGACCAGGAACATGTAGAGCCCGACCCCGAACTGCGCGATCACGAACAGGATCGGTTTCGATTCCTTGGGGAACAGGAAGGCCTGCACCTCGGGCGCCAGCGCGCCGAGCAGGCTGGGGCCGAGGATCACCCCGGCGATCATCTCACCCACCACGCGCGGCTGGCCAAACCAGCGCTGGGCCGCCGTGCCAACCAGTCGGCAGGTTACCAGGATCACCGCCACCTGGAGGAAGAAGGCGATGGAAAGCTGCGTCGGGGTCATTCAGGCTCCCTAGCCGTGCGCACCGAACTGGTTCGCAATCGCAGTGGTAATGCGCAGGACCAGGGCATGGGCGGCGGCAATCGGTTCGATGTTGTCGCGATGGATTGCACCATAGCCGACCGCGCCCTCGTCGGGATAGTCGCTCGGCTCGCTCACTGCGAAGTCATCCACACCCGGCGCGCTGGCCGGGAAGGCGCGGCGCAACTGCGCGAGGGCTTCGTCGATCCGCAGCGTGAAGACCATTTCCAGCACGTCATCGCGGCTGATGTCGTTGGCGCGGCTGAAGGCGGGGACCGAAACCGCGCGGATGAACATGTGCTGGAACAGCGCGAGGCGCAGCGCCTGGAGCACACCCAGCTCGCGCCGCACCTGCTCGCGGCCCGCCAGCGGGGCCTCGTCCGGGATCAGCGCCAGCAGCTTGTGCAGCTTCAGCGCATCGACCCGCAGGCGCGAGGCAAAGCGGCGGTAGACCCCGGTGCGGTCGTCCTTGGTCAGGTATTCCGCCAGCGCCAGACAGGCATCGGCAATGCCTTCCTCGTCGCCGCGATAGGGCCGGCTGGCCCAATAGGCTGAGTTGAACAGCTCGCCGTAAGCCGCCACGGTCTTGATCGAGGCGAGCGAATTGGCCGCGCGGACAAGACGCACCAATTGCCGGCCGCGATGGCTCTCGCGCAGCAGTTCGGCAATCGCTTCGTAATTCCCGTCGGCCGCCGTGCCGAACCCGGCAATCACGTTGACCGGATAGCCGAGCTGCTGGAGCACGGCATTGTGCGGGATCGCGCGGATCTGGCGCAGGCTCATCGTCCGGTCGGCTGCCAGGTCGGACTGACGGCGGCTCTTGCGACTGCCAGTTTCGTTGAGCAGGCCGAGGCCAAAGGCGGTCACCGCGCGGGCATAGGTCGCGCTGGCCAGATACCCCTGCTGAACCCGGCGGATTGCACGGTAGAAATCGAGGCTGAGGTCGGTGCGGCGATAGAACGGATCGGGCGCGGCATCGGCATCGGCCTGGGCCGGAGCCAGCTCGGCAAAACGGGTGAGAGTGGCATAGGCCAGTTCAGGCGTGCCGAAGAACAGGTAGCCATCGCCGCCCTGGAAGCTCACTTCCGGCTCCAGCGCGATCCCGGCCCGCACGAACCGCCGCCGCGCCCAGGGCGATAGCGGCCATTCCAGCCGGTCGGCAAAGCTGGTCGGGTGCGCGCCCCGGCCCATGGACTCGCCGTGGGTGTTGAAAATCAGCGCGGCAATATCGGTCAGGCCATTGGCGGCCATGGCCTCTGACAGGCGGCCCTGCAGCCGCTCGATCGCCAGGGCTGCCGGGATCTGCCCGACAAACCGGCCCGCATCCGAAAACCCGGTCTGGATCGACACCCGCCCGCGCCGCCGGGCATAGGCCTGGTAATGCGGTTCCGACAGCACGGCATCGAGGAATCGCCCGCCATGCTCCAGCGCGCTCTCGGTTTCGAACAGCGGCGAAACGTCGACCTTGTCGGCCACGCCGAACAGCTCGGCAAAGTAGAGCGCAGCCAGCACCGTGGTCGGCTGCTCGCATTCCGCCACCAGCATCCGGATCGGCGTGTCGGCATCGACGTGGCGCAGGATCTGCGCCATCAGCAGGAACTGCCGCACCGCCGTGCTGTTTTCGATCGCCAGCGCCGCCATATTGGCGCGCAGCGGCTTCACGCTGCCCAGCAATTCACGCAGCCGCACCAGCGCGGCCTGGCTGGCCAGGTCCAGCTTGCCATCGGGATCGATCCGGCGGCGGATCGCGTTCTGAAGCTGGCTGGCGTTCACGCGGAAGTGGATCCAGCCCATGCCAAGACCGTCGGCGCGCATTGCGGCGACCACGCGCAGCAGGGTTTCGTCAGTTTCGTCGTCAGCCGTCGCCGCGCGCTGTTCCAGCGTGGCAATCGTCCCGATCAGGCTGGTCAGCTTGTCAGGATGATCAGCAGTAAAGGCATTGGCTGCGGCGGAGAGCGCGGCGGGATCGGACAGGTCTGCTGCAAAGGCTGCCGCCTGCCCCGCGGCATAGGCCGATGCGCGCGAAAGCTGCTGCGCGATATCGGGTGCGGCCTGCTCGAGGGCCGCCGCATAGCCGGCCAGCCGCTCGGCCTTTTCGGACAGGCGGTAGCGCAGCGAGGTGGCCCAGGTGATGTCGGTCCGCCCGTCCATGTCATAGCCGACCCAGCTCGCCAGTCGCAGCGGCACGGGCGCAAACTGGCGCCACTGATCGGGCCACCGCTTGCGCGCGGCGGCGAACAGCAGGCCGGTGATCCGGTCGCGCGCACCATGGGCATGGGCCAGCGCGGCCATGGCCTGGGCGTGCTCGCTATCCAGCGTGATCGGTTCACGCGCGGGAGAGGCAACACAGGTGGTCGCTTCCCCAATGGTCTCCGCCGAGGCTGAAGTGGCGACCGCCTCACCCTGCGCGCGGGAGAGCAGGAAAGTCGGGTGCGCGGTGAAGACCACGTGCGCCAGCGGCTTGGCCCAGCGCGCGGCGAAGGCGGCAAAGTCCGGCGCTTCTTCGGCAAGGCGGCCAATGCTGGCATCGTTCACCGCCGGATCGACCGGGCCAACCAGCCGCGCCAGCCGTTCGGCCCGCGATTGCAGCCCCTGACATTCGAGTTCGGCAACCAGGCTTTCAAGCTCGCCCAGTGTCAGCTGGCCGCGTTCCAGTTCGCGCGAGAGCTCCAGCCCCAGCTGGAAGACCGGATTGAACAGCGGTGTTTCGGCCGTACGGACGTGCAGCTCTTGCAGCCGCCGGTCGAGCGCGGCCAGCCGGGTCATCGGGCCAGCGCAGCGGCAGAGCGGGCGGCGGCCTCGATCGCGGCGACATCCGGCTCGCCCTTGCCGACCAGCCATGAACCGCCGCAGCACAGCACGGCATCCAGCGCCAGCCAGTCCGCCGCAGTCGCCGCGGTGATGCCGCCGGTGGGGCAGAAGCGGACCGAACCGAACGGGGCCGAAATGGCCTTCAGGGCCGGGATGCCGCCATTGGCTTCGGCCGGGAAGAACTTGAACCGGTCAAGGCCGAGGTCGAGCCCCTTCATGATGTCGGACGGGGTGGCGATCCCCGGCAGGAACGGCACCTTGGCCGCTTCGGCGGCGCGGGCGAGCGGCTTGGTCAGGCCCGGCGAAACGATGAATTCACTCCCGGCCGAAAGCGCATCGTCGAGCGCATATTCGTTGAGCACGGTGCCCGCCCCGACCAGCGCACCAGGCACGGTCTTCATCGCCCGGATCACGTCGAGCGCGGCAGCGGTGCGCAAGGTTACTTCCAGCACGGGCAGGCCGCCGCGCACGAGGGCCTCGGCAACGGGCACGGCATGGGCCGCATCCTCGATCACCAGGACCGGGATGACCGGGGCAAGACGCATGACCTCTTCGATCGAACTCATGACAGATGTTCCGCTGCAAAGGCGGCCGCGGCCCCGTAGAGGCCGGGCTGGGGATGGGTGATGAGCTTGACCGGCAGCGCCGCCATCAGCTCGCTGAAGCGCCCCTTGGCGCGGAATCGCTCGGCAAAGCCGGAGCGGAGCAAGGTGTCGCGAATGCGCAGGCCGAGCCCTCCGGCAATGACCACACCGCTGGCGCCCTGGGCCAGCGCAATGTCGCCAGCAACCGCGCCGAGCGAGAGGCAAAACCGGTCGACCGCAGCAGCGGCCAGGCTGTCTTCGCCCGACAGACCAAGCTGCCACAGCGTCTTGTCATCGCTCGGCTGGATCGCGCGGCCTTCCATGCCGGCCAGCGCCTCGTAAATGTCGACCAGGCCGGGGCCCGAGACCACCCGCTCAACCGAAACGCGGCGATAGCGCTGGCGCAGCCGGGCCAGGATCGCATCCTCGATCGTATCGAGCGGGGCGAAATCTATATGGCCACCTTCGGTCGGCTGGACACGGTAGCCGCCCTGCCCGTCGCGCCAGACGTGAGCGACGCCAAGGCCGGTTCCGGGCCCGACAATGGACAGAGTCCCGCTGGCCGGAAGGATCTCGTCAGGACCGGTCAGGTGGATGAAATGCTCGGCCCCGGCGCGGGCCACGGCATGGCCGACCGCGCCAAAATCATTGACCACGGTATAGCGGCTGGCGCCCAGCTTTTCGGGGATCAGCGCGGGGCGGATGATCCAGGGATTGTTGGTGAAGCGGATCACTTCACCGCCGACCGGGCCGGCCACCGCAATCGCCACGGCATCGGGCAAGCTGCCGCCCTGCATTCGCGCGAAATCTTCCCAGGCGGTCTGGAAGCTGGCGTGATCGCGGGTGTGGAGCGTGGCCGGCTCGCCCAGTTCGATGCTGCCGTCGGCCTGCACGGAGGCGAGGGCAAAGCGCGCGTGGGTCCCGCCAATGTCGACCGTGACCAACTGCATCAGAGGCCGCCCTCCGCCAGCATCGCCGAACCGCCCTGCTCCGCCCCATCGGCAAAGCGGCGGAACATGCCGAACAGTTCGCGGCCCATGCCCATGGCTTCGGCGGGGGCCGTGGCCGGCTGGCGCACAGAAAGGTCGGCCAGCACTTCAAGGCTGCCGGTATGGCCGCAGAGGCGGACCACATCGCCATCCTGGACCAGCGCCAGCGGGCCACCGCCCAGTGCCTCCGGCGTGACGTGGATCGCTGCCGGGACCTTGCCCGAAGCGCCGCTCATCCGGCCATCGGTGACCAGGGCCACGCGGAAGCCCTTGTCCTGCAGCACGCCCAGCGGCGGGGTTAGCTTGTGCAGTTCGGGCATCCCGTTGGCGCGCGGCCCCTGGAAGCGGACCACGACGACCACATCGCGATCCAGCTCTCCAGCCTTGAACGCGGCCTGGACGCCTTCCTGGCTGTCGAAGACGCGGCACGGCGCCTCGATAGTGTAGCGCTCGGGATCGACCGCGGAGGTCTTGAAGGTCCCGCGCCCAAGGTTGCCGGTGACCAGCCGCATCCCGCCATCGGCCTGGAACGGCGCGGCCACGGGCGCAAGGATTGCCTCGTCCCCGCTGGTGGCAGGCGCGGGCTTCCAGGTCAGGGTTTCGCCTTCGAGTGTCGGCTCTGCAGCATAGGCCGCCATCCCGCCTTCGGCGATGGTCAGCACATCGCCATGGAGCAGCCCGGCGCCGAGCAGTTCCTTGGTCACAAAGCCGATCCCGCCCGCAGCGTGGAAGTGGTTCACGTCAGCCGCGCCATTGGGATAGACCCGGGCGATCAGCGGCACGGCGGACGAAAGCTCGTCGAGGTCCTGCCAGTCGAGCTGGATCCCGGCGGCGCGGGCCATGGCCGGCAGGTGGATGGCATGGTTGGTCGAACCGCCGGTGGCCAGCAGGCCAACCGCGGCGTTGACGATCGCCTTCTCATCCACCACCCGCGCCATCGGGCGATAGTCGCTCCCTTCGCGGCCGATCTCGGCCAGGCGGTGAACCGCCTTGCGGGTCAGCGCCGAGCGCAGCGGGGTATTGGGCGGGACAAAGGCCGCTGCCGGGACATGCAGCCCCATCAGCTCCATCATCATCTGGTTCGAATTGGCCGTGCCGTAGAAGGTGCATGTGCCCGGCGAGTGATAGCTGGCGCTCTCGCTTTCGAGCAGATCGGCGCGGCTGGCCTTGCCTTCGGCATAGAGCTGGCGGACCTTCTGCTTCTCCTTGTTGGCGAGGCCCGAGGGCATCGGCCCGCCCGGCACGAAGATCGCGGGCAGGTAACCAAACCGCAGCGCGCCGATGAACTGGCCGGGGACGATCTTGTCGCAGATGCCGAGGATCGCCATGCCATCGAACATCGCATGGCTCATCGCCACCGCCGTGCTGAGCGCGATCACGTCGCGGCTGAACAGAGAAAGCTCCATCCCGTCCTGCCCTTGCGTGACGCCATCGCACATCGCCGGAACGCCGCCCGCCACCTGTGCGGTCGCGCCCACCTCGCGGGCATAGAGCTTCATCGCCTCGGGATAGCGGCCATAGGGCTGATGGGCCGAAAGCATGTCGTTATAGGCGGTAACGATCGCCAGGTTCGCCCCGCGTCCGCTCTTGATCGCGGTCTTGTCCTCCAGCGCCGCAGCAAAGCCGTGCGCCAGGTTCGAACAGGACAGCGCATTGCGGTTGGGGAACCGTTCGGCCTCGCGGTCCATCAGCTCAAGATAACGCCGGCGGCTGTCGGCCGACTTTTCGATGATCCGCGCGGTTACGCGCTCGATCGCAGGGTGCAGGTTACTCATGCCAGTGAACTCCGTCGCGCTCGGTCAGCGCGATTGCCGCAGACGGCCCCCAGGTCCCGGCGGTGTAAGGTTTGGGCGCAACGCCATGTTCCGCCCACGAGGCACGAATAGCGTCGATCCAGTCCCACTGCGCTTCCACCTCGTCACGGCGGACGAACAGGGTCTGATCACCCTCGATCAGGTCAAGCAGCAGCCGCTCATAGGCGATCCGCTTGGTCGGGCCGGCAAAGGCATCCTGCATCTTGATGTCGAGTGGCACTTCGCGCAGGCGCAGGCCTTCGCGGTCCAGCCCCGGGACCTTGGCCATCAGCGAGAGGGTGATGTTTTCTTCGGGCTGGATCCCGATCACCAGCCGGTTGGGCTCACTGCGCGCGCCCTTGCCGGCAAAGATTGAGTGCGGAACGCGGCGGAACTGGACCACGATCTCGGTCCGCCGGGTCGGGAGCCGCTTGCCGGTGCGCAGGTAGAACGGCACGCCCTTCCAGCGCCAGTTATCGAGATGGGCCTTGATCGCGACGAAGGTTTCGGTGTCCGAATCCTTGCCCAGCTCCTCGTCGTAACCCGGCACGGCCTGCCCGCCGATTGCCCCGGCGCGGTACTGGCCGGTGACGGTCTCGTCCGGCCCGACCAGACGGAGCGAACGCAGCACTTTGACCTTTTCATCGCGCACGGCGGTGGCATCGAAGCTGCTCGGCGGTTCCATCGCCACCAGCGCCAGCAGCTGGAGCATGTGGTTCTGCACCATGTCGCGCAGCGCGCCGGCGCCGTCATAGAAGCCGACGCGGCCTTCAAGGCCCACGGTTTCCGCCACGGTGATCTGGACATGGTCGATATGCGCCGCGTTCCACAGCGGCTCGAACAGGATATTGGCAAAGCGCAGCGCCAGCAGGTTCTGGACCGTTTCCTTGCCGAGGTAGTGGTCAATCCGGAAGATCTGCTCCTCGCGGAAGGCGCTGGCCACGGCATCGTTGATCTGGCGGCTGGTTTCGAGATCGGTGCCGAGCGGCTTTTCGAGGCCGATCCGCGCCTTTTCGCTGGCCAGGCCCGAGGCGGCGAGGCCGGCGATGGTCGGCTCGAACAGCGCCGGTGCGGTCGACAGGAAGATCGCCAGTCCTTCGTCGACCGGGCCGACCTTTTGCGCCAGCGCGGCATAGCCGGCCTGGTCGGTCGCATCGAGCGGCTGGTAATGCAGGCGGTTGAGGAAGGTGCCCATCCCGCCGCGGCGCTCGGCCGGCAGGAACTTCTCCAGCGCGGCGCGCGCGAAATTGCGATAGCCGGCATCGTCCATGTCCTGGCGGGCCGTGCCGATGATCCGGAGATCCTCGGCCACCAGCTTGTCAGCATGGAGCGCGCAGAGCGAGGGGAGCAGCATGCGCTGCGCCAGATCCCCGGTCGCGCCGAACAGCAGCAGGCTATCCGATCCGCGGTTCATGGTTCTGCGCCTCCCCTCGGGTCACGAAATTACGTCAAACACGGTGCAGGATACCGGATTCGGTCCCCTGCGACGAGTTTGGCGTAGTGACCCCATACCACCCCCGCAACCCGCTGGGCGCTGGGAAAACGTATGCAGGCGTCGCAGCGCGCCGGGACGCCGCGGTCAGACCGGCACGGCGATATGCTTGCCGCCGAAGACGGCCTGCCAGTTCTCGATCTCGCTCACCACCACATCGTCGACGGCATGGGCCAGTTCGGAGACGCGGGCATAGTCGATCCGGTCGTCCGGCGCGGAGAGCAGCAGGGCAATGCGCGAATGCAGCCCGTCAAGCTTGGCGGCGGTAACCTCGGAGATCGCAGCGAAGCGCTCGAAATCACCGAAATAGCGGATGCCGGCGATCGCCGCGCCGAAAGTCGGCAGGGCCACGCCCAGGAAGGTGCCGGGCTTTGACAGTGCCTTGGGCCAGTCATGCGGCACCAGGCCCAGCACCGATCCCGCCTTGACCACCAGGTAGACCGTGACCGAGGCGACCGCGAGCTGGAACAGCCGGGTCGAGAAGGTATCGAGGTTGTGGTGGACCGCAGTCAGGCGGCGGGCCTTGCCCCAGTGGTAATCGCGTTGGCTGACGACATGGCGATCAAGCAGGTCCGACAACGCCTGGCGCAGATAGGCCGGGCTCAGCGCAATGCGCGGCAGGCCAACGGCGCGCAGCGCGCGGCGGGCGTGGTATTCGGGCCAGGCCACATCGGCCCCCTGCGGCCAGCGCCCCGGCGCGCGGGCCACGCCCAACAGCAGCAGGATCGGCGCATGACGCAGGTATTCGGCAACCCGGCGGGTTTCAAACCAGCGTCCGTGCCAACGCAGCCGGCTGCCGATGAAGGTGATCAGCAGGATGGTGGAGAGCAGCAGCAGTTCGGTACTGGCAAACAGCCACTTGCGGTCCGACAGCCCGAGCGGATCGTAGAGGATGCCCACCACCACCGCGAGCGCCGAGAAGACAAAGTTGGCGATCATCCCGCCGCGATAGGCATCTGACAGCCAGGCCGAAATCCCGTCGGTCCAGGCAAAGCGGCGCAGCACCTGGGTTTCGATCGCCGGGACCAGCTGCGGGTCGGCCCCCGGCAATTCGCCGGCCAGCGTCAGCAGCGCCGCACCGCTGCCCGCCGCGATGGCCTCGGGCGTTTCATAGTGCTGGCGCAGCGTCCGGAAGCGCCGCCCCTCGCCCGCGAAGAGCACCTCGATCCGGCGATAGGCCGTGGCAAACCGGCTGCTGTGCGGACGCCAGCGCTCTGCGGCAAGACCGGGCGTGCGGTCCTCACCGGGCGGTTGCAGCGCTGCGCCGACCAGTTCGGCCAGGGCTGCATCGCGCTGCGCGGGATCGGGCCGATCGGACGCAGCCAGGGCTTCAGGCGCGCGCAGGATGTGCCAGTCTTCCGGGGAATTGGCATCGATCCAGATGACCGGCGCGCCGTGCTCCAGCGCTTCGGATATGGTATGGCCCGTGCCGCCCAGGAAGGCCCGGCTGACCCCGTCCCACACCCCGATCACCAGGTCGGACTGTTCGATCAGCACCCGCCCGGCCAGCGCCACCCGCGCCGAACAGCGTGCGGCAAAGGCCTGGGCGGCGTGGAGATCGGTGGGGGCGGCCAGCTTTTCCAGGAACAGGCGGTGGAGCAGCGTATCGCGCTCAGCCAGTTCGAACAGCCGGGCCGAAACCGCCAGCTCGCGGATCGCCTCGGCGCGGGCTTCGGTGGCAGGATCAGTGGCGCGCTGCCCAGCGGCCAGCGCCCGGCCATCGGCGACGGTTTCTGGCAGGGCGTTGATCGCGACGTTGAGATCGCGTCCGAACGGCAGCGGCGCGACCAGTTCCCAGCCGTGATCCAGGGCATGACGCGCGGCAATCTGGTCAACCCCGTCGGTCAGCAGGCTGTGCAGCCGGATTGCGGCCGTTGCCGTTCCGGCGGCGGCTTCGATCTGGTCGAGAATTTCGACCAGTACGCGCTCGATCCGCTCACGATTGGCGCTGAAGGCGGCATTGCCGATGCGGTGACCCGTGACACCGATCGATAGCGAAAGCGGAGGCGGCGGAGGCGCGCTGATGGACATCGGGCGGTGGCAGACCTTTGGATTCAGGCGGAACACCTGCGTGTTTCCGACAAACCCCCGGCAATTGCAAAGCCGATTTGCGCGCAGCGGGATTCGGCGGCGTTGTCCGGCCAAGCGCAACGAGCCAGGGCACGGGGCCCTGGCTCGCGGTAATTCGAACAGTCAGGCTGTCCCGATCAGAAGCGATAGCTCAGACCGCCGCTGACGACCCACGGATCAAGCTTGTGCTCGGTCTGCAGCGCCACGGTGTTGCCGGCGAAGAAGCTGGCGGTGGTGCCGACGAAGTAGCGCTTGGCATCAAGGCTGAAGCCCAGGCCCTTGTCGTTAAGCGGCAGGTCGAGACCGGCCTGCAGCGCCAGACCGAACTCGTTCGACAGGTTGACGCGGGTCGCGCCAAGGCGCGCGGCATCGGCGCCCACGCCTTCGCTGAAGATGAAGAAGTGGGCCGGGCCGGCACCGATGTAAGGCTTCACTGCACCCAGGTCGAAGTGGTACTTCAGCGTGACCGTGGCGGGCAGGATGATCGCATCGTTGACCAGCGCCGCGCCGGCCAGACCGCCCTTGCCGGTCACATCATGCGGCGTAACGCAGCAGATCGTCTCGACCGAGAAGTTCTTCGAGAAGAAGTATTCGACCGCCAGGGTTGGCACGACTGAATCGCTGGCCTGGCTGTCGCTGGTGGCCGGCGCGCCGACGAGGTTGGTGTTCACGGCGGTGATTTCGCCATTGGGCAGGACGCCGGTAGCAAAGGCCTTGATCTGGAGCTTGCCTTCGGAATCGCCGGCATAGGCCGGGGCGGACAGGGCAAGGGTGCTCGCAGCCGCCAGGGCGGCGCAAATGCGCTTGGTCATGTGGGGATATCTCGCAGTTGGGAGGGACGGGAGATTACAGCCTGCCGGGTCTGTTGCCCGGTCAGGAAAGGTGCGGGAACAGGCGGCTACCGGGATGGGGGACAGCAGCCGCCTGCCCGCGACCCTTCGCTTACTTTGCCGAGTACGGCAGCGAAGAGTGGTGGAGGACGATCTTGAGGCCGCCATCGGCGCCGCGGGTCCAGGCCCAGGTCTTGTCAACCTTGGTCATGTTGCCCTTGGCATCCCACAGCGTGACATTGCCCATCGAGATGGCCGAATTGCCGGTGATGACAATGCCGGCATTGTCGATCTGGAACTTGCGCCAGCCCTTGAGGGCAAAGCCGGTGTCGGCCGGATAGGCCTTGTCGCCGCCGACGAAGTAGGCAAGCGCACCATCACGGCTGGTGCGGAAGGTCTGCGGGGCGACCGTCAGGGTCGGCTTGAACAGCACCGGGCCCATGCCGTAGCCATAGGCGCCATCAAGCACCTGGCCGGCCAGGGTCTTGGCGGCGGCAAAGCCCTTGGTGTCGTATTCGGTCGAGATCGCGACCAGGGCATTGCCCCAGGCCTGCTGGGCGGCTTCGACTTCAGCCTGGGTGATCGGGGCATAGATCGCGGCGGCGGCAGCCTTGGCGGTGCCATGATCGTGGGCAACGACCGGGGTGGCGATTGCCGCCAGCGGCAGCAGGGCGGCCAGGGCAGCACTGCGGATCTTGAAGCTCTTCATCGGTGGTACTCCTGTGAACCTGAAACCATCAAACCTGATCGCTTGGCGGCCCAACCGGGCGGTGCGCCAATCGTCACGGTCTAGCTAGGCGTCGGAAATGCAGCGGCAAATTGGCCGCATGGCGGGCCGCGCGGCCTAGGCCGGATGGCCTATGCACATTTGCCGCCAGGCCCTAGAGAGGGCCCATGCAGAGCGGGAATCCGGCCCTGGCCCCCGAGGTCGAAACAGTCGCCGAACTGCGCGAGCTTTATCGCGCGGCCGAGGCGCGGGCCGCGCGGCTGCGCCTGCTGTCCACCAATGGCCGCCAGCTCGCCCTGGCCGAAGCGGCAACGCTCGATGCGATCCTGCAGGGCTGTGCCGACCGGCTGGGCTATTTCCTGGGGCGGCGCGGCGGGGCGGTGCAGGTTGGCGCCGAACAAGGCCTGCCGATCCCCGCCCCCGGCAGCGAAGGTCGCGTCCTCGCCGTGCTCGCCATCGAGGGACTGGCCCGGCTGGAGGACATTGCCGATCCCGAAGACCGCGAAGCGGTGCGGCTCCAGCTGGAAATGCTGGGCGCCACGATCGACCGGATCAACCGCCAGCGCGACCTGCAAGAGCGCGAGGCGCGGCTGGAATTCGTGGTCGGACGCCTGTTTTCCGCCCAGGAAGAGGAACGTCGGCGGGTCAGCCATGAGCTGCATGACGGTGTGGCCCAGACGGCCACGGCCCTTGCCCGCCTGCTCGAAGGCGGTACGGCGGATCGCCCCAAGCTGGCCGCCATCGCCCGCGATCTGGTCGCCGAACTGCGTGGGGTGATCCGGGGCCTCAGGCCAACCGTGCTCGATGACCTTGGCCTTGAAGCGGGTCTGCGGGCGCTTGCCGATGGGTTGGAAGCCGATGGCTTTACTGTCGAGGTGGCAATCGCCAGCGATATCGCGCACTGGCCCGGGCATATCGAGACCGCGCTTTACCGGGTGGCGCAGGAAGCCCTGAACAATGTTCGCAAGCATGCTGGCACCCCTTGCGCGGTCAGCCTGGAGCTGTCGGCCCGGCACGAGGACACGCTGCATTACTTGCGCATTGCCGACCGGGGTCAGGGCCCGGCAGCCGGAGACGCTTCGGATGCGCCGCATTTCGGCATCGATGTGATGCGCGAACGGATGGCTTCAATCGGCGGCACGCTCGATTGGCAGGCAGCGGCCACTGGCGGTGTGACGGTGTTCGCCCGGTTTCCGAAAGTCGCCTGACCATGGCCGTGCGGATCCTGATCGTCGACGATCACCAGCTGGCGCGCGAGGGCCTGAAGGCGGTCCTTTCCGATGACGAATTTGTCGTCGTGGGCGAAGCCGCCAGCGGCGCCGAGGCCGTGGCACTGGTCGCCCAGCTTGTGCCCGATGTCGTGCTGATGGACGTCCGCCTTGGCCCCGGGATCGACGGGCTGGAGGCAACCCGCCAGATCGCCGCCCTGGGCCTGCCGACGCGCGTGCTGATGCTCTCGCTCCACGACATGCCGGCCTATGTGCGCGAGGCGTTGGCAGCCGGGGCAGCTGGCTATGTGCTGAAGGATGCCTCGATCACCGAACTGCGCGGCGCGGTCAGCCAGGTCATGGCCGGGCAGAGCGTGATGCCGCTGAACCTGATCAACGCAGCGCTACGCCAGAACGAGCGCGAGGCCCGCCCCGCCGATGCCCTGGCCGCCCTGACCGCGCGCGAGCGCCAGGTGCTGGTGCTGGTGGCCGAAGGGCTGACCAACAAGGAGATCGCCCGTCAGCTCGCGGTCAGCCCGGCGACAATCAAGGCCCATGTCGAACGGATCATTGCCAAGCTGGGCGTATCCGACCGCACGCAGGCCGCCGTCCTTGTTGCGCGGGCCGGCCCGGCATGAGCGGCCCGATGCCCGCGCGCCGCATGACCCGGTTCTGGGCGGACCGCCGCCTGGCGCTGAAGGGTCTGGTGGTGATCGCCCTGCCGCTGGCGATCCTGCTCGGCGCGCTTGTCTCGCTTTACATCGCCAGCAATGCCGAAGTCCGCGCCGAAAACGACGTGCGCCGCGCCTTTGCAATCCAGCGCGATACCTATCAGGTCCATGCCTTGCTGGCCGAAGCCGCCGCCGGGGTGCGCGGCTATGCCCTGACCGGGCAGGAGCGGTTCCTTGAACCCTATCGCAAGGCCTAGGCGAGCCTGCCGCCCACCATGGTCCGGCTTGACCAGGCCATCCGCGACCGCGAGGTGCGCGAGCGCTTCAACCGCATCAACGAGCTGACTGCCCGCAAGCGCGAAGGGCTGAAGGGAATTGTCGACCTCGCCCGCCAGGGCAACCGCGCGGCAATCGAGCCGGCGCTGGTTTCGAACAAGATCGTGCTCGATGCGATGCGCCAGGAGATCGAGCTCATCCAGCGCCGCGAGGGCGTGCTGCTTGATCAGCGCCGCGCGCGCGTGGACGAGGTGCGGGGTCGGTTCCTGCTGCTGACCGCGATCAGCGCGGTTATCGGCCTGCTGGGCAGCCTCGCGGCGGTCTATCTGTTCTCGACCGGGATCGTGCGGCGTGTGCAGATGCTGGAGGCCAATGCCGAACTGCTCGCCCGCGGCGAGGAACTGGCTGAAATGCCCGACGATGCCGACGAGATCGGTCGCCTCGCCCAGCGCATGGCGCGAGCCAGCGCGCTGCTGCGCGGCCGCGAGCAGGCCTTGCGCGAAAGCGAGGAACGCTTCCGCCTGGTGATCGAGGAAGTGCAGGACTACGGCATTTTTGCGCTCGACACGCAGGGCGTCGTCACCTCGTGGAACCTGGGCGCGCAGCGGATCAAGGGCTGGGAGGCCGAGGAGATCCTGGGCCACCACTTCAGCCGGTTCTATCCCGAGGAAACCCGCGGCCACCTGCCGGCGCAGATGCTGGAACGCGCCCGCCGCGATGGCACGGCCGAAGATGAAGGCTGGCGCCTGCGCAAGGACGGCACCCCGTTCTGGGCCAATGTGGTGATCACCGCACTGCATGACGAACACGGCGAACTGCGCGGCTTTGCCAAGGTCACCCGCGACATGACCGAGCGCCGCCGGAGTGAAGAAGCGCTGCGCTTTGCCCGTGAGGAGGCGATCGCCGCGAACCTCGCCAAGAGCGAGTTCCTGTCGCGCACCAGCCACGAATTGCGCACGCCGATGTCGGCGATCCTGGGCTTCGGCCAATTGCTCGAGCTGGACGAGGAGCAATTCGAGCCGCGCCACCGCGAGGCGCTGAGCCAGATCATGAAGGCCGGACGGCATCTGCTGTCACTGATCAACGACCTGCTCGACATCTCGAGCATCGAGGCCGGCGGGGCCGAACTCAACCTTGAGCAGATTGATCTGGGCGAGCTGCTGCAGGAGGTTCATGGTCTCGCCGCGCCGATTGTCGCCACGGCTGGTCTCAAGTTCGTGCTGGAGCATCCCGAAGAAGCCTTGGTGGCCTGGGCCGACCGCCGCCGGGTTACCCAGGTCATGCTCAACCTTGTTTCCAACGCCGCCAAGTACAATCGCACCGGCAAGCTGGTGCGCCTGACCTGCCACACCAAGGGCCGCGATATCCGGGTCGAGGTGGAAGATGATGGCGCGGGCGTGGCCAGCAGCGAGGTCTCCCGCCTGTTCACCCCGTTTGACCGGCTCGGCCAGCAGAACCGCGCCAAGGTTGATGGTACCGGCCTGGGCCTCGCGCTCTCGAAGCGGCTGGTTGAATCGATGGGTGGGCAGATCGGCTATGAGGCCCCCGAACAAGGCGCGCGGTTCTGGTTTACCCTCCCCAGCCGTCCCCGCGGCGGACAGCCCAAAAGCAAGGCAGGAAAGCAGGCAGCATGAGCGGGAGCCTGATCGACAGCGCCGAAATCCGCAGCCGGCGCATCCTGATCATCGATGACGAGGATGCCAACGTCCTCCTGCTGGCCAGCGTGCTGGAGCGCGAGGGCTATACCGACATCCACACCATCACCGATCCCACTACCGCGCTGGAAGCTTATGTCCGGCTGGAACCCGATCTGGTCCTGCTTGATCTGATGATGCCCGAGGTGGACGGCTTTCAGCTGCTCGAAGCCTTCAAGCGCCATGACCGGCCGGATGAATTCCGCCCCGTGCTGGTGCTCACTGCCGACAGCACCATCGCTGCCCGCCGCCGCGCCCTGGCCCTGGGGGCAAAAGACTTTGTCTCCAAACCCTTCGACGTGATCGAAATCGCCCTCAGGATCGCCAACCTGCTGGAAACCCGCATCCTCTACCAGCGGTTACGTAGCTGAAAATCCGCAAAAATCGTGAGAATTCCGCCGATCTTCACTCCTTGGTAAGATTTCACGGTTAACCCCCTGGAAACCATAAGGGGGCCCGCGTGACCAAGCTTATCATCCAGATTCCTTGCCTGAATGAGGCCGATAGTCTGGCGAATGCCATCGTCGCCTTGCCGCGGAGCATCCCCGGCATCGACGTGATCGAGTTCCTGGTGATTGATGATGGCAGCACGGATGACACCAGCGGGGTCGCCCGCCGGCTGGGCGTGCACCACATTGTCCGGCACCGCCGCAACCGGGGGCTGGCGGCGGCGTTCCAGACCGGCCTGAACTACGCGCTGAACGCCGGCGCCGATATCCTCGTCAACACCGACGCGGATGGCCAGTACGAAGGCGCGGACATCGCCAAGCTGGTCCAGCCGATCGTGGCCGGTGAAGCGGATGTCGTCATCGGGGATCGCGGCGTGGGTGACAATGCCCACTTCGGCTTCGTCAAACGCCGCCTGCAGCGGCTGGGCAGCGCGGTGGTCCGCTATCTGTCCAAAACCGACATCACCGATGCCGTCAGCGGCTTTCGCGCGATCAGCCGCGAAGCAGCCCAACGCATCACGATCACGACCGAGTTCAGCTATACCACCAACATGCTGATCCAGGCCGGCCGCAAGCGGCTGAAGATCGTGAGTGTGCCGGTCCGCACGCATCTGACCGAACGGCCTTCGCGCCTGTTTCGCTCGATCCCGCAGTTCATCACGCTGCAGCTGGCTACGATGGTGCGGGTCTACGCCACCTATAACCCGCTGCGCACTTTTGCGCTGATCGGGCTGGTGCTGAACCTGATCGGGCTGATGCCGATTGCGCGGTTCATGTGGTTCTGGCTCAACGGCCAGGGCGATGGCCATATCCAGTCGCTGGTCCTGGGCGGCGCCCTAATCGTCGTCGGTACCCTGACCGGACTGATGGGCCTGCTCGCCGATCTGATCGGCGCGAACCGCAAGCTGCACGAAGCGGCGCTGCTGAAACTTCATCGCATCGAGGATCGGCTGGTCTCGCTGGAACGCGCGAACGAGCGCGCCGCCACCAAAGCCAAGCCGGAGAAAATCGCGGAGCGGAAGGCCTCGTGAACGCGTTGCCGCATTCTCTAGAGTTTGACGTCCCCGCCTCCAGCAAAACGGATCGCGGGCTACTCGCGATCTATGCATTTTACGGGCTGCTGATCGCCGCACAGGTTTTTCTGGTCTTCACGAAATCCTTCAACTGGGATGAGTTCTATCATTTCAGCATGGTCCACGATCTGCCCAAGGGCAGGCTGACCTGGGACTTTCAGACCCTCTATATCCGGCTGTTCCTGTGGGTCCCGGCCGTGACCGACGATCTGATCACGCAGCTCCAAATCGCACGGCTTGGCATGCTGGGCTTCGAACTTGTTGCCGTTGCCATGGTTGTAAGACTGGCCCGCGAATTTGTGGACCACAAGACCGCGCTGATCACGGGCATCGTCTACCTCGCGGGTGGCTATATCTTCACGCAGGGCTTCTCGTTCCGGACCGATCCGGTGGCGACGGCGGCGCTGATGCTGGCCCTCTATCTGTTTGCCACGCGCGACCTGACGATTGGCCGCGTGCTGGCCGTCGGGGTCCTCGTCGGCCTCGCCGGGCTGGTGACGATCAAGAGCATCTTCTACGCGCCGTGCTTTCTGGCCTTCGCGATCCGGCGGCTGATGGACTCGCCAGCGGCTTGGCGCGCGGCGGCCCTGCGGATCGCCGCGGTGCCGATTGTGGCTCTCCTCACCTTTGTCTTGGTCTTGCAGCTGCACCGGATCGGCCTCGATGTCAGGGCGGCAAGCGTTCCCTCGCTCGAAGGCTGGATCAGCGCCTTTCTGGGCGATGGTCCCGGAGAGCGGACGACCTATATCTTCAAGCAGATGGAACTCGCGCCGGTGATACCGGTCGGTGTAGTGCTGAGCCTGCTTGTTGTGCTGCGGCTGCCCCGCCGCGACGCGATCACGTCACTCGGACTGCTTATGCCGCTGCTGACGCTGCTGTTCTATCGCAACACCTTCCCCTATTTCTTTGTCTTCCTGCTAGCCCCGGTCTGCGTCGGCATTGCTCCGGCCATCGCCCTCATGCTGCAGCGCTTTGGCACCGGGATTGTTTTGGCCGCGCTCGCATTCTCACCGGTCTCACTGCTTGCCGAGCAACGCTATAACGTCCTCGATCGCCAAAAGGCGCTGATCGATGAAGTGCACCGGCTCTTCCCCCAACCTGTGGGCTATCTGGCCTATGCCGGCTTCATCGCCGACTATCCGCGGATTTTGCCGCACCTCATTTCGGGGGTGGGACTGAAGGGCTATTACGAGCGGAAGGTCCCGGTCATCGCCCAAGAAATAGAGCGGGGCAATGTCGCGTTTGTCCTCTCTGACAGCAAGTCCGTGCGCGCGGGCCTTGAAGGGCGGACGATGCCAAATTCGTTGCAGCCGCGCGATTTCACGATGCTTCGCGAGAACTTTGTCCGCTATCATGGCTTGATCTGGATCGCCGGCAAGACGATCTGCCCCTCGCAGAGCGAGCAATCCGTCACGCTCTATCGCCCCGGCCCCTATTCGATCGACGGCGGCCCGATCGTGATTGACGGCGTTCTTCTGGCGGATGGCCAGACCCGCCAGTTGCAGGCCGGTCCGCACCGCGTGCTGCACCAGCGCGGCGGCTGCATCCGGCTCTGGGCGCTGCCGCAAGTTCCCCGGGTGCCGGACGGTTTTCCGGATGGCTCCCTGTTCACATTGTTCTAGACTGCGCCGCAGTGACACCCGCCCTTCCCAAGCTGCAGGTCCTGACTGCGTGGCGCAACTGGTCGCAGCGGTTCCAGAAGCCGCTGCTGGCGCTGGCGCTGGCGCTGTTTGTCGCCGGGTCGATCTGGTCGATCCGTAGCCTGCAGCTTCCGCTCCAGCAGCTGAATGGCACGGCGCTGGCAATGCTGCTGGGCCTCTCCCCGCTGACCATGGTTTACAGCGGCCTTGGGCTGCAATTGATGGCGCGGGCCGCCGGCACCCGCATTGCCATGGGCCCCTCGATCACCACCAGCGCGCTGGCCAACCTGGCCGAAGCCCTGCCGCTTCCGGGCGGTGCGATCGTGCGCACCGGGGCCTTGATGAAGGCCGGTGCCGGGCTTGGTGAAGGCGCCGGCCTGGTGCTGCTCACCGCCGTACTCTGGATCATGCTGGGCGCGCTGGGCGCCGGTCTGGCGGTCCTGGGGACGGCCCAGACCGCCGGCTGGGCGATGGTCGGCCTTGGCCTTATTGGCACGCTGGTTTCCACCGGATGGCTGTGGCGCCAGGCCGGACCACTGCTAACGCTGCTGATCCTGCTCCACCGCCTCAGCGGCATCGCGCTGATTGCACTGCGCCTCTACCTGGCCTTCCTGGTGCTGGGTCTAACCGTTCCCTTTGTCCAGTCACTGCCGCTGGTGCTGGCGCTGATTGCCGGATCGGCCGCCGCCATTGCCCCGGCCGGCCTGGGCATCAGCGAGGCCCTTGCCGCCCTGGCGGCCACGGCCGTAACCGTTCCGCCGGCCGCAGCGTTCCTGGCGGTTGGCCTCGACCGGGTGATGAATATGCTGTCGAGCGGGGCCGTTGCGTTAGTGCCGCTGATGCAAGCTCGGCGCGCGCCGCTTGCGGCTGACCAGGGCAGCGGCGATGCCTAAAACTGTTGATCCCGGCAAAGCACCCCCGCGCCTCGCCGTCTGGGGCACCTACGATACCGGCAAGCCGCGCGTTCGCATGCTGATCGAGGCAGCGTGCCGGCTCGATCCCGGGCTTGTGGCTGTCAACCGCAACCCGTGGGCCGGGATTGAGGACAAGAGCCAGGTTCGCGGCATTCTCGCCTGGTTGCGGCTGATCGTGGCGTGGATCGCCAGCTATCCGATCCTGATCTATTCCTACCTGCGGATGCCGCGCCACGACGTGGTGATCGTGCCCTATCTGGGCAATCTCGACGTGCTGCTGCTCTGGCCGTTCGCCCGGCTGCGCGGCGCCCGGATTTGCTGGGACATGTTCATCTCGCTTTACGATACGGTGGTCGAAGACCGGCAATTGCTGCCCGGGACCGGCTGGCTCGCCCGCCTGCTGCATTGGGCTGAGCGCCTGTCAGTCCGCGCGGCCGATCTCGTGCTGATGGATACGCAGGAACACGCGCACTACGTGGCCGAACTCTACCAGGCTCCACCCGGCAAGGTCCAGGCCACCTGGGTGGGTGCCGAGACCAACCTCTTCACGAAGACCCCGCTACCCGCGCGCCAAGGCCCTGTCCGCGTGCTGTTCTATGATCAGTTCATTCCCCTGCACGGCCTCGACACGCTGGTCACCGCCATCGCCCAGATCCAGGACCTGGCCACGGCGCCCGAGCTGCACTTCACCATCATTGGATCGGGCCAGGAATCGGCCCGGATCGACCGCCTCATCGCCGAGCAGGGCCTCAGCAATATCGAGCGGATCGCCTGGGTCGACTACGCCGAATTGCCGGACCGGATTGCCGAGGCCGACATCTGCCTCGGCATTTTTGCAGAGGGCGGCAAGGCGCAGCGGGTCATTCCCAACAAGGCGTTCCAGATCCTCGCATCGGGCCGCCCGCTGATCACCTCAGACAGCCCCGCGATGCGCGAGCTGGTCCAGCCGGGCGAGGCCATCCGCCTGACCAGGCCCGGCGATCCGGCCAGCCTGGCTGAGCAGATTGTGGCGCTGGCCCAGGCCAGTCGCGATCCGGACCGCCAGCCGGTCCTGGCCGCCGAAGCGGGGCAAATGCCAGGGGTCGATGTCGAAACGATTGCAGCGCAGCTGCGCGTCTGCTTGGAGTCGCTGGCATGAACGCCCTGACTGACCCCCGCCCGCCAGAGCCGGACGTGACGATCGACCGGCAGTACGGGCCGTGGCTGGCCGGACGCTGGGTGCCCGCGCCACGCTTTGTGCTGCGGCGCGACCGCGTGCTGGCCGCTGCGGCGGGACTTCCCCCCGGCAAGGTGCTCGAATTCGGCTGCGGATCGGGCGCGCTGCTGCACGAATTTGCCCAGCGCGGCCATGCGTGCGTGGGCGTCGAAACATCGGCCCAGGCCCGGGCGCTTGCCAGTGACATGCTGGGCGCCTTCCCAGCGGCGCGGATCGTCGGCGATCTGACCGAGGCCGGGCCGTTCGAAGCCGACTTGCTGATCGCTTGCGAGGTGCTGGAGCACATCGAGGAAGATGCCGCCGCGCTAGCCCAATGGGTCAGTCGCCTGCGCCCCGGTGGACGGATGATCCTGACCGTGCCGGCGCATATGCGGATGTGGGGCGTGCGCGATGTCTGGGCCGGTCATGTCCGGCGCTACAGCCGGCAGGATCTGCAGCGGCTGGCCGATGGTGCCGGCCTGCAGGTGGAGCGGATCGAATGTAACGGCTTTCCCCTGGTCAACGTCACCAACTTCTTCGCCAATCTCTCCGTCAGCGGCAAAGGTCTGGCCGGGGGCGGCGAAGGCCAGGCGCAGGCCACGGCCGCCAGCGGCGTGGACCGCTCGCTTCATCTCAAACTGTTCGGCCTCCAGACCTCGCTGCCCGGCCGCCTGATCATGAAAGCCGGTTGCCTGCTGCAACGCGCCTTCCTCGGCACCGATTGGGGCGATTGCTTCGTGCTGGTGGCAACGCGCCGTTAGGCGTCCTGGCCTGCCGTATTCAGGCTTTGGAATGGTGAGCCCTGCTGGGTTCGAACCCCTGCCGGATCGTCTCGGCGATCCGGGCCGCAAGGGACTCGCTGGTTCGAAACCGTTACGCCGGGAATGGTGAGCCCTGCTGGGTTCGAACCAGCGACCTACTGATTAAAAGTCAGTTGCTCTACCGACTGAGCTAAGGGCCCCTACCGTGCGCGGCGACGGGAGCGCTCACCTAGGCATCGGGCGGGGACGGGTCAAGCGGGCCTTGAGCTGGCGCAGCGAAAGATTGCAGAGCGGATCGCGCCAGTCCGCCGCAATGGCCAGAGTCGGGGTCAGCACGAAATCGCGCTCGCGGAATGAAGCGTGCGGCACCGTCAGCCCGGGCGAGGACCAGGCCCCGCCGCTCCACAGCACGATATCCAGATCGAGCACCCGGGAGGACCAGCGCTGCCCGCCAGCGCGGCGGCCGAACTGGCCTTCGATCGTCTTCAAAAGGTCCAGCAGCTCATCCGGCGCCAGATCGGTCGCGATCAATGCGGCGCTGTTGGCATAGCAGCGCAGCGAGGGGCCGAGCGGGGCACTGGTGACGATCGGCGCGGCAGCTTCTACCACCACGCCCGCTGCGGCCAGCGCAGCAATGGCCGCGCACAGCACCTGGCGCGGGCCGCCGTGGCGATGGTGGCGCTTGTTCGAGCCCAGCGCGATCAGATAGCGCTGGCGCAAGGCTCAGATATCCTGCGCAATCCGGCCGTAAAGCTGCGGACGGCGATCGCGGAAAAAGCCCATGCCGGCGCGGTGCCTGGCCGCGCGGGTCAGGTCGAGCCGATGGATCAGCACGCCGGTTTCCTCTGCGCCGAATTCCTGCACCAGATCGCCCCATTCGTCGGTGATGAAGGAGTGGCCATAGAACCGCTGGCCGTCTTCGGTGTTTTTT
>VFQM010000557.1_pt1 | contig 40161 bp, 44 predicted proteins | sample 3512391 | NCBI WGS metagenome assembly VFQM01 (sample SAMN10412369, study PRJNA504923) | tailings metagenome | isolation source: Replicate 1 from Balatoc abandoned mine | place: Philippines
ACCCGACCTGCGCCCCGGTTGGCAACACATAAATTCCGGCACCACATAAGTGTAGTTATGTGGTCAACCACATAACTACACGATGAACCGCAGCCTGCAGGACGTGGGCGGCGGCCTGCTGATCGTGAGCCAGTTCACCCTGGCGGCCGACGTCTCGGGTGGCAACCGCCCGGGTTTCACCAACGCCGCGCCGCCCGCGCTGGGCCGCGCGCTCTACGACGCCTTTGTGGCCGCCGCGCGTGCCGCGCACCCGGTCGTCGCCACCGGCCGCTTCGGCGCCGACATGGCGGTGCACCTCGTCAACGACGGGCCGGTCACGATCCCGATGCGCATGGGCGCCTGAGCGCCCGCGCCGGGATCAGGCCTCGCGCACGTCGGTGCTCGGGCCGTTGGCCTTCACCGAATCGACGCCGTTCTGGCGCGCTGCCTCGGTGGTGTACATCTGGCTGGTGCCGATGACCTGGCCGTTGGAGGCCTTGAGGTTGAAGTAGAAGCGCCCGTCCGACGCGGTCTTGAGCTCGTAGCGCTCGGCCAGCGGCGCGTTCTTCTGCACCGAGGCCACGCCGTTCTGTGCCGATGCCTTGGCGTCGTACTGCTCACTGCGCAGGATCACCTGCGCGTTGGCGGCCTTGAGCACAAACGAATGCTGTCCCTTGTCGTTCTTCGAGATTTCGTACCAGCCGGACATGAAAGCTCCTCGGGTCGGGTTGAAGACAGGCCGATGCTACGCAGCGCGCGTGACAGCCGCAGCCACCCGGCGGCATCGAACGCTCCGGACTTACCCGCAGTCGGGTGTCGCCGTGTCAGGCATAAGGATTCTTTTCGCCCAGCGCGGCAAGGATGTCGACCTCGCGCGCTTCCATGGCCTCGGCGTCGGCCTCGCTGGTTTCGTGGTCCCAGCCCTGGGCGTGCAGCGCGCCGTGCACCAGCAGGTGCGCGTAGTGCGCGGCCAGCGGTTTCTTCAGTTTCTTTGCCTCGGCCGCGATCACGGGCGCGCACAGCACGAGGTCGGCCATCACCATGGGCTCGCGCGCGTAGTCGAAGGTGAGCACGTTGGTGGCGTAGTCGCGGCCGCGGTAGTCGCGGTTGAGGGCCTGGCCCTCCTCGGCGTCGACGATGCGCACGGTGAGTTCGGCGTCGCGCTCGAGCGCGCGGCGCAGGCAGCGCACCACGAAGGCGCGGGGCAGTGCGGCGCGGTGTTCCGCCGCGCCATCGAAGCGGCCGAACTGCAGCGAGAGGGAGAGTGCGGGCAGTGCCATCAGCGTGACGCCTTGTCGGCCTTGCAGTTGGTGAGCAAGGTGCGCTCCCTGGCCGTGTGGTCGGCGGCCAGAAAGCTCAGCATGCCTTCGTCGCCCTTGGTGAACCAGCGCAGGCTGTGCTGCTCGTCCAGTGCGATGTAGCGCACGCCCGACGCGCTGGTGCGTGCCTTGAGCAGCGCGGTGCGGCCGTCATGGTGCAGCGCCGCGAACGACTCGCCATGTCCGAACTCAAGGTAGGCGACGTCGATGGCGGCACCGCCGTCGCAGCGGTAGCGCACTGTCTCGCTGCTGTAGCCCGGGCCCTGCACAGTGCCGGGCGTGGGTGGCTTGGGGTGCAGCATCTGGCAACCGCCAACCAGCACGGTCAGGGCAAGCAAGGCGGGCATGGTCGGTCGCATGGGTGGGGCTTCCCTTCAGTCGGCGGTGCGGCGGCTGCGCCGCGGGGCGGGCACCGGGTCGTCGTCGCGGCCTGGGCTGCGTGCTTCGTAGGCATCGACGATGCGCGCCACCAGGGGGTGGCGCACCACGTCGGCACTGGTGAGGCGCGTGAAGCCGATGCCGGTGACGCGCTTGAGCACCCGTTCGGCGTCGATCAGGCCGCTCAGTTGCGTGCGCGGCAGGTCGATCTGGCTGACGTCGCCCGTGACCACGGCCTTGCTGCCGAAGCCGATGCGCGTGAGGAACATCTTCATCTGCTCGGGCGTGGTGTTCTGCGCCTCGTCAAGGATCACGAACGCGTGGTTGAGCGTTCGACCGCGCATGAAGGCCAGCGGCGCGATCTCGATCTGCTGGCGCTCGAAGGCCTTCTGCACCTTGTCGAAACCCATCAGGTCGTACAGCGCGTCGTACAGCGGGCGCAGGTACGGGTCGACCTTCTGGCCCAGGTCGCCGGGCAGGAAGCCGAGCTTCTCGCCGGCCTCCACCGCGGGACGCGTGAGCACGATGCGTTGCACCGCGCTGCGCTCCAGGGCGTCCACCGCGCAGGCCACGGCAAGGTAGGTCTTGCCGGTGCCCGCGGGGCCGATACCGAAGGTGATGTCGTGCAGCGCCATGTTCTCCAGGTAACGCGCCTGGTTGGGCGTGCGCCCCCGCACCTCGCCGCGGCGTGTCTGCATCGCCAGCGCACCGTCGCCGGGTTCGGCCAGCGCGGTGTCGCCGCTCAGCATGAGCTGCACCTGCTCGGGCGGGATCGGGCCGCGCGCCATTTCGTAGAGCGCCTGCAGGACTTCCAGCGCCTGCTGCGCCTTCGCCTTGGGGCCTTCGATGCGGAACTGCTCGAAGCGGTGCGCCACCTTGACCTGCAGCGCCGCTTCGATGGAGCGGATGTGCGCGTCCAGCGGGCCGCACAGGTGCGCCATGCGGGTGTTGTCGGGCGGGCTGAAGGTGTGTCTGAGAATCAAGCCGATAATTCCTGAAGGCGCTGGAAGGACACCGATGATAGGCAAGTTGACCGGTACGTTGCTGGAGAAGAACCCACCCCAGATCCTGCTGGACTGCCACGGCGTGGGCTACGAGGTGGACGTGCCGATGAGCACTTTCTACCACCTGCCCGCCAGCGGTGAGAAGGTCTCGCTGCTCACGCATTTCGTGGTGCGCGAGGACGCGCAGATCCTCTACGGCTTCGCCACCCCGGCCGAGCGCGACGCGTTCCGCCAGCTCATCCGGATCAGCGGGGTCGGCCCGCGCACCGCCCTGTCGGTGTTGTCGGGCCTGTCGGTGAACGACCTTGCCCAGGCCGTCAGCACGCAGGAGACCGCACGCATCGTCAAGGTGCCCGGTATCGGCAAGAAGACGGCCGAGCGGCTGCTGCTCGAACTCAAGGGCAAGCTCGGCGTGGACCTCGGCCTGCCCGCCGGCGGCGCGGCCCGCAGCGACGCGCAGGCCGACATCCAGCAGGCCCTGATGGCCCTGGGCTACAACGAAAAGGACGCCGCCGCGGCGCTCAAGGCCTTGCCGGCGGACGTCGGCGTGGCCGACGGCATCAAACTCGCGCTGAAGTCGCTGGCGAAATGAGGCCCCCACGCTTGTCACTTCGTGTACTGCGCTGTCCTCCGAGGGGGCGGTCGCTCCCTGGGGCGGCCCGGCGGATCAACCCATGACCATCCAGACCGACGACTTCGCCCCCGCACCGCGCGTCATTTCGCCGGTGACCGTTTCTCCCAAGGAAGAGGCGATCGAGCGCGCGCTGCGGCCCAAGCTGCTCGACGAGTACGTGGGCCAGATGAAGGTGCGCGAGCAGCTCGAGATCTTCATCGGTGCCGCGAAGAAGCGCGCCGAGGCGCTGGACCACGTGCTGCTGTTCGGCCCGCCCGGCCTGGGCAAGACCACGCTGTCGCACATCATTGCGCAGGAGCTCGGCGTGAACCTGCGCCAGACCAGCGGCCCGGTGCTGGAGAAGCCCAAGGACCTGGCCGCGCTGCTGACCAACCTCGAGCCCAACGACGTGCTCTTCATCGACGAGATCCACCGCCTCTCGCCGGTGGTGGAGGAGATCCTCTACCCCGCGCTGGAGGACTACCAGATCGACATCATGATCGGCGAGGGACCGGCGGCGCGCAGCATCAAGCTCGACCTGCAGCCCTTCACGCTGGTGGGCGCCACCACGCGCGCGGGCATGCTCACCAACCCGCTGCGCGACCGCTTCGGCATCGTGGCGCGGCTGGAGTTCTACACCTCCGAGGAGCTCACGCGCATCGTCACGCGCAGCGCCGGCCTGCTCAACGCACCGATCGACGCCGACGGCGCCTTCGAGATCGCGCGCCGCTCGCGTGGCACGCCGCGCATCGCCAACCGGCTGCTGCGCCGCGTGCGCGACTACGCCGACGTGAAAGGCGGTGGCCGCATCAGCAAGGACATCGCCGAACGCGCGCTCGCCATGCTCGACGTCGACCCGCAGGGCTTCGACCTGATGGACCGCAAGCTGCTCGAAGCCGTGATCCACCGCTTCGACGGCGGCCCGGTGGGGCTGGACAACATCGCCGCCAGCATCGGCGAAGAGCGCGACACCATCGAGGATGTGATCGAGCCCTATCTCATCCAGCAGGGCTACCTGCAGCGCACGCCGCGCGGGCGCACCGCCACGCTGGCGGCCTACCGCCACCTCGGTGTGGTGCCGCCGCAGGGGGACGGCACCTTGTTCGCCGAAGGCGCCTGAGCGCCGCCCGCGGCATCCCTGATGAGCGCCATGACACCGACCTCACCCGCCGTCGCCACCGGGGAGCAGGTGTCGCCGCAACCGGCGAGCGCCACCGAAGCCCTGTACCGCGCGGCCCTGGGCGGGGCTCGGCTGGCGCACCACCTGCCCGCTTTTGCACGGTTCGACGAACTGGGCGTGGCGCGCGCACACTGGAACCACGCCGCGGCCTGGCTGGGCTGGCATTGGCTGCTGTACCACCGGTTGTGGCGCCAGGCCCTGCTGCATGGGATGGGGGTTGCGCTGGCCGTGGCGGCCTGGTGGTGGTTGCAGCGCGTTGCAGGGCCCTGGCCCGACGGGGTGCGCTGGGGTTTGCTGGCGGCCATCGGCGCGGTCGCCGTGGCGGCGCCGGGCTGGTGGGGCGACGCCTGGCTGCACGCCGACGTGCGCCGGCGCATGACCGACGCGGTGCGGCGCGCGCGCACCGTGCAGGAGGCCTGCACCTTGCTGGCCCGGCCGTCGCCGGCCCGGCGTGTGTGGATGGTGGTGCTCGCGCTGGAGGTGGTGGCGCTGGTGGGCTGGCGCCTCGGCGGGCCCGGCGGGTTCGGCGGCGAGGGCGTGCCGATGCCGCCCAAGCCCGAGCCGGTGCTGTCGCAACGCACGCTGGATGCCCCTGCGCCCGTCGTCGCGGCACCCCAGCCCGAACCCGAACCCGTGGCCGCCGCGCCGGCTGCGCCCTCCACCAACGAGCCAGCGGCTGCAGCGCCACCGGCCCTGCCGACGCCGCCGCCCACGTTGCCGGTGTCGACGGCTCCGCCGGTCGATGCCCAGCGCAGCGACGCGTCGCCGCCGGCCACCGCCACCGCGACCGCCACCACCGAACCCGCGGCGTCCGTCGCCGATGCGCCGCGCCCGCGCCTGGGCGGTCATGGCGTGGCCGTTGGCATCTTTGCCGACCCGGCCAACGCCGACCGCGCGGCGCAGCGCCTGCGCAACGCGGGCTTGCCGGTGGTGGTCGATCCGATCGAGTCGGCACGCGGCCCGCTCACGCGGGTGCGCGTGGGCCCGTTCGCCACCCGTGAAGAAGCGGTCAACGCGTCGGAGACGGTGCGCAACCTCGGACTGGAAGCGCGCGTCTACGGTCCGCGCTGATCAACGAGGTCGCCGATTCGGGCCGGCGAGCGCCAGCGAGGCCCCCAGGGCACCCGGGGAACGGGCGCCGCGAAGCGGCGCGGGGGGTGTTTTCAACCCACTGCGCCGCGCGCGTCCACCCGCAGCAGGCGTTCCACGTGGCCGGTGGCCAGGCCACCGCGCACGCCCACCATCACATCGTGCAGGTTCACCGTCGGGTCGCAGTGGCCGGGCACCAGCCACACGGTCTCGCCCAGCGCGGGCAAGTGGCCACCGCGCAGCACACCGTGCTCGTCGCCGCCGTTGGCGTAGCTCAGGCCTTCGGGCCACCACACGCGCGGCAGGCCGCTGTCGATGGCATGGCTCTTGTGGCCGGCGTCGATCACCGCGCGGTCCGCGCCACGGCTCATCACCTGGGCCTTGACGAACAGCGCGTGCTCGAAGGCCGGTGCGCCGTCGTCGGGCGTGTTGGCGGCGTAGTCGGCGTCCATGAACAGGTAAGAGCCGGCCTGCAACTCACCCCACAGGCCGCTCGCTGCTTCGTGGATGAAGGTGCCGGTGCCCGCGCCGGTGACCAGCGGCACCGCAATGCCCGCAGCCTCGATCAGCGCGCGCATGTGCCCCACCGCTTGCGCCGCGCGCGCGATGGTGTCGCGCCGCTCGGCCACCGGGCGCTGGTGCTGGGCGCTGCCGTGGTAGGCCTGCAGGCCGGTGAAACGAAGCGTGCGGTGCGCGGCCACGGCGCGCGCCAGTGCCAGAGCCGGCTCGCCCGGCGCCACGCCGCAGCGCCCGTGGCCGATGTCGATTTCCACGAACACGTCGATCGCTTGCGGGTGCGTCACGCCGGCGTGTGCAAGCGCTTCGCCCAGGCGCTGCACACCCAGGGCGCTGTCCACCGCGATGGCGAAGCGCGTGCCGCCGTTTCCGCTGGCGCGCACCGCCTGCGCCAGGCGCGCCAGCTTGGCCGGATCCACCGCCTCGTTGCTCACATAGATGTCTTCGACGCCCTGGGCCGCCAGCGCGAGCGCCTCGTCGATCTTCTGCACGCACACGCCCACCGCGCCGTGCGCCATCTGCAGCTTCGCGAGTTCGGCGCACTTGTGCATCTTGGCGTGCGGGCGCAGCCGCAGGCCGCGCGCCCGGCAGAAGTCGGCCATGCGGTGCAGGTTGCGCTCCATGGCGTCGAGGTCGACCACCAGCGCCGGTGTGTCGATCGCGGCCACGCCCTGGCCGATCAGGCCGGCAAGGCGCGCGTGCCGTGGATCAGGCGCTGCGTTCATCCAGCACATCCTCGTCGTCGCCCACCTGCAGGTGCTGCACGTCGCCCCAGCCCACCAGGGCCAGGCCTTCGGGTGACCAGAGCAGCCGGTTAATGCCGGTGTTGGCCAGTTGCCAGGTGCGTGGTGCCTGCAGGTCCAGCCGTGTGGCGGCTCGGTAGAGCACGTCGAGCACGCCGCCGTGCGCCACCAGCAGGATCTGCTCGCCCACGTGGCGTTCGGCCAGGCGCAGCACGGTCTCCACCACGCGATCGCGCAACTGCACCAGGGTTTCGCCGCCGGGCGGCGCGAAGTCGGGCATGCGCTTGCGCCAGGCCAGGGTTTCCGCCGGGTAGCGCAGCGCGAGTTCGTCCCAGGTGTGACCTTCGAAGCGGCCGAAGCCGCGCTCGCGCAGGCCGATGTCGGCATGCACCGGCAGGTCGTGCCGCTGGGCGACCGCCTGTGCGGTGTCGCGCGCGCGCTTGAGGTCGCTGCTGTAGATGGCGGCAAAGGACTCCTCGCGCAGGGCAAGTCCCAGCCGCCCGGCCTGCCAGCGGCCGTGGTCGTTGAGCTCGATGTCGGTGTGGCCCTGGATGCGCGTGTCGCGGTTCCAGGTGGTTTCGCCGTGGCGCACGGCCAGGATGCGGGTGGCTTGCAAGGCGGTCGGTGGGTGAGGGTAGGGACCGATGAAATGTAGCGGGCCTTGCGACACAATGGACCACATGGACCTGCCGAACGCACCCGGCGCCGACTTCACCACGCTGTTCCACTTTCTGCCGATCGGCGCCTACCGCAGCTCGGCCGAGGGGAACATGATCCACGCCAACGAACAGCTGGCGCGCATCAACGGCTTTCGCGATGTCGCAGAGCTGCTCGAACACGCCCGCAAGGACCCGGAAGGCTGGTACGTCGATCCGGTGCGCCGGCGTGAGTTTCAGGACCGGCTCGCACGCAATGGCGAGGTGCGCGGTTTCATCTCCGAGGTCAAGCGCCGGCACGATGGCGAGCGCATGTGGGTGAGCGAGAACGCGCACATGGTGCGCGACGCCGATGGCCGGGTGATGTTCTACGAGGGCACGGTCGAGGACATCTCCGAGCGGGTGGCGCAGCAAAAGGCCATGCGCGAGCAGCAAGAGCGCATGCAGGCGCTGGCCGACCAGATTCCCGGCGTTGTCTTCTCGCTGCTGGTGCGCGCCGACGGCTCACGCGCCTACCGATTCGTCAGCTCGGGCGTGCGCGAGATGTACGGTTTCTCGGCCGAAGACCTGAGGCGCGACCCGATGCTGATTGCGCGCTACCGTCACCCGGAGGACATGGACCGGCTCGACAGCGAAACCGAGGCCGTCCAGGGCCGCAGCGTCGATCTGGCGGGCGAGTTCCGCATCGTGTTGCCCGATGGCCGGGTGAAGTGGATCTACAAGCGCTCCTGCGAGGTGCAGCGCGATGATGAAGGTGTGCACCGCGTGGGGGTGCTGCTGGACATCACCGCCCGCAAGGAGGCCGAGGACGCGCTGCGCGAGAGCGAGGCGTTGTGGAAGCTCGCGCTGGAAAGCGCGGGCGAAGGCGTCTGGGACTGGAACCTCGTGACGGGGGAGGAATACCTCTCGGACAGCCTGCTCTCGATGTACGGCTACACGCGCGGCGAAGTGCAGGGCGTGGCCGAGGACCTGGACGCCCGCACGCACCCGGACGACATTCCCGCGATGGCCGAGGCGCGACAGGCCCACTTCGAAGGCCGTGCGCCGCTCTACCGCAACGAACACCGTGTGCGCACCAAGGACGGTCGCTGGCTCTGGATCCTCACGCGCGGCATGGTGATCTCGCGCGACGAAGCCGGCCGACCGACGCGCATCGTGGGCACGCACACCGACATCACCGAACTCAAGCAGGCCGAGGAACAGCAACGCACGCTGGAGGCCCAGTTGCGCGAGAGCCAGAAGATGGAGGCCATCGGCACACTGGCCGGCGGTGTCGCGCACGACTTCAACAACCTGCTGGCCGCGATCCTGGGCAACCTGGTGCTCGCGCGCGAAGACGTGGGCGCCGACCACCCGGCGCAGGAGAGCCTGGCCGAGATCAACCGCGCGGCCATCCGCGCGCGCCAGCTGGTGCAGCAGATCCTCACCTTCAGCCGCCGCGGCGCGCAGGTGATGGAGCACCAGCCCTTGCTGCCCCTGGTGGAGGAAGCGCTGGGCCTCATGCGCTCCCTGCTGCCCGCGGGCGTGCGCCTGGTGACACGCCTGTCGAAGGAGCCGTTGCCTGCGCTGGTGGATGCGACCCAGCTCCAGCAGGTGCTCATGAACCTGTGCACCAACGCCTGGCAGGCGTTCGCGGGCCGCTCCGGCGAGGTGACGGTGGCGCTGGAGCGCGTGGTGCTGGACGCGGCACACGCCCTGCAGCTTGGCGCGCTGGAGCCGGGTGCCTACGCGCGCCTGAGCGTGGCCGACAACGGCCCGGGCATGGACGAGACCACACAGCGCCGCGTTTTCGAACCGTTCTTCACCACCAAGGCGCCGGGCGCCGGCACCGGCCTTGGTCTGGCGGTGGTGCACGGCATCGTGAAGGCGCACCGTGGCGCCATCGGCCTGAGCAGCGAGCCGGGCGCCGGCGCGCGCTTCGACGTCTACCTGCCTTTGGCCGCCAGCGCCGCTGCGCCCTTGCCCGAACCGGCACCCGGGTCGCCGATGGTGGTGCAGACCACGGCGTCCACCGGCTTGCACGTGGTCTACATCGACGACTACGAGGCGTTGGTGTTCCTGGTGGGCAGGCTGCTTCGCAAGCAGGGCTATCGCGTGACTACCTTCGAGTCCGGGGAGGCAGCGCTGGCCTGGTTCGGCGCGCATCCCCACGAACCGGTGGACCTGCTGGTGACGGACCAGAACATGCCCGGACTGGCGGGTGTGGACGTGGTGCGCGAACTGCGTCGGTTGCGGCCCGACCTGCGCATGGCCATCGTCTCGGGGCATGTGAGCGACGCGCTGATCGCCGAGGCCACGGCCGCCGGTGTGGACGATGTGCTCGCCAAGCAGGACAGCATGGACGCACTCGGCGCGGCGATCCGTGGGCTGCTGGAGCCCGCGGCCGGCACCGCCGCGGCGTGACCGGAGCCGCGCCTCAGCGCGGTACTTCGATGTTGACCTGGCGCACGCCCGCGGGCGGCGTGGGAAAGCCCTGCAGCGCGGCATCGAGCATGGCCATCCAGAGCGCGGGTGTGCTGTTCCAGCGCCCGTCGTGTGCGCCACGGGTTTCGTACACCACGCGCCCGCTCGCGGCATCGCGCACCACGATCGACACGGCGCGCTGGTAGTACGGCGTCTCGAAGCGGGGGAAGGCGGGAAAGAAGATCACCTGGCCGGTGCCGGTGACGACGTAGTCGCGCCCGGGCAACGCAAACGGCGAACCGTACGGGCCCCAGCGGTCCCAGGGGTCTTCCCAGGGCGCGCGCGGCAGGCGCACGGTGCTGGCATTGACCTGCACCGTCCAGGGCGTGCCGACCCCGGGGGCGGCGCGGCTCCAGCCCAGTTTGGCCAGCGCGGCCTCGGCGTAGCGTTCGAGTTCGTCCTGGCCGCGCGCGCCGCGTTCGTCCTGCTGCGAGGGCAGGCGCTCGAAGCGGTAGACCTGCGGCGGCGCCGGTGCCGCGGCATTGGCGCCCCGGTCCTGCCAGCGCGGAAAACTCTCCACCTGGTTGTCCACCAGGAACACCGAGGCGCAGCCCGACAGCAGCACGGCGGCAAGGGTGGCAAAGGCCAGACGCAGGAAGGCGGGCATGCGGGCTCTCCGTGAAGCGCCGGGTGCGGAAACGGGCGGTTCAGTCGCCGGCGGTGATGGGTATGACCGGGCGCGTCCAGCTCGGGTTCCCGTCGGCGCCCGATGGGGCGGCCGGCGGTGCGCAGGGCTCCTCGTCGAACGCCTTGTCACCATCGTCGCTGGCCTCGCCGGTGGCGCGCAGGGTTTCAAACGGAAACAGCGAGCGGTCCATCAGGTGGCTGGGCACCGCGTTCTGCAAGGCGCTGAACATGTTCTCGACGCGGCCCGGGAACTTTGCGTCCCACTCGCGCAGCAGGTTGCCCACCTGCTTGCGTTGCAGGTTCTCCTGGCTGCCGCACAGCGTGCACGGAATGATCGGGAAGCGGCGCACCTCGGCCCAGCGCGCAAGGTCCTTCTCGGGCACATAGGCCAGCGGGCGGATCACCACGTTCTTGCCGTCGTCGCTCACCAGCTTGGGCGGCATGCCCTTGAGCTTGGCGCCGAAGAACATGTTGAGCAGCAGCGTCTGCAGGATGTCGTCGCGGTGGTGGCCGAGCGCGATCTTCGTGGCGCCGAGCTCGCCCGCCACCCGGTAGAGGATGCCGCGGCGCAGCCGGCTGCACAGGCTGCACAGCGTCTTGCCCTCGGGAATCACGCGCTTGACGATCGAGTACGTGTCCTGGTTCTCGATGTGGAACTTCACGCCGAGCCTGCCCAGGTACTCTGGCAGCACGTGCTCGGGAAAGCCGGGCTGCTTCTGGTCGAGGTTGACCGCGATCAGCTCGAAGTTCACCGGCGCGCGCTGCTGCAGCTTGAGCAGGATGTCGAGCAGGCCGTAGCTGTCCTTGCCGCCCGAGACGCAGACCATCACACGATCACCCTCTTCGATCATGTTGTAGTCGACGATGGCGCGGCCGACCTCGCGGCACAGGCGCTTCTCGAGTTTGTGGTTTTCTCGTTCGATGTCCATGGGGTGTTCCTTCACCAGCTTCCGCTTTCCATGCGGATGGCGACCTCGCAGTCGTCGAAGATCTCCAGCTTGGCGATGCGCACGCGCACGCCGATCACACCGGGCAACTGCATCAGCCGGCGCGTGAGCTTGCCGATCAGGCTCTCCAGCAGGTTCACGTGTTCGGCGGTGCACTCGTCGATGATGATCTGGCGCACCTTGCGGTAGTCGAGCACATGGCCGATGTCGTCGTCGTGTGGCAACAACGGCTGGGTGCCCTGGTTCAGCTCGGCGTCCACGCGGATCGGCTGCGGTGCCTGCTTCTCGCGGTCAAGAATGCCCAGGTTGGCGTCGAAGCGCAGGCCGCTGAGCGTGAGGATCTGGTTGCCGGCAACAGTCGGGATCATGGGGTGGTCCTCCCGTCCTCACATCAGGGAAAAGTCGCGCTCGAAGCGCATCAGGTGCTGGCCGCCGTCGACCAGCAGCGTGGTGCCGGTGATCGAGCCGTTGTCCAGGGCGAAGGCCACGGCTGCGGCCACGTCGGCCGGTGTGGAGGAGCGGCCCAGCGGCGATTGCTGGTGCAACCGCGCGAATTTCTCGTCCGACAGCATGTGGCTGGTGAGCGTGAGCCCGGGCGCCACGCCCACCACGCGCACGCGCGGCGCCAGCGCGAGCGCCAGCATGGTGGTCGCCGCCTGCAGCGCGGCCTTGGACAGCGTGTAGCTGAAGAAGTCCGGGTTCATGTTCCACAGCTTCTGGTCGAGCAGGTTCACCACCGCACCGGTGCCGTCGCGCGCTACGGCGTGCTCGTGCAGGGCCTGCGCCAGCAGCACCGCGGCGCCGGTGTTGGCGCGCAGGTGCGTGTCCATGGCGGCGTAGCCGAAGCTGGCGGCGCTGTCGTGCTCGAAGGTGGAGGCGCTGTTCACGACCGCGTGCACCGCACCGAAATGCGCCGCCACCGCGGGCAGCAGGGCGCGCACGCCGGCCTCGTCGCCCAGGTCGGCGTAGAACGTGTGTGCGCTGCCGGCACGCCCGCTGGCGGCGTCGCAATCGGCCGCGGTGGCGCGCGCCTCGTCCACCGAATGCCGGTGGTGCACGGCCACGTTCCAGCCGGCGCGCGCCAACGTGAGCGCGATCTCGCGGCCCAGGCGCTTGCCGGCGCCGGTGACCAGCGCGGTGCGGGGCGAAGGGGGGGTGGAGGCGGGTGGGGTCGGGGCCATCGGGGACAATGCGGCGCGTGAGCACCGCACCCGTGAACGAGGCCGAGAGTGTAGCGATCCCCCTGTCGGCGCGCATTGCCACGGCCATCCGCGCCGCGGGCGGCTGGCTGCCGTTCGATCGCTTCATGGCCCTGGCGTTGTACGCGCCCGGCCTGGGTTATTACGCCAACACCAGCCGCAAGTTCGGCGCCTTGCCACAACACGGCAGCGACTTCGTCACCGCGCCCGAGCTCACCTCGCTCTTTGGCCGGACACTGGCGCGCCAGGTCGCGCAGGCGCTTTCGGCCACGGGCACGCGTGAGGTCTGGGAGTTCGGCGCCGGCAGCGGCGCGCTGGCGCGCCAGTTGATCGACGGCCTGGCCGAACTCGGCCAACCGCTCGATCGCTACCGCATCGTCGACCTCTCGGGTGCGCTGCGCGAACGCCAGCGCGCCACACTGGCCGCGCATGCCGATCGCGTGCAGTGGCTCGACACCCTGCCCGAGCGCTTCGAGGGCGTGGTGGTGGGCAACGAGGTGCTCGATGCGATGCCCGTGACGCTGCTCGCACGCGTGGGCGGCACCTGGTTCGAGCGCGGCGTGGCGCTGCAGGGTGAGCGTTTCGCCTGGGCCGACCGCGCCACCGGCCTGCGCCCGCCGCTGGACGTTCCCGGCGAGCACGATTACCTGACCGAGATCCATCCGCAGGCCGAGGCGTTCGTCCGCACGCTGGGCGATCGCCTCGCGCGCGGCGCGGCCTTCCTGATCGACTACGGCTTTCCCGAGGCCGAGTACTACCACCCGCAGCGCGCCATGGGCACGCTGGTGGCGCATCGTGCCCACCAGCGGGACGACGACGTGCTGGGCGCGCCGGGCGAGAAAGACATCACCGCGCACGTCAACTTCACTGGCATCGCACTCGCCGCGCAGGCCGCGGGGCTGGACGTGATCGGTTACACCGGCCAGGGCCGCTTTCTGCTCAATGCCGGGTTGGTCGATCTGGCGCGCGACGCCGGGGTGCGCGAGAACGCCGCCATGCTCAAGCTCGTGAACGAACACGAGATGGGCGAGCTGTTCAAGGTCATTGCACTGGCGCCGCGCGCCAGCAGCGCCGGCTGGGTGCCGCTGGGCTTTGCCAGCGGCGACCGCACGCACCGCCTCTGAGGCATCCCGCCGTGATCCGCTGGATGATCGTCATCTTCCTGGCCCTGCTGCTCATCAGCTGGGCCACGCCCTTGTTCAAGCGGCTGGGTTTCGGCAAGCTGCCGGGCGACTTCCACTTCAAGGCGTTCGGCCGCGAGTGGTTTCTGCCGTTCGCGAGCACGGTGCTGCTGAGCCTGGTGGCCTCGCTGATCGGCTACCTGATCTGAGCCGCTTGAGTTCCCGCTTCACGACCGCATCTGCGCGGGCATGAACGCTGCCGCCACCCCCCTGCACACCGTCTGCCCGCACTGCGGCACCACCAACCGCCTCACGGCCGGGTCGCTCGGCAGCGCACCCGATTGCGGGCGTTGCCACCGCCCGTTGTTCACCGGCGCGCCGGTGGCGTTGGACGAGGCGGGCTTTCGCAAGACGATCCAGAAGTCCGACCTGCCGGTGCTGGTGGACTTCTGGGCGCCCTGGTGCGGCCCCTGCCGCGCCATGGCGCCACAGTACGAGGCGGCGGCGCGCGAGCTTGAGCCGACTGTGCGGCTGGTGAAGCTGGACACCGAATCCGCGCCCGCGCTGGCGGCGCAGCACAACATCCGCAGCATCCCCACGCTGGCCCTGTTCGTGGGTGGGCGAGAGGTGGCGCGCCAGGCCGGCGCCATGGGGGCCGCCGACATCGTGCGCTGGACGCGCGCCCACCTGCCGCATTGACGGCGGCGCAGCGATCGCGCAGTGACGGCGCAGTGACGGCGCTGGGCCCGCGCCTATCATCGGACGTCATGAGCGCACCTCCCTCCCGCGCCACGGCGCGTCTGCTGGCGGATATCGGCGGCACCAACGCCCGCTTTGCATGGCAGGCCGCCGCCGGCGAACCGATCGAGGCCGCGAGCGTGTTGCCTGTGGCCGACTTCGCGCAGTTGCAGGACGCGGTGCACCACTACCTGCAGACGTCTGCCCCGGGCCCGGTGGGCGTGGCGGCCATTGCCATCGCCGGCCCGGTGACGGGCGACACGATCCGCATGACGAACCACCGCTGGGCGTTCTCCCGGCGTGCGCTGCAGGCCGGCCTGGGGCTGCGGCACCTGCGCGTGCTCAACGACTTCACCGCACTCGCGCTGGCCCTGCCGGTGCTGCCCGCCGGGTACCGCCGCCAGGTCGGCGGCACGCAGGCGGATGCGACAGCCGCCATCGGCCTGCTCGGCGCGGGGACCGGCCTGGGTGTCTCCGGCCTCGTGCCCGACGGGCGCGGTGACTGGCTTCCCCTGCAGGGCGAAGGCGGGCACGTCACGCTGCCCGCACAGGACGCGCGCGAGCGCACCGTGTTCGACGGGTTGGCGCGTCGCCACGGCCACGTGTCGGCCGAGCGCGTGTGCAGCGGCGACGGCCTGCTCGACACCTTTCGCGTGCTGTGCCAGGCCGAGGGCGCAAGCCCCCACGGTATCGACACGCCGGCGGCGGTGGTCGAGGCGGCGCTGGCACACGGCCAACCGCAGGCCCTGGCCGCGCTGGATGTGTTCTGTGCCTTGCTGGGCACAGTGGCGGGCAACCTGGCCCTCACCCTGGGCGCGCGCGGCGGCGTCTACATTGGCGGGGGCATCGTGCCGCGCCTGGGTGCGGCGTTCGACGCCTCGCCGTTTCGGGCCCGCTTCGAGGGCAAGGGCCGCTACGCCGACTACCTGCGCCCGATCCCTGCCTGGGTGATCACCGCCCCCGAGTCACCCGCCTTGCTGGGGGCGGCGCGCAGTCTCGACGGCTTGGATTGAGCGCGGGCTTGCGGTACGCTGCCCCGCACCGCAACCCGTTCATGGAGGCCGCATGAGCAACCCCCTGCGCACGGTTCTCGTGTTCACCCCCGACGACCAGGCCTGGCTGCTCCGCATGCAGCTCATCGTGCCGGACTACTGGCGCGGCCACGGCGTCGCGCCCATTCCGGGCGACGTGTTCCGGGTGGGCGGCCGCCAGTTCACGGTGCAGGGCCGGCTGTGGGAGCACGACCTTCAGGGGCCATTGCTGCGCGTCTTCATCGGCTCGGCGCACGCCGAGAGCGATTCGGTGTTCGGCTGAACACGCCTCAGCCGTCGTCCAGGTCCCACTCGAAACCACAGCGTTTGCAGCACACCGGCACCAGGTGTTGTGGCCCCTCGTCGGCCTGGCCGGCACGCGCCGGGCGTTCGGACAGGCGCAACTGGCCGTAGGCCTGGCAGCGCGGGCAGTTGGCCTGGTTGGCCACCTCCTCGGCGTGCATCAGCAGGTAGGTGTAGCGCTGCAGCGCCCACAGCGTGACGCCCGCCGACACCACCACGAACACGGTGTTGAGGATCTTCTCCCCACGGCTGGCGCCGTCGAACGCCTCGAAGCTGGCCAGCAGGGCCACCGCCGCCAGCACCGCCAGCGCCATGTGCGCGTGGCTGGACAGCAGCTCGCGCTCGTACCACTTGCGAAAACCCAGCCGCCGGATGCCGTCGGCCAGGGGCGCGTTGAGCGGGTTGGGTGCGGGCATGGGGGCCTCCGGCGTTGGAGCAGCCATGCATGGTGGCACCGCGCGCACGGCGAAGCCAGCGCCACTGCCCAAACTTGCGTGCCGCAGTCGGGCAATCCGTCGCGCCGCGGATCAGTGCTGGGTCACCTGCTGCATCGGGAACGCCGGCGCCTTGCCCGCGCGGTCGGCACCGGCGTACACGGTCAGGTGCGGGTAGGGGATTTCGATGCCTTCGGCGTCGAACGCGGCCTTGAGGCGGCGCAGGTACTCGCGGCGCACACCCCACTGCTCCAGCGGCTGGGTGCGGAAGCGGCAGCGGATCACCAGTCCCGACTCGGCCCAGCGGTCGACCCCGGCAATCTCCAGCGCGTCCAGGATGCGCGGGGCGAAGGCCTCGTCGGCGCGCATGTCCTCGCCCACGCGGCGCATCACCGCCACCACCGCATCGACGTCCTCGCGGAAGGCGACACGGATGTCCATCACCGCCTGGCTGAAACCGCGCGACATGTTGATCACCGTGGTGATGTGGCCGTTGGGCACATAGTGCACGTTGCCGTCGTAGTCGCGCAGCTGCACGAAGCGCAGCGTGACCTCCTCGACCAGCCCCGAATGGTTGCCCAGTTGCACCACGTCGCCCTGGCGGATCTGGTTTTCCAGCAGCAGGAAGAAGCCGGTGAAGTAGTCCTTCACCAGGCTTTGCGCGCCGAAGCCCACCGCCAGACCGACGACACCCGCCGCGCCGAGGATGGGCGCCACCGACACGCCGAGTTCACCCAGCACCAGCATGCCCGCGATCAGGCTCACCACCACCGTGACGAGGTAGCGGAACACGCGGCCCAGCGTCTCGGCGCGCTTGGCGGCCTCGCGGTCGTCCAGGCGGCTGGCGATGCGCTGGCGCATGGTGCGGATCGTGCGTTGCAGCACGCCGATCAACACCCAGGCGGCGATCAGGATGAGGGCGATGCGCAGCGCCGTGGTGGCGGCGCTGCCCAGGCCGGCCCACCAGGCGGTGGCCAGGTCGACGAGGTTTTCATTCATGAGGACTCCTTGTGTTTTCTTCGCGGGTGCTGTGCAGGGCGGCGAGGAAGGCCTCGCGCCACCAGTGCACGTCCTGCGTGCGGATGCGGTCGAGCAGCGCCGCATGGCGTTGCTGCCGCTCGGCCAGCGGCATCTGCAGTGCGCGCTGGATGGTCTCGGCCGTGCGGCCGGTGTCGTGCGGGTTGACGAGCAAGGCCTCGTGCAATTGCTCGGCCGCGCCGGCAAAGCGCGAGAGCACCAGCACGCCGGGGTCGGCCGGGTCCTGTGCGGCCACGTACTCCTTGGCCACCAGGTTCATGCCGTCGCGCAACGGCGTCACCAGCGCCACCGCGGCCGCGCGGTACAGCCCGGGCAGGCGCTTGCGCGCCACGTTGCGGTGGATGTAGCGCACCGGCATCCAGTCGAGCTCGCCGTGTTCGCCATTGATGGCGCCGCTGAGGCTTTCCAGCTCGGCGCGCAGCGCGGCGTAGGCGTCCACCGACTCGCGGCTCGGCGAGGCGATCTGGATCAGCGTGGCGCTGCCCTTGTTCTCGGGGTAGTTCTGCAGCAGCGTGCGAAACGCCTTCAGGCGCTGCGGCAGGCCCTTGGAGTAGTCGAGCCGCTCCACGCCCACCAGCAGGCGGCGGCGTGCGTATTCGCGCGCGAGCTGCTCGTGCATCTCGCGCGCTTCCTTGCCCTCGGCCAGGGCCTGGAACTCCTCGACGTCGATGCCGATGGGAAAAGCCTGCGCGCGCAGCGTCTTGCCGTGGGCGCGGAACTCATGCTCGCCGAGCACGTCGGCACCCACCTCGACACCGACGTAGCGCGAGAAGTGGGCCACGTCGCTGCGGCTCTGAAAGCCCACCAGATCGTAGGCAAAGAGCGAGCGCATCAGCCGGTCGCTCTCGGGCAGCGCGGCCAGCAACTGCGGCGGTGGCAGCGGCACGTGAAGGAAGAACCCCATGCGCTGCTCGCAGCCCATGGCGCGCAGCTCGGCCGCCAGCGGCATCAGGTGGTAGTCGTGCGCCCAGATCACATCGTCGGGGCGCAGCAGGGGCTTCAAACGCTGTGCGAACAGCCGGTTCACGCGCTGGTACCCCGCATAGCCACCGGCGTCGAAGTCGGCCAGGTCGAGCCGGTTGTGCAGCACCGGCCAGAGCACCCCGTTGCTGTAGTTCAGGTAGTAGGTGTCGTGGTCCTCGCGGCTCAGATCCACCGTGGCCAGCTGCACCGCGCCGGCCTGCTGCAGTTGCAGTTCGCCTTCACCGGGCGTGCCGCCTTCGGTGATGCGTCCGCTCCAGCCGAACCACAGCCCGCCCGAGCGCTCCAGCGCCTGGCCGAGTGCCACGGCCAGCCCGCCGGCCGCGGTCTTGCGCGGGTCGGCCACACGGTTGGAGACGACCACCAGGCGGCTCATACGACCGAGTCCCAGGGGGCAGACAGGCGCACTGCGGCGTTGATGAGCCCGACCATCGAATAGGTCTGCGGGAAGTTGCCCCACATCTCGCCGGTGGTGGCGTGGGTGTCTTCCGACAGCAGACCGAGCGGGTTGCGCACCGCGAGCATGGCCTCGAACACGGCGCGCGCTTCGGCGGCGCGGCCGGTGCGCGCGAGTGCGTCGATGCGCCAGAAGGTGCAGATGTTGAAGGCCACCTCGGGTTTGCCGAAGTCGTCCGACGCCTCGTAGCGGCGCATGTAGGGGCCGTCGCACAGGTGTGTCTCGAGCGCGTGCAGCGTGGACACGAAGCGCCGGTCCATCGGGTCGATCAGGCCGACCTCGGCCATCAGCAGCACGCTGGCGTCGAGGTCGCGCCCGCCAAAGCTCTCGGCGAACGCCTGGCGTTCTTCGCACCACGATTCGCGCAGGATGCGCTCGCGCATGGCGCTGGCGCGCTCGCCCCACTTTTGCGCGTGGCCGGGCAACTGCAGCCGCAGCGCGATCTTTGCGAGCCGGTCGCAGGCGGCCCAGCACATGAGCGCCGAGGAGGTGTGAACGCGCGCGCGGGTGCGCAGCTCCCACATGCCGGCATCGGGCTGGTCGAACACGCGCACGGCCTGCTCGCCGATCGCCTCCAGGCGCTCGAATTCGTCAAGGCCGGGCTGGTGCAGCAGGCGCTGGTCGTGAAAGGCCTGCGCCGCGGCGAGCACGATGTTGCCGTACACGTCGTGCTGGAAATGCTCGTGCGCCTGATTGCCCACGCGCACCGGGCCCATGCCGCGGTAGCCGGGAAGCGTGCCGACGATGCGCTCGGGCAAGGCGTGCTCCAGGCCGATGCCCAGCAGCGGCTGCACATGGCCCTGGCCTTCACGTGTGCTGCCCACCACCACGTTGGCCAGCCAGCGCAGGTAGTCCTCCAGCGTGCCCATCTCGGCCAGGCCATTGAGCGCGCGCACCACGAAGAAGGCGTCACGCAGCCAGCAGTAGCGGTAGTCCCAGTTGCGCTGGCTGCCAGGCGCTTCGGGGATGCTGGTGGTCATGGCGGCGACGATGGCGCCGGTGTCCTCGAACAGCGAGAGCTTGAGCGTGATGGCGGCGCGGATCACCGCGTCCTGCCATTCGAGCGGCAGCGCCAGTCGCTGCGTCCAGCCGCGCCAGTAGGCGAGCGTCTCCTGCTCGAACCGGCGCGCGGTGTCGCCCACGCCGTCATCCAGGGTCTCGTCGGGCCCCAGCAGGAAGTTGTGCTCCTGCATCAACAGGAAGGGCTCGCCCGAGAGCACGTGGCTGACGGGCGCATCGGTGTAGAGCCGCAACGTGAGGTGCTCACCGACATAGCGGATGTGGTTGCTGCCCGAGGTGATGCGCGGCGCCTGAGCACCCCAGTCGAAGCGCGGCGTGAGCCGCACCCTCATGCGCGGCGCACCGCGCAATGCGCGCACGCGGCGCACGATCTGCATCGGCCGGAAGTAGCGCCCGCGCGAGGAAAAACGGGGCGCAAAGTCGGTGATCTGCAGTCCCTGGCCGTGGGTGTCCCACAGTTCGGTGACCAGGACCGCGGTGTTCGGTTCGTAGCGCTGGCGCGCCTCGGCGAAGTCCTCGATCTCGATCGCCCAGTCGCCCTGGTCGCTGTGCTCGCCGCCGAGCAGGGCGCAGAACACCGGGTCGCCATCGAAACGCGGCAGGCAGGACCAGACCAGGCGCGCGCGCTCATCGATGAGGGCGCTGATGGTGCAGTTGCCGATCACGCCCAGGTGCAGCGAGGGCGGGGCGTTCGGAGCGAAGCCAGGGCTCATGTGCAGGTCTCCAGTGCGTGGCGCAACCAGGCCCGCAGCGCCTGGGGGTTGGCGCAGCGGTGCTGCGCGCGGGTGGGCCCGTCGCCCACCTTGATGGTCTCGCCATGCAGCGCCTGCACCGTGGCAAAGCCGTCCTCGTCGGTGACGTCGTCGCCGGCAAAACAAGGGCGCCGGCCGGCGAACGGCGCCTCGGCCATGAAGGCTTCGATCGCGCGCCCCTTGCCGACCTGCGCCGACTTGACCTCCACCACTGCCTTGCCATGCATGAGCTGGAGGTCGCTGCGGCCGTCGATCGCCTGCTCGAGCAACGTTGCACAGGCCGGGCCGAGCGCAGGGTTGAGGCGGTAGTGCAGCGACAGCGAGGTCTGCTTGCGTTCCAGCACGAGGCCGTGATGACGCGACGCGAAATCCTGGGCCAGGCTGGCGAGGGTGTGCAGGTCGGGCACGTCGGCCAGACGCATCTGGCCGTCGCCTGCGACGCGCACCGCGCCGTGCTCGAAGGCGCCGGGCCAGCGGCGCGCGGGCAGCCAGCGCTGCAGGTCGTCGCGCGCGCGCCCGGTCACGATGGCGAGGGCGCCATCGAGGCGTTGGTGCAGGGCGTCGAGCAGCGGCGGCAGGTCGTCGGGGACCTGCACGGCGTCAGGGCGGCTGGCCAGTTCGGCCAGGGTGCCGTCGAAATCGAGGAACAGCGCCGATCGCCGGGCCGACAAGGTGGGCAGCGTCGTCGTCATGAACCCGCCACCGTACCGCGCTTGGGGGTGAGGGGCAAGCGCTGGCGGATTTGCCGCAGTGCTGCGCTGCGGCAAATCGCGCCGGCTTGACAAGCCGGACAGCGGTTTTCAGGCGCCCCCGGTGGGGCTTTGCAGCGCCGGATCGCCTTGCAGGCGGGCCAGCCGCGCGGCCTGCAGCCGCTGGCCCACCTGCGGGCCGCTCAGGCCTTCGGCCAGCGCACTGCGCGTGATGGCGCCGGCGTCGAGGCCTTGCACGCGCTGCAGCGCGTGCGCCAGCCGGGCGGTGGCGGCGTGCACCGGGGCGCCGGGTGCGGGTGCGGTCAGGGCCTCGCCGTCGATCACCCGCAATGCGTCGAGAAAGCGCGCCGGCTTGCGCCAGGCGTCGCAGCGGTTGAACAGTTCGATGGTCGCCGTGGCATCGCCCACCTGGCGCAGCGCATCGCGCTCGCGGTGAATCAGCAGCGCCAGATCGCGTGCCTCGTTCGGCACGCGCCAACGCTCGGCCAGCTCGCGCAGGGCGGCCTCGTCGCGCAGCGCGCCCACCAGCCACGCCCAACGCACCGGCAGCGGGGCGCTTGCAAACACCGCGTGCGATTCCAGCGCCGATGCGCGCGCGGGCCCGAGCGCTGATTGCAGAAGGTCTTCAAGGCCCCAAGCCGCCAGCAGACCGCAGTCCTGCAGTGTGGCGAGCAGGCGGCTCGGGCGCGCCTCCATCAGCCCGCGCGCCACTTCCTGCCACACGCGCTCGGCCACCAGGTGGTCGGCTTCGCCGTGCTGCACCATGGCGCGCATCAGCGCCATCGTCTCGGGTGCGACGTGAAATTCCGGCCAGCGCGCGGCAAAGCGCGCCACACGCAGGATGCGGACCGGGTCTTCGGCGAAGGCCGGCGTGACGTGACGCAGCGTGCGCGCGCGCAGGTCGGCCAGGCCGCCCCAGGGGTCGATCAGTGGGGCATCGGCGGGGTACTCGGCGTGCGCCTGGGCCACCGCCATGGCGTTGAGGGTGAGGTCGCGGCGCGCCAGATCTTCTTCCAGCGTGACGTCGGGCGCGGCCTGGAAGGCAAAGCCGTGGTAACCGGGTGCGGTCTTGCGCTCGGTGCGCGCGAGCGCGTATTCCTCGCGCGTTTGCGGGTGCAGGAAGACGGGAAAGTCGCGCCCCACGGGCTCGAACCCGGCGGCCACCATGGCCTCGGGCGTGGCGCCCACCACCACCCAGTCGCGGTCCGCGTGGCCGGGCGTGGGCCAGCCGAACTCGCGGGCCAGCCAGGCATCGCGCACCGCACCGCCCACCAGGTAGATCTGCATGGGCGCGAGTGTAGGCGCGGCCTGGCGCCCGGCGTCAGCGCGGCACCGGCCCCAGGCGGTAGGGCTCGTCGAAGGCGATGAAGTCGTGCTCCTGCAGGGCGTCTTCGATCCAGGCCCGCACGCCCGGCAGCGCCAGCACACGGTCGACGTAGGCCTGGATGTCGCTGGGCACCGGCAGCGCGTAGGTGCGGATGCGTGTGCACACAGGGGCGAAGAAGGCGTCGGCAATGGTGAAGCCGCCGAACAGCAAGGCACCCGCGGGTTGCGCGGCGAGCAGTTCCCGCCACATCGTCACCAGGCGCTCGACGTCGGCGCGCACGCCGGCCTGGTCGCGCCAGATCAGTGCGCCGACCTCGGGCAACGCGGCCTCGATGTTCATGGGGCAGTGGCTGCGCAGCGCGTTGAAGCCGCTGTGCATCTCGGCGCAGACGCTGCGCGCACGGGCCCGCTGGCGCGGGTCGGCGGGCCACAACTGTTTGTCGGGGAAGCGCTCGGCCACGGCCTCGGCGATGGCCAGCGAGTCCCAGACCACGAAGCCGTCATCGACCAGGGCGGGTACCTTGCCCACCGGGTTGATCGCATTGACGCGCTGCTTGAACACCGAATCGGTCGCGAACGAGTCGAACCGGATCAGGATTTCCTCGAAGGGGAGGTCCGCCTGGCGCATCAGCACCCATGGGCGCATGGACCAGGACGAGTAGTTCTTGTTGCCGATGATGAGTTGCAGGGCCATGGGGTGCTCCGTGTGGAGCGCCAATGGTAGAGCGTGGTGGCCCGCGATCGATGCGCAATTCGGGCCCGATGGATGCGGGCCCGTCATGAATGCGCGCGGCCCGGCGTGGACGCTCAGGCGTATTTTTCGAGGATGCGTGTGGAGCGTTCGACGTCGCGCATGACCGGGCCCTCGACCGCCACTTCGGCGACGGCATCCATCACGCTGCAGGCCATCATGCGGTAGAAGGCTTTGTCCATGGCCTTGCGCGCGGCGGACATCTGCTGGGCCACCTCTTCGCAGGAACGCTCGTTCTGCATCATGTCGATGAGGCCGCGGATCTGGCCCTCGATGCGCTTGAGTCGGTTCACCACGTCGCGCTGGGTGTCGACACTGTGGGCGATCGGTCGGCCGCGCTGCGGCGGCTGGGCGTGGGATGGGACGTTCATGGTGCGCCTGTACCTGAATGTAAGTTAAAGGTGCTCTTTTAGAGCGGCGCGAGTGTGCCAGATAACACCACCCCAGTACAGTTCGGGGTGGGATTCTGGCGCGATTCATCCGATCAACGTCCAGCCTGCTGCCGCCAATGCAGTAGCTGGCTGCGGCCATTGCGCTGCCCGAGGTAGGTGGGCGCGATGGTGTGCACGCTGGCGGGATCGATGCCCAGGCTCGGCAGCCCGGGCAGCGCCCCGCTGGCGACGTTGTGCACCGACATGGCGGCCACGTTGTCGCGGCTCATCAGCGGCGGGCCGGGCATCAGCTCCATCATGGCCGCCTGCAGGTGGGCAAGCGCGGAGGGCAGGCCGATCACCGGCCGCTCCCGGCTGCCATGACGGCCAGCCAAACGCACCAGCTCGCGCAGCGTGAGCACGTCGGGGCCGGCGCATTCGATGGTCTGGCCCTGGCTGCTGCGGCCGAAGGCGTCGTCGCGCAGGCAGGCCGCGATGGCGGCGGCCACGTCTTCCACCCACACCGGCTGGAAACGCGCGTCTGCACAGGCCAGCGGCACCACAGGGGCGAGCGCTTGCAGTTGCGCGAACAGGTTGAGGAAGCGGTCACCGTTGCCGAAGATCACGCTCGGGCGCAGCACGGTGAGGTTGAGGTTGGCGCCGCGCAGCACCTCCTCGCCGCGCGCCTTGCTGCGCTGGTAGCGCGACGGCGCATCGGCCGACACGCCCAGCGCGCTCACGTGCACAAGGCGGCACACATCGTCGGCCAGACAAGCCTCTTCGATGGCCAGCGGCAGCTCGACGTGCACGCGCTCGAAAGCGTCCTCGCTGCCGTGCAGGATGGCCACGAGGTTGACGATGGCGTCCTGCCCTTGCATGAGGCGCAGCAGTTGGGCCGGGTCGTGCACGTCGGCCTCGATCACGGTCACCCTCGGCAGGTGTTGCACCGCTGCGGCGTTGCGCGCGCGGCGTGTGGGCACGGTGATGTGCCAGCCGTCGCGGTGCAGTTTCTCGCAGGTGTGGCGTCCGACGAAACCGGTGCCGCCGAGCACGAGGACGTTCTTCATGTGTTTCTTTTCCGGGAGATACGGGGTTTTCAGGGGAGTTCGGTGTTGATGGCAGCGGCGGTGTCGCCACGCGGGCCCACCTGGCCCAGGCGCGCGCGCAGCGACTGCGGCTGGCCTGTGAGCAACGCCGCGTAGTGCGTGGTGTTGGCGAGCACGCGCTGCACGTAGTCGCGTGTTTCCTCGAACGGAATGTTCTCGGCCCAGACTTCACCGGGCAGCACCGGGCCGTTGCGCCATTGGCGCGCGCGGCTGGGGCCGGCGTTGTAGGCGGCGGCGGCCAGCGGCAGCGAGCCCTCGAAGTCGTCGAGCGCGAACTTGAGGTACGCGGTGCCGATCTGGATGTTGGTGTCGCGCTCGGTGATCTGCTGTGGGCGCCAGTCGGTCAGGCCGATCTTGCGCGCGGTCCAGCGCGCGGTGGCCGGCATCACCTGCATCAGGCCCGAGGCGCCCACGTGGGAGCGCGCATCGGTGACGAAGCGGCTCTCCTGGCGGATCAGGCCGTAGACGTAGGCGGGATCGAGCCCGATCTCCTGTGCGCGCGCCACCACCTGCTCGCGATACGGTGTCGGGAAGCGCTGCGTCTGGTCGGTGACGTCGCGCGTGCGCAGGCTGGTGTTGATGCAGCGGTCCCAGAGCTGTTCGCGGCAGGCCAGATCGGCCGCGGCCAGCAGTTCGCGGTCGCCCATGCCGCCGGGGCTGTGCAGGGCCACCTGGTAGTTCCATTCGCGCACGCCTTCGCTGCGCAGGCCCAGTCGCATGGCCGCCAGCGCGCGGCGCAGGCCGGCATCCTGCGCCGCGGCGCGGCGTTCTTCTGCCGTCAGCGGCGCGGGTTCTGCGGGTGCGGTGATGGGCAGGCCCAGCGATTCCAGCGCCAGCATGCCGTGAAAGCCCGTGGGCGCCGCGATCGATTCGAGCAGGGCGCGCGATTGCGCGCGCGCCACCGTGGCATCGGGCTCGGCCAGCGCTTCGATGGCCCGGGCGCGCCAGTACACCCAGGCGGTCTCGCTTCGTTGCGCCGGGCTCATGGCGTAGATGGCGTCGCGCACCGCGTCCCAGCGGCCGGCGCGCAGGCCGGCGCGCGCCATCCAGGCCAGGTGCTCATCGGTCATGTGCTGCACATCACCGCGCGCGTAGTACGTGAGTGCGTTGTCCTGCAGGCGCTGCGCGGCACGCCGTCCGATGGCGCCCCAGGCCCAGCCGCGCTCTTCGGCGCTGAGCTGGGTGCGCCACTTGAGGCTGTCGAGTTCGCTGGCGGCGGCGTTCGGGTCTTGCGCGGCCAGGCGGACCAGCGCCAGCGTGACCAGCTCCTTGGTGCGTGGGCGGATCGCGGTGATCTTGTCGTCGAGGTAGCGCGCCGGGTTGTCGGCGATGGCCTCCAGCTGGGCCGCGCGGTCGGGGTCGATCAGCGCCAGTGCCTGGCGCGCCGCGGCGGGGCGATTGACCTCCATCATGAGCCGCGCGCGTTGCCACACCACCGCGTCCTTGAGGTGGCCGCTGGCCAGCAGGGCCTGCGCCGCCGTGGCGCAGCCGTCTTCGACGTCGCGCTGGGCAAGCCAGAGTTCGCGCACGCGCTCGGCCGCCACCTCGGGCGGCAGGCGGCTGCCGGCGGCGTCCAGCATCACCGTGTAGCAGGTGATCTGGCGGTCGTCGTTCATGCGGAACAGCGGGCGCTCGGCTTCGAAGCGGGCCCAGTCGCGCTGCTTGCCCAGCTGCAGCAGCCAGTCGTTGCGCAGCCGGTCTTCCCAGTAGGTGCCGGCCATGGCGTCGAGCGTGGCGCGGATGTCGACCGGGCTGGCGGTGTCCAGGCGCGCGCGCATCTCCCAGTAGCGCGCCAGCGGCTCAAGCACGTGGCCACGCGTGGCGGGCAGCAGGCGGGTGAGTTCGCTGCTCTGGTTCTTGCGAAAGGCCTCGCGCATGTCGAGCACGGCCTTGTCGTTGGCAGCTTGCGAGGCGGCCAGGGCGGGCAGCAGCAGCCCCGCCATAATCAATCGGCGGCCCAGTCGCGCGGTGCGCGCGAAGGGCGAGTCCACGGGCGAACCCGGTGGCAGAGTCAATGTCATCTCGCTTCCCTGAATCTCGAGCACACGGAACACAGTCGATTATGGACAGCAAGCCCGGTCAGAGTTCCCCTTCCCCCGACGGCAGGACGGCCGGTGGCTCCCCGGGTGAGGCCAAGGCGCGCTGGCGCAAATCGCTCATCGACAAGCGCCAGTCGCTGCCCGACCGGCTCTGGCGCAATGACCAGTTGCAGCGCGTGATGCGTGTGTGGCTGGTGAACCGGCCCGACACCGTGATCGGCGCCTACTGGCCCATCAAGGGGGAGTTCGATCCGCTGCCCGCCTTGTTCCGCTGGCAGGAGGCGGGGCTCGAAGAAGATGCACAGGGCCAGCAGCGCCACCGCCGCATCGGCCTGCCGGTGATCAACAAGATCGACAAGACGCTGACCTTCCACACCTGGTACCCGGGCTGCCCGATGGAAGAGGACGCCTACGGCATTCCCAAACCCAAGGACACCGAGGTGGTGCAACCCACGCTGATCTTCGTGCCCTGCGTGGGCTATGGCCCGGGGGGTTACCGGCTGGGCTACGGTGGCGGCTTCTACGACCGCACATTGGCCACCCTGGCACCGCGCCCGTTCACCGTCGGCCTGGGCTACGACTTCGCCTTCGTGCCCGAGCTGCGGCCCGAGCCGCACGACGTGCCGCTGGACGCGATCCTTGTGGACACCGGCGTCGCCTGGCCGGTGGACTGAAGCCCCGTCACGGGTGTTCTGCGGTGGCGTGCACCTCGCTGATGCGTTTCTCGCGCCGGATCAGGTAGAGGCCGCTGCCGATCACGATGGCCGCGCCCAGCCAGGTGTGCGAGGCCGGCAGCGTCTGCCAGATCAACCAGTCCAGCCCCAGGCCCCAGGCCAGCGCGCTGTATTCGAACGGCGCCACGATGGACGCCTGACCGTGCCGGAACGCCTCGGTGATGGCGAGCTGGCCGCCGAAGCCCGTGATGGCGAGCGCGATCAGCAGCGGCAGGTCGGCGCGTGCGATGGCCTGCCAGTCCGGCCACGCGAGCGCGCCCGCGCCCACGGCCATGGCCACCATCATGGTGAGGATGAGCGCCTCGCTGCTGTCGGTGCGGGTGGCCAGGCGCCCGGCCACCGCGGCCACGGCATAGCACAGCGCTGCGCCCAGCACCGCCAGCCCGCCGGTGGTGGCCAGGCCGGCCTGCAGGTCGGCGCCGCTGGGGCGCAGGGCGATCAGCACGCCCACGAACCCCACGCCGATGGCCCACCAGTGCGCCGCCGGCACGCGCTCTTTCAGCACCGGCACCGACAGCGCGGTGATCAGCAAAGGCGCGATGAAGAACAGCGTGTAGGCCGCCGAAAGGGGCAGCGTGCGAACGCCCACCGTGAACAGCGTGAGCATCACGATGCCGAGCACGCCGCGCAGCACGTGCAGCGGCCAGCGCACCCGCAGCACCGTGTGCCAGGCGCCGCGCCAGGCGATGTAGAGCAGCACCAGCGGCAGGGCGGTGAGGCCGCGCAGCGCGGCAATCTGCAGTGCCGGGTAGCGCGCCGAGAGCGTCTTGAGCACGGCGTCCATGAGGGCGAAGAAGCCCACCGCGATGAGCATGGCGACGATGCTGCGCAGGTTGCTGTTGTTCTGAACGGCGTTCATCTGGCGTGTGGGGTCTTCGGGCGAGGGTGCCGCGGAGCCGCCGCGGCGGCTTAGTCAATCTGATCCAGGGTGTCGGGGTCGGGCACGTCGCCGATCGCCTCGCGGGTGAGTGCCGCCTGCTGGAGCAGCCAGTCGGCAAAGGCCTTCACCTCGGGGCGCTGCGGGCTGCGTGGCGCCACCACCAGCCAGTACACCAGCGGCGAATCGATGCGCGTGTGCGGCAGCGGCTCCACCAGGGCGCCGCTGGCCAGGTTCTCGGCCACCAGTGGCAGGCGCGCGAGCGCCACGCCCTGGCCGATCACGGCCGCCTGCACGATCTGTTGCGCGTAGTTGAAATACAGCCAGCGTTGCGGGTTCAGGCGCGGGCGTTGCGCGGCCTTGGCCCGCCCGCGTGGCGCGGGCGCGGGCTCAGGGCCTGCAAAGTGGTCGAGCCATCGCTGCCAGGTGAGCCATTCGAGGTGGCGCGTGCGGTGCGCGTCACCGGCCTCGATGAGCGCACAGCCCGCGAGGTCTTCGATGCGGGAGATGGGGTGGCTTTGCAGCAACCAGGGGCTGGCCACCGGCGTGAGCTTTTCGCCGAACAGGCGGATGGCGCCCGCCGGCACCGCCTGCGGCACGGCGTAGCGCAGCGCAAGGTCGACGTCGGCAGTGGAGAGGTCGACCGCCGAGTCCGTGGCGTCGATGCGGATGTCGATGTCGGGGTGGTCGCGCTGGAAGGCTTCCAGCCGCGGGATCAGCCACATCGACGCGAACGAAGCCCAGGTGGTGATGGCCACGCTCTTGCGTCCCGCGCTCTGACGGATCTGGCGCACGGTGGCGTCCATGCGTTCGAGCGCACTGGAGGCCGCGCGCAGCAACTGCGAACCCGCGCTGGTGAGCTCCACCGCGCGCGTGTGGCGCAGAAAGAGCGACACACCGACCTCGTCTTCCAGCGACTGGATCTGGCGGCTCACCGCGCTCTGCGTGAGCGAGAGCTCCTCGGCGGCGGCGCGAAAGTTCAGGTGGCGCGCCACGGCCTCGAAAGCGCGCAGGTGGCCCATGCCGATGGGGCGGGTGCGGGGATGGCGGGCGGTGAGCGACATGTCGGGGCATTGATGCGCTGAGGGAATCAATAGCTTAGCCGGGTTTCATTGGACGCTGGACACCCGTGGCGAGAAGATCACATCCGCGCCAACACCCCCGGCGCCTGGAGAATCGACATGGCTACCCGTTCCGAATCGGCATCAAACATTCCCCGCCGCGGCCACCTCGTCGCGGCCCATCGGGCCATCAGCCTGCACCCCGCCGAGGACAGCTGCCTGAGCATCAACAGCGGCCGTGCCTGGATCACGCTGAACCTGCCGCACGTGCCCGCGGGCCTGGGCGACATCGTGCTGGAGCGCGGCGAGCGGCTGCATGTGCCCGCTGGCACCCACCTCGTCATGGAGCCTTGGCAGAGCGGTGACGCGCTGCGCTTCGACTGGTGTGTGGAGCCGATGAGCGTGGAAGCGCCCGGGCGCTTTGCGCGCGAGGTGGCTGCCCCCACGCGCGAACTCGGCCAGGCGCTGGGCCAGGTGGCACTGGCGTTCGGGCGGCTGCTGCGCGGCGTGCTCGGCTATGGCGAGTTCCTGGTGGCCGGCCGCGGCCGCGTGCTCTCGCGCTTCGAGTCGAACCCGCCCTGAGCGCCGGTCGCCGCACCCGCGCCGGGGTGAGCACAATACGGCGATGGCCCGACCCAAGTCCGCGACCCACGACCTCAAACGCGACCAGATCCTCGACGTGGCGGCGCAGTGTTTCGCGCAGTTGAGCTTTCCGGCCGCGAGCATGAACCACATCGCCCAGGCTTGCGGCACCAGCAAGGCGCGGCTCTATCACTACTACGAGAGCAAGGAAGCGATCCTGTTCGACCTGCTCGACCGCTACACCCAGCGCCTGCTGGCGCTGATCGGCGAGGCCGAGGGCCGCGCGCAGCGCAAGAACCTGAGTGAGCGCGAGGCGCTGAACGAACTGGTGCGCGCCTTCCTGGCCGAGTACGAGAGCAGTGCCACGCGCCATGTGGCCCTGGTGTCCGACACCAAGTTCCTGGGCGAGGTGCAGCGCGAACTCATCCTGGACCGCCAGCGCGATGTGGTGGCGGCCTTCACCCGCTTCATCAAACGCGCCTACCCCGAACGCGTGACCCCGGCCAACCAGACCGCGCTGGCCATGATGCTGTTCGGCATGATCAACTGGACATTCACCTGGCTGCGCCCGGGCGGGCCGATGAGCTACGCCGGCTTTGCCGAGGAGGTGGTGGCGGTGATCGAAGGCGGGCTGGCGGGGCGGCGTCCGTAGCAAGAAACACCCCCTGCGCCGCTGCGCGGCTTCCCCTCTCTCGCCTGCGGCGGGAGGGGGACGGCACCTGAGGCCCGGCAGAGCCGGTTCCTCGGTGCCCGCGCATGGGCTGCGCGGGCTGGCACCTGCTGCGCGCCGGAGCGCCGACATTCGTCGGAGATTGCTGTTTACGGATGTGAAACGAATTTCGTTTAGGTAAAATCTGCGCATTCCCACGGAGAACACCCCCATGAGCAAAGCCTTCGCCTCCCAGGCCGACCTGCAGGACAAGAAGATCACCTTCGAGCAACTCAGCCCGCACTGCTGGGCCTACACCGCCGAAGGCGACCCCAACTCGGGCGTGATCATTGGCGAGAAGTTCATCATGGTGAGCGACGCCACCGCCACGCCGGCCATGGCGCAGGACCTGATCCAGCGCATCCGCCAGGTCAGCGACAAGCCCATCAAGTACGTGCTGCTCACGCACTACCACGCGGTGCGCGTGCTGGGCGCCAGCGCCTACGTCGCCGAGGGCGCCACCGAAGTCATTGCCAGCCGCGGCACTTACGAACTCATCGTGGAGCGCGGCGCCGAGGACATGCAGAGCGAGATGGAGCGCTTCCCGCGCCTGTTCCGTGGCGCAGACACCGTGCCCGGCCTCACCTGGCCGACCCTGGTCATCGGCGACGGCAAGCCGGGCCGCCAGGGCTCGCTCACCGTGGATCTGGGCGGCGTGAAGGTCGAGATCTGGCACCCCGGCCAGGGCCACACGCGCGGCGACACCATCGCCTGGGTGGAGAGCGAGAAGGTGCTGTTCAGCGGCGACCTCGTCGAATACGAAGCCGGCGTCTACACCGGCGACGCCCAACTCGAAGAATGGCCCGCCACGCTGGAAGCGCTGCGCGAACTCAAGGCCGAGTTCATCGTGCCCGGCCGCGGCGAGGCCATGAAGGGCAACGCCGACGTCAACAAGGCGCTCGACTACACGAAGCGCTGGGTCACCACCCTGTTCCAGGCCGGCAAGGAAGCCGTGGCCGCCAACATGGACCTCAAGGCCGCCATGGCCCACACGCGCAAGAGCATGGACCCGGTGTTCGGCCACGTCTTCATCTACGAACACTGCCTCCCCTTCGACGTGAGCCGCGCCTACGACGAAGCCAAGGGCATCAAGAACCCCCGCATCTGGACCGCCGAGCGCGACAAGGAAATGTGGGCGGCGCTGCAGGCCTGAGCGCGCTTCGGATGAGCTTGCAAGCGGGCGAAGCAGCGTCGTAAAACGAGCCCAAATGAATGAAATTCACCGGGTAACTTCGTCAATAAATAATAAGTAAGTACTCAATTTGTTAACATCGTGGCCTTTCGACCAAGGTCCTGGCCACCATATGACGTCGTTTTTGCGTCTTGCTTTCGGGTCATTGATGGCGATCTGCACCATCGGCCCCGGCCTTGACTGGCTCTGGCAAGCGGTGGTGGGGGCAGAATCCAGGCCGCCCACACTCTGGGTGCTCACGTTCCTGACGATGGCGGCGATACTGGCGCTGATGGCGCGCTACTGTGGGCACCGCCAGCGCATCCTGAGCGACGAGGTTGAACGTTGCTGCAAGGCGAAGTCGGAACTCGAGCGTCAGGTACTGAAACACAGAAAATCATCTCATCGGAGAGGGCACTGATGATCAATCTGCTCGCACTGCATATGCTGATCTTTTTGGTGGCCGCAGCGGTCTTCTATCAACTCTTCCTGCGTGCGGCCCGGCTTCGGGCCCGCTTCCGTTTGTATGAGGTACGCGACAAGTTGATCCTGCTCGTCGCGCAGGATCGAATGACAGAGGACCAGCCTGTCTTCAAGCATCTTTACGGTCGGGTCAACCAGTTGCTGCAGTCGATGCCCCATGTGGGCGTGGACGATATCCTGCATGTGGTGCTTTCCCAGCGGCGCGACGAGGACTTTGACCACGCGCTGGCACAGGCGCGTATACGCCTTGCGCGCTTGTCGAAAGATCCCGTGATGAACGATGACGCCGTACGGACGGTGGTTCGCGAGTACTTCGCAGCGGTGGAGTACAGCATCCTCACCCACAGCAGCTGGATGCGGGTTTTCTTCCTTCTCTCGCGCTACCTCACGCAGCAACTGGCTGATTCCCTTGTCAACCAGCTTGCGCCTGAGCAGGCTCGGCAAGTGGTTGCCGGAGCCCGGGTGTTCCACGAGGCAGAAATGGGATTGCAGGCCTGACCACCCGTCACGGAGATACGCCCACCGGTAAGCCGCCTTCGGGCGGCTTTTTGCTGCGCGCCGCTACGATGCGCGCTCCATGACACCCGACCCGTTGCTCGCCGCCGCCGCCGACTGGGCCATCGTCTTCGTTTTCGGCGTGGTCTACCTTGGCATGTTCCTGGGCGGATTGCCGCGTCTGAAGCTCGACCGCTCGGGTGTGGCGCTGCTCGGGGCGATCGCGGTGATCGCGGTGTCCGGCATGGGCGTGGTGGAGGCGGCCGAGGCAGTGGACCTGCCCACCATCCTGCTGCTGTTCGCTTTCATGGTGATTTCGGCCCAGATGCGCCTGGGCGGGTTCTATGCCGCCGTCACGCGCCGCGTGGGCGAGCTGCCGCTGCCCGATGCGGCGCTGCTCGCCGCGCTCATCGCGGTGGCGGCCTTGCTGTCGGCGGTGTTCTCCAATGACGTGGTCTGTCTGGCGATGACGCCGATCGTGGCGCGGCTGTGCCTGCGCCGGGGCACCAACCCGTTGCCGTTCCTGCTGGGCCTGGCCTGTGCCGCCAACATCGGCTCGGCGGCCACGCTCATCGGCAACCCGCAGAACATGCTCATCGGCTCGGTGCTGCGGCTTGACTTCGCCGACTACGCAAGCGCCGCGTTCGCGCCGGTGCTGGTGAGCCTGGTGCTGTTGTGGGGCTGGCTGGTGTGCGTGCCGCATGGGGGCATCGATCCGCTGCCCGCGATCGACCGGCGCTCCGATGACCCGCCGTTCAATCTGTGGCAGACGACCAAGGGCTTGCTGGTGGCGGGCACGCTCATGGGGCTGTTCCTCTTCCATGACGGCCCGCACGAGGTGTGGGCCCTCGTCGGCGCTGCGCTGCTGCTGCTGAGCCGGCGGCTTGCGTCGGCCGAGTTCATGAAGCTGGTCGACTGGCCGCTGTTGATCTTGTTCATGGGTTTGTTCGTGGTCAACCACGCATTCGAGCAAACCGGGCTGTCGGCCCAGGCCGTGGCGTGGATGGCCGAGCGCGGTGTGCGCCTGACCGACCCGGGCCCGATGCTGGTGGTGGGTGTGGGCCTGTCGAATCTGGTGTCCAACGTGCCGGCGGTGATGTTGCTGTTGCCGCACCTGCAAGGCCAGCCGCAGGCCGGCGTGTTGCTGGCGCTGGTGACCACCTTCGCGGGCAACCTGCTGCTGGTGGGCTCGATCGCCAACCTCATCGTGGCCGATCTCGCGCGTCAGCAGGGCGTGCTGATCGACTGGAAACGCCATGCCCTCGTGGGCGTGCCGGTCACGCTGCTTTCGCTGGGCGTGATCTGGATCTGGCTTCGATCGGTGTCCTGAGCTTCAGCGCTGTGCACTGAGCGTGTCGAAGTCGCTCTCGTAACTTTGCAGGGCGCGCACCAGCTGTTCGCGTTGTGCGGGCGTGGTGCTGTTGTGCAAGGCCGCCAGTTGTGCGCAGCCGTGGCGGATGGCGGCCTCGCTGTGTGCCTGGTAGCCCGGGACGGGCGAGCGCAGCAGGCCCTGGGCGTGGGCGCGCAAGGCGGCTTCGGCCTGCGCTGGTTCGCGCTGTGCGGTCTGCAGCGCTTGCAACAGGTCGGCCTGGCGGCGCAGCCGTTCGGCCTGCGTGCGCTGTGCGTCCCAGGGCGATTTCTCGAGCCACTGGCGCAACAGTGCGCGCTGCTCGCGGCTCAGGGGGCCATAGAAGCGTTCGTTGCGTTCGACGGTGGTCTCCAGCCGGCGCTGCAGGCGTTGCTCGCGCGAGCCGCGCAGGAAGTCGCGCTCGAACTCGTCGTTGCTGCGCGCCTGGCGCCGCTGCAGGCTTGCGAGCTGCGCCGCGGTGAGTTGCGGGGCGATGCGTGCGAAAGGCCCGATGACGCGCTCGCCGGCATGCCACAGGCGGCCGCGGATGGCCTCGAACTGGGTGCAGACCTCGTCGGCGGAGACGTCACGCAGAGCCATCGTCTGCCATTGCCGCAGCAGGCTGGCGTACGTTGGCAGTTCCTCACGGCGATGCCAGCTGAAGAAGCCGTCGATCTCGTCGCGCACCTGCACCGATTGCGTGTCGCTGAAGTCGAAGTGGTTGTCGAGCCACCAGTGGCTCAGGTGCGGTGCCTGGTTGTAGGCAAAGCGCGCGGTGGTGCAGGCCACCAGCGCGATCGCGACACCGAGCACCACGAGGGTGCGGGCGATAATCCGCCGCAATCCGGCACGGCCCTGGCGGGCGCGCCGATCGATCGCGAAAGAGGTGCTCATGTCGAAACCGGTGGATGTGGTGGTGATGGCCGCGGGCAAGGGCACGCGCATGAAGAGCCAGCGGCCCAAAGTGTTGCACCGCATCGGCGGGCGTGCACTGGCCCAGCACGTGATCGACTGCGCCGCGCGGTTATCGGCGCGCTCGGTGGTGGTCATCACCGGCCATGGCGCCGCGCAGGTGGAGGCCGGGTTGAACGCGCCGGCCGCCACGGCGCTGCGCTTCGTGCGGCAGGAGCCGCAGTTGGGCACCGGGCACGCGGTGCAGCAGGCGGTGCCCCTGCTGGCCGACGACGGCCTGACCCTGGTGCTCTCGGGCGACGTGCCGCTGACGCGCCCCGAAACCCTGCAGGCGCTCATCGATCTGGGCGCCGGCGAACACCTGGCCTTGCTCACGCTCGACCTGCCCGACCCGAGCGGCTATGGCCGCGTGGTGCGTGACGCCGGGGGCTCAGTGCGGGCGATCGTGGAACACAAGGACGCCAGCGAGGCGCAGCGCGCCATCACCGAGATCTACAGCGGCATCATGGCCGTGCCGACGCGCCTGCTGCGGGGCTGGCTGGCGCGCCTGGACAACCGCAACGCCCAGGGCGAGTACTACCTGACCGATGTGGTGAAGTTCGCCGTGGCCGATGGCTGCCCCGTCAAGGCCCACCGCATCGACGATGCCGTGCAGGTGGCTGGCGTGAACAGCCCGCAGCAACTGGCCGAGCTGGAGCGGGCCTTCCAGTGGCAGCGCGCCGGCGCGCTGATGAGAGAGGGCGTGCGCCTGGCCGATCCGGCGCGCCTGGATGTGCGCGGTGAGCTGCTTTGCGGCCAGGACGTGGAGATCGACGTCAACTGTGTGTTCGAGGGCCGTGTCGAACTGGGCGACGGTGTCCGCATCGGCGCGAACTGCGTGATTGCCGATGCGCGCATCGAGGCCGGCGCCGAGATCCTGCCGTTCACGCACATCAATGGCGGGGCGCAAGGCGTTCGCATCGGCCCGGGGGCTCAGGTCGGCCCGTTCGCGCGCTTGCGCCCCGGGGCCGATCTCGGCGCCGAGGTGCACATCGGCAACTTCGTCGAAATCAAGAACAGCACCCTGGCAGCGGGTGCCAAGGCCAACCACCTGGCCTACCTGGGCGACGCCACGGTGGGCGAGCGCGTGAACTACGGTGCCGGCAGCATCACCGCCAACTACGACGGGGCCAACAAGCACCGCACCGTGATCGAAGCCGACGTGCACGTGGGCAGCAACTGCGTGCTGGTGGCGCCGGTCACCATCGGCGCTGGCGGCACGGTGGGCGCGGGTTCCACCATCACCAAGAGCACCGAGCCTGGCGCGCTGGCGGTGGCCCGTGGGCGCCAGGCCAGCATCGCCAACTGGCAGCGGCCACAGAAGCAGAAAAAAGCCGGCTGAGGCCGGGCACCGGTGCAAAAGCGCCCCGCGGGGCGCTTTTGTCTTGTTCGGGCTGGCCCGGTGGGTGGGTTCAGCGCCCGCCGCGCACGTCGAACGAGCCGCCGTCGTAGCGGCGCGATTCGCCGCGCGGCTTGGGCGGTGCGAGCTCGTCTTCGAGGCTCATGAGGCCGCTCAGGCCCAGCACCTCGGAATCGCGGTAGGCGGAGTTGCCGTACTGGTCGTCCAGCGTGGACATCTGGCTTTCCAGTTCCTTCTTGACGGCTTCGCGGTCGGGCTGCGGCGCGGGCGCCGACTTGGGTTTGGGCAGTTCCACCAGGTTGAGCTGGGCGCGGAACTCGGCGGGCGAGGGCATGCGGTGGATGCCGTTCTTGAGGAACAGGAAGCGCACGCCGGCGGTTTTGAGGATGCGGTTCTTCACCTTGGTTCGCTGGGCCTTGGCCTCGGCGTTGCTCAGGTGGTACTGCTCGATGTCGAAAGCGAAGGTGGGGCGGCCATCGGGGGCGCACACCACGAAATCGACCCGGTGTTCCCGCAGGCGCTGCTTGGCGGCTGCCTTGTTGGATGCACGCCGCACCGACAGCATGTTGCCCAGCGACACGTTGGGCAGCACCACCTGGCCCGGGAACGTGTCCTGGAGGTAGTCGAGCATGGCCACTTGCTCGGCCGAGAGAATGCGCTCCGGGCTGAAGCGATCGTCCCGGCCGTCGTCCTGGGAGCGCATGAAGCGCAGGTAGAGCCAGACGCACAGCGCCAGCACCACCGCGGCAATCACCGAGCCCGTCACCACCATGTCCATGAAAGAAACCTCCTGAGGTGCCGGCGCCCCGCGGGGCCGGCGGAATTCGAATTTGTTGCGAGGTTGTTACACGGCGGCCAATCCGTCAACACCCCACTGAGGGTACGGCGCGCATAAGTGTGCGTTTTGATGCGAACTCACCGTTGCGTTTAAGCCGTTCGGTCACATCGGGGGTGCGAGCGGCAACCGTGGATCGAATTTGGCGCAACGGGTGCTGAAAAAGCCCTTGACGTTGCGCACGTTGGCGTCGCCGGTGAAGAGGCGCTGTGTCAGGGCCAGGTAGTCGGGCATGTCGGTGCAGCGCACCAAGAGCACGAAATCCGGGCCGGGGCTGACGCGGTAGCACTGCTGCACGCGCGCCTCGGCCACGGCGCGCTGTTCGAACGCGTCCAGCGCTTCGGCGCCCTGGCGCTCCAGGCTTACCTCCACCAGGGCGGTGAGGCCGTGGCCCAGCAACGGGGCCAGGCGGTCGGCGTCCAGCAGCGCCACCTCGCGCGCGATCAGGCCGCGTTCACGCAGGCGTTTGACGCGGCGCAGGCAGGTGGGCGCGCTCAGGTGGGCCCGCTCGGCCAGGGCCTGGTTGCTCAGGGAGGCGTCTTCCTGCAGCAATGCCAGCAAGCGCAGATCGGCCGCATCAATGATTGAATCTTCCATGCATGGATTCTCAATGAAAGAAAATGACTTCTGCAAGGTACGGTGAAACAAAAGCCGATCGTATCACAAAAAATGACCATTCATTTCACGAATGGCTCACTAGCATTCCCCACGTTCAATCACCGGAGGCATCCATGTGCGGCATCGTGGCGGGGGTTTCGGGGCGCGACATCGTGCCCGTGCTGGTTCAAGGCCTGCAGCGGCTGGAGTACCGCGGCTATGACTCGTGCGGCGTGGCCGTGCACAACGATGGCCTCAAGCGCGCGCGCAGCGTGGCCCGCGTGGCCGAACTCGCCCAGCAGGTGCAGACCGAGGGCATCGCCAGCGGCACCGGCATCGCGCACACGCGCTGGGCCACGCACGGGGCACCGGCGGTGCACAACGCGCACCCGCACTTCAGCCACGGGCCCGGCGCGCAGAGCGGCACGGCCGGCGGCCCTGCCGGCCGCGTGGCGCTGGTGCACAACGGCATCATCGAGAACCACGACGAGCTGCGCGCGGCGCTGCAGGCCAGGGGCTACGTGTTCGAGAGCCAGACCGACACCGAGGTCATCGCCCACCTGGTCGATTCGCTCTACGACGGTGACGTCTTCGCGGCGCTGCAGGCTGCGGTGAAGCAACTGCACGGCGCCTATGCGCTGGCCGTGTTCCACAAGGACGAGCCGCACCGCGTGGTGGGCGCGCGCGCGGGCTCGCCGCTGGTGCTGGGCGTCGGGGCCGAGGGTGAACACTTCCTCGCCAGCGACGCCATGGCGCTGGCGGGTGTCACCGATCAGATCGTCTATCTGGAAGAGGGTGACCTTGTCGACCTGCAGATGGGGCGCTACTGGGTCGCGGACGCGAACGGGCGTTCGCTGGACGCCGCGCAGCGCCCGGTGCGCACGGTGCATGCACACAGTGGCGCCGCCGAGCTCGGCCCCTACCGGCACTACATGCAAAAGGAGATCTTCGAGCAGCCGCGCGCCATTGCCGACACGCTCGAAGGCGTGGCCGGCATCACGCCCGAGCTGTTCGGCGACGGCGCCTACCGCATCTTCAAGGACATCGACCGCGTGCTGATCCTGGCCTGCGGCACCAGCTACTACAGCGGGTGCACGGCAAAGTACTGGCTCGAGTCGATCGCGAAGATCCCGACGCAGGTGGAGGTGGCCAGCGAATACCGCTACCGCACCAGCGTGCCCGACCCGCGCACCCTGGTCGTCACCATCAGCCAGAGCGGCGAGACCGCCGACACGCTGGCCGCGCTGCGCCATGCGCAAGGGCTGGGCATGAAGCACACCTTGACGATCTGCAACGTGGCCACCAGTGCCATGGTGCGCGAGTGCGAGCTGGCCTACATCACGCGCGCCGGGGTCGAGATCGGCGTGGCGTCCACCAAGGCCTTCACCACCCAGCTTGCGGGGCTGTTCCTGCTCACCCTGGCGCTGGCGCAGGTGCGCGGCCACTTGAGCGACGAGCAGGAAGCCGAGCACCTGAAGCGCATGCGCCACCTGCCCGTGGCGCTGCAGGCCGTGCTGGCGCTGGAGCCGCAGGTCATCAGCTGGGCCGAAGACTTTGCGCGGATGGACAACGCACTCTTCCTGGGGCGCGGTCTGCACTACCCGATCGCCCTTGAAGGTGCGCTCAAACTCAAGGAGATCAGCTACATCCACGCCGAGGCCTATCCCGCGGGCGAACTCAAGCACGGCCCGCTGGCGCTGGTGACGGCTGCGATGCCGGTGGTGACCGTGGCGCCCAACGACACGCTGCTCGAAAAGCTCAAGAGCAACATGCAGGAGGTGCGCGCCCGTGGCGGCGTGCTCTATGTGCTGGCCGACGCCGATACGCGCATCGCCAGCAGCGAGGGCATCCACGTCATCCGCATGCCCGAACACTACGGCGCGCTCTCGCCCATCCTGCATGTGGTGCCGCTGCAATTGCTCGCGTACCACACGGCATTGGCCAAGGGCACCGATGTCGACAAGCCGCGCAACCTGGCGAAAAGTGTGACGGTGGAGTGACTCATCGGAATGACCAGACTATAATGTCGGCGGGAAATAAAGGCGGTTACTGGAAACAGTCTCGCTT